>ERZ777010.263-NODE-263-length-63602-cov-11.069429_pt1 | contig 63602 bp, 76 predicted proteins | sample MGYA00374963_ERZ777010 | MGnify/ENA primary metagenome ERZ777010 (study PRJEB29309, sample SAMN06268256) | bioreactor metagenome | isolation source: Joint BioEnergy Institute, California, USA | place: USA:Joint BioEnergy Institute, California, USA | collected...
GTCGTGACCCATCCGGCCTAGGGGTAGCGAACGACGATGTCCCCGTTGCTGGTGGAGATGTCGAACCGGGAGTCTGAGCTGGGATCGGTCCGTACGTCGGCGACGGTGTCGCCGTTGGAGGTCTGGGCCGACACGGCGACCGCAGGAGCGTCCTCGGGGAGGACGACCTCGACGCCTCCGTTCGACGTGCGCACTTCGAGCCGAGTCGGGGTGGTGACGAACCCGAGTCGGACCGCGCCATTCGAGGTGCTCGCCCGCAGCGAAGGTGTAGCCAGGGAGTCGCCTTCGATCCTGCCGTTCGTCGTCCCGACGCTCACGGCACCCGCCAGATCTTCCATGTGGACCGCTCCGTTGGTCGTGACGACGTCGACCGTTCCCTCGAGCCCCTGGATCCGGATGGCGCCGTTGGTGGTGGACCCCCGCACCTCCACGTCCGCCGGCACGGTCAGCGTGTAGGTGCCTCGGCAGCGGAAGCCCAGAACCACCGGGCACCGTTGGGTCAGCCGGAGAGTCGAGCCGGCCTGTTCCTCGGCGCTGGATCCGCCGAAGACGCCGGTGGTGACGTCCTTTTCCACTACCACCTCGTCCCCGTCTCCGGCGCGGATCACCACGGAAGCCGACCTGAGGTCGAGGTCCAGAGTCGTGACCCCCTCGAAGCTGCCGGTCGACTGGTCCCGGCCGCTCAGCACGCCCGTCAGCGCCACCAGCCCCACCAGCACCAAGACGGCGCCGGCGACGACGAAGCCGGCGCGGGATCTCGAGGGTTCCCGTCGATCGGTGGTCAATCAGATCTCCTTTCGGATCACGTTGGCCACGGTTCGAGATCACTCCAGCCGGAGCGGGCGGATACCGAGAATCGAGGTCAGCAACGCTCGGGATGGAGGACGGTGACCCGGCCCGGGCCGAGTCGGTCCTCGATCTCGGCCACCGCTTCGAGAGCCGTCAGATCCACCGTCTCCGCGTCGGTCAAGTCGATGACGAGCCGCCGGGAACCGAGATCGATCAGGCCCTTGAAGAGGTGCTCCGCGGCGGCGATGTCGATCACGCCGACGAGCCGCATCACGCGCTCGTTCCGGTCCTGGCTCCACTCGAAGGAGTAGAACGGGGAGTGGTCCACGTCAGCCATCGGCGTGCCGTTTTCCCAGACGGTTGAGCCAGCGGACCAGGCCGAGGGCGCCGAAGACACCGCCTCCGGTGGCGGCAGCGGTGACGACGTTCCCTTCCCCTTGGAACAACACGAACAGCGCCCCGACCAACGCACCGAGGATGGCGGCGGCGATGGCGTCTACCGGAAGTGCTCGCTCGTACTCCAAGGAGGCCTCCTGACTCGGGTCTCGCACATACCCGTGCTCTGTCCTGTCAAACGTCTCGAGGAGGCTGTTTCGTCCCGACCGACACGGGTAGCACCGGCTGGACAGAAACAGGGCCCCCAGGAGATGAGTCGATGACGACCTTCGATCCCCCAGCCGCTTCGCCGCCGCTGGCGGCCGGAAACGGAAAGCTCAGAGCCCGCATGTGGATCGGCCACAACCCGTTGCTCTTCGTTCTCGGCTGCGCAGCCGCCGGTGTCGTCCTCGGACGGCGCTCGGTCAGGCGGGGCGGATGAGCGAGGAGAACAACGGGGCTCCGCAGATCGACGACCTGCGCCTGTCGATCGAAAGCCGAAGGAAGGACATCGCCGACACCATCGCCGAGATCGAGCGGCGGCTGCGACCCGACCGTATCCGTCGGATGGCTGCCGACCGCCTCTACGACGCCACCGCCGACCTCCGCAAGGATCCGGTCGGCCATCTCCGGGCTTGGAGCCGGGACCTCCTCACTCGTCTGCGCGAGATGGCGTGGATGAACCCGGTGGGGCTGGGGGCGGGGGCTTTCATCGCGGGCTGGCTGATGGGGCGCCGCCGCCGGTGAGCGCCTTCTCGAGCTCCGCCGAGTGTTCCCGAGAGCGCGGAACCCCACTGAAGATGGAGTTCGGGCGCGGTTACCCTCACCAGCGGAGATGAACCTGACACACCTTCGACACCTCATGGGCCCACACGGGCTGTTCGAGCACGCCCTCTATCGACAGCCTCGGGTGGAACACGGCTATTGCACCGACGACAACGCCAGGGCCCTCGTGATCACGGCAGGAGTGGAGGGTCCCGACGCCGAATACGTGTTCCGGCGCTGCCTGGAGTTCGTCGCCGCCGGGTGGACTCCTCGGGGCTGGCGGAATCGCATGTCCGCCGACGGCGAATGGACCGACGAGCTCGGCTCGGAAGACTGCCACGGCCGGGCGTTGTGGGGTCTCGGCGTGGCGGCTCGTCACGGTCGCCTGCCCGCCGAGCTCCTTCCCGCGTTCGACCAAGGTCTGCAGCGCCGGCTCATCGCCCCGCGGGCCATCGCCTACTCCCTGTTGGGTGCTGTCGCCGCCCTCGAGTCGGCGGACGCCGAAGAGCACGCCCGACGCGGGATCGCCCTCCTGACCAGAGGGCTCCCCCCGGTGCGGCCCGGCGCATGGATGTGGCCCGAGCAACGCCTCACCTACGACAACGCCCGCATTCCCCAGGCGATGATGCTGGTGGGGGAGGCGACTGACGACCTGATCCTGCGAACCGTCGGCCTCGAGTTGCTCGACTGGTTGGTGAAGGTCGAATGGCGGGGAGACCACTTCAGCTTCACCCCCACCGCCGGCCGGGGACAGGGAGACGAGTCTCCGGGGTTCGACCAACAGCCGATCGAAGCGTGGGCGATGGCCGAGGCGTGCGAGACGGCGGCCCACCTCACCGGCGACTCGTTGTGGGTCGAGCGGGCGCAAGCAGCCGTCGACTGGTTCGACGGCCGCAACGACGTCGGTGTCGCCCTCTACGACCCGGAGACCGGTGCCGGACACGACGGGCTGGAGCCGGACGGGGTGAACCTGAACTGCGGCGCCGAATCCACGCTCGCCGCCTTGGCGGCGCAGGCGGTCGGCGCCCGTCTCGCCGAGTGGAGGTCGGCCGTCTCCAGCTGACATGCGCATCGGCATGCTCGCTCCCATCTCCCACCCGTTCCCACCCGACGGATACGGGCCCTGGGAGAGGGTCTGTCACGACCTGACCGAAGGCCTCGTCGAGCTGGGCCACGAGGTGATCGTGTACGCACCTGCGGGCTCGTCGACGTCGGCCGAGCTGCGCCCGACGGTGCCGGCGCCGCTATCGGATGCGCCCGCCGACGCCCACCCGGATGCGCGGGTGTGGGAGGAGTGGCATGTGGCCACCGCCGTCGACGACGCCGCCCGGTCCGGCCTGGACGTGCTCCATTCCCACCTCCACGTCCATGCCCTCGGCTACGCCCCTTTCCTGCCGATGCCGCTCGTCTCCACGCTTCACGGGTCCGCCTGGCATCGGCCGCACCACGTCATGCTGCGCGCCTTCCGGCGGGAGCCCTTCGTGTCGCTGTCGGACGCCGAGCGGGAGTTCCTGCCGGAGCTCAACTACGTCGCCACGGTCCACAACGGGATACGCACCGAAGCGTTTCCGCTCGGCCCAGGCGGAGAACGCCTGGTCTTCGTGGGGCGGATGGCCCCCGAGAAGGCGCCCGATCTGGCCGTCGAGGTGGCCCGGCGGGCCGGGCGCGACCTGCTGCTGGTGGGCGGCGTGGAGCCCAAGTATGCCGAGTGGTTCGGACACGAAGTGGAGCCGAAGCTGGGCGGGGGGATCGAGTACGCCGGGCCGGTCGACCGGTCGGAGGTCGCCGCCCTGGTGGGTCGATCCGCCGCCTTGCTGATGCCCCTGCGATGGGACGAGCCGTTCGGTCTGGTCGTCGTCGAGAGCCTGGCCGTCGGGACCCCGGTGGTGGCGTGGCGACGGGGGGCGATGCCGGAGCTGATCGACGACGGTGTGACCGGCTTCTTGGTCGACGGCGTCGACGAAGCGGTCGCGGCCGTCGGGCGTGTCGGCGGCCTCGATCGCTCGACGTGCCGGAGAGCGGCCGAGCGGCGCTTCTCCTACCGGGACATGGCCGCGGGCTACGTCGCCGCATACCGGCGGGCCATCGAGGGGTTTCCGGCCGAGCGGCGCCGCTAGTTTCGGCCTATGGCGCCCAGCTCCGTGAAGGTGAAGAGGCTCTACGAGCCGGCCGAGCCGTCCGATGGGGTGCGGATACTCGTCGACGGTATATGGCCGAGAGGGGTGCGACGGGAGGAATGGCCGGGTGATGCCTGGCGCCCCGACGTCGCTCCCTCCCGGGAGCTGCGGCAGGCCTACCGCCACCGGAGGGAGCTGTTCGAGGAGTTCGCCGAGCGGTACAGACGGGAGCTCGCCGAGAACCCGGCGGTCGAGTCGCTGCTCCGCATCGAAGGGACACTCACGCTGGTCACCGCCACCCGCGACGTCGAGCACTCCCACGCCGCCGTGCTCGCCGACTATCTCCGGTCGCAGGCCTGACCGGGATCAGTCCATGGCGGCGAGGACCTCCGACAGCGACATGGTGGCGATGCGGATCCCGTAGTCGCCGAAGCCGTAGGGGACGACCAGGACGTCGCCGTGGACCAAGGCGCCGCACGAGTACACGACGTTCGGCACGTAGCCGTTGCGCTCGGACTCCTCCGGCACGAGGAGCGGTTCGCGCATCCTGGCCACGAGCTTGGTGGGCTCCTCCAGGTCGAGCAGCACCGCCGACAGTACGTACTCGCGCATGGGCCCGACGCCGTGCATGATCACCAGCCAGCCGTCGTCGGTCTCGATGGGTGAGCCGGAATTGCCCGCCTGGATCATCTCCCACGGCTCGCTGGGGCGCAGCACGAGCTCGGCCACCTCCCATCTCCGCACGTGGTCGGAGCGCATCACGAACGTGCTCTCGTTGTCGGTGCGGGCGAGAGCGACGTAGTCGCCGTCGATCTTGCGGGGGAACAGGGCGATTCCCTTCGAGCGGGCGCAGGCGCCGGTCAAGGTGGCGACCTTGAACGAGCGGAAGTCCGTGGTCTCTATCAGCTGGGGCAGAGCCTCGAACCCGTCGTAGGCGGTGTAGGTGGCGTAGTAACGCTCGGAGCCGTCGTCGTCGGTGAAACGGACGAGCCGGGCGTCCTCCATCCCCCGGCTCTCCACCGGAGCGGCGGGGGAGAGAACGCGCTCGGAAAACGGGATGTCGTCGAACCGGACCTCGTAGTTGGACGCGGCCAGCCAGTGCATGGCTCGTTCCGTCTCGAACCGGAGGGCCGCCGGCACGTCGGAAGCCGCCAGGCGGGCGAGAGCGACCTCGAGATCCTCCAGGGTGAACTCCGAGCCGAGCTCGTCGAGGACGCGGTTGGAGAACTCGTTGTCCACCCGCATCTCCTGGAGCCGGTGCCGGAAGATCGACGACTCGAACCGGCCCGACGTGCGGGTGCCGTGCTGCGCCCACCGCGACACCTCGTCCAGCTCGACCTTGCCGTCGGCGGTGACCCGGCCGGTGCGGAACGAGATCGAGGAGAGATGACCCTCTCCGATCGCCCGGACCGTCATCACGAACTCCTGGGTGCCGTCCGGCGACTCGTCCCCCAGCGCGGCGATGGAGGGGTTGCACACCGCGGTCGACTCGAAGGCGTACTCCTGGGTGAAAGCCATGCCCACGAGCTTTCGCCGCTCGGGGCTGAACTCGTGGACGACAGGTGCCAGCCCCGCGGCCCGCTCGGCGTGCCGGTCCCAGACCTCCTCCAGGTTGCGGTGTCGGCCGGCGAAGGACTCGGTGACCCGCTCGACCTGGCGACGCACCTCCTCGTCGCTCAGGGCCTGGATCCGCTCGACGATCAGATCGACGCGCGAGCGGTCGCCCCCGAAGTTCGTCTCGCCTGGAAAGAAGGGGAGAGCGAGGACCCGGGAGGCGTCGGGGAGGAGAACGTGAGGGCTCCGGTTGACCGTCACCATGCGATGACCCATTTTCCCACCCCGCTCGGTCGATTCGGGTAATTGGCAGGGGTCGGCAGAACCATTCCCGTTTACGGCTCGACGCGCCGTGGTACCGGCCCTCCGAACGGAGGGGAACATGACACACGGAGAGAGACCGATGCGCGTCGGCCTTCCGGCCCGGGAAGCGGCTCGCCGCTGGGAGGAGGCGGCGCCGGCCATCCTCTCTTCCGACGGAGACCCCGTGCTAGAGCTGGAGAAGGTCGCCGACACGACCTGGGAGTGGAGTCTGGGCGACGCCGAAAGCGGCCGCATCGAGTTCCGGGACGCGGGCGAAGAGTCCGGGGAGTTCATCATCGACATCGACCGCCCTGGCGGTGGGGTGGACGACCGGCTCCGGTCGATCCTCGACGGCTTCGCCCGGGCCGTGGCAGGTGCCGGACTGGACCGGCCGGTGGTGGCGGACGATCCCCACCAGGGCGAACCGGCCGAGGCGGCCACCGACGCCGACCAGCCGCTGTGATCGCGGCCTCCAGCGTCGCTTAGCTGCGGTGTTTCGGCCCTCGGCTCGAGCTGTCGGACGATAAGGTTGGGCACAACCGATCTCCACCGCCATGACCGAGCCGCCGCCCCACCACTTCGGTGATCCCCGTTCTCCCGGCCGCTTCCGATGGGAGCAGACCGACTCCGCCCGGGTCCTCCACGTACTCGGGGAGGTCGACCTGTCCAATGCCAGTCAGGTCCTGGCGGCTCTGGACGATCTCGGCGACCGGCAGCTGGTCGTGGACCTCACCGAGGTCGACTTCATCGATTCGACCGGGCTCGGCTACCTGGTGGAGCTGCAGTCGAGCACCGGCCGAGGGGTGGGCCTGAAAGTGCTGGAAGGCAGCCAGGTGGACCGTCTGCTCGACCTGACCGGCCTCAAGTCCGTTTTCTCGGTCGACCTCGTCTCCGGCTGATCAGCTGTCCACGGCTCAGCAGCTGTTCTGACAGCCCGTGAGGGCCGACGTCGCCCACCACGCCGGCATCGCCGGCGCCGTCACTCGGCTGTCATCGGTCATGAGCCGCAGCCGCCGGTGGTGTGTCGGCGCCAATCCCCGCCTCCTTTTCGGCGAGACGACACAGGCGCTCCAGCAAACGCCGGTTGCGCCAGTCGAGCAGGGCGTCCACCGGGCGGCTCCACAGCCACGCGAACGGACCGCTGATCGCCTCCTCGAAGATCTCGATCTTCGTGCCTGCGCCCGTCGGCGACAGCTCGAACGCGGTGATGGACGCGCCGAGCACGCTCATCCGCGTCTCCATCACGAGATAGGTGGCGTGGTCGGTGGCGAGTGAGATCGACTTGTCCTTCACGACGAACGGCTTGATGCCCAGGCTGTGGTGGAAGGTGGCGCCTTCGGACGGCCAATCGGGGTCGAAACTGCGGATGGTGGAGTTGCCGACGACGAACTCCTCGTAGCGGGCGGGGTCGGCGAGGAGGGCGAAGACGGTCTCGATGGGGGCAGGGGTGAAGGCGATCGTGTGGGACATCCCCCTCGCCGTACCCCGCCGCCCCGGGGGGCAAACCCGGGCGCGGGTTTGAGAAGTGCCCGCGTTGGCTAATGCATTCCAACAGCGAGGAAGGGAGAGGTATGACGGCAGCTTCGAGTGGCAGCGTGTCCAGTGGACGCACCGCGATCCAGAATGCGGCCCTGTGGATCGGCGTGGTGTTCCTGCTCATCGGGATCGCCGGATTCATCCCCGGGATCACCACCAACTACGACCAGATGACCTTCGCCGGCGCCGAATCGGAGGCCCTGCTCCTGGGCGTCTTCCAGGTGTCGATCCTCCACAACATCGTCCACCTCCTGTTCGGAGTGTGGGGCTTGGCGGCGGCGAGGTCGTTCTCCGGATCCCGGGTCTACCTCATCGGGGGCGGCCTGATCTACGGCCTGCTGTGGATCTACGGCCTGGTCGTGGACGAGGGGACCACCGCCAACTTCGTCCCCCTGAACGATGCCGACAACTGGCTCCATCTCGGCCTGTTCGTGCTGATGGTCCTCCTCGGCGTGGTGCTGGGGTCGGAGAACAGGCGGCCCGTGGCGGCTCCCAATGAGTGACACGGTCTTCACCTCCGGCGAGCGGTTGGAGGCGGTCGACGCCCTCACCCAGGCGCTCGAAGAGAGCGCCGCCGTCGACAGCGTCAGCCCGGTCGTCGAAGCACTGGCCCGGCCGTTCAACCGCCGGCCGCTCGCCGACCTGCTTCGCGGCACATGGCTGGGCCATGCCCTGCATCCGCTCCTGACGGACTTCCCGCTCGGGTGCTGGACGTCGGCGCTGGTACTGGACCTCTTGCCCGGCCGGCACCGCCGAGCCAGTCGGACGCTGATCGGCCTCGGACTGCTGGCCGTGCCGCCCACCGCGGCGGCCGGGCTGTCGGAATGGGACACGCTCAGCCGTCCGGAGGAGCGGCGGGTGACCACCGTGCACGCCCTCGGCAACACGCTCGTCGCCGTCCTGTTCTTGAAGTCGTGGCTGGATCGGGGGAGGGGCCGCCAGGCAGCCGGTGTCGGCTGGGGCCTGCTGGGCGGTGCCCTGGCGATGGTCACCGGCTACCTGGGTGGGCATCTGTCGTTCGCCCGTCTGGTGGGAACCGGCCACCGCGGCCGGCCCAGCCAGCGGCCGCCGGCGGGGGCGAGGGGTCTGCGGCGCGAGGCGCCGGTGTTCAGCGGCCGCTGACCCCGCCACTCGGACACACGAAGAGGGCCCCGGCTCGGCCGGGGCCCTCGTGCGTCGCCTGTCTGGCGTGATCAGCTGGGCTCGTCGCGGTCGACTTCGCCCCGCCACGCCCCGGTCTCGGAGCCTCGGCTCTCGATGAACTCCTTGAAGCGCTTCAGGTCGCCCTTGACGCGGGCAGCCACCAAGCCGAGCGTGTCGCCGGCCTGCTCCACGAGACCCTCTGGCTCGAAGGTGAGCTGCAGGGTCACGCGGGTCTGTTCGTCGTTGAGCGGGTGGAAGGTCACCACTCCGCCCTGGTCGACACCCGTCCGCGACCGCCAGGCGATCCGCTGGTCGGGAGTCTGTTCGGTGATCTCCGCGTCGAACTCTCGGTCGACACCGACGATGTCGACCTCCCAGTGGAGGTGTCGGTCATCGGTCTGTTGGACCCGGTCGACGCCCTCCATGAAACGGGGGAATTCCTCGAACTGGGTCCACTGGTTGTAGACGGTGCGCACGTCTCTGTCGACGTCGATCGTCTCGGTCACGTCACCCACGGTTGTCTCCTTTCGGGGTGGACGGGAGGCGCGTACCCGACCCTGCGGGGAATAAACCGATGGGGCTAGCGTTTATGAGAGCGACCAGGGGGTAGCTCGTCGGGTCACTCGGAAGGAGGTGCCATGCCTGACACCCTGACCACAGATCACGAGGAGATCCGGCGCTGGGCCGAAGAGCGCGACGCCGTTCCCGCCGTCGTCCGCGACCCCTACGACGACGAGGGCGGTCCCAGGCTGTTGCGCTTCCACATCCCCGGCAGAGGCGCCGAAGAGGAGTTGCAGCACATCTCCTGGGAGGAGTTCTTCGACATCTTCGACGACGAGCGCCTGGCGATGGTGTACCAGGAAGAGACCGAGACGGGAGAGCGCAGCTTCTTCTCGGAGTTCGTCTCCCGCGACGAGCTCTGAAAGACGACGAGAGGTTCGAACGAAGAGAGGCGGTGGGCTCGGCCCACCGCCTCTTTCTCGTCCTCTTCGAGCCGACGACTCAGGCCACCACCTGCTTCGTGGCCAGCCGCTCCACCAAACGGTGATACGACTGGGCGACCACGGTCCACGACAAGTCCTCCGAGACCCTGGCGGCCTGGAGCGCGGCCACCTCGTAGGTGACGTCGTCGGTGAGCATCCGCTCGATGGCCGCAGCCATGGAGCGAGGGCTGTGGCCCACGGTCATCCCACAGCCCCGGGCGGCGAACTCGCGGGCATGCGGGAAGCTGGTGGCGACGACCGGCTTTCCGGCCGCCACCGCATCCGTCAGCACCCCCGAGCTCACCTGCTCGCTGTTGTCGTAGGGGATCACCACCAGGTCGGCCGCCGCCACCATCTCCTCCAGCTCCTCGTCGGAGACGTAGCGGTCGATGAACCGCACCTGGTCCTCGAGCCCCAGCTTCTCGACCAGCTTCTCGAGAGAGCGGCGGTAGCTCTGGCCGTAACGCGCCAGGACGTTGGGGTGGGTCTGACCGACGATGTCGTAGGTGACGGGCGGGTCGAGGTCGATCGATGCGACGGCCTCCAGGGCCCGCTCGATGCCCTTCCCCGGCCCCAGCAGTCCCCACGTGATGAGCCGTCGGCGGGTACGCGGCTCGAACGGGCGGGCGCTCCAGTTCGAGCCGTGCGGGATCACGACCACGTGGTCGGGATCGATGTCGAACGCCGACACCAGCTGGTCGCGTGCCACCCGGCTCAAGACCACCATCTCGCCGCGTCGAGCGAGATACTCGAGGATCCTCTTCTGACGGGGCGTCGGCGTCGTGCGCACCGTGTGGGCCACGGTGATGACCGGAGCCTCGATCCGGTCCACCAGGTCGAGCACCGCGATCCCGTCGTCTGGCCCGAAGATGCCGTACTCGTGCTGGATCACGACGGCGTCCTTCTCGCTCAGACGCCGGGCGACGGTGCGACGGGCGACCGGCGAAGAGGGATCGAACACCGTCTCCACGGCGGGATCGGTTTCTTCAGCCGGGCCGCGCAGGATCCGGGCCACCCGCACGTCGGCGGTGGGGTCGGCTTCGACCCAAGCCCGACGCAAAGCGTGCGTGAACCTGCCGATCCCACATCGGGTCGGTGGATACGTGGAAACGAGGCCGACTGACAACGGCCCCGTCTGGCGGGACGTGTCGAAGGTAACACTCACGGTCTTGCTCTCCTGAAATCTCGGGTGGGGCGAGGGCCAGGTACCCCTCGCCGAGACGACGAAACTCCAGTTCGGTCCCCGGCGGGCAGCCGCGCGTCAGGCGGCGACGTAGGCCCGCGCGAAAACCAATCCACGGAGGACCGAGAGCGCTGATTCGCCATGACACCCATGGGCATCACGCGCTTTCCATCCAAGGATACCGGCGCGGCCCGACTCTCGAATTGGCCCCGAAGTTCGCCGCCACCTCCAGCAGCGAGACTCCGGCGGGTCAGATCGGTGCCGATCCACGGCGGATTGTTTCACGTGCCCCCGGACGGGTAGGCAGCGTCCAACACCCCGTCTCAGAGGAGTCGATATGCGAGGAAGAGGCCTCTTCCGCCTCGCCGCCTGGACGGCAGCCGCCGCCGTGGGCTGGCGAGCCGCCAAGCGAGCCTGGCTGTACGTCCAGGGAACCAGAGCAGAGCAGCAGGCCCTGCCGCGTCCGTCCGAGCCGTCCCCACCCCAGCCCGCCGAGCCCCGCGACGAAGTGGACGAAGCGATCGCCGAGTCGTTTCCGGCCTCCGATCCGCCGTCCTACGCCGGATCCCGCGGGCAGTCGCATGACTGAGTCGCAGCACTGACCGGGGTCCACTGACCGAGGTTTCCGAGCGGCCCGTGCGGGTACGGGACCGGACGCGATCGATGCGAGGACCATCATGGACAGCCAAGAACCCGATGCCCGTCCGGGTCTCGACAGTGACCATCAGCCGACGGCGGCACCCCATTCGGTGACCGCGACGGTGGCGTCCCCGGACGCCGCCCGGCTCATCGTCGAAGAGTTGGAGGCGAGCGGTGTGCCGCCCGGCTCGATCGCCATGAGCGACGTCCTCTCGCCGGAGGACGACCACGCTAACGAGACGATGCCCGAAACCCGGGCCATGGTGGAGGTGTCCAAGTCGTCGATCATCGGCGGGGCCATCGGCGCTGTGATCGGTGGGGCCCTCGGCGCGGTCCTCGGGGTCATCGTCCCCGAACTGGGCATGGGCTGGGCCATCCTGTTCGGCGCCATCTTCGGGGCGGGAGTCGGGGGGTCGGCCGGCGGGATGGCGGTGGCCAAGTACAACTCGCCGGCATGGCGGGAGACCTACGAGACCGTCGACGAGGGCCGGGTGACCGTCGGCGTCCACGACGGTGATCCCCATGTGATCGACATCGCCGAGCAGGTGATGCGCGGCCACGACCTCGGCGATCTCGAGCGGCGTGACGCCTGATCCGCTCAGACTTCCATCAGGACGCGCAGCTTCTCCAGAGTCGACGCCAGGATGCGCGAGACGTGCATCTGGGAGATCTCCATCTTCTCGGCGATCTGGCGCTGGGTGAGGTTCTCGTAGAAGCGAAGATGCAGGATCCTCTGCTCGCGCTCGGAACGTGATTCGAGCAGGGGCTTGAGGGCGTCGAGCTCGTCGAACAGCTCCATCCGGCCGTCGACATCGCCCAGGGAGTCGAGCCGGGTGGCTCCGTCCTCGGTGGTGGGAGCTTCCAGGGCATCGGGCCGGTAGGCGGTGCCCAACGACGCTGCTTCCACCACGTCGTCCGGCGTCAGGCCCGTCTGCTCGGCCACTTCCTCCACCGACGGCGGCCGGCCCAGTCGCTGTGTGAGCTCCTCGTCGGCTCTCCGGCACATCACGGTCACGTCCTTCAACCGCCGCGGCACCGCCGCCGACCAGCCCGCATCACGGAAATATCGCTTGATCTCGCCGGTGATCGTCGGCACGGCGAAGCTGACGAAGCGGCTCCCGTACTCCGGGTCGTAGCGGTCGATGGCGTTGACCAGGCCCAGGAAGGCGACCTGCTTGAGGTCCTCGACTTCGACTCCCCGATAGGCGTAGCGGTTGGCGAGGTGGAGGGCCAGTGGCCGATACAGCTCGAACAGTTCGCAGCGGGCTTCGTCATCCGGCAGACGGCGAAACAGAGCCTCGGCTCGTTCGTCGTTCATTCGTCCCTCCACGGTCGGGTGGACCTAAGTACCCGATCGGGGACGAGACCAATCGAAGTCGCGAAAACGCGGTCTGGGCGATCGCGGTCTAGGACGCTTCGCGGCTGGGCACGCCACGTAAGACGGGATAACGAGGTCTGCCGTGGATCCGACAGTAGGAGTCGAGGTTGTAGCGGCTGAGGACGGTCGAGCACGCCGCATGTGCGCACACCCGCCGTTCCGACGCCGTCTTGGGCGCCCTGCCGCTGCCGGCGGGGATGGTCCCGGTGTAGCGAACCGGTTCGGTGGCTCTGTGCGACATGAGCCCGACGTACCCCCGGAGGCAGGCGGGAAACGGAATCTTCCTCGCCGCCGTTTGGGTCCGAGCGGTCCTGGGTAATACGCAGCCCGGAGTAGGGGGATGAGCGGGTGAGGGCCGGCCCTCGGGCCGGTCTTCCCCGCGCCAGGGAGTGGGGCCGGCGTCGACGGGCGTCGGTCACAACCTAGGGCCGAATAGGCCAACTCAGCGGAGCGAACGTCCGACAGCGTTTAGAGGACGCGACCGCCGGGTACTTCACGGTGGTCATCGATCCGAAGGAGGATCAGATATGAGATTCAGGAAGTCCATCGCGGCACTGGCGGTGTTGACAGCCATCTTCACCGTTGCTTGTGAGTCCGACCAGGATCCGGGCGTGGGCGACACGCTCGCCCCGGGTGGCGATCTCGGAGCGACCACCGTTCCCGGGATGACCGACACCACCATCGCCGGTGGATGACACAGGTCCACTGACGTGACTGAAGGGGCCCGCTGCGCGGGCCCCTTCTTCGTGCAGCTCTCCTCAGACGATCGCCCGGATCGCCACCCAGGCGATCAGCAGCCCCAGCGGCAGCCACTGGACCCAATGGAACCGGGTCTGTCCGGGTCCCTCGAAGGTCATGTCTCCTCGCCTTCCCTCCAGACCCGTCTGCTGAAACCACCGGCCCGCCGCGTCTATTCCTCCAGTGGCTCCTGGGGATCCGCCTGGATCTCGGCACCCGGCCCGGCAGGGTTGGACCCGGGTGGATACGGGTCGTCGGTGGGGCCCTGGTCGTCGGGGCCGGCGACGTGCGCCATGTCGTCGGCGGGGTGCTGCTGGCGGACGAGGACCCAGAACAGCGCGATCAAAAGGACGACGGAACCGATGGCGATGGCGATTTCGATGAGGTCCTCCCTGCGATGCGATCGTCGCCGACCTACCCCGCTGAGCCATCGGCGACACGGCTCAGACGATCAGCCGCTTGAACGCCGATTCCGGGCGACTCAACCACTTCCCCTTGCGTGACCTCCTCCATGCGTCCCGCAGGCGCCCGTCGTCGAACGCCTCCCGGACGACGGGATGGAGATAAGAGTTGCGGCACACGTCCCGGGTGTTTCCGAGGCGCTCTGCGGCCACGTCGATGGCGGCGAGGAAGCTCTTGTCCGGATCCTCGTCCTCGATGATCGCCAGTTCCCCGGTCACTACCGCGCTCGCCCCCCAGGTGCGGAAGTCCTTTGCGGTGAACCCGTCGCCTGCGCTGTCCGACAGGTAGCGGTTGACATCGGCAGAATCGACCGTCCCCACTCCGTCATCGGTCTCGTAGGAGAAGAGGGTCTGGCCGTCCAGGTCCTGGCACCGGGCGATGAGCCTCGCCAGCCGGGAGTCACGCAGCGCCACCTCGTGCTCGGCGCCGCTCTTGCCGGCGAAGCTGAACAACACCTCTCGCCCTTCGACCTCGGCGTTATCGGGGGTGATGGTCGTGAGACCGTAGGACTCGTTCGCCTCCACGTAGCGTCGCGTTCCCACCCGGATGAGCGTCCGGTCGAGGACCGCCACCGTCAGCGCCACGACCTTGTCCCTGTCGAGTCCGGGCCGGTTGAGGTCTGCCTGGATCCGCTTGCGGATGCTTGGAAGACGTCTCCCGAACGAGGTCATCCGCTCGAACTTGACCTCGTCACGGGCTTCTTCCCAGTCGGGGTGGTAGATGTACTGCTTGCGACCGGCGTCGTCGTAGCCCGTGGCGAGGATGTGGCCATCGCGGGCCGGGCTGATCCACACGTCGGTCCACGCCGGAGGGATCACGAGCGACTCGGCCCACGCCCGCGCCTCGTCCCCCAACGGCGCGCCGTGCTCGTCGACGAAGCTGAAGCCTTTCCCCCTCCGGATCCGGCGGTGGCCAGGCTGGTCGTCGGTTACGTAGCGCAGCCCGGCGGCGGCGGCGAGTTCGAGGGAAGCGGCTCTTTCGGTCACCGCAACCCGCTACCCAGAATCGTCCTGATTGACACGAAGGTGTCTCTGCCGCTGGCTACGTTGCGCCCATGGCCTACCGGGCGGTCGCCAACCTGCGGGAAGTCTCCGTCGCCGAGCTGACGGCGGCGTGTCCCGCCGCGGCACGAGGCGCCCGGACCCGCCAGCCTGCGGCCCAGCTGGAGCGGTGGCGGATCCTCCGCGATCTGCTGGTCGACGCCTGGGTCAACCGCGACGCGCCCACCGAAGAGCTCCTCGAGCGGCACCTGGGCGTGCTGAGCCGTCTGGAGGCCGACCTGATCGCCCGCATGTTCCACAACGTCCGTCGCAGCTTCCCGGTGCCCGACTCGGCCGAGATCGACCTCGAAGGACGGCGGTTCTGGTTCGACGCCGAAGAGCTCGGGGCGACGGTTCCCGCCAGCGTCACCTTCTCGATCAACACCGACGAGGGAACCGAACACGTCCGCTTGAAGACCGGCCGGTCCCGCACGACCGACGCCGAGGCGGCGGTCCTGTGGTCGGCGGCGGAGGACGGCGAGACGTTCGTGGACCTCATGGCATCGACCGGGGAGGTCGAAGAGATCGCCGCGCCACCCGACCCGGAGGCGCTGCTCACCGACCTGCTCGAAGAACACTCCCAACGTGGCAGCGGCGTGCGGCCGGGACCCGCATGCGTGTGGTGCCGGCGGGCCGCCACCTGCGGAGCCTTCCCCTCCGACCGCCCCGTCTCCTCGCGGGCGCGCACCGTCAACGTCACCAAGACCGACGTCGAGGCCCTGGAATCGTGCCACCGCCGCGTGGCGTGGCGGAGGGTGCACGGAGTACCCCGAGACGACGGTGAAGAGATCGACATGGGATCGAGCCTCGGGCAGGGGCGTCTCTTCCATGCCCTGGTCGGCGCCGCCGAAGGCGCCGACGACCTCCGAGCCGCCGTCGACACGTTCCTGGCCGGCGTCCCCCCATCGGAGGTGGCCGAGCTCCGGCTGATGTGGGAGAACCACCGGCGTCTGATCGACGAGGAAGGCCTCGCCGTCCGCCAAACCGAATTCCCCGTCGGCATCACCCTCATCGAAGGCGAGGGCGCCGAAGCGGTCGGGACTTCGGTGATCGCCTTCCTCGACCTGACCGCCCGCGATGCCACGGGAGCTCCGGTGGCGATCGAGCTGAAGACGGGCAACCCCACCGACCACGTCATCGAAGACGACATCTATGCGGTCGGGCTGAGGAGATGGATCGGCCCCGACACGCCGGCAGTGATCCACCGCCACTACGTGCGATGGGACCCGCCCACCTGTGAAGTCGTCGCCCTCGGTCCCGGAGAGGTCGAGGCGGCCGCCGAGCGGCTCCGGCGTCGTGTGCGCCCCATCCACGACTGGGACTGGGACGACCCCCTCCAGCCCGCCTACGCCGAGGGGCCGTGGTGCAACGGCTGCGAGTTCCGGCTCACCTGCCGGGCTTACCGCTGACGTCCAGCTCGGCGCCGCAGTGCGGGCATTCGTCGTCGGAGGCGTGCTCGTCGTCGATGAAGCGCCCGCATTCGAGGCACACCCGGTCGAGCCAGCAGGCGGGATCACCCATGACGCCGATCGTACAGGCAGTGTCCTACGCTGCAACCGATGGACGAAGAACGCATCGCCGTCTTCCTCGACTACGAGAACCTCGCCATCGGGGCCCGCGAGTCGCTGGGGGGAATGCAGTTCGACTTCGGCCCGATCGCGGACGCCCTCGCCGAGCGGGGGCGGGTGATCCTGCGTCGGGCCTACGCCGACTGGTCGATGTTCGACGAGGACCGGCGGATGCTCACCCGCCACCACGTCGAGCTGATCGAGATCCCCCAGCGGATGGGCGCCAGCCGCAAGAACGCGGCGGACATCAAGCTCGTCGTCGACGCCATCGAGCAGGCCTACGAGCGCGCCTACGTCACCACATTCGTCATCTGCACCGGTGACTCTGACTTCACGCCACTCGTCTACAAGCTGCGGGAGCTGAACAAGAGGGTGATCGGCGTGGGTGTGCGAGCCTCCACTTCGAAGCTCCTGCCGCCCGCTTGCGACGAGTTCCTCTTCTACGAGAACCTGGAAGGAGTCGAGCCGCGGGTGGTCGAGCCGACTCCGGCCGAGGAGCCGCCCGAGCAGGCCGACGACGGCGCCGAAGGGGCGGAGTCGTTGGAGACGCTCATCATCCGGACTTTGGGCGGACTGCAACGGTCCTCCGGCGACAACGTCTTGGCCTCGTCCCTGAAGCGGGCGCTGCTGCGCAAGGACTCCACCTTCTCGGAAGCCGACTACGGCTATCGCGGCTTCGGGGAGCTCCTCTCCGATCTGGCTTCCCGGGGTGTCGTCGAGCTCAGCGAAGGGCCGGCCAAGGGGGACCCGGTCGTCAGCATCCCCGAGGGATCCAAGGCGGAGACCGAGGCGTTCCAGCTGCTCGCCGAGGTCGTCGGCGACCTTGCCCGATCCGGCAAGCAGCATCTGTCCGGGCTGAAGAACGAGATCCGCAAGCGGCAGTCCGACTTCACGGAGAAGAAGTTCGGCTACAGCAGCTTCCTGCAGTTCTGCCGGGCGGCGGACCGCCGCGGCTTCATCCAGCTGGAGTTCGACCCCGACGCGGGCGACTACGTTGTCCGCGCCATATGAGGTTCCTCGACGCCGAACAGACCAGGGAGTGCCTGCCGATGGCCGCCGCCGTCGAGTCGCAGGTGGCGGCGTTCGGCGACGACATCGAGATCCCCCTCCGCCGACAGCTGGGTGTCTCCCTGTTCATGCCGGGGCGCGTGGGTGAGCACGCCGGCATGAAGGTGGTGTCGACGGTCCCGGGCAACCCGGTCGGGCTGGTGATGGTCGTCGGTCCCGACGGGTCGCCTCTCGGGATCGTCGACGGCCCGACTCTCACCGCCATCCGCACCGGAGCCGGGGCCGGCTTGGCCACGCGGCTGTTGGCCCGACCCGACGCCCGGGTGTTGGCGATGCTCGGAGCCGGGGCGATGGCCTTCGACCAGATCGCCGCCGTCCGGGCGGTGCGTCCGATCGAACGGGTCCTCGTGTGGTCCCGGAGCCGGGAACGGGCCGAACAGCTGGCCGAGCGCGTGGGAGGGGAGGCCGTCTCCGACCCCGACGAGGCAGTGGCGGTCGCCGACGTGATCTCCTGTGCCACGCCGGCGGAGTCGCCTCTGTTCAGTGCCGCCTCGGTGCGGCCCGGATCCCACATCAACGCCGTCGGTGCGTTCCGTCCCGGGATGATGGAGGTGCCGGTCGAGGTGACGCGCGAGGCTTTCGTGGTCGTCGACGACCGCGATGCCGCCGCGGCCGAGGCAGGCGACCTCATCGCCGCCGGGAAGGAGCCCGACGCCACCGTGGGCGATCTCTTGGCGGGCCGGGCGGCAGCACCCACCGGGTCAGTCACCTTCTTCAAGTCGGTGGGGATCGGCAGCCAGGACGTCGCCGCCGCCCGGGCGGCTCTCGAAGAGGCGCAACGGCGGGGGATCGGCACCGTCCTCGCCTGATCGCGGGCATTCCCGGCGCAGGTGCGCGGCTGCCTTACCCTTGGACGCCGATGACGGTAGCCCGGCAATTGCGACGCATTCCATCGGTCGTGCTGATCGCCGACCGAGCCGGCGGCCGTTTCCTGCTGCTGTCGGCCGCCACCGGGGTGGTGGTCGGGGTGGGGGCGTGGGCCCTGGTGGAGGCTGTCCACCTGGTCGAATCGCTCGTCCAGTCGATCGTCGCCGGCCGGTTGTGGTGGGTCCTCTTCACCGTCCCCGCGGGCCTGCTCCTGTCGTGGGCGATAGGGCACTACCTCGCTCACGAGGTGCGAGGCGACGGCGTCCCCGAGGCTGCCGCCGCTCTCATCGTCCGGGGCGGCCAGATCAGGGGCCGGGTGGCGCCGTGGAAGATCGCCGCCACCGCCATCACGCTGGGTGCGGGCGGGTCGGGCGGCCGCGAGGGCCCGATCGTCCTCGTCGGAGCGTCGATCGGGTCCAAGGTGGCGCGTCTGGCCCGCCTCGGGGAGGACCAGGTGCGCTCCCTGGTGGCCGCCGGCGCCGGGGCCGGCATCGGCGCCGCCTTCAACGCCCCGATCGCCGGCATGCTGTTCGCGCTCGAGGTGATCCTCTCGAGCTTCGCCGTGCGGCACATGTCCTCCATCGTCATCGCCTCGGTGGCCGCAGCCGTCACGAGCCGCTCACTCATCGGCCAGGAGCTCATCCTCGACGCCGGTGCCTACCGGCTGGGCGACTACCGGGAGCTCGGGCTGTACGCCGCCATGGCGATCGTGGTCGTCGCCTTCGCGTTCCTCTTCCTGCGCTGCCTCGACCGCCTCGACTCGATCGTGACCCGCAGCCGGTGGGGCCAGACGTGGATCCGGCCGGTCGTGTTCGGTCTCCTGGTCGGCGGGCTGATCGTCGCCGAGCCGATGCTGCTCGGCACGGGGGAGGCCCGTCTGTTCGGCACCGGCCAGGAGGTGGCCAACGACCTGCTGGCGTCGGCTTCGGTGGTCACCGACGCTCCCGAGCCTCTCGCCCAGATGTGGTGGGTGCTGGGACTCGTCGCGGTCGGAAAGGTCCTCGCCACGAGCTTGACTCTCAGCTCGGGAGCCTCCGCCGGCGCCTTCATGCCCTCCCTGTTCATCGGGGCCATGGTCGGCACCGCCTTCGCCAAGCTGGTCGGGCCGTGGTGGGGATTCTCCGAACTGTCCACCGGCGCCTTCGCCGTCGTCGGGATGGCTGCGATGTTCGCCGCCATGGGGCGGGCCCCGCTGACTGCGATCCTCCTCGTCTTCGAGATCACCGGCACCCGGGAGTACGGGCTGATCCTGCCGCTGATGCTCACCGCCATCCTCGCCACCTTCCTGGCCGAGCTGATCCACCCGGAGAGCGTCTACACGATGCCGCTGCACCGGCGGGGCATCTACCCGACCCGGACCGGCGAAGTCGACCTGCTCGACACGGTGACGGTCGGGGAGGTGATGTCGCCCGCCAGAGTCGTCGCCAAGCCCGACCAGACGGTCGAGGACCTCAGGCGCCAGCTGGAGCGGCATCGCTCCCACGGAGCACCCGTCATCGACGAGGCCGGCGAGCTCGTCGGCATCGCCACTCTCGCCGACATCGGGACCGCCGACGACTCGTCGACGAAGGTCGCCGAGGTGATGACCCGCCGGCCGGTGACCGTCAGCCCCGACATCCGCGTCTCCCAGGCGATGGAGCGGATGGCCGCCCTCGGGGTGGGGCGCTTGCCGGTGGTAGCCGCCGACGACCCCACGAAGCTGGTGGGAATGTTCCGGCGCGAGGACGCGGTGCGCGCCTACCACCAGGCGCTCGGGTCGAGGACCGACCACCATCTCGTCAGGGCCCGCCTCGACCAGCGCACCCATCCCGGCGCCGGCTACTACGACTTCCGCATCCCTCCCGGGTCGATCGCCGACGGGCACGCGGTCAAAGACGTCGCCTGGCCGGAGGGGTCGACGCTGGTCGCGGTCCGGCGGGGCACCCAGGTGATCGTCCCGGAGGGGAGCACCGTCCTGCGAGCCGGCGACGTCGTCACCGCCTTCGGCAGCGAGGCATCCCGCGAGGTGATGATCAACCGGCTCAACGCCGGTGCCGACGAGCCCACCGCCGAGATCCCCGTGATCGAGCTCGAGGAAGATGCCGATGACCCCACGCCTACAATCGGCTCACCCAAGGATTCGGGAGACGAGCGTTGAGAGATATCGGCATCATCCTGATCGTTCTGGCGATCGTCCTCTTCGGTGTGAACTGGTACATCGAGAGGAATCGGCGCCAGCGTGGTGACGAGGCCCCGCCTCGACGGGCGAAGGCGGCCGCCCCTGCCGAAGAGCCGGATTTCGTTCGTCCCCGACCGACGGTGAGCGAATTCCACGTCCGTGGCAACGAGGCGCAGGTGACTTTCGACGTGCCCTTCCCGGAAGAGGGCGACGAGGTGCTGGCGGACCTGCTCGTGGGCGAAGCGGTGGAGGTGGTCAGGGAGAAGCGCCACAGCCTCCCCATCGACGACGTCACGCAGGTGGTCGTCTTCGCCGGCCGCGAGAACCGCCGGGAGGTCGGGCGCATGTCACTCGAGACACCCGGGGTGCTGCCGCCTCCCAGCTCCTTCGCCGACATCCTCAACCTGACGTCCATCGGCGCCGACCCCCTCTCGGCGGAGTTCGGCGAGGAGCCGCCGACGATCCCCGAGACGGTCACCCCCACCCGCTCCGACGAGCTGGAGCCGCTCGGGGAGCTGATCCGCCTCCCCAAGGCTGTCGCCACCGGCCTGCGCGCCCAGGGGATCGACCCCGAGACGATGACCGCAGCCGAGCTGGTCACCGGCGTCCTGTCGCTCTTCGGCTACACGATCACGCCGGGCATCGGAGAGGGCGAGTTCACCGCCACCAAGGGCGGGACGTCGACGTTCATCATGGCCGACCCCTATCGGCCCGGGGACTACCCGGAGGTCGAGGAGTCCACGATCCGCCGGTTCATCGTCGCCTTCGAGCAGTCGAAGGCCGACCGGGCCATGCTGGTCTCCGAGAAGTACGCCCCCTTCTCCATCCACGAGACGGAGCGGCGCGACCGGCGCATCCGGTTCGTGACCCGGGAGCGACTCCAGAAGCTCGTGGACTCGATGGCCCTCAGCTGACCGGCCGAGCCGGCCCGGGAACCCCTCCGGGTGGTTGGGACGTCCATAGGGGTAACATGGCCGGCAAAGGAGGTCTCTCGTATGGGCAGAATCGGCGCGTCGGAGCTGTTGATCGTCCTGCTCGTGGTGCTCGTCCTCTTCGGCGCCCGCAAGCTGCCGGAGCTCGCCCGGTCCCTGGGTGCGTCGGCCAAGGAGTTCCGCAAGGGCATCGCCGAAGGCGCCTCGGACGACGCGTCGACCGAGTCCGACTGAGGGCTGCCCCGCCCGGCTTGCGGCGATATATTTCCCCCACCGGGAACCGTTTGCAGGTGCCCGTCGTTGTCGATCCCAAGGACAGCCCGTGACCCACCGACCGCTGTCCTGGGAAGACGTGGCACGAACGCATGGGCGGAAGATCTACAACTTCGCGTATCGACTCTGCGGCGATCCCCACGACGCCGCCGACCTGGTCCAGGAGGTCCTCCTGCGCGTCCGCCGGGGCCTCGAGGACTTCCAGCCCGGTTCCTTCGAAGGCTGGCTGTGGCGCATCACCCACAACGCCTTCATCGACGAGATGCGCCGCCGTCAGCGGCGCCCGACGGCCCCGCTGCCCGAAGTCGTCGACCGCTGGGACGCCCAGTCGAGCCCCGGCGCCGACGAGCAGCTGGCGGCGATGCGCCTCGGCGACGACATCCAAGCGGCGCTACTCGAGCTGCCCTACGAGTTCCGGGAGGCGGTGGTGATGTGTGACGTCATCGGCCTCTCCTACGAGGAGATCGCGGCGGCGGTGGCGGTCCCGGTCGGCACCGTCCGCAGCCGAATCCATCGGGGACGGCGGCTCCTCCGCGCCGCACTCTCCCAGGAGGCGGCGGGATGACCCACCTCGATCTCCTGCTCTCCGTCTACCTCGATGGGGAGACGACCCCCGAGGAGTCGCGACTGGTGTCCCAGCACATCGGCGAGTGCCTCCGATGTCGCCGCCGTCTCGAAGCGCTCAACGAGGCCCGCACCGCGGTGCGTTCGCTGCCCATGCTGGACATGCCCGCCGATCTCGTCCCCGCCGCCGTCACCGAGACCCGACAGCGGCGGTGGCATCCGGCGCGGTGGGCGGCCGCGGCGGCCGCTGCCGCCGCCATCGTCACCGCCACGGCCCTCGCCTTGCCTGACCCGGAGCCACTCGACCTCGGAGACGTCACCCGGCAGGTCGGAGCGCGGGCGGCTCTCGACCTGGGCGCCAACAGCCTGAAGTTCGTGGTGCCGGGGGCTGAGCGGTGATGCTCGCTGCCGTCGTCGCCGCCATCCTCGTCGTGGCTCCCGTCGCCGCCGACATCGGCGGCTACCTGGAGGCGTCGACGGAGGCCGAGTTCGCCGGTGAGCAGGTCGTCTTGTGCGAGACGCCCGACGGGTCGCGGAGCACGGCGTTCGAAATCGCCCAGGTCGACGGAACGGTCGTCGCCTGGGACGCGCAGAGCGGGGATTCGATCGTCCGGGTGGCGCCCGGGCTGAGCATGACCTCCGCCGGGGACCACGTCGAGGCGACTCTCGTCGAGAGCTCGCGTTCTGCCCAGCCCAGCTCTTACACGGAAGGCGAGCCCAGCTCCACCAGCTACCTGGGACGGCCGGTCACCGAGGTGGGGTTCTACCGGGAGGGGATCGAACGGGTCCGTCTCACCCTCGACGACGAAACCGGCGCCGTCCTCCGGTCACGGACGTTCGACGCCGACGGCGACGCCTACTGCGATCGCCGCCTCGTTTCGTTCTCCACCGACGTGACCGGCGTGCCGTCCCTCTCCACCGAGGACGACCTCCAAGCGGCCACGCCGCTCGAGACGGCGCCCGCCATGTTGCCGGAGGAAGCGGTCGGCCTGGAGCTGATGGACACCTATCCGGTGGAGGACGGGACCCTCTCCTACTACTCCGACGGGTTCTTCTCGGTGGGGGTGGTGGTGACGAGCCGCCCCGTGGACCTGGGCTCCGACGTCGTCGAGGTGCCGGCCGGCCGCGGCCACTACCGCCGCAACTTCACCGCGGGAAGCGCCGTCGTCTCCTGGTCCACCGGCACCGACAACCTGGCGGTCATCACCGACCTGCCGCCCGACATGCTCGAGGAGTTCCTCGCCTCGCTGCCCGAGCCGGTGGACGCCGGGTTCTTCCGCCGGATCTGGAGCAGGTTCTTCGGCTAGAAGTCCTCGAGCAGCACCCGCGCCGCCCACGCCACCGGGTCTTTCATCTCGGCGGCGGTGGGCAGCCGGTTCTCTGCGGTCCACATCCGCTTGAGCTCGTCGGGCCCGTAGCGGCGCTCGACCTCCAGGCAGAAGGTGAGTCCCTCTTGGATGGAGGTGGAGCGGGGCGGGGCGGGCCCGAACGGGACCTGGGCCTCCGCCGGGACACGTTCCTGGTCGCGGGCCGACACGAACTCCTGGCGGTCGGGCAACAGGTCGGCGGTGGACCGCTCGGCCAACAGGCGGGCGTAGCCGGAGAGCAGGCCCAGGAACGCCTCGGTCTCGGCCCGGGCGGCCGCGGTGGCCTCGTTGTCGAAGACGTTGCTCAACTGGTCGGCGACCATCTCCTGCATCCGGTCGGGGTCGGAGAGGCCGATCAGGCCGGCGAGCGACGACGGGTCGAACTGGATCGTCGCTGCCTCGGCCTCCAGGAGGCGGCGGAGCCGGTCGGTGGCGAACGGGACCGAGGCGACGGCCCGGTATGCAACCTCCTCGGAGGCCACCCACAGCCGCACCGCGCTCGGCTCGAAGGTATGGCGGCGTGCGAACTCCTCGACGTGGGGCACGATCACGCACAGCGGCAGCTGCCTCCCGGCGGGCAACCCCCCGTCGAAGCTGGCCAGGACCCACGTGGCCAGACCGCCCACCAGCGACCCCACCTGCATTCCGATCATCGCCGGGCCGAGCTGGGCCAACGGGCCGGACATCTGGCCCATGTCGGTGAACGCCTCGCTCAGGTAGCCGTAGGCCTCCAGATGACGGTCGGCCCATTCGCGGGCGTCGACGGGGATGACGTCGGGGGCGGGGGCGACCGGAATCGGGCTGACCTGCTCCAGCCGGTACTCGGCCAGGCGTGTCAGCTCCCGGTACTCCTCCGCCGCCCACGGGTCGATGGGCACCCGCTCGCCGGTGAGGTGGTGGGAGACCTCGGCGGCGAGTTTCCAGTTCACCGGTCCGGGCTGGTTGAACAGCTCGAACAGCCGGGAGAAGATGTCGTCGTCGCTCATTCCCGCCACTCTCCCAACTCGACCGGGAACGTCAGTTCCTCGTCCTGTCTCAACGCGGTGACGACGACAACGTCGCCGGCCCGCTTCATCCGCAGGTCGGCGATCAACTCTTGGATCGACGACACCTCTTCTCCGTCGACGGCGACGATGACGTCGCCGAGGCGCCCTCCGGCCGACTCGTAGGCAGAGCCAGACAGCATCGAAGACACCGACACCCCCAGCGGGATCTCCGCCCCGTCGATCTGTTCGGTTGCCGTCGTGCCCTGGATACCCAGCATGGCGTGGCGGACTCGGCCGTCGGCGATCAGGTCCTCCGCCACCGACACGGCGAGGTCGACCGGCACGGCGAACCCGAGCCCTTCGGCGCCGACGTCGCTGACGCCGATGGCGGTGGTGATGCCGATCAGCTTGCCCTCCTCGTCGAGCAGCGCGCCGCCGCTCGATCCCCGGGTTATGGGGGCGTCCGTCTGGAGGAGGCCGTAGAGGATCGTGTCCGCCGTCACCTGCAATGACCGGCCCTTCGCCGACAGGATCCCCGACGTCACCGAGGGCCCGCCGATCAGGCCGAGCGGGTTTCCGACCGCCACCGTGCGCTCCCCGATGACGAGGTCCGCCTCGCTGCCCAGACGGATCGGGGTGAGGTCGGTCCGGTCGGTGTGGAGGACGGCGATGTCGGTGAGCGGGTCGGAGCCGACCACCTCGGCATCGAAGGCGATTCCGTCGGAGAAGATCACCCGCAGATCGGTGGCGTTCTCGATGACGTGGTGGTTGGTGAGGAGGTGACCGTCCTCGGAGTACACGACTCCCGAGCCGCCGCTGGGAAGACCGTCGATCAGGGAAGTCACCGCCACGATCGAGGGGATGGCCGTCTCCGCCACCTGGGTGATGGAGGCAGTGGCGCCTTCGGGCAGGTCGGGCGGGGCGGTTGTCGTGGGCGCGGCCGCCAGCGTCGTGCGGGGTACCCGGACCACGTTCCCGTCGAGGAGGCCGAGGACGGCGAGCACGCCCAGGGTGACGCCCGTGCCGAGGAGCACGCCGGCGAGCAGCGACACGACGAGAGTTCGGCGCGTCGAGCGGCGCTCCGCCTCCTCGTCCTCTTCCTGAGACCGGAACGGTTCCGTGGGAGGGCCGATCGGTCCGGCCGGCCACTCGGTGGAAGGCCACGCCGGATCGGGCAAGTCACCGCCACCGGCGAGCCTGTGCGGTGGGGGGCCGAGATCCATAGACTGCAGATTCTATGGACAGTCCCACCCAATCCGTCCGCATCGCCGTCGTCGACCGGCCACTCGACCCGGCCGCGGCGATACAGGAGGTGGGACGGAGCGCCGCCGGGGCGATCGCCTGCTTCGTGGGCACCGTCCGCGACCACTCCGACGGACGGGAGGGCGTCACCCACCTCGAATACGAAGCGTTCGAGGAGAGGGTCGAAGACGTGATCCGGGTCATCGTGGAGGAAGCCGCCTCCAAGTGGCCGATCCTGGCCGCCGTCGTCGAGCACCGCGTCGGACGGGTCGGCCTGGGCGAGCCGGCAGTCGTGGTGGCGGTGTCCACCGCCCACCGCGACGACGCCTTCGGAGCGGCCCGCTACCTGATCGACGAGCTCAAGGCCCGTGCCCCGCTCTGGAAGAAGGAGCATTGGCCGGGCGGGGCCGAGTGGGTGGAAGGCGCCTAGGAGCCCTTCGAGACAGCCGGTCGGATCTCGGGGGAAAATTCCGTCGCATACCGGCGAAATCGTTCTCCATCCTCTATTGTGCCGCCACGTCCCCCCACGGGGGGCGGAGGGCAGAAGGAGAGAGAGCGATGACCAGCACGGCAGAGCTGACCGAATCGCCTCCGGTCGACTCCGGGTTCCCCACGGTCGCGGCCATGGCCAGGTCCTGGGCCGAGAAGACTCCCGACGCCGTAGCCATGCGCGAAAAGGACCTCGGCATCTGGCAGGAGATCACCTGGGCCGAGTTGTGGGAGACGATCCGGCTGGCCGCCCATGGCTTGCTCGCCCTCGGCGTTCAGCCCGGCGACCGGGTCTCCATCCACTCCGAGGACCGCCCCGAGTGGATCATCCTCGACTTCGCCACCGTGGCGATCCGGGCCATCACCGTCGGCCTGTATCCCACCAACCCCGCCGCCGAGGTCGAATACATCCTCTCCGACTGCGGCTCGGTGGTCCACCTCGCCGAGGACCAGGAGCAGGCGGACAAGGTGATGGAGGTCATCCACAACCTCCCCGACCTGCGCAAGATCATCCACGTCGAGCCGAGGGGCTTTCGCGCCTACCGCGACGACGACCGGTTCATCTTCTGGGACGACTTCATCGAACTGGGTCGCCAGCACGCCGAGGCCAACCCGGGAGCGGTGGAGAGGCTGATGGCCGAGGCGAAGCCCGACGACGTGATGACGCTCGTGTACACGTCGGGCACCACGGGGCCGCCCAAGGGGGCGATGCTCACCAACGACAACTTCGCCTTCTGCGTGGACCAGATCATCAACGTCGACGGGCGTCTTCCCGGCAACCGCAAAGCCGGCCCCGACGACCAGATCCTCACCTACCTCCCGCTGTGCCACGTCGCCGAACGGATCTTCTCGGCGTGGCACCTCGCCTCACGAGGCACCGTCCTCAACTTCGCCGAGTCGATCGACACCGTCCAGCAGAACCTGCGGGAGATACAGCCGACGCTGTTCTTCGCCGTTCCCCGCATCTGGGAGAAGATCCACGCCACGATCTTCATCAAGGGCCGGGACGCCACCTTCTTCAAGCGGGTCTGGTTCGGCCTGGCCATGAAGGCGGCTTCGATCATCGGGCGGGAGCGCTGCGACAACGGCGGCCTCGACACCCCGCTGTCGAGGGTCCTGAACTGGATCTTCTACCCGCTGGTGTTCCGGGCGCTGAAAGAGCGGATCGGCTTGCGCCGGGTCCGCTGGGCCGGCACCGGGGCGGCGGCCATCGCCCCGGAGGTGATCCGGGACTTCATCGGCATCGGGGTTCCCATCCACGAGCTGTACGGCATGACCGAGAACTCGGCCGTCGCCACCCACAACTTCTGGGGACGCAACAAGGTCGGCACGGTGGGCGAGCCGTATCCCGGCATCGGCTTCCGCATCGATCCGGAGACCGGCGAGATCCAGACGAAGCACCGCGGCAACTTCAAGGGCTACTGGAACCGCCCGGAAGCCACCGCCGAGATGTTCACCGAGGACGGGTGGCTGAAGACCGGCGATGTCGGCGAGTGGGTCGACGGCACCCACGTCAAGATCGTCGACCGGATCAAGCACATCATCATCACGTCCGGGGGAAAGAACATCTCCCCGTCGGAGATCGAGAACAGCCTCAAGACGTCCCCGTACGTCAAGGAGGCGATGGTCATCGGCGACGGCCGCAACTATCTGACCGCCCTGATCGGGATCGAGTTCGACACCGTCGGCGACTGGGCGACGCGACACGGGATCCCGTACACCACGTATCGCGACCTGTCCGAGAAGCCGGAGGTGATCGAGCTCATCCAGAAAGTCGTGGACGAGACGAACAAGAAGTTCGCCCGGGTGGAGAACATCCGGAAGTTCCGCTTGCTCCCCAAGGAGCTCGACCACGAAGACGGTGAGCTGACCGCCACCCAGAAGGTCAAGCGGAACGCCATCGAGCAGATGTTCTCCGATCTGATCAACGAGATGTACTCGTCGTGATCGAGGCGGTCGTTTTCGCCCAAGCGGGGACCTCACCCGCCGGTCGGCTGCTGGTCGACTTCCTGTCGTTGGGGTCGATCTATGCGCTGCTGGCGATGGGCTTCGTGATCATCTTCAAGGCGACCCAGGTCCTCAACTTCGCCCACGGCGCCCTGGCCGCCCTGGGGGCGTTCCTCGTCGCCTCGTTCGCCACCGTCCTGCAGGTGCCGGGCAGGTGGATGCCCGGCGCGCCGTTGTGGCTGCGGTGGACGCTGTCGGTGCTGGCCGCCCTGGCGCTGGCCACGATCATCGGCATGGTCCTCGAGCGGATCGTCATCCGGCCGATGCTGGGCGAGGAGCTGTTCGCCGTCGCCATCGTCACGCTCGGGCTCGACATCATCATCCGCACGATCACCAACGACTTCATCGGGACCCAGGCGCGCCCTTTGGGCGACCCGTTCGGGACCAACGTGTGGGCGATCGAAGGCTTCACGTTGATCCCCTGGACGATCATCGCCCAGGTCGCCACCACGATCGTCCTCGTCGCCCTCGTCGCCTTGTTCTTCCGCAGCCGCCTCGGCATCGCCATGCGCGCCACCGCCTTCGACCAGGAGGCCGCCCGCGCCCAGGGCATCGACGTCGGCCGAGTCTTCTCGATCTCGTGGGGGATAGGTGCCTTCCTCGCCGGCGTGGCCGGGATATTCCTGTCCCTGTTCCCGAGGCGGGCGGCGGGCGTCGACCAGTCGACGGCGTTTTTCGCCTTCGCCGCCTTCCCCGCCATCATCCTCGGCGGCCTCGACTCCGTCGTCGGGGCGGTGGTCGGCGGGTTCGCGGTCGGCCTCGCCCAGGCGCTGGCGACGGAGTTCCTGACCGGGATCTCGTTCCTCGGAGTGGGCTTCGCCGGGGTCGTCCCCTACCTGCTGATGCTGGCCGTCCTGCTCATCCGGCCCTACGGCCTGTTCGGCTCCGAGGAGATCCGCCGGGTATGACCACCGTGCAGCGTCCAGCGGAGACGGGAGTGCCCGAGCAGAAGCCACCCAGGCCCCGCCGCAGAGGCCCGATGCTGGGACGTCCCCTCCTGCGGACGTCCTACGAAGCCGACATGGCCCTCTTCCCGTCCGTCACCCAGCGGGTCGTCTTCGCTCTCTTCCTGCTGTTCCTCGTCGCCATCCCCTTCTTCGCCCCCGGGACGATCGGAGAATCCGGCTCGCTTCCCGGACCGACCTTCCTCGGGACGAGCGACTGGCTCCGCCTGCTGGTCACCCTGGGGATCTACGCCATCGGCGCCCTCGGGCTCAACATCCTCACCGGCCTGGCCGGACAGGTGTCGTTGGGCCACGCCTTCTTCATGGCGGTCGGCGCCTACACCGCCGCAGTCTTCGGCTCGCCGCAGGGGCCGCTCTGGGGCTTGGGGCTCCCCATCTGGATCTGGCTGCCGATGGCGGGGATCGTCCCCGCCATCCTCGGGACGCTCATCGCCCCGGCGGCGGTGCGGGTCAGGGGCCTTTACCTGGCGGTGGTGACGCTCGGTCTCGTCTTCATCGGCGAGTACCTGTGGCGCAACCTCGACTTCATCACCGGCGGGTCCCAGTCGGGTCGCACCTTCCCCGCCCTCGAGTTCCGCTTCTGGCAGGAAGAGGAAGCGGTCCTGTCGATGACCGAGCCGGCGACCTGGTTCGGGGTGCTGAACATGTCGCCGACGGCCAAGACCTACCTGTTCGTGCTGGTGCTGACCGCGGTCATGGCGCTCGTGGCCAAGAACCTGCAACGCACCCGCACCGGCCGGGCGTTCATGGCCATCCGGGACCGCGACGTCGCCGCCGAGGTGATGGGCGTCGACGAGTTCCGGACGAAGACGCTCGCCTTCGCCATCTCGTCGTTCTATGCCGGCATCGCCGGGGCGTTGCTCGCCACCTTCATCGGCCGGACCATCCCCGAGCAGTGGAACCTCAACATGTCGGTGGAGTTCATCGCCATCATCCTCATCGGCGGCATCGGCACGGTCACGGGCACCCTCTTGGGGTCGGCGTTCGTGATCATCCTCCCCCGCCTCGTGGCGGACCTGACCCAGCTGGGGGAGCGGCTGGTCCGAGAAGGGGGAACGTGGGCGACCATCCTCGATCCGCTCGTGTCCACCGGCAGCGGGGACTGGGGTCTGGTCAACACGTCGGCGGGCGTCGCCCCGGGGCTTTCCGTCGACCAGCTCAACCTGGTCATCTATGGCGTCCTGATCATCGGGTTCCTGATCTTCGAGCCGCTCGGCCTGTACGGCATCTGGCTGCGGATCCGCAACTACTGGAAGGGCTGGCCATTCACGTACTGACGTGCCCGGGAGGCTTCGAGTCGTTGGACCGATGGGTCCGGCGGGCTCCGCTCCGGCGGGGTCTGATGGAAGAGAGAGGAGGACATGAAGGATGAGAGGACGAAACAGACTCTGGGTGCTGTTCGTCGTCTTCGCCATGCTGGCGGCGGCCTGCGGTGGCGGAGGCGGCGACGGCGCCGAGGAGACGGCTGACACGGAGCCGGCCGCCGAGGAGACGACCCCCGACACCGGCGGCGACATCAGCGAGGACACCACGGCCGACACAACCGACGCCGACGAGGGCGGCGCCCCCGGCGACATCGCCACCGATGTGGGCGTGGACCTGGAGGCCGGGGTCATCCGGATCGGCCTGCTGTCGGACCTGTCCGGCCCGTTCTCGCCGCTCGTGCAGCAGATCGTCACCGCCCACGAGGTGTACTGGGAGGACGTCAACCGCAACGGCGGCATCAACGGGCTCCAGGTCGAGCTCGTGATCGAGGACAACGCCTACGACGTGCCGACCCACCTCCAGAAGTACGAGGAGATCCGCGACGAGGTGGCGGTGATCGGTCATTCGACCGGCTCCCCGCACACGGTGGCGGCACTTCCCGCCTACCAGGAGGACGACATCCTGGCGGTTCCGCTCACCTGGTACTCGGGCTGGGTCGACCCCCAGTACAACTCCAACCTGATGCACCACGGGGCGCCGTACTGCATCGAGATCCAGAACGCCATCAGCTACATCTCCGACGACATCGGCGGCGCTTCGACCATCGCCATCGCCTCCGTTCCCGGCGACTTCGGCCTGGACGGCGCCGCCGGCGCCCAGATCGCGGCCGAGGCCCTCGGGCTCGAGGTGGTCTACGACGGGGCGGGCAAGGTCAACCCGACCGACGAGGCCAGCTTGACCGAGGTCGCCAACGGCATCGCCGCGTCCGGCGCCGACATCGTCGTGCTGGTGGCGACACCGGGGGCGTTCGCCTCGATCTACGGCCAGGCGGTCGCCCAGGGCTTCGAGGCCAAGTGGACCGGCACCTCCCCGTCGTGGTCGCCGGCGTTCGTGGCGCCCGACTCGCAGATCCGGGAAGCGGTCGCCCGGGACGTGTACATCACCGTCCCCTTCGACGCCTGGGACGGCGAGTCGGAGGGCGCCCAGCGGTTCACCGCGCTGATGCAGGAGCTGCGGCCCGACAACCCGCCCTTCGACGCCTACAACGAAGGCTACGTGGAGGCCAGGATCGTCCACGAGGCCCTGCTCCGGGCGTACGAGAACGGCGACATGACCCGAGCCGGGATCCTCGCCGCCGCCAAGTCGCTCGACAACGTCGAGTTCGACGGGCTGGCGTTCCCGGAGCGGTACACGGGCGAGCCCAACGACATGGTCCAGCGCCACAGCTTCGTCTACCGGCCCGACCTGGAGTCGGCCACCGGTGCAGTCGTGGTGGAGCGGGACTACATGGCACCCATCGTCGAGGACTTCGTCTTCGAGGGCGCCTGCTACGAGCTCGAGAGCTGAACCCGGCCGCGGTGGTGGGCGGATCTCCCGCCCACCACCGCCTCCGGTGCCCCGAGTCGTGGCCTCCGGCGGAGGCCAGGGCCCGAGTCACGGGAGCGGCGATGCTCAGAGTCGAGAATCTGGAAGTCGTATACAACGACGTGGTGCTGGTCCTGCGGGGCGTCTCTCTCGAGGTGCCCGACGGGAAGATCGTCGCGCTCCTCGGAGCGAACGGCGCCGGCAAGACGACGACGCTGCGGGCGATCACCGGCCTCCTCGACATCCACGAGGGCGAGATCACCAAGGGGTCGATCCATTTCGACGGCGACGAGATAACCCATCTCGATCCCGCCGTGCGGGTAAAGAAAGGCATCAGCCAGGTGATGGAGGGGCGGCGCGTCTTCGCCGAGATGACCGTCGACGAGAACCTCAAGGCCGGTGCCTACGTGAACTCCGGCTCCGACGCCGTGGAGGCCGCCTACGAGCGGGTGATGGACCTCTTCCCCCGGCTCAAGGAGCGCAGGAAGGCGGTGGCGGGCTACCTGTCGGGCGGCGAGCAGCAGATGCTGGCCATCGGCCGGGCGCTGATGCAGCAGCCCAAGCTGCTCATACTCGACGAGCCCTCTCTCGGGCTCGCCCCTCTGCTCGTGCAGCAGGTGCGGGACGTGATCGTCGAGATCAACGAACAGGGCACGTCGGTGCTGCTGATCGAACAGAACGCCAACATGGCCCTCTCCATCGCCCACCACGGCTACATCATGGAGACCGGGAAGATGGTGATGGACGGGCCCGCCGAGAAGCTCCTGCGTGACGAGGACGTCCAGGAGTTCTATCTGGGCCTGCGGGGAGAGGGCGAGCGCAAGTCGTTCCGGGACGTCAAGCACTACAAGCGGCGCAAGAGGTGGCTGTCGTGACTCCACAGGCGGAAGGCGGCAAGGACATGTCGGCGATGAACGGGAGAGGCCAGGGCTCGCCGCTGCTCGAAGTGAAAGACATTCGCCTGTCGTTCAAGGGGGTGAAGGCGATCGACGGCGTCTCCTTCGAGGTGTACCCGGGGGAGCTGTTCGCCATCATCGGCCCCAACGGCGCCGGCAAGACGTCGATCTTCAACTGCCTGAACCAGGTCTACCGTCCCCAAGAGGGGGACATCCTCTGGAAGGGCCAGTCGATCATGGGCCTCAAGCCCAACCGCACCGCCGAGCTCGGCATCGCCCGCACGTTCCAGAACATCGCCCTCTACCCCCACATGACGGTGGTGGAGAACATCCTCACCGGCCGCCACATCCGGATGGACACCGGCTGGCTGTCCAACGCCCTGTGGCTGGGCCGGGCCAGGCGGGCGGAGGTGGAGCATCGCCTCCGGGTGGAAGAGATCATCGACTTCCTCGAGATCGAGCAGTGGCGCAAGCACCCCGTCGGGCTGCTGCCCTACGGCGTGCAGAAGCGAGTCGAGCTGGGACGCGCCCTGGCGATGGACCCCGAGCTCCTGCTGCTGGACGAGCCGGTGGCGGGGATGAACCTCGAAGAGACCGAGGACATGGCCCGATTCATCCTCGACATCCAGGACGAGTTGGGCATCGCCATGATCCTGGTCGAACACGACATGGGCCTGGTCATGGACATCGCCGACCGCGTCATGGTGGTGGACTTCGGACGGCGGATCGCGATCGGCCCGCCCGCCGAGGTGCAGCGCAACCCGGACGTGATCAAGGCCTACCTGGGCGAGGAGACGGGCGCCGCCTCCGACCGGGCCCAGCCCGTCGGCTGAGATCAGTCGCCGGCGAGGCGCCAAGCCCCGGGGAGCAGGACCCCGGCGATGGCAGCCTTGATGGCGTCGCCGACCAGGAACGGCAGCACCCCGACCCGCACCGCCTCGGCGAAGTCGATCCCGAGGACCAGTCGGAGGCCGACCACGCCGCCCGCGTAGATCACGCCGCTGCCGACGAGGAACGCGCCCGCCATCGTCCAGAAGCGCCGGTCGTGGCGGGCTTCGGCGAGACGGCCCACCAGCGCCGCCGCCACCGGGAACGCCAGCAGGTAGCCGGAGGTGGTCGCCGCCGGGCCGAAGAGCACGTCGACGCCTCCCGACCATTCGGAGAACACCGGAAGGCCCAGCGAGCCTGCCACCAGGTACAGGAGCTGGGCGGCGGCCCCCGCCTTCCAGCCCAGCGCCGCCCCGCCCAACAGCACGACGAGGGTCTGTCCGGTGACGGGAACCGGCCACATCGGGACGTACCACTGAGCGGCCAGGGCCGTCAGTGCCGCCACCCCGGCCACGAGGACGGCGGTGGCCAGGCGAGACCGGGAGGTGGCGCGGGCGGTGATCACAGAGGCGTACGACATGGGGGCGATTCTACGGAAACCGTTGCCTGGACCGTTGGATACGATCCTGATCGTGACCGACCGCGCTCGCACCAGGGCACTCACCGCCGCCATCGGCCTGTTCTTCCTCGTCGGCGCGGTCGTGCTCGCCTGGAACATCCCGCTGCCGCTCGTCGCCTACTCACCGGGGCCGGTGACCGACGCCACCGACTCGATCACGGTCGAGGGCGCCACCACCTACGACACCGACGGGGAGCTGGTGATGCTGACCGTCGCCGGCCAGGACATCAACGCCTTCGAGGCGCTGGTCGCCGCCGTCGACCCCACGGTCGACGTCCTCGCCCGCCAGGTGGTGAGGCGACCCGACGAGAGCGACGAGGACTATCGCCGGCGCAACCTCGAGCTGATGGACCAGTCCGTGCAGGCGGCGATCACGGTCGCGCTGAGCCGGGTGGACCTGCCCGAGGGACAGTCGGCCGTGTACGTCACCGGCTACGCCGCCGACACCCCGGCCGGCGAGGTCCTCGAGATCGGGGACCGGATCGTGGCGCTCGGCGGGCAGCGTATAGAGGCGGCAGAGGCGCTCGCCACGGTGGTGCAGAGCAACTCTCCGGGTGACCGGGTTCCGCTCGAGGTCGAACGCGACGGGCAGGTCCTGTCGTACGAGGTGGAGCTGGTGGCTCGGGAGGACGACCCCGACTCCCCGATGATCGGCATCTACGTGAGGCAGCTGCCGTTCTGGATCGACATCGACACCGGCATCGTCGGCGGGCCGTCGGCGGGCATGATGTACACCCTGGCCATCATCGACGTGCTGACCCCGGGGAGCCTCACCGGCGGCCACGTGGTGGCCGGGACCGGCACCATCGACCTGGAAGGCAACGTCGGCGAGGTGGGGGGAGTGCGCCAGAAGGTCGTCGCCGCGGAAGCCGCCGGAGCCGAGTACATGCTCGTTCCCGCCGGGAACCTGGCGGCGGCGGAGTCGGCGCCGCGAGGAGACATGGAGCTGGTGGCGGTGGAGACCATCGACGACGCGCTGGCGTTCCTCGACGGACTGGCATCCGACTGACCCAAACGTCGGGGTTCGGAAGGGCCGACGGGTATCTTGGATACACGGATGACGGATCACCCCACACCCGACGAGATTCGCCGCGCCACTTTCCGGGTGGCATTCAGAGGTTTCGACCAGGCCGAAGTCACGGCCCGGCTCGAGGAGTTGGCCGATCTCGTCGCCTCCCTCGCCGAGGAACGCGACCGCCTCCGTGCCCGGCTGGGCGAGTTCGCCGACCGCGACCTGAAGAGCGAGTTCGAGGCGATCGGCCGGGAGGTGACCGCCGTCCTCGAGGCTGCCCGCGAAGCCGCCCAGTCGATGAGGGAGCGGGCCGCCGCCGACGCCGCCCGCTGGCGGTCGGAGGCCATGGCCGAGGCAGAGGCCACGCTCAAGCAGGCGCGCGCCGACGCCGAGGCGATGCGCAGCGACGCCTGGACGACCGGCACCCAGCTCCTCGAAGAGGTGCAACGAGAGGTGCAGCGCCAGCGCGAGGAGCTGGAGCGCAACTCGCTGGCGGTCATGGGCGAAGCCGAGAGGGAAGCCCACCGGCTCACCGCATCCGCCCGCCGAGAGGCAGAAGACGTGCTCCGCGCCGCCAAGATGGAAGCGGAGAGGCTGGTCGCCCAGGCCCGGGCGGACCACGACGAGATCATCGCCTCCGCCCATCGCCAAGCCCAGGCCGCCCAGGAGCGGGCCCGGGCCCTGGAGGAGCGGCGGGCGGAGCTGATGGAAGAGATCGAGTCGATCAGGGCCACCCTCGCCGAGCTGGAAGACGAGCTGGAGGAGAAGCGGCTCGGGATCGGGCTGTCCGAGCCGACCGAGCTCACCGGGAAGATGGTGATCCTCGACGAAGAAGGCGAGGAGATGGAAGGCTGGGAGGAGGGCCACACGGTCCGGGTGATCCGCCCCAACCGCCAGCCGGAGCCGCCACCGGAGCCGGAGCCGGCCGAGAAAGAGCCCGAGCCGGAGCCGATCGAGCCCGAGTTCCCGCCTCCGGTCTTCGACGACGAGGACACCGCGGTGACCGTGGTGCCTTCCTCCCGCGTCGGACAGGTGGGCGACGACGAGGAGCGGGCGGAGGACGTCACCGAGGAGCCGCCGGCACCCGTCGAAGACGAGCCCTCGGTCGAAGAGCCGGTCGATGAGCCAGCAGACGAGCGCACCTCTCCCGGAACTGACGAAGAGGAGCCCGAAGAGGACCAGCCGGCCGAAGAGGAGCCGGTGGTCGCGGGGGAAGCCGCCGCCCCGCCAGCCCCGGAGCCCGAGTCGGTGGCCGTCGGCTCCAACGGCGCCGACGACGTCTTCGACCTGTTCAGGCGGCTGCGGGAGCCCCAGCCGACAGAGGCCGCCGACGCCGAGGAACCGGCCGAAGAGCCGGTCGCGTCCGGGGAGGAGCCGGAACCGGAGGTGTCGCCGGCCGCTCCCCACCTCCCCGAAGGGGTGGACCCGTTCGAGACCCGGGAGCGGCTGTTGCTCCCGATCACCAACGCGGCGTTGCGGGCGATAAAGAGGGCATTGACCGAGGCCCAGAACGAGGCACTGGAACAGATCCGGGTCTCCGGCGGTCAGTGGGCCCCCGACCCGGAGATGCTCGAGTCGGCTTTCGCCGACGAGCTCGACACCCTGGGGGACCAGGCCAGTCAGGCTGGGATCGAAGCCGCCGTCGAGATGGGCATCGCCGGGGTGACCGCAGTCGACCCCGCTCCGCCTCCTCCCGACAAGGTCGGGGTGGAGCTGGCCGAAGCCCTCGTCGCCGCCTTGGAGAGCGCCGGCAGCGGCTCCCGGGAACGGCAAGCGGCGGCGTCTCGGGTGTTCCGCGGGTGGCGTACCGACGAGGCCGAGCGCCGTGTCCGCGCCTATGCCCTCGCTTCCTACCACCACGCCCTCCGCCAGGCGCTCGAACAACAGGAGCGAGCCTGGCAATGGCTGCCCGCCGGGCGGCTGTGCCCGGCCTGCCGCCGGGCCGCCGAGGAAGGCGGGTCGGTTCCGCCCGCCCACCGGGACTGCAGTTGCACGATCGTGCCCGTCTGACCCTCCCCGTGAGGGTTGGCGTGTCTTGTCCTTACAATCGCCGAAATGTTCTCTCGGACACCCCCCACGCGTAGCGAGCCCACGCAGCGACGCCGCGGGCTCGGCTATCTGCTCGGGGGTGCCCTCGCCGTCTACCTCGCCCTCACCGCCCTCGGGACCCTGTGGACCGACTACCTGTGGTTCGACTCCCTCGGGTTCTCGTCGGTGTGGGTCAAACGCTGGTCCGTCGGGCTCGGCCTCGGTGCCGCCGGCAGCCTCGTCGCATTCGTCGTCTTCTGGCTCACGCTCTACCTGTCGGAGCGGTTTGCTCCCCGCTTCTTTCCCACCGACATCGGCGACGAAGAGGAGATCGTCGCCCGATTCCGCTACTGGGTACAGGGCCGCACCCGCCGCCTGCGTCTGATCCTCTCGCTGCTGCTGGCTCTCTTCGTGGGGGTGGGGGTGGCGACCTGGCGGGACGACGTCTTCTTGTTCTCCTCCCGGCAAGACTTCGCCCTCGAAGACCCCATCTTCGGGCTCGACGTCGGCTTCTACGTTTTCCAGTTCCCGCTGCTCGACGTCGCCCTCCGCTGGCTCTTCAACGTCCTCGCCACCGCCGCCGTCGTCGCCGTGGTCGCCCACTACCTCCAGGGCGGCATCCGGATTCGCCGGGGGTCGATGCCCACGTTCAACAGCGGCGCCAAGATCCACGTGTCGGTTCTCCTGGCGCTGATGGCCCTGGTGAGGGCGGCGATCTACCGCATGGACGCGCTGGCGTTGCTCTACTCCAACCGGCAGTCGAACTTCTTCGGTCCCGGCTACACCGACATCACCGCCCGGCTGCCCGCCTTGCGGCTGCTGATGGCGATCGCCGTCGTCGCCGCCATCCTGTTCATCGTCAACATCTGGAGGCGCGGCTGGACCCTGGCCCTCATGGTGGTCGGCGGCTGGATCCTCGTGTCGATCGCCGCCCTCCTGGTGTATCCCGCCGTCGTGGAACGGCTCCAGGTCGTGCCCGAGCAGCTCCGCCTGGAGTCCGAGTTCATCGCCCACAACATCCAGTTCACCCGCACCGCCTACGGACTGGACGAAGTAGAGGTGCGGCCGTTCCGCGCCTCAGGTGACCTGACCGCCGATGACATCGAGGCGAACCGGATAACCATCGACAACCTCCGCCTGTGGGACACCGCCGTCCTGCCCCGCACCTACCAGAACCTCCAGGAGATCCGCCCCTACTACAGCCTGGAGCTGGTCGACACCGACCGCTACGAGTTCGACGGCCAGCCGACGCAGGTGATGATCTCGGTCCGCGAGCTCGACGAGGACGCCGTCGGCAACAACAACTGGCAGAACACCCGCCTCATCTACACCCACGGCATCGGGGCGGTGGCCAGCCAGGCCAACCGGGTCGAGCGCGACGGCCAGCCCCAGTTCCTGCTCCGCGACCTGCCACCGCAGGCGACGGAGGAAGCGCTGGAGCTCGAGGAGCCCCGGATCTACTTCGGGGAGACGTACACCCCCGGCCGCCCCGTCATCGTGAAGACCGGTGCCGCCCCCCAGGAAGTCGACATGCCGGTGGAAGGGGAGCGGATCCTCTTCAACGAGTACGAAGGCGAGGCGGGAGTCAACGTCGGCAGCCTGTGGCGACGGATCGCGTTCGCCTTCCGCTACCGCGATCTCAACCTCCTGATCTCCGGCCAGATCAGATCCGACTCCCGGGTCCTGGTGCAACGCAACATCCGGGCGATCGTCAGCGATCTGGCTCCCTTCCTGACGGTCGACTCGGATCCGTACCCGGTGGTGCACGACGGCCGGATCATCTGGATGCTCGACCTCTACACGTCCTCGAACCACTTCCCCTACTCGCAGCCCATCACCCCGGCTGCCATGCGCCGCCTGGCGAGGTCCAGCGACCTCGAGCCGGGGATGAACTACCTCTCCAACTCGGTCAAGGCGACCGTCGACGCCTTCGACGGCACGGTCACCTTCTACGTCGTCGACGATTCGGACCCGGTCATCCGGGCCTGGCGCGAGGTGTTCCCGGAGATGTTCACGGACGGGGCGGAGATGCCCGAGGGCCTGGGCGCCCACCTCCGCTATCCACAGGACCTGTTCCGTATCCAGGGCGAGATCTACCTCGACTACCACGTCGACGACCCGTCGGAGTTCTTCACCCGCAACGACGCCTGGTCGATTCCCCCCGACCCCGCCACGATCCGCCGCGGGCTCTTCCCCGGGGCCGAGCTGCTCAACGGTGACATCGTCCAGCCGAGCGGCCAGGTCGAGCACCTGCGGGAGCTGCTGCCCTACTACCTGATGGCCCAGCTGCCCGGCGAGAACGAGCTCTCCTACCTGCTGCTCCAGCCGTTCAACCCGAGGCAGCGCCCCAACATGTCGGCGTTCCTCGTCGCCGACGCCCCCACCCCCGAGGAGCCGGCCCGCCTGATCGACTTCCGCATGCCCCAGGGATCGCTGGTCGGAGGAACCGGCCAGGTGGGGGACCGGATCCAGCAGAACGACGAGATCGCCGAGCAGTTCACGCTGTGGAGCCAGCAGGGCTCGACGGTGATCCGCGGCGACATCCTCGTCGTCCCGATCGAGGAATCGATCATGTACATCCAGCCGATATACCTCCAGGCCCAAGAGCAGGGCGGGTTCCCCGAGTTCCGGCGGGTGGTGGTCGTGTTCGGTGACTCGATCGAGTGGGCGCCGAGCCTCGACGAGGCCCTGGCGATGGTCTTCGGCGGCGACGGCGCCGAAACCACGCCGTCCGACGAGGGGCCCGCCGACGACGAGACGCCCGGCGACAGCGTTCCGCCTTCGATACAAGAGCTGCTCGACCAGGCGGCGACGCTGCTCGAGCAGGCCGACGAAGCGCTGCGGGCCGGAGACCTCGGCGGCTACCAGGATCTCGTCGACCAGGCCAGGGACCTGATCGAAAAGGCCCGCCAATCCGGCACCGAAGCCGCCGCCGGCCGGTTCGCCGGCGCCGTTCTCCCCGGCTGACCCTCCGGAAGGCAGCGGAGCGGCATCGGGCACGCCTCCAGTCCCCGGCTCGTCAGGTCGGTCGGTCCAGGCTGATCTCTTCGTCGATCAGGGCCTCGGCGAAGCGGTCGTCGTGGGTGACGAGCACCAATGCCCCTTCGTAGGCGGCCAGGGCGTCCTCCAGGCGTTCGGTCGAGGGGAGGTCGAAGTGGTTGGTGGGCTCGTCCAGCACCGCCACCCACACGCCCCGTCCCAACCCGGCCGCCAGCTGCAGCTTGCGCGCCTCGCCCGGGGAGGGCAGCTCCGAATCGAGCACCCGGCCCGGATCCAGCCCCAGGCGGGCGGCGATCGCCATCACGTTCCCGCGTTCGCCCGCCGGGAGCCGTCGCACCCCGTCCGTGAGCGACCTTCGCTGGCCGGCGGTCAGCTCCTGGGGCAGCCACAGGATCCGGTCGGCGGGGATCGGGGCGTTGCCGACGAGGCTGGTCAGCAGCGTCGACTTCCCCGACCCGTTGGCGCCGCGGATGCGCAACCGGGTGGTGCGCTCGATCGTCACCGCCACACCCGGATGGACGACCCGGCCGCCTGCCACGATCGGTCCGTCGTGGGACAGCAACACGGGCCTCCGGGCGGTTTCGGCGTCGATCCGGATCGGGCCGCCGCGTCGTCGCTCGATCCGTTTGCGGGACAGCTCGCGCTCGAGGCGCTCGACGCGCCGGGCCTCGACTCCGACCCGGCGCGCCTCGGCCCGGGCGGCGAACTCCTGGCGTCCCTTCGCCAGCATGCTGCGAGCGTCGGAGTCCGCCTGGTCGGCGCGCCGGCGCTCGCTGCGATCACGCTGCTGCCGCTCCTCGAGTCGCCGCCGGCGCTCCGCCATCCTCCGCCGCACCCGGTCCCGCTCGGACTTCAAGCGCTCCACCTCACCGAGGAGCTCCTGGTCGGCTCTCTCCCACTCCTCCGATGCCACCGAATACGGGCCGTGCCAGACCTCCACCTCACCGCCCCGCATCCGAAGGGTGGTGGTGGTCAGGCGGTCGAGCAGGTCCCGGTCGTGGGAGACGATCACCCCCACCCCGTCGAACGCCGCCAGCTCGGCGATCAGCTGCTCGCTGGCTCCGGTGTCGAGGTGGTTGGTCGGCTCGTCGACGAGCATCACGTCGGGTCGACGGGCGATGGCGGTCGCCAACTGCCACCTCCGGCGCTCCCCGGGGGAGAGGGTCTCCCAGCGCTCCAGGTCGGTCGGGTCGAGCTGGAGCCGGGAGCGCAGAGCGGCGTCCGCCGCCTCCCACGACGTCGCCCATTCCTCGACCTCGGGGGTGAGCTGGTCCACCACCTGCGGGCAATGGGCGACCAACGCCCCGGACGGCTCGATCGACACGCGGCCCGAGCTCGGAGCGAGGTCGCCTCGGATCAACCCGAGGAGTGTCGACTTGCCGGCGCCGTTCTCGCCGACGAGCCCATGCCAGCCCGGGCCGAGATCGAACGAGACGTCACGGATGACTTCGACGGCGGATGTGTAGGCGAACGAGACGGAATCGAGATGCAGTGCGGGCACGGTGGACCTCCGTGGTCGGAGACGGGGGGTGCGATGTCACCGTGCGCTGCGCAATGCCTTCCTCTGGGTCGCGTATCAGACAAGTTAGGCGGCGATCTGATCGGAGGGCGAGGGAATTGATTCGATCGACTTTCTGGAACGTGTCCCACCCTCAGTGCATCTTGTAGGTGTGGCGATCGGCCCAACCCGATGAGTGCATGGAAACGAGAGAGGAAGTGGTGGTGAGCCCATGGAAGCAGTGATGAACGCCGTGATGGTCGGGGCGGCGGTGGTGGCGGGCTGTGTGCTCCTCGCCGTGGGCGTCTTTTCGATCGCGTCACTCCTCGTCGGCGATCTCCTCGAACGAGGCGAGCCCGCCGAGAGGACCTTCTCCCGGGCCATCTGACCCCTCCGTTTCGGGTCTCCTCTCCCGGGCCACCTGGCCCTACGCAGGACCACGCCCGGGACTAGGTTCGCAAGGAGGAGCGAACAACGGAGGTTTTATGGTTCGCGTGGCAATCAACGGGTTCGGCCGCATCGGACGCTGCACGTTCAAGCAGTTCTTGGAAGACGACCGTTTCGAGGTGGTGGGGATCAACGATCTCTCCGACCTCGACGATCTCGCCTACCTGCTGAAGTACGACTCGGTCCACGGCTGGTACCCGCGCAAGGTATCGACCGACGGGTCCACCCTGGTAGTCGACGGGCACAAGATCCCGTTCAGCCAGGAGCGCGACCCTTCGAGGCTCCCGTGGGCGGACCTCGGTGTCGACGTGGTGGTCGAGGCCACCGGGGCCATGCGCTCCCGTGAGGACGCCGCAGGCCACATCGAGGCCGGCGCCAGGAAAGTCGTGATCTCCGCTCCTTCCGACGACGCCGACGCCACCTTCGTGGTGGGGGTCAACGAGGACACCTACGACCCGGACAACCACCACGTAGTCAGCAACGCCTCGTGCACCACCAACTGCCTGGCGCCCGTAGCCAAGGTCCTCTCCGACCGCTTCGGCATAGAGCACCTGATGCTCTCCACCATCCACGCCTACACGTCGAGCCAGTCGCTCATGGACCTGCCGACTCGCAAGCGGCGGCGGGGAAGGGCCGCGGCCCTGTCGATCATCCCCACCACCACCGGCGCCACCAAGGCCACCGAGAAGGTGATCCCCGAACTGGCGGGCAAGATGACCGGGATGGCCTACCGGGTGCCGGTCGAGGACGGGTCCGTCTCCGACATCACCGCCACACTCAGCCGCGAAGTGACCATCGAAGAGGTCCACGAAGCGCTGGCCGAGGCGGCCGAAGGGCGGATGAAAGGTGTCTTGCGTCTCACCGAGGAGGAGCTGGTCTCCCGTGACATCATCGGCGACCCGCATTCGTCGATCGTCGACACCCCCTCGACCCTGCTCCTCAACGGCAACGTGATCAAGCTCGTGGCCTGGTACGACAACGAGTGGGGTTACTCGGCCCGGATGGTCGACATCAGCGCCATCGTGGCCGGGGAAGCCTGACGCGCCCCCACCCCACCTGCACATTCCCCGCCGAGGCTCCTCGGCGGGGAATATGTTGTGCGGATCGGGAGTTGCGTCGAGTTGACGCATCAACCATCCTATCGATGAGGAGCAAATGGACCGGAAGCCAGTCACCGTCGCCGTCGTCACCGCCGGGTTGCGGCAGCCCTCTTCGACACGCAGGCTCGCCGAGCAGCTGGCCGAAGCGGCCGCGGCGGCTCTCGCCCGGCGTGGCGTGGAGGCGACGGTCGAGATGGTCGAACTGCGCGACATCGCCCACGACATGATCGACCATCTCCTCGAAGGGCAGACATCGCCGGAGCTGCGAAAGGCCATCGACGAGGTGACCCGAGCCGACGGGATCATCGCCGTCACCCCGATCTTCAGCGCCTCCTACAACGGGCTCTTCAAGAACTTCTTCGACGTTCTCGACCCCGACTCCCTCGCCGGGAAGCCGGTCCTGATCGGCGCCACGGCCGGAACGCCCCGCCACTCGTTGGCGTTGGAGCACGCCATCCGCCCCCTGTTCACGTTCCTGCGCGCCGTGGTGGCACCGACGGCGGTCTTCGCCGCCTCTGAAGACTGGGACGAGGACCGCCAGCCGATGATCTCAGAGCGGATCAGACGCGCCGCAGACGAGTTCGCCCATTTCGTCTTCGCCCGCGCCTCGGCCGAAGCCGCCGTCACCCGGAACTGAAAAGCGCCCTTCGAGGAATCTCGAAGGGCGCTCGACGGAGGGGCGGAGCGCCGCCCGCGACGAGACGGAACCAGACCCGGGTAAAGACGGCGGTGGGACCGTCCTTCCACGGTAGGAAAACGGCGGCGCTCCACGCTCCAGGATGCCGGGCGGCCCCCTCCACAGACAGGGGCGAAGGTCCCTATTCCCCCCGATCGAAGGTCCATCGACCCTGGTGCGGCGGCGGTGGGGCTGCTGCACTGGGGGAAGGAGGTGTCGAGATGCGTGGCGCATGGACGGGAGCCGGGCTGTCGGTTGGTGCCGCCTTGGGGCTGCTCTTCGGGATGTTGATCTCGCCCTTCTGGTGGGGCCCGTTGGCCGGCGCCTCCCTCGGCCTGATCGTCGGGGCGATCATCGACGCCCAGGCGGCGCGTCGGCGTCCTGGCCGCTGACCGCACGACACTCGTGACGACGTGCTGACATACTGACGCCGTGCGACACCTGTCGATCGTCGGAGCGGGAGCCGTCGGCACCGCGGTGGCCTTCGCCGCCTTGAACCGCGGCATCGCCGACCACATCTCCCTGTACGACCTGGACTCGAAGAAGGTCCGGGCCGAGGCTCTGGACCTGAGCCACGGACTGGAGTTCGTCGGCCCTGCCACGATCGTGGGCAGCTCCGACATCTCCGTCTGCGAGGGCGCCGACGTCATCGTGATAACCGCCGGTGCCAAGCAGCGGCCGGGCGAGACCCGCCTCGAGCTCACCGCTCGCAACGCCGGGATCTTCCGGGACATGATCCCCAAGCTCGCGGCCGTCGCGCCCGATGCCATCCTCCTCGTCGTCACCAACCCCGTCGATGTCCTCACCCAGCTCTCCATCCGGCTCACCGGCCGCGACGACGGGACCGTGCTGGGTTCGGGCACCGTCCTCGACTCTTCCCGCCTCCGACACCTGCTCGCCCTCCGCTTCGCCATCGCCGAACGGCACGTCCACGCCCACGTGGTGGGAGAGCACGGCGACTCCGAGACGGTGCTGTGGTCGTCGGCGACCATCGGAGGGGCGCCCTTGGTGGAGCTGCGCACGGCCGACGGCCATCGGCTCGAAGCCGCCGACCGTGAAGAGATCCTCGCCGAGGTACGCAACTCCGCCTACGAGATCATCGAGGGCAAGGGCTCCACGAGCTGGGCCATATCGCTGGCGGTCACCCAGATCCTCGACGCCCTCGACCGCGACAGTCACTCGGCGGTGCTCCCGGTGACGGCACCCGTCGGGTCGGTGTTCGACCTGGGTGACGTGTGCATCTCCCTTCCCCGCCTGGTCGACGCCGGCGGCGCCGGCGAGATCGTGCCGTTCAGCGCCACCGAGAAGGAGATCGAAGAGATCCGCGCCTCGGCGCAGGCCGTGCGCCGGGCGCTCGCCGCGATCGACTAGGCGACGGGACATCCGGCCGGGCTTTCCGGGTACTTCGTCCCTACCGGTGGGAGGGCGCGTCCCGTATCACTCGGGTGTCAGTCGAGGAGCGACATGGGCCTGAGGGACTGGACACGCCTTCCGCGTTTCGGACATTCGACGACCGAGTCGGCATCTCCCGACTCACCGGTGGCGACTCTCGTTCGACGTCCCACCGTCGAGATCGAAGGAGCCGCATCGATCGCAGAGGCAGCGCGGCTCATGCGCGTGGAAGGCGTGTCCGCCCTCGTCGTCGATCACGGCCGCGCCGTGGTCACCGAGCGCGACATCTCCCGGGGAATCGGGGCGGGGGCCGACCCGGAGGAGCGGGTGGGCACCGTCGCAACGCCGGGCCCGATCATCGTCGATGGCTCGATGTCGGTGGCGATGGTCGCCGGGGTGTTGCTCAACGAGCAGTTGCGTCACGTCCTGGTGGCGATGCCCGACGGCGGCCTCGGCGTGGTGTCCCTGCGGGACGTGTCGGCCGTGTTGCTCCGCCACGTCGACCCCGCCGTCTTCGCTCCCCCCACCGAGGCCTTTTCGGAGCTCTGGCTGGGCTGACCTCCGTTCCCGGAAAACCCCTGGTTCATCCGGCGCGGTCGGAGGGTCCCCGTGTATGTTGGGTCGCCGAGGTCTACACGAGGAGGGGTGATGACCTACGATCCGCGCGAGTTCACGGGACTCAGACGGCGGGATTTCCTCCGTTATCTCGTGATGGCAGGTCTCGCAGCCTGTGGGGGACGCGCCGGAGTCGACACCACCGGCGGCCCCGGCACCACCGCGGGGTCGGGACCGTCGACCACGATCGGCGCTCCGGACATCAAGTTCGAAGAGCCGACCGTGCCGCTCTCGGGTGAGCTCCGGATTCTCCTCTGGAGCCATTTCGTCCCCGCTCACGACGAATGGTTCGACCCGTTCGTGCAGCAGTGGGGACAGGAGGTGGGCGTCGACGTCACGGTCGATCACATCACCGTGGCGGAGATCCCGGCCCGGATCTCGGCGGAGATCTCGGCGGGAGAGGGGCACGACCTGATCCAGTACATCGCCCCGCTGTCGCAGTTCGAGCCCAGCGTCGTCGACATGAAGGACGTGACGGAGGAGGCGTCCCGGCGCTGGGGCGAGCAGGTGGCCATCTGCCAGCGCTCGAGCTACAACCCCAACACGGACAAGTACTACGCCTACTGTCCGGGCTGGGTGCCCGACCCGGGCAACTACCGGCGCAGCCTGTGGGAGACCGCCGGGCTGCCCGACGGCCCCACCACCTGGGACGAGCTGCTCGAGTACGGCTCGAAGATCTACTCGGAGCAGGGCGTGCAGATGGGCATCGGGATGTCCCAGGAGATCGACTCCAACATGGCCGGCCGGGCCCTGTTGTGGTCGTTCGGGGCCTCCATCCAGGACGAGAACGAGAACGTCGTCATCAACTCCGAGGAGACGATCCGCGCCGTCGAGTACATGCGGGACCTCTTCGAAGGGGCCATGACCGACGAGGTGTTCGCCTGGGAGGCGGCCTCCAACAACGAGGGCCTGATCGCCGGTCAGTTGTCCTACATCCTCAACTCGATCTCGGCATACCGCACCTCCCAGGAGGCAAACCCCGAAGTCGCCGCCGACACGTTCTTCAGCGCCGCCCTGGAAGGGCCCGCCGACCGGATGGTCGCCACCCATGTCATGTACAACTGGATCATCCCCAACCACGCCCAGAACGTGGACGCCGCCAAGGAGTTCCTGCTCCACTACACGCTGAACTACGAGGCGGCGTGCTGGCACTCCCAGTTGTACGACTTCCCCGCCTGGGACTCACTGGTGCCCAAGCTGGGTGACTGGGTGGCGGACGACCCGTTCGGGTCGCAGCCGTCGGACAAGCTGGCGGTGCTGAGCGACGCCATCAACTGGAGCACCAACGTCGGGCACCCCGGCCCCGCCAACCCCGCCACCGGCCAGATCTTCGGCGAGTCGATCATCCCGGTGATGTTCGCCGAGGCCGCCCGGGGCGAGAAGACCCCCGAACAGGCTGTCGCCGACGCCGAGGCGAAGATCCAGGCGATCTACGCCGACTGGCGACAGAGGGGTCTGGTCGGCGGCGACTCCTGAGAAGGGGGGGACTCACGTGTCGGTGGTCGAGGTTCGCGGCCTCACCAAGGAGTTCGGCGACATGGTCGCAGTGGACCACGTCGACCTCGCCTCCCGCGAGGGGGAGTTCCTGGTCCTGTTGGGCCCTTCCGGCTGTGGCAAGACCACGCTGCTGCGGATGATCGCCGGGTTGGAGGAGCCGACCTCCGGGGAGATCTACATCGGCGGCGAGAAGATGAACGGTCTCCCTCCCCGCATCCGCAAGGTGGCGATGGTGTTCCAGAGCTACGCCCTGTACCCGCACATGACCGTGGCGCGCAACATCGCCTTCCCGCTGCGGGCAGAGGGCGTCGACAAGGCCGAGCAGGACAAGCGGGTGAGATGGGCCGCCGAGCTCTTGGGTATCGACCGCTACCTCGATCGCCGACCCCGCCAGTTGTCGGGAGGCGAGCGCCAGCGCGTGGCGCTCGCCCGGGCGCTGGTGCGGGAGCCGAACGTGTTCCTGTTGGACGAGCCCTTGTCCAACCTCGACGCCAAGCTGCGCGCCGCCGCCCGCGACGACCTCCTGGAGTTCCAGCGCCGCGTGGGGATCACGACCATCTACGTCACCCACGACCAGGTCGAGGCGATGGGCATGGGGGACCGCATCGCGGTCATGCGGGACGGGAAGATCCGCCAGTTCGGCACCCCCGAGGAGATCTACTCCGACCCGGCCGACACGTTCGTGGCGACGTTCATCGGCTCCCCGCCGATGAACCTGCTGGAGGGTGAGCACCGCGTCGTCGGCTTCCGCCCCGAGAACTTCAAACCCATCGGCGAGTTCACCGAACGGGACGTGCCGTCGACGTTTCGCTTCCACGTCAACCGCAGCGAGTACCTGGGCTCGGACCGGTTCCTCTACGGCGTGGTGGAGGGCTACGACGAGAACACGAAGGTGATCGCCCGGGTGCCGGTCGGCTCGACGATCGCCGAGGGCGCCACCTACGAGTTCGGCGTCGCCGCCGCCGACCTGTGCTACTTCGACCCGCGCACCGGCAAGCGGCTGAGGGGGGACGCATGAGCGACGAGGCGCTGGCGGCAGGGGTGGCATCCCGCCGGCCCCGGCGCAGCCTCCTCGACTCCGAGCGCTTGCTGGCGGTGGGAGGCCTCACCCCGGCGGTGGTCTACATCGTCGCCCTGGTCGGGTTTCCGTTCGTCCTGGCCGTGCTGATGGCGTTCAGCGACGTCACCGTCGGTGACCCGAGCCTCGACTTCGTCGGGCTCGAGACACTGCGCCAGGTGTTGGAGGATCCGGTGTTCTGGCGCGCACTGCGCAACACCCTGTTCTTCACGGTCGTCTCCAACGCCCTGGTCGTGATCCTCGCCACGGCCCTGGCGCTGATCCTCACCAAGGACTTCAAATTCAAGTGGCTGATCCGCCTCCTCGTCCTGCTGCCGTGGACGACCCCGGTGTCGCTGGCGACGATCAGCTGGCTGTGGACCCTCGACACGATCTTCAGCCCCATCGACTGGGTACTCCGCCAACTGGGGCTGCTGGAGGGCAACATGATCTGGCTGGGCCAACCGCGCCTGGCTCTCGCCTCGGTGATCATCGTCCACACCTGGCGGATCGTGCCGCTGGCGGCCGTCATCGTCATGGCGGGGATGCTGGCGATCCCCACCGAGATCCGCGACGCCTCCGACATCGACGGCGCCGGTTTCTGGCGCCGGACGTTCGAGATCGAGATCCCCCTGATGGCGCCGATCATCGGCGTGGCCGTCCTCTTCGGGGTGATCCTCAGCGTCACCGACATGACCGTCGTCCACGTCCTCACCCGCGGCGGTCCCACCAACTACACCCAGGTGCTCGCCTCGTGGGCGTTCTACAAGGGGATCGAGGGCGGTGACCTGGCCCAGGGGGCCGGCACGGCCCTGTTCCTGCTGCCGGTGCTGGTGGCGGTGGCGGCGCTCATCCTGCGCTTCGCCCGTCGCACGGAGGTGTTGTGATGGCTGCGACCACCCTCGAAGCCCAGCGGCGCCGGGCCGAGCTGAAACGCGTCTGGGGGCGGGTGAGCCTCTACGTCCTGGCGATCACCGCCGCGCTGTTGGCCGCGTTCCCGTTCCTGTGGTCCACCATCACGATGTTCAAGCAGGACCAGGACCTCTACAACCGGGACAACAACCCGTTCTGGTTCACCCTGCCGCCCACCCTCGAACACATCCGTTACCTGTTCGAGAACACCGCCTTCCTGACGTTCGTTCGCAACACGATGGTGGTGGGGCTGGCGGTGGTGGCGATCACCCTGCTGATCAGCCTCCCGGCGGCCTACAGCCTGGCCCGGCTGGCGGGACGGTGGGGCGAGCGAATGGGCATCGCCATCTTCCTCGTCTACCTGATCCCGCCGACGCTGCTGTTCCTGCCCATGTCCCGGGTGGTCGCCTCGCTCGGGCTGCTGGAGTCGCTGTGGTCGCTGATCCTCGTCTACCCGACGATCACGATCCCGATCTCGGTGTGGCTTTTGATGGGCTTCTTCAAGGGGATCCCCCGTGACATCGAAGAGCAGGCGATGGTCGACGGTTACACCCGCGCCGGGGCGGTGATGAGGACGGTTCTGCCGCTCGTGTTCCCCGGGATCGTGGCGGTGATCGTCTTCTCTTTCACCCTGTCGGCGCACGAGTTCATCTACGCCCTGTCGTTCATCTCTTCGACCGCCAACAAGACGATCAGCGTCGGCGTGCCCACCGCCTTGGTGCGGGGCGACGTGTTCTTCTGGCAGTCGCTGCAGGCGGCGGCGGTGTTCGTGGCGCTCCCCATCGCCATCGTGTTCAACCTGTTCCTCGACCGGTTCATCGCCGGCTTCACGATGGGCGCGGTGAAGGGGTGAGCGGCCCCGGCCCCCGGCTGTTCCACATCGCCGACCGGGCCTGCTGGGAGGAGGCCCAGCAGGCGGGGGAGTACCGCTGGTCGACGAGGGGTGCCCGGCTGGAGGAGGTCGGTTTCATCCACTGCTCGGCCACACCCGACCAGGTGAGGCGGGTGGCAGAGGCCATCTACCGCGACTGCGGCTCTCCGCTCGTGGTGCTCGAGATCGATGCCGACGCGGCCCGCCGGGCGGGAGCCGAGGTCCGGATGGAGGACGGTGGAGACGGGGAACTGTTCCCTCACCTCTACGGGCCGCTCCAAACCGATTGGGTCGTCGTCGCCCGGTACGCCCGGTTCGGCGACCGCGGGTTGGAGTGGTAGTCGGCCGGCGGCTGATCAGTCGAAGTCGATGCGCATCACGAGCCGCCGTTTGCCGGGACGGGTGACCTCGGTCATCCCGGCGGCGGCGAAGATGCTCTCGACTCCGACGTGGATCTCGTCCCAGCTCACGCAACCGGTCTCGACGCGCATCGGATAGGCCTCGAGGGCGCGGGCGCCGTTGCGGCGGGCGTGGTCGACGGCGGCCTCTGCCAGGGCGTAGGCGACCCCGCGTTTGCGATGCCCGGCCCGGACGAGGACGCAGGTGACCGCCCAGATGTCGGGATCGTTCCTGTCTTCGTCACGTCCTTCCCAGGGCAGCCGGTACACCCGCAGCAGGCCGAAGAAGGCGGGGCGGGGCTCCACTGCACACCAGCCGACCGGCTCGTCTCCCAGGTAGGCGACGAGGCCGCTGGTCCGGGTCGCTTGCGGGTTCCCGCAGTTCGTCTGGGCGCGGAGCCTCTCGGCCCGTTCCTGGCGGGGAAACTTCGAGAACGCCTCGCCCGGCGCCAGGCTGTAGCGCTGGCAGTAGCACCCGGCGGCCGGCCCTCGCTGGCCGAACACCGCCATCAGGTCGCGACAGCTCACTTCGTTGGCGGGGACGACCCGGATCTCCGCAGCCATCGTCGGAGGCTAACGCGGGGACCTGCGGCTGTCAGCCCTTGTAGCCCGAGGCGCGGGCGGCACGGCCCTGACGCTCGGCCCTCTTCTTGGCGTTCTCCCGACTGGTCTTGTCTCCGGCCTGGTAGTGGTACTTCTTGCCGGAATCGCCCCACTGGTAGTAGGGGCCTTTCGAGTCCTGGCCGCGGTGCACGGGCATACCGACCTCCTTCCGGGCTCCGGTTACCCGCCGGGTACTCTCGGAAACGGCGAGTGGGTCAACTCCCGGCGGGAGTGAGCTCGGCCATCCGCTCGAGCAGATGCCACCGGTCCCGGACGTCCTGTTCCGCCTGGGCGAGCAGCTCCTCTGCTTCGGCCGGGTTGACCCGGGCCAGCATTCCGAAGCGGCCCTCCTCGGCGAGGAACTCCTCGAACGGAACGGTGGGCTCCCGGCTGTCGAGGACGAGGGCCGGCTTGCCTTCCTCCGCCCGCCTCGGATCGAAGCGATACAGCGGCCAGAACCCCGACTCGGCGGCCTTCTTCTGGTGGGTCATCTGGGTGCTCATCTCGATGCCGTGGGCGATGCAGGGGCTGTAGGCGATGATCAGCGACACGCCCGGATAGGCAGCCGCCTCGGTGAACGCCCGCACCGTCTGGGTCATGTTGGCGCCCATCGCCACCTGGGCCACGTACACGTTGCCGTAGCTCATGGCCATCAGGCCGAGGTCCTTGCGGGCGGTGGGCTTGCCACCCGAGGCGAACTTCGCCACCGCCGCCCGTGGGGTCGCCTTCGACGCCTGACCACCCGTGTTGGAGTACACCTGGCTGTCGAGCACCAGGATGTTCAGGTTCCGGCCCGAGGCGAGGACGTGGTCGAGGCCTCCGTAGCCGATGTCGTAGGCCCAGCCGTCGCCGCCGACGATCCACACGTCGGTCTTGACGAGCCCGTCGATCACCGACTCCAGCCGCCGGGCGAGGACGTCGTCCATCCCGGCCAGGCGCTCCTTCAGCTCCTTCACCCGCTCGCGCTGGGCGGCGATCCCGGCCGGGTCGGACTGGTCGGCGTCGAGGATGTCGATGGCCAGTTGGCCGAGCTCCGGCAGGAGAGCCAGCACCAGCAGCCGGGCCTCCTCTTCCATGTGGTCGAGGGCGAGGCGCATGCCGAGGCCGAACTCGGCGTTGTCCTCGAACAGGGAGTTCGCCCACGCCGGGCCCCGGCCCTCCTCGTCGACGGTCCAGGGGGTGGTGGGGAGGTTGCCGCCGTAGATCGACGAGCACCCGGTGGCGTTGGCGACGATGATCTGGTCGCCGAACAGCTGGCTCATCAACTTCAGGTACGGCGTCTCCCCACACCCCGCGCAAGCTCCCGAGAACTCGAAGAGAGGCTCGATCAACTGGCTGCCCTTCACCGAAGCCAGCTTCACCTCGGTCCGGCCCATCGGCGGGATCTTCTCGAAGAACTCCCAGTTGGCCCGCTCCCGCTCCCTGTGCTCGAGCACGTCCCGCAGGTCGAGGGCCTTGTGGCCGTCGGCTGTCTGGGCGGGGCACACGTCGACGCACACGCCGCAGCCGGTGCAGTCGTCGGGGGACACCTGGACGGTGAGCAGCCGTCCCGACAGGTCGCGTCCGGCCGCCTCCTTGTACTTGAAGCCCTCGGGTGCGCCCCCCAGGGCGTCGGGCAGGTACGCCTTGAGGCGGATGGCGGCGTGCGGGCAGGCGAGGGCGCAGCGGGCGCAGTCGGTGCAGATTTCCGGGTCCCAGATCGGGATCTCGGTGGCGAGCGCCCTCTTCTCGTACCGGGTCGTACCGGTGGGGAAGGTCCCGTCCACCGGCAGGGCCGACACGGGCAGCAGGTCACCCTTTCCTTCCATCATCACCGCCGTCACCCGCCGTACGAAGTCGGGGGCGTCTTCGAATGCCGACGGCGGGGTGGTCTCGACCGGAGGCGGCGCCACCTCCGGCACCTTGACCTGCTCGAGGGCTGCCAGCGCCCGTTCGATGGCGGCATAGTTCTGCTCCACCACCTTCGGGCCCCGCTTCCCGTACGTGGCGGAGATCTCTTCTTTCATCGCCGCGATCGCCACGTCCAGCGGCAGGAGGTCCTGGTTGAGCATGAAGAAGCAGGTCTGGAGGACCGTGTTGACCCGGTTCCCCAGCCCCACTTCCATGGCGATGCGGCCGGCGTCGACCACCCACAGTTCGAGGTGGCGGTCGACGATGGTGCGCTGCACGTCCCGCGGCAGGTACTGCCACGTTTCGTCGGCGGGGTAGGGGCTGTTGAGCAGGAACTTCGACCCGGGCACGGTGTGGTGCAGCAGGTCGGCCCGCCCCAACATCCCGAACTGGTGGACGGCGATGAAGGTGGGCTCGGTGATCAGGTAGGTGGACGAGATCGGCCGGGGCGAGAAGCGCAGGTGGGAGACCGTCTGGGAGCCCGACTTCTTCGAGTCGTAGACGAAGTAGCCCTGAGCGTACAGGTCGGTGTGCTCCCCGATGATGCGTACGGAGTTCTTGTTCGCCCCGACCGTCCCGTCGGAACCGAGCCCGTAGAACACGGCCCGGACGACGTCGTCCGGTTCGTGCCAGTCGTAGGGGTTGTAGCGGACGCTGGTGTGGGTGACGTCGTCGACGATGCCGACCGTGAAATGCTCCCTCGGCGGCCGGTCGTCGGCGAGGACGCCGAGGGCCATCGCCGGGGTGAACTCCTTCGACGACAGCCCATAGCGTCCGCCGGTCACCTTCGGCATCTCGCCGTCCCATTCCTCGGCGAGAGCGGCGACCACGTCCATGTACAGCGGCTCGCCCGGAGCGCCCGGCTCCTTGGTGCGGTCCAGCACCACGACCGAGCGCACCGACGGTGGCAGGGCCCGGCAGAAGGCGGCCTTGTCGAACGGCCGGTACAGCCGAACTACCACCAGTCCGACCCTTTCACCGCGGGCGACGGCTGCTTCGACCGCTTCGCTGGCCGCCCCCACCGCCGAGCCCATCACCACCATCACCCGTTCCGCATCCGGCGCCCCCCGGTACTCGAAGATCGAATACCGGCGGCCGGTCAGCTCGGCGAAACGGTCCATCTCCTCGGTGACGATGCCGGGCACCGCCAGATAGAAGGGGTTGGCCGCTTCCCTCGCCTGGAAGAAGACGTCGGGATTCTGCGCCGTGCCCCGGATGACGGGGCTCTCCGGGCTGAGAGCCCGCGCCCGGTGCTCCATCACCGCCTTCTCGTCGATCAACTCCTTCAGGTCATCGAAAGAGAGCGTCTCGACAGGGGTGATCTCGTGCGACGTGCGGAACCCATCGAAGAAGTGCAGGAAGGGGACCCGGGAGCGGAGGGTGGAGGCGTGGGCGATCGCCGCCATGTCCTGTGCCTCCTGAGCCGAGTTGGACACCAGCATCGCCCAGCCGGTCTGGCGGGCCGCCATCACGTCGGAGTGGTCGCCGAAGATGGAGAGAGCGTGGGTGGCGACCGTGCGGGCGGCGACGTGGATCACCGCCGGCGTGAGCTCGCCGGCGATCTTGTACATGTTGGGGATCATCAACAGGAGCCCCTGGGACGCCGTGAAGGTGGTGGCGAGGGCACCCGCCTGCAACGCACCGTGGACGGCGCCGGCGGCTCCGCCCTCGCTCTGCATCTCGATGACCTCGGGAACGACGCCCCAGATGTTCGTCTTGCCCTTCTGGGACCAGGCGTCGGCGAACTCTCCCATCGGTGAGGCAGGGGTGATGGGGTAGATGGCGATGACCTCGCTCAGAGCGTGTGCTACTCGAGCGGCCGCCTCGTTGCCGTCGAGCATCTCCCGGTTCCTCATACGCCCTCAAGGTAAGGAGGCCGTCTCCGGGCGGGCAGGGGAGAAGGGCCTAACCGGCGGGGGGAATTGGTCGGGAATCAGCCGGCGTGGACCGTGAGGGCGGGGTAGCCGGACAGTTCGTAGACGACGGTGATGCCCGGCGAGAGCGAAACCGGCGGGACGATCGCTCCGGTGATGATCACGTCCCCGGACCGGACCCGTTCGCCCGTCGAGGAGACGAGGCGGGCCAGGTGGGCGACGACGTCGGGGATGCGGCCGGTGAGCGACTCCAGGTCGTCGGGTACCTCGATGGGCTCGCCGTTCCGGGTCACGCGGGCTGTCAGATCCTCGACGTGGCCTCCCGCCCGCCGCTCGTCTCTTTCGCCGAGGATCACGCCCCGGTGGTACACGTTGCCGGCGAGAGCTTCTTCGACGTCTTCGGGTGGGGGATAGACGTCGGCCAACTCGATGGCGGGGGCGAGGGCGGCAATCGATGCCCGGACGTCGTGCTCGGTCGGGTCGGCGGGGATGTCGGCGCCGACCCACACGGCGATCTCGGGCTCGGCGACCGGGTTGGACCAGCCGGATACGTCGACGGTGGCGCCGTCGCCGAGGAGCGAGCCGTCGGTCATGTAACCGACGAGGGGCCCGTCGAGGCGGAACTTCTCGAGGGTGGCGGGAGCCCCGAACCCGGCTTTCCAGCCGATCGGCCGGCGCCCGTCGGCCAGTTCGGCTGCTCGGCGCTCCATCTGGCGGCGCAGGCCCCTGGAAACCCGGTCGTCGATCATGGACGGCGAGTCTATCCCTCACCGCCTGCGAGCGGTTTCGGGTCCCGCCCCTTCCGGGGCGGGACCCGGGGGATCAGTCGCGTGTGACCACGACCTTCAAGGCGCCGGTTTCGCCGGCCCGGGAGAACGTGTCGTACGCCTCCATGAACTCGCTCATCTTGAACCGATGGGTGACGAACTTGGCGGCGTCGAGCTTTCCGGCCTCGATCAGACGCAGCAGCGTCGGGGTCGAGTACGTGTCCACCAGGCCGGTGGTGACGGTGACGTTCCGGATCCACAGATCCTCGAGATGGAACGTCGCCGGCTCGCCGTGCACGCCTACGTTCGCCACGCGGCCGCCGGGGCGGATGAGGCGGGTGCACAGCTCGAAGGTGGCGGGGATGCCCACCGCTTCGATGGCGACGTCGACTCCCAGGCCATCGGTCAGCTCCTGGATGCGGGGCAGGGGGTCGGTGTCGCTGTTGTTGATGACCTCGGTGGCCCCGAACTGCTTGGCGGCTTCCAGGCGGCTGTCGGCCAGGTCGATGGCGATGATGTGCTGGGGGGAGAAGAGCTGGGCGCCGAGTATCACCGACAGGCCGATGGGGCCGGCGCCGACCACGGCGACGGTGTCGCCCGGCTGCACCTTCCCGTTGAGCACACCCACCTCGTATCCCGTCGGGAGGATGTCCGACAGCATGAGCAGCGCCTCGTCGGGCACGCCCTCGGGGACCTTGTAGGTGGAGGTGTCGGCGTAGGGGAGCCGCACGTACTCGGCCTGGGTGCCGTCGATCAGGTGCCCGAGGATCCAGCCTCCTTCGTTTCGGCACTGACCGTAGGCGCCCACCCGGCAGTAGCGGCAGCGGCCGCACGCCGAGATGCAGGAGATGAGCACCCGGTCTCCGGGCTGGATCGTGGACACCCCCGAGCCGACCTCCTCCACCGTGCCGACGCCCTCGTGCCCGAGGATCCGGCCGTCGGTCACGGCGGGAACGTCCCCCTTCAGGATGTGCAGGTCGGTCCCGCAGATGGTGGTGGTGTCGACCCTGACGATGGCGTCACCGGGTTCGACGATCTTGGGCTCGGGAACCTCCTCCCAAGCCTTCTCTCCGGGTCCATGGAAGACCACGGCCTTCATGATCCGTCCCTCCTTCCGATTCGGATCCTTCAGGTGACCGTTGGGCCACGCAGAGCCCAGAGGACGTCCTTGATCGACACGATGCCGGCGATGTTCCCGTCGTCGTCGACGAGCGGCAGGTGGCGGATGTCGTATTCGACCATCACGTCGGCGGCACGTTCGATCGTCCAATCCGGAGTGGCCACGTGCGGGTAGTCGGACATCCAGTCGCCCACCGTCGCCTCGTCGAGGTCGACGCGGTGAGCCGCCGCCCGGGTCAGGTCGTGCTCGGTGAAGATGCCCTTCACCCGCCCTTCCCGGGTGATGAGCAACGACCCCACCCCCCTCGACACCATCCAGCGAGCGGCCTCCGCCAGGGGAGTGGAGGCGTCGACCTTCTCCACGTAGCCGGCGGTGAGATCTGCCAGCTTCATCGTGTCTCTCCTTTTCCTCAGGCTCCGCCCTCCGAAACCTACGGTGCCGGTCGTGGCGGCCGAAAGGGCCATTGGTCCCCCGACGGGACCTTCGGCACTTTCCGCCGACCTCTCTGTGCCGGATGATCCAGGGGAAAGGAGGTCCCCATGACCGACATCGAAGCCCGGCCCCCTCCGACGGAAGAGGTAGAGGAGATCCGTCGGCTGCGCCGGAGCCGTGACGACAGGATCATCGCCGGGGTCTGCGGCGGGATGGGCGCCTATTTCGGGGTGGATCCGATCTGGTTCCGTCTCGCGTTCGTGGTGCTGGCGATCGGAGGAGGAGCCGGCGTCCTGGTCTACCTCATCTCCTGGCTCATCATCCCCGAGCAGAAGGAAGGGGAAGCGCTCGCCGCCCGGGAGGGTGGCAGCAGGACCGACGGGGCGGTGGTCGCCGGGGCGATCCTCGTCGCCGCCGGTCTCCTGTTCTTCTTCAACACCTTGTTCCCGTGGTTCGACCGGGTCGTGTGGCCGCTGGCGGTCATCGCCGTCGGCGCGGGGCTGATCTACGCGGGGAGGCGCCGTGACCGTTGACACCGAGATCGAAACGTCGACCCAGCCGCCAACCCGACCCAGGCCGAACTACGCCGCCTGGGTGATCGGCGGTCTGATGGTGGTGGCGGGGACGGTCTGGTTGCTCGACGTGGCGGGAGTGCTGACCCTCAGGGCGAGCATCGTGCTCCCGTCACTCCTCGCCGTGATCGGCCTGGCCCTCATAGCCGGGGCTCGAGACGGGCCCCACACGGGATTGGTCGTCCTGGGGCTGCTCCTCACCGTCGCCGTGGCGGCGGTGGCCGTCACCCCCACCGATGCCTTCCGTGGAGGGGTGGGTGACAGGGCGTTCGTCGTCGAATCCCAAGACGAGCTGGCGACCCGCTACGAGATCGGCATGGGTGATCTGAGGCTCGTTCTCGGAGACCTCGTGTTGGTGGAGTCCGCCGAGGTCGAGGTGGCCGTCGGGGCCGGAGAGTTGGTCCTGATCGTGCCCGAGGCGGTGCCCGTGTCGATCGAAGCGACCGTGGGTGCCGGAGAGATCGAGATGTTCGGAGAGACCGTCGACGGGTTCTCCGTCGTCGAGCGACATGTCAGCCCAGGCTTCGACGAGGCACCTGCCACTCTGACGCTGGACCTCGACGTCGCTGCCGGGCGAATCGAGGTGAGGCGATGAAGCTGCACACGGGGACCCTGATCGCCGGAGTCGTCTATCTGGTGGTGGGGATCGCGTTCGTTTTCGAGGCGCTCGACTATTGGACGTTGCGTCTCTCCGATCTCCGCTACATCGGTCCGCTGGCGCTGGTGGTCATAGGGGTGACCGTCCTCGTCGGGGCGCTCACTCGCCGCTCGCCCGAGACCTGAACGGAGGGTCTGGTCGGATCCTCCGCCGACCGGACCTGATTGCGTAGGGTCGGGGTGGATGGACCACATGCGACTCGAGATGCGGGTGAGTGTCATCACCCTGGCGGTGCCCGACGTCACCGCCGCTGTCCGCTTCTACCGCCAGGCCTTCGGCTGGGAGCCGGATTTCGTCGCCGAAGGAGAGGTCGCCTTCTACGACATGGGCGGGATCGTCCTGTCTCTGTGGTCGGGGTTGGCCCGCGAGCTCGGCCGGGAGCTTCCGCCTCCGGGAGCCGTGACCCTGGCCTACAACACCCGCTCACCCCAGGAAGTCGATGCCGTGTTCGCTCAGGCGCTGGCCGCCGGGGCCACCGTCGCCTCACCCGCCCGCACCCAGGAGTGGGGCGGATACTCGGGCCACATCGCCGATCCCCACGGTCACCTGTGGGAGATCGCCTACAACCCCGACTGGCCACTGGACGAAGAGGGCCGCGTCCGACCCGAGTGGTGACTAGAAAGGACGTGGTGGACGAGGGAGGAGTGTGTCGCAGCGGAGAACCGGGCTAATCCGCTGGCTCTGGGCCCTGGGGGCCGCCTTCTGCGTAGCCGCCTGCGGGACAGTGCCCGGCGAGAGCCCGGAGGAGGCCTTCACTCGATGCATGGCGGCTCGGGGATTCGAGGTGAAGGACGTCGACTTCACCGAAACCGAGCGGGGCTGGGAGCCGAAGTACTCCATCGATTTCCAACCCGGTCCCGGATTCCAGCAGGTTGTGGTCCAATGCGTCGACCAGGCCCTGCCCGACGACGCGATCGTGGTCGGAGGCTGAGCACCCGCTGGGGTGCGGCGGAGGCTCTCCTCGTCGTCCGCGTGCGGGGGACGGCTGCCGGGCGAATCGCCGGAGGCGCTCTTCACCCGCAGCATGGCCGCCAGGGGTCTCGAGGTGTCGGACGTCGAGGTCAGCGTCGGCGAGCAGCCAGAGGGTCTCGTACTCGATCGGCGACCAGAGGGGCCCCGGGTTCGATCGAGCAGCGGCGGAGTGTGTCGTTCGTGCGTCGCCCGACTTCCCTACGACGACCAGACCGGAGGGCGGTTAGGCCCCTGCTGTCGAGTCCGATCCCGCCCGAAGGATCTCGCTGGGCTAGTCCCCTCCACCCAGGTCGGACATGAACGCCTCGTAGACGAGGTGGTCGCCGAGCCGATGGTGCTCGACGATCCGGTCGCAGATGCTGTCCGCTTCGTCCAACAGCCGGCGCATTCGGGCGATCAGATCGTCGAGTTGCTCGGGCAGGACCACGTGGTCCTCGGCCAGACGGGCCACCTCCGATGTCAGCCTCGGGTCTTGTTCGACGATGTCGTCGAGGAGGCGCGAGGCGTGGTGCTGGGTGGAATGGGCCCTCATCAGCCGGGCGAGGCGGATCAGAGCGTCCAGGATCTGCAGGCCTTCGTGAGCGAAGGCGACGCGCACCTCGACGATGGCGTCCTCCATGGCGGATCGATTCGCATCGGCCAGGGTCCCGGCAACGGGCATCGGCATCGGCACCTCCTAGGTCCGTTGCCCGATCCTGGCCCCGGTGTGCCCGCCGGCGCCAGGGCCGATGGTCACTGCAGGGGGAATCCCTCCGTCGGGAGTTCGGTGAAGCGGACGGGGTCGGCGAGCGGGCCGTCGGTGGTGGCCGGCCGCATCCGTACGCGGACGGCGACGGTCATGCCACCGCAGAGCACCGGCGCTCAGAAGGTGAGGGAGATCAAAAGCACCAACCCGATGATGTTGGCGGCGACCAGGAAGATCGCCGTCCGCATCCGGTGGTCGTCGTGAGCGACAGCGATACGTTCGATCTCGTTCACCCGACGCTCCCCGTCCATCGGTCGATGGAATTGGTAGTCCGTGGACATCATGTCGGTCCCTCCTGCCTCCCGTTGTCGTCGTACCCAGTCCGCCCGCTCGGAAACGCAGAACCCAGGCATCCCGTTCCCTCAAATGAGGGATGGATGGGCCACGTGATACGTCGGACGATCGGCGGCCATGACTCACACATCGCCGTCCACGAACAGACCAGACCTGACACTGCCCAGGTTCGACCACCTGTGGGATGCGGCCGTGCCGCGGACGTTGAGCAGCCTGAATCTGCGTCCCGGAGCGAACTGCCTGGCGTTGGGCAGTGGCCTCGCCGGGGTGGCTCGCTGGCTGGGGGCGAGAGGGGCGTCGGTGACGAGCATCCCTTCCAACGCCGTCCACGAGCGACTCAACGGGCATCGTTACGACCTGGTCTACGTTCGCCATCATCTCGCCCGCGATCCCCACCGCTACCGCACCCTGAAGGAGCTGGTGGGGTCACTGCGGCCGGGGGGTTGGCTGGTCGTCGAGGAATGCGACATGCGGCCACTCACCCTCCTCGAGCCCTTCTCTCCCGCCTGGACGGCCGTCACCTACTCCACCTTCGCTCTCCTCGAAGAGCGAGGCGCCGATCCGTTCGTCGGGAGCCGCCTGTACCGCTGGATGCTGTCCCTCGGCCTCGAGAGAGTCGAGGCGGTGGGCCGCAGCGAGACCTTGCCGGCACCGGAGATCGAGGTGCGCCGGCTCTTCGAGAGCGTCGCCGAGGATCTGGTGGGGAAGCTGCTGGTGACGGTCGACGAGTACCACGAGGCCGTGTGCCGTCTGCAGCGAGGAGACGACCCACCCACCACGTCCACCCCGGCGATGATCACCGCCCGCGGTCGCAAGCCGCCGGCTCAGTCGTCGTAGAGGACGATGTCCCGCTCCATGGCGACCTGTCGGGCCAGGGACTTCGGCACCACCATCCTCCAGGCGTGGAAGACGATGTCGGCCATCTCGTCGAGGTCGATGGCGGCGAGACGGACGACGGCCCAGTGGTACCGCATGTCGGCGGGCTTGGGGAGCATGAACTTGTGCGGCTCCGCCTCGACCAACGCCTCCCGCTCCTCCTTCGGGAAGGCGAATCCGAGCAGCGTCTGGTCGCGGGACGCCGCCAGGTAGACGATCCTCCCCACCCGGAACTTCACCCGACCCCGCACCAGCGCCTCGTAGCTGCGGGGAAGGGAAAGCGCCACGCCACGGACGTCGTCCAGGGTCACGCCGAGGCTCATGCCGACGAGCCTACGCTCCGCATCGGAGGGCGCCGAGCAGATAACGTCGTGGGGAATGCCGTCCATCGTCGCGCTCCCGCCCCCGCCGTCGCCCAACGGCAAGGAAGTGCTGGTGCCGCCGACGCGGGCGGCCTGGCGGGCGTGGCTGGAATCCCACCCCGAGCGCACCGAGGGGATCTGGGTGGTGTTCCGCAAGCCCACCTCGTCGCTCGAGGGGCCGGTCTACGACGAGCTCGTCGAGGAGGCGTTGTGCTTCGGCTGGATCGACAGCCTCACCAAGCGGGTCGACGACGACCGCACCATCCAGTGGTACTCGCCGCGGCGGAAGGGCGGGATCTGGTCGGCGCTCAACAAGGAGCGCATCGAACGGCTCACCGCGGCCGGCCTGATGCACGAACGGGGTCTGGCGGTGATCGAGGCTGCCAAAGCCGACGGCTCCTGGTCCAGGTACGACGCGGTCGAAGCCCTCCTCGTCCCGCCCGAGCTCGAGGAGGCGTTCGCTGCCAATCCGGCTGCCCGCGCCGCCTACGAGGCGCTGCCGCCATCCCACAAGAAGCAGCACCTGTGGGAGATCTACAGCGCCAAGCGGCCCGAGACACGGGCCAAGCGCATCGAACGGACGGTCGAACGGCTGGCAGGGCCGAGTGGAGGGCCCGTTTCGGATTGACCGACCCACCCGTTAAGATTGGTGTCACAACCGACGCGGGGTGGAGCAGTCTGGTAGCTCGTCGGGCTCATAACCCGAAGGTCGGAGGTTCAAATCCTCCCCCCGCTACCAAGGACCCGTCCGAGATCACTCGGACGGGTCTTTCGCGTGTGGCGCCGGGTGGCCGTTGTCCTGAACGCTCTCCTGGTCGAGCCTTCGGGAATGCGCCGCCGTCGAGGCGAGGCAGGCGAGAGCCGCCAGCAGGAACTCGAAACGGGCGCTGAAAACCTGGAGGCCTCCATATGCCACCGCGCAGATGGCGCCCATCCACACCAGGTCCCGACGCCGCTCGAACACGCCCGCCAGCATCAGCCCGGAGAAGAGGAGTTGCAGGAGAGCGGGCCAATAGGGTTCGTTCACCGTCCCGGGTGGTGGTGCCATCGCTGACCTCCCATGGTGTCCCCACGACCAGCCGGAACGCCGCGAGGAGGGCGAGCAGCACGGCCGACGCCACGACCGCGTCGCGGCTGAGATGGTCTCTCCGGTCGGTGTCCATGCTGCCCTCTTGCATCAACGAGTAGCAGCGACCCAGGTTCCCGCCGGTGACGGTGTCGCATCCGGAGCTACCGGATGCGACACCGTCCGAGGCGCTCCTCAGCTGGAGATGGCGGCCGCCTGCTCGACGAGCCCGACGAACTCCGCC
>ERZ777010.264-NODE-264-length-63463-cov-9.902552_pt1 | contig 63463 bp, 53 predicted proteins | sample MGYA00374963_ERZ777010 | MGnify/ENA primary metagenome ERZ777010 (study PRJEB29309, sample SAMN06268256) | bioreactor metagenome | isolation source: Joint BioEnergy Institute, California, USA | place: USA:Joint BioEnergy Institute, California, USA | collected...
GGATGCCGGTGATTCTGCGGCCGGAGGATGAAGACCTATGGCTCGATCGGGAGAAATACGATCCCGACTTGCTGCAGTCGCTGCTCGTTCCATTTGACCCCGGGCAGATGCGAGCGTATCCAGTATCTACGATTGTTGGAAGTCCGAAAAATGATTTCCCTGAATGCATTGAGGAGGTTGCTTGGGAGTAGCGGCAATCTCCTGTTTTTTTATCAAAGATGAAATCGCGTACGAGGCTATGCACATCCGGGAGAGGCACGAGAATCATGTTTTTCTCTAGCGTGTTGTCATCAACGAGTATTTCTATTACGAAAACGGCCGTTTATGCAGCAGAGGGCACCCGGCGGTTCGGCTCATTGGGTTCATCCGCGCGGGAAGCTGGGGAAAACCGCAGAATTTATGGTTGCGCCGGCTTTGTTTCCGAGGGGAACAACTTCTTCGCCAATGCGATCGCCTCGGCGTCGAACAGCACCAGGTACACCGTCATATCGTGGTTCGACAGGAAATCGCGAATCGCCGCAACGGCGATTTTCAGCGCTTCCTCTTTGGGATAGCCGTAAGCCCCGGCCGAAACCAGCGGGAAGGCGATGCTCTGAAGCCGGTGTTCTTTCGCCAGGGAAAGCGAATTGCGGTAACAGTCAGCGAGCAGCTTTGCTTCGTTGTGCCCGCCGCCGCGCCACACGGGACCGACGGTGTGGATCACATGGGAAGCGGGCAGCCTGTACCCCTTCGTGATCTTGGCCTGCCCGGTTTCGCAGCCGCCCAGTTTGCGGCACTCCTCCAGAAGTTCGGGGCCCGCTGCCCGGTGGATGGCTCCGTCCACACCTCCGCCGCCAAGCAGCGTCGGGTTCGCCGCATTCACGATGGCATCGACATGAACCTTCGTAATATCCCCCTGGATGATGGTAAGTGGCATTCTGACAACCTCCGCAACTCGGGATTGATTCATTTCCAGCATATCACGAACACAAATGGCTTCCAAATGTTTGATTCTCGCTCGGGTGCGATGTGGTACAATGCGTTGTAAAAAGGTTAGCACAGGGATGGATCGAATCATGGAGTGGATGGTGCGGGCTTTGAAACAGGTTCTTCCGCTTGAACCGAAGGAAGACATCGTTTCCATAAAGGAAGTGCGGGGCGGGGATATCGGCCGTTCGTATTCGGCGGAGACAAGGGAACGCAGGTGGTTCGTCAAATACCGGACGGATCTTTCCGGCCTCGTCTTTCAACGGGAAGCCGAAGGGCTGGCACTCTTGCGGGAAACCGGTGCGTTGGCTGTGCCGGAAACGTATTATGCCGGCGGGATTCCCGGAATGGATGGCGGCATGATCGTATTGGAGTGGATCGAGACCGGTCCTCCCCGCCGCACAACGGAAGAAGCGCTCGGGAGAGGAATGGCGGAATTGCACCGAAGGAGGTCTCCCGGCGGTTGCTTCGGACTTGAACACGACAATTACATTGGCTTGCTCCCGCAGCCGAATGGCTGGTGCGAGACGTGGAGGGAATTTTATTTGCAACGGCGCCTCTTGCCCATGATGCAGCTGGCGGAGGAACGCGGGCGGTTGTCGGCCGAACGCAGAAAGCGGCTTGTGCGGCTTGCGGATTCACTGGAACGATGGATCCCGGCGGACACCGAACCGTCCTTGCTTCACGGCGATCTCTGGCATGGGAATTGGATCGCCGGCGATGATGGACAGCCGTATCTCATCGACCCGGCCGTCTTCTACGGCGACCGGGAATTCGAGATGGCGTTTACGGAATTGTTCGGCGGGTTTTCCTCCCGTTTTTACGACGCATATGAAGAAGCGTATCCGCTTTCGCCCGATTACGCGGAACGCCGCCCGTTGTACCAGCTTTATTATCTGCTCGTCCATTTGATTCTGTTTGGCGAATCGTACGGTCCGGCTGTTGACCGGGTGTTGATTCGTTATGTGGGTTGAACGCAAATCTCTCCATCCTATTATAATTATGTTTGGGGCATGGGCTTGGAGTCTTTGCCGTCTCAATACTCTTCATTTCGAAAAGTCCTGGGAAAACGACAAAAAGCAAACAGAAGCCCGGCCCAGGGGCCATGGAAAAAGTTTTCGGCAAGCGGCTGTTTGCGTCCTGTTTGCCGATAGACCGGCATATATTGGATTCATGGTTCAGCTGAGCCGCACCCGCATCCCCTTTGCGGCTTTCCTCCAGACTCGCGCACCCGTTCGCGGGATGAAGCGACTGCCTTCCCTTGCCTTGCAGAAACGAGACTAATCCGTCTGCATGGCTGTTTACATATCGCCCAGGGGACGCCGGAGGATCTTGCCGGGGGCTTTCCGATTCGGCAGTTTCCAGCTTTAGTCCGGTTGCAAGCCGCCCGCCATACGGTGAAATTTGAAATTTGCCAGGCTGAATGGAGGGAAGGAGGTTTCGCTGTGCGTGAAATTCCCGTGTACCTGGTCGACGCCTTTACCGATGTTCCCTTTGGGGGAAATCCCGCCGGTGTGGTGCCGGAGGCAGAGGGATTAAGCGAGGAGGAAATGCAAAAGATCGCCCGGGAGCTCAATTTGTCGGAGACCGTCTTCTGCACGAAGGCGGACCGGCCGGGCGTTGATGTCACCGTGCGCTATTTCACTCCGGCCACAGAGATTGACTTTTGCGGCCATGCCACGGTGGCGCTGTCCTGGCTTTTGGCCAAAGAGTACGGCTGGCTGCACCGCGCCGGACGGATCGTGTTGGAAACGAACGCGGGGGCGGTGCCTGTGGAGTGGCGGAAGCAGGACGAACAGTTGGAAGCGGTCGTGATGTCGCAGGTTGCTCCGCGAATCCGGGAAACGAGGGTCAGCGCGGAAAAGATTGCGGCGATTTTGGGAATTCCGGCTGCGGCCATCGACCGCCGGTACCCGCTTCGCCTCGCGTACACGGGCAACTGGCATCTGCTGGTGCCGGTGACCTCGCGCCAGGCGGTGGACCAGGCAAAGCCGAATTTGGCGGAGCTGGCTCGGGTGAACCAGGAGGAAGGTGTCAGCACCACCCATTTGTTCACCTTTCACGCCGGAGACGCCGCTGCTCAGCTCTATACGCGCGATTTTGCCCCTGCCGTCGGGATTGCGGAAGATCCGGTGACAGGGTCGGCAAACGGCGCACTTGCCGGTTATCTGGCACTCGAAGGAATTCTCGACAGGACGAAGGAACATCTGCTGTTCATCGCGCAAGGCCATGCGCTGGGAAGGCCGGGCCGTCTGTTTGCGCGGATTGTGCCGCAACAGGATTCTCTGCTGATCCAGGTCGGCGGCAAAGCTGTCCCCATCCTCCGCGGAAGCCTGCTGCTTTAGCAAGACGAACCGGAAGAAAAAAGTGCGCCCAAGCTAAAACGATTGCGCGGCGCGGCACAGTGCAGCGAAGCGAGCTTTTTTGCCTGACGCAGTTGATTGGTTATTTTATCCATCTCGTACACTGAAAATCTTTGTGGAGGGATGAATGATGAAATATCGTCGACTCGGAAATTCTGGCTTAAAAGTAAGCGAAATCAGTCTGGGAAGCTGGCTGACATACGGAGGTTACGTTGGCCGGGAGAAGGCGATTTCCACCATCGATGCGGCGTATGAACATGGCATCAACTTCTTTGATACGGCCAACATCTACATGCAGGGGGAAGCGGAAAAGGTCGTCGGTGAGGCGTTGCGCAAGTATCCGCGTGAATCCTATGTGCTGGCGACAAAGGTCTGGGGACCGATGGGAGAAGGGCCTAACGACCGCGGCCTGTCGCGCAAGCACATCATGGAACAGTGCGAAGCCAGCCTGCGGCGGCTGGGCACCGAGTACATCGACGTGTACTACTGCCACGCTTTTGATTATGATACGCCGATGGAGGAAACGTTGCGAGCGATGGACGATCTCGTGCGGCAGGGCAAGGTGCTGTACATCGGGCTGAGCAACTGGACAGCAGCGCAAATCGCGGAAGCGGTGGGCATCGTGGACAAATACCTGCTGCATCGGATTGCGGCCAACCAGCCGCTGTACAACATGTTTGCCCGGGAGATTGAACGGGAGATCATCCCCTTCTGCGAGCGCAACGGCATCGGCCAGGTGGTTTACTCACCGCTGGCGCAGGGCGTGCTCGCGGGGAAATACAAGTCCGTCCACGATGCGCCGGCGGGCAGCCGGGCGACCGACCAGCACGGCAAGGAGACCGTGAAGTCGTGGCTGAAGGAGGAGAATCTGCGCAAAGTGGAACGCCTGCGCCCGATCGCCGCGGAACTGGGAATCTCGCTTGCGCAGTTGGCGTTGGCCTGGACGCTGCGCCAGGAAAACGTCTCCAGCGCAATCATTGGCGCAAGCACGCCCGAACAGGTGGCGGACAACGTGAAAGCGTGCGGCGTGACGATTCCCGCTGAGCTGCTGGCGCAAATTGATGAGATCCTCGCTTGATCCGGCGACAGGTTGAAAAGAAGAACACAAGCCTGGACAGCCGACTCTTTCGATGATGTGCGACTGAACTTCACCGAAGGGTCGGCCTGGCCGGGCTTTTTTCTTTCTCAAGCCATGCCTCTTTTTTTGCAAAAGGAGTGACCGTTTAAAACCAAACCGTCCGGACAAGGCGTGTGAATGTTGGTTCGTGTGAATTTTGTTTGGGAGAAAGCAATGATTGGCAGTCTCTAATAAAGAGGCTGCTTCAGACTGCAGACAAAAACTCCCTCACTTCCTTTTGGAAATGAGGGAGTTTTGCTGATAAAGTGAGCAAAAATCAGTAAGGAAAGCCGGGCATAAGGCCCGGTTTTTCCTGTTTAGGGTTGGGTTAAGTCATATTCGAGAAACCAACGGTACTTTGTCTACACGCTGAGACACCCGTGTAGGTACGGGTGTCTTTTGTCAGGCGAAAACCAAACATCCGTCTCTTCCATAACCTGTAAGGTTGTTCACCGCTCAATTCATGTTCCGTCATTCTGGTTCCTTGGCTTCGATCGTCCAAGTGAATGTCTGCCAAAATTCTCTGCCCAGCCCCGCGGTTTCCGATGCCCTAATCTTCACCGGGAAATATTTCGGCGCTGTCGTAGGATCAAGAATCATCCCCGAAACCTCTCCGGTCTGCGGATTGATCGTTATCCCCTCCGGGGCATCATACATGGAGAATTGGACGAATTGTTGAATCTTCGGGTTCGTCAACTCCACCTTAAAATAGACCGGATCTCCCTCTCTGTTTATACGATCCGGCAGTGGGTACAGCTTAAATTCGGGGCCGATCGTCCAGGCAAAACCAGACGATATGACCCTTCCCAATCCCGCGGTCTCCTTGACCGTAACCGCCACGAAGAATTTTTCCATCATTCTGGCAGGTTCATCCACATTGTCGTGGGCAATCGTTCCCGAAACCTGACCGGTATTCGGATCGATATGCACACCGTTTGGTGCCCCACTCATGGAGAATTGGACGTTCGGGGTGATCGCCGGGTTGGTCAATTTCACCGTAAAGGAGATCGAATCTCCCTCCCCGTTTTGAAGATCCAGCAACGGTTGCAGCCTAAACTCAGGGGCGATCGTCCAGGTGAATTCCTCCGTTGCGACTCTCTTCAGCCCTGTGGTCTCCGTGGCCGTCACCACCACGTGGAAGGTTTTCATCATTTCAGTCGGTTCATCCACATTGTCGGGGGCAATCGTTCCCGAAACCTCACCGGTGTTTGGATCGATCTGCACACCGTTCGGCGCTCCACTCATGGAGAATTGGACGTTCTGAATCGACGGGTCGGTCAACTCCACCGTAAAGGAGATCTGAGCCCCCTCATCGTCTTGCCGATCCGGCAGTGGTTTTAGCTTCAACTCAGGCGGCGCAGGCTGGGGTGGAGGGGGTTGGTAGCGGATCACCGTCACCTGCGCCGTGGCCGATTTGCCTAATGCCGTCGCCGTGACTGTGTACGTTCCCGGCTCATCCGCCGTAAACGTCCCTTGCTGGTCGATGCGGCCGCCCGACGCGCTCCACACAACCGGAATATCGGTAATCTGCTTGCCATCGGTTCCCATCAACACCGCTTGGAACGTGACGGAGTTACCAAGCAGCAACACCGTCTGTGCAGGCGTCACATAGATGCTGTCTATTTCCGGCAAAGCCTTTACCGTCACCTGCGCCGTGGCCGATTTGTCTAATGCCGTTGCCGTGACTGTGTACGTTCCCGGCTGATCCGCCGTAAACCTTCCTTGCTGGTCGATGCGGCCGCCCGACGCGCTCCACGCAACCGGCACATCCGTAAGCGGCTGGCCATCCCTTCCCGTCAGTTCCGCCTGGAAGTGGACCGTTTCGCCAACCAGGATTTCCGCCTCGTTCGGCACCACCCGGATGCTCGTCACCGGGCTGATCACCGTCACCTGGGCCGCGGCTGATTTGCCTTGCACTGTCGCCGTCACCGTGTACGTCCCCGGCTCATCCGCCGTAAACCTTCCCTGCTGGTCAATGCGTCCGCCCGACGCGCTCCACTTGAGCGGAAAGCCGCTCGGCCAGCTGTCCCTTCCCGCCATCTTGGCCTGGAAGACAACGGTTTCCCCCGCCACAACCTCCGCGTACTCCGGCACGAGCCAAAAGGCCGGAATCCGATCATCATCATCCCGGCTGGAACCGCCGCCCGAACCTCCCGATCCCCCGGAAGCTGACGAACCGGACCCCGCGTTGGCACCGTTGCCGGATTCGGCGCCCGTGAATGAATCGATATCCAGGTAGCCCCCCAACACCAGCCTGTACCACAGCAGCGGATTCCCGCTGCCCAGCAAATGGAGGAGGTCCCTCCCGCGGAGCCACGAGCTGAGCCAGCCTTTCTTCAGGTTGGAAGGCGTTTCTTTCTCGGTTGCGGCAAGCCGCGCATCAAAAAAGTCCAACTCTTCCTTTGGATAATGTGAAGTCGTTTCCGCCGTTGCCGTCACCCGCGCGGGAATGAGCGAACACACGAGGAAAAAGACGAGCAGAAGAAGGAAAATATTCCGCCGCAACACGTCAACCTCCCTTGCCCTGAATCATGGCAAATTGCCAGCACCTTGACCCGGCAAAAGGCGGGGAATAAGGTTCCCTGCGCCATCGCTAGTGGTCCGCACAATATAAAAATATGGTAAGAGAACGGGCGCACATTGACTAGGTGGAAAAAAATCTCCACCCCCTTGCCGCTTCGGGGTGGTGAACTTCTGTACGGGATCGGATTATTCAGAAAAACCACCGTGGAAAGGGAGGCTCTTTGCCCACTGGATGATCAGCTTCCGGTTGGGCACTTGCAGTTTCCGGTACATATTGTTGATATGCGTTTTGACGGTCGAAAGAGATACGCCCATTTTCGCGGCGATTTCCTGGTTGGTAAGACCGGCGCCAATCAGGTGCAGCACTTTCTTTTCGCTCGCGGTCAATCGGTTCAGCGTCAGCTCGATCAACTGGGATTCCCGGGTCTGTCTGGTCATGAGGTGAATCAACAACTGAACATACGCCAGTGAAACCCGGCCGGCTCTTCGCTTCCGCCTGTTGACCCGCAAGTCCCGGTATTGGCTCAACAGCTTTAACAAAGGAGCGCCCTCATCCACAAACGTGCGGATGTACTGGTCGGGCTCCGCCAGGGCCAGCGCCTGCTCCAGCGTATCCACGCTCTGGGCGAGGCAGTTCATCCGGGACAAGACCAAGCTTTTTCGTACCAACAGACGGATGTGTTCACTTTTCCACCCCTCTTCCTCGGCGATGAACAGCAACCGTTCGGTTAACTCCAACGCCTCTTCCGCTTTGTCCTGTTCGGCCAGCAAGCGGGCGAGCCACTCGTACTGATCAATCATCGTCAATGGAATCTCGTCATCGTGGCGCAACCCGCTCCTCTTCAGCCATACCGCCGCCTCCGCCGCGTTGCCCTGCCGCTTCGCCAGCACCGCGCGAAACCAATCGAGCTTGTCTGCCAAAACAGGAAAGGTTTCGGCGGAAATTTGGCTGCCCAGCGAGTCCAGCAGGCTGTCCGCCCGCTCCACCATCCCTTTCGCCCACAGCACGTTGGCCATTCCGATGGCGGAGACAACCTTCAGATAAGGATTTTCCATCTTCCTGCTCAGATCCATCGCCTTGCGGAAAAAGAATTGCGCTTCGCTCAAACAGTTTCGTTCATAATGCAATTTGCCGTAGTCGATGCACATATTGGCGACAAAGTAGCCATTTTGGGTTTGGGACCACAGTTCCCAGATTTGCGGCAACAATTGCTCTGCCTGCTTTAATCCGTGACTGGTCAGATGGATGCTCAGCGCGCGGTGGTACCCATCCACGCCGTTGCCGAAGCCGATGAAAAAATCGCCATCCGGCCTGATGCGCAAAAATCGCTGGGAGTACTCGATAAAGGTGTGAAAATCGCGTTCCAGATAGGCGCGAAAGGCAACCAGGAAGGCCATTCCCGCCTGGTAGGCCTGTAATTCCCCGCCGGCGGCAAAATCCGACGTCTCGCGCAACCTGCGCTCCAACCACCAGTACAAATCGGTCGCTTCTTCGACTCGTCCGGCCAAATAGAGCGCCGCCACATGGGTGAGAGCCAGAAAGGGTTTCTTGATCAAAAGCTCACGCGGAATTTGGTTCAGCCAGGTGTACAGCGCGATCCACTTTCCGCTCAGCATGGACGGAGCCAGTTTTTCTATCAAGGGGACCGCCTGTTCGTAACATGCGCAAGCCAGGTAATGCTCCACCGCCTCCTCGGCATGCCCATGCGCCTCCAGCCATCTGCCGGCGGCCACATGACATGCCGCCACTTCCTCCGGATGCCGGGCGGACAGTTGCGCGTACAAAAATTGTTGGAACAAGTGATGATAGCGGTACCATTCCCGCGTATCATCCAGCGGAACGAGAAAGAGGTTCATTTTTTCAAGCTCTTGCAGATAGGCGGCGCAATTTTTCATCCCTGTTACGGATTCGCAAAGTTCGGCATTCATCCGGTTCAACAGGGACGTCTTCCGCAAAAACTGCCTTAAGTGTTCCGGCAAGCGGGAGTACATTTCTTCCATAAAATAATCGGCGATTTTGCGGCAGCTTCCGCTCAGCTTCTTCACTGCCGGCCCATGCTGCGCTTGTTTATTGAACGACAGCGCGGACAGCCGCATGCCGGAGATCCAGCCTTCCGTCTGTTCCAGAATCTCGGCAATTTCTTGGTCGGTTAACGCAAGCTGCTGCACCTTTCCAAAAAACTCGGCCGTCTCCTCCGCCGTAAAACGCAAATCGTCGGTACCCAGTTCGGTCAATTCCCCTCTGGCGCGCAATCGGGCAAGGGGGATTGGCGGCACGGTGCGGGTGGCGATGTACAAATGGAGATGGGCGGGCATGCGGGCCAAAAAATACTCCACGTCCTTTAACAACGACGGTTCCTCAATCAGATGAAAGTCATCCCACACAAGGATTTGTTGCTGCCGCAGGTGGTTCAATTCGTTGATCAGCGCGGCAACAACCGAATCCGCGTCTGTCAAGGAAACAAAGACCATCCTGCGCTGGTTGAACCCGGGATCGGCCAGGGCAAAGGCCGCCGCCGTATGAGCCCAAAAACGCGTCCTGTCCTGATCGCCGTGATCGAGCGACACCCAGGCGACAGGCAGGTTCACCCTTGCCGACCATTCGCTAAGCAAGGTGGTTTTTCCGTATCCGGCTGGCGCATTGATCAGCGTCAGCTTTCCGCCCAATCCCTCCGTCAACTTGTCAAACAGACGCGAACGAACCACCAGGGGAAACCGTGAGCGAGGAATATGCAGTTTTGTCGAAATGATATCATCGAGCAAAATCGCGCAACCTCCCAATCTCCGTCGGCCTCGCCATGATCAACTTACTTCGATTGCGGAACCGCGATTTCCTCTAACGATTGGAAACCATGGGACTCTTTTTCTTTTCATTCGTCGTTTTCAGCGTTTCCCGTCCGCTTTCAAATTCACTGAACGAGTAGAAAGGTCGCGGAAAGAACATATTCTAAAAAGTCCAATCAAGCATAACTGTTAGGATATAAAGAACGGGAGGAAGGATGAATGTCGGCGCCAAATCTGCCCAATATTACCCCTGACATCTCGATTGACCGCGAAGATGCGATCAATTTGTTGATTTCATCCATCGCCATGGAGGAATTGGGTTTGAGTTATATTCTGAATGCAGAAGGCGACAAGATTCAGTATGTGCTCGGCCAGTTGCCGGGAATGGTTCCCCCTTCCCCTCCAACGGTCAGCGATATTCTTGCGATCAGCGAGTCGGTCAGACAGACGTTGAATACAGCGATGAAGAATGAGATGTTTTTGCAATCCAGACTGGAAACCATTATGAGTTTGGTGAATGCGGGAAACCCCGCCGCCTCTGCAGGGAATTCCGAAACAAACGAACCCGCCGAACCCAATGAACCATCTGAAACAACCAGTTCCGCAAGTCCTCCGTTTACCGGAACGCATGCCTTTGGCGCCAACACGACAAGCCAAACCATTACCATTGAACCGTCGGGTGTTGCCATCCCATTGCCGGAGAATCAGGTATTGAATGAGATTGAGGCCAATTCTGCCGGCACCGTCTTTACCGTGCCAGCCACGGGCGACTACCTCATCTCCTATACGGTGAATGCGGAATTGGCAACAGGGGATTACATCGCCTTAACGATTGATGATGTGGCATTTACGGCTGGCGTGCTCATGAGCGTGGGCGGAACGACTTGTTATCACAATACGGTGATCGTTCCCTTGGCAGCGGGAAGCCAAATCGCGATAAAGATTTATGGAAACACCAGAACCACCCATTTGCTCAAGGGAGCAGGGGCAACGCTATCCATTGTCATGCTTGGACAGGAATACGAAACAGGGAAGGAAGGATAGGGAAGAATCCTTGTCAACGCGGCAGCGGCTGCGGTGGTCAAGGGATTTTTTTTTCTGTCTCTGGCGGCACGTTGCCCTTGCCCACGACTGGATGCCACGGAACAGTGACAGCGGGATGGATGGGAATGGGAACAGGCTGTCATTTCGGGAAAATCCCAGGCATATGCTAAACTGACCGGATTGTCCCATGCGAGGGGAAAACGCAAAGGGCGATGCAGAGGAGGCTGCCATGTCACTCCCAAACGTACCCGACATTAATCCCTTGATTACCCTGACCCGAGAGAAAGTTTTCCACTTGTTGCTTGCATCGGTTGCGATGGAGGAGATGAGCATGTCCCACATTTTGAACGCAGAGGGAGAGAAGATCCAGAAAATCCTGGCTTCCGATGAAGTGAGTCTGGAAGATTTGCTGAGGGTTAACCAGTCGGTTGAGCGAATCATGCGAACCATGATGAAAAACCAGATGCTTCTGCTTTGCAAACTGGAGGATATTCTCAGTTTGGAGCAGAGCCTTGGCTTTCAGGAACATCATGAGGAAGAGTAGCGTAATGGGGTTCGGGCCGTTTGCAGCATGGAAGCGGGATTGCGCAGATACGGATCCTTTTGTGTTGCTGCAGGATTCCTTCGCCAGGCACGGAATGGCGTATGCGAACCTGGTTTCCGCATTGGCCAGGGGAACGGAAAACTGGATGGAGAGTTGCTTCCCGGCCGGTTTCAGCCGGGCAGACCATGAAGCGCACGAAACGCTCCTGCTTCTGGGTCACACCGGCTGGATAGGGGAGTTGAACAGGCTGCTTTCCATCCTGGTCACGAAACAGAATGACATCTCCCCGTGGATCATGAAGCGCGTGAACGAGAACGAGCGGCTTTCCTGCGGGTCTTTGGCAGCCTCTGCGCTGTGGGACGGCTGCAGGATGTGGGCGGTTGTCTTGTGCCGGTTGCTTTTCCGGCTCAACACGCGGTTGCAAAAGATTGGACAGGAAAGGGAATTGGGCAGGCAAGGTTTTGCGGTTTCCCTGATCACACTGCAACAGCTTCAGGAACTTCTGATGAATGCCCGCCGCTTGCTTTTGCAGCATCACATCATCCATAATACGCTTTTTCAGGATGCGAAAAATCAGCTGCCGTTGATAAAGGAACTGAAACAACTGGAAAAAGCGTGGGGCTCTTCCACATTTTGCGGGGAAAGGGAGCGAAACGCGGTCTTGCTGCAGATCGGACAACTGGAGCAATGGTTGCATGCGGTTCAACCGCCCTTGGGCAGCCAATGCCCGCATGTGGAGCAACCAGCTTCCGTTCAGGAGCCATGGTTAAACAAAGAAATATTCGGGAAGAAACAGAAAAAAGATTAAAAGAAAAGTTGCGGCAAAGAAAGACCGGCGGAAACGGCCTTTTATCCGCAGTGAAAGGGGAACACCCGTTTTTGCGCGACACTATTTTTTTTGTGGCTGTTAGAATAGAGGAGTACGAAAAATGTCAGATTCATGACGAACTTTGACGAATTATATCGAAAAAAATCATAATTAAAGTCTTAATTTAAATATTTCGGCAAAACTGTCGAAAGGCAGTGACGCAAAGCCATGGGTCTACGGTTCAACTCGGTTTGAACTATGATTGCCAGGTTGCCAGCGACTGAAGCTGTACGTACACGAACAATGCCCTTCACGTTTTGCTGGAAGGGCATTTTTTGTTACATCTGCATTGTCATGGAGGATGCCGTGAAAGCGCACAGCCTGATGGCCAAGCTTTGCAGGAATTGGGAGGAGTAGGATGGATTATCAGCAAGGAGACCCGATTTTTGAAGCATACATAACCGAAACTTCACAGCTTGTCGAACAGTTGGAAGAAATGATCCTTGTTTTTGAGCATGTCAACCAGTTTCCGGAAGAGATGATTCATGAGATCTTCCGCATTATGCATACGATCAAGGGTTCATCCTCCATGATGCAGTTTCACAACATCGCTGCCCTGGCCCATGCGTTGGAAGATCTCTTTTCCTATTTGCGGGAGCATTCTCTGCCGCCGGCGGAATGGTCGGAACTCTCCGACTTGATGCTGGAGGGAGTGGATTTCACCAAGGTGGAACTCCACAAGATGAAAAACGGCGAACCTGTCGATGGGGAAGCTTCCGCTGTGGTGCAAAAGGTGAAACGGTTGCTGGAGAAGCTGGAGCAGGGGGGATCTTCCGCGGAAAGCGGGACGGTTGAGGGCAGAGAGGAATCTGCCCGTCCAAACCGTTTTGCCGCCAGATTGGTCTTCACGGATGACTGCGAGATGGAAAACGTCCGCGCGTACCAGATCATCTACAATTTGCAGGGATGGCTCAAGGATTACCGGCATGTTCCCGAAAAGGACGCCAGTCAGGTCATTCGGAACCATGGCTTTCAACTGTTCATGGAAACGGACAAAAGTTATGACGAAATCCATAAGTTTTTGTCCAACACCTCCTACTTGAAGGAACTGGAGTTGCAGGCGGTTTCGGATTTTGCGGAACCGAGCGGGCAGGGTGAACCGGATGAGCCAGAAGCGCCGGCAGACCAGGAAGCGCCGGAAGCGGAACCGAAGGAAGCGGAAGTGAAGGAAGCAGAAGCGAAAAAAGCGGAAGCTGCGCCTGGAAAAGCGGACAATCCTGCGCACAAAGAGATGAAGCATCCATCGGGCCATTATCAAGGAAAAACGATCCAGGTCAACGTATGGAAACTGGATGAACTGATGGATCTGGTAGGGGAATTGGTGATCGCAGAAGCGATGGTGACGCAAAACCCGGATATTGTCGGCCTGCAGCTGGAGCAGTTCCAGAAGGCTGCCAGACACCTGCAAAAAATTACAAGGGAAATTCAGGACAAGGTGATGGAAATCCGGATGGTTCCCTTGGCCACCACCTTCCAGAGAATGCATCGCATTGTCCGGGACATGAGCAAAAAACTGGGGAAAAGCGTCCAACTGCAGCTGATCGGCGAGGATACGGAAGTCGACAAGAACATCATCGAACATATCTCCGATCCGCTCATGCACCTGGTGAGGAACGCGGTCGACCACGGACTGGAAACCGCCGAGGAAAGAGAGCAGGCAGGCAAGCCGAGAACCGGAACGCTTACGCTGGAAGCGTTGAACAACGGCGGCGAAGTGCTGATTATTGTGCGGGATGACGGCCGCGGGCTGAACAAACAGGGAATTTTGAAGAAGGCGAAGGCCACTGGGCTTCTCCATAAACCGGTTGCGGAGATGACGGACAAGGAAATTTTCAACCTGATTTTCCTTCCCGGCTTCTCGACCAAGGAACAGATTACGGAATACAGCGGCCGAGGCGTGGGCATGGATGTGGTGTTGCAAAACATCAATGCGGTGGGCGGTACGATTACGGTTGACAGCCGGCCCGGCGAAGGCACCGCGTTTACGATCAAAATTCCGCTTACACTCGCGATTATCGACGGGATGAACGTAAGTGTGGGAGATGCCCAGTATACCATTCCGACCACTTCCATTAAAGAGTCCTTTAAGCCTCTGGCCAAGGACATCATTACCGACCCTGACGGAAATGAAATGATCATGGTGCGCGGCGAGTGCTACCCTGTATTGCGGCTTCACGAGCTGTTCCGCGTCCCCACCGAGATTACGCAAATCAGTGACGGCATCCTGGTGATGGTGGAGGATGAGGGAAAGGGACTCTGCATCTTTGTGGATGAACTGGTCGGCCAGCAACAGGTCGTGGTAAAAGCGCTCCCGTCTTATATCAGGGGATTGAGAAAAATTGAAGGAATATCCGGCTGCACATTGCTCGGGGATGGCAATATCAGTTTGATCCTGGATATTCAGGGACTGTTGAAAATGAAATGAGAAGGAGTGGAGTACTTTGTCAGAGGCTGTTCGCGACGAAACCATCCTGGATGAACTGGAGGAAGAAGATTCGCAGAAGGACAAGTATTTGAGGTTTATTGTGGATAGCGAGTGTTACGGAATTGAAATCCGCTATGTGACGGAGATCATCGGCCTGCAGAAGATTACGCCCGTGCCGGAAATGCCCGATTTTGTGCGCGGAATCGTGAACCTGCGGGGCAAGATCATCCCGGTCATGGACGTGCGGGTCCGGTTTAACAAACCGTTCCGGGAGTATATGGAACGGACATGCATTATCGTCATCGATATTCACGATTTGTCCATCGGGTTGATCGTCGACAGCGTGACCGAGGTTCTGTCCATCCCTGCCAGTGAAATCGTGGCTCCGCCTGACCTCAACAAACGCAGCAACCGGTTCGTGATGGGCATCGGCAAGGTGGGCAATGAAGTGAAACTGCTGTTGGATTGCGAAAAACTGTTGAACGATGATGAAGCCGAACAGTTGCTAAACAACTGATCTTGTAGGAGGGGACACCATGAGTTGGTTCAGAAACATGAAAATCGCAACAAAACTGATTTCAGCCTTTGTGATAGTCTCGTTGCTTGCGGGTGTCATGGGGGCCATCGGGATTTACAACATGAATCAGGTGGATGAAGAATACACCGGTTTGTACGTCGATTACGGCATTTCGCTCGGTAACTTGGGTTCGGCCGGCATTGACTTTAACGCTTCCCGTGTCCGGGTGACCGGCATTATTCTTTCGAGTGACCCGGCAACCAAGCAACGGTATGTCAGCGAAATTGAGGAATTGGACACGAAGATCGACAGCGACCTGGCCGAATTCAAAAACTCCATTCGTCAACAAGAGACCAGGCAGAAGTTTGAAAAGATGATGCAAGCTTACGAAGAGTACAGGGCATTGCGAGACAAGGTCATTGAACTGGCGCTTGCCGGCCAAAATCAACAGGCGACCGCCCTGTTGATGTCGGAGGTTGCGGAAGCCGCCCAGACGACCAACAACTTGATTGCGGAAATGTTTGAAACGCGCAAAGAGAACGGTTCGAATCTGTCCGCCAAACTGTCGGAGCAAACCGAATCAACGACGATGATCATGGTCATGATCGTCATCGCCTTGATGGCCGTCTCCATCGGTTTTGGCATTCTCATCTCCCGCATGATCAGCAAGCCGGTGAACAAGCTGGTTGATTTTGCTCAAAAGATCGCCGATGGAAACCTGGATGTGGACATTGACATCGATGCCAAGGATGAAACGGGAATTTTGGCCGCCGCATTCCAAAAAATGGCTGAAAATCTCAACGAGATCATGAGCAATATCCAATCCGCCTCCGATCAGGTGGCTGCGGGCGCCAAACAAATTTCTTCCCTGAGTGTCTCCCTCTCGCAAGGGGCTACGGAACAGGCAAGCTCGGTGGAACAACTGACCGCTTCGATTGAAGAGATTTCTTCGCAAACGCGTCAAAATGCAGATTCTGCAAACGAAGCCAACCAACTGGCGGAAGCAGCCAAACAAAATGCGCTGAACGGCAACACGCAAATGAAAGAAATGCTGAACGCCATGGAGGAAATTAATTCGGCTTCACAAAACATTTCCAAGATCATCAAAGTGATCGACGAAATTGCATTCCAGACGAATATCCTGGCTTTGAACGCTGCGGTTGAGGCGGCCAGAGCCGGACAACACGGCAAAGGCTTTGCCGTTGTGGCAGAAGAGGTCCGCAATCTTGCGGCGCGCTCCGCCAATGCGGCGAAGGAAACGACAGAACTCATCGAGGGTTCCATTCGCAAGGCAGAGACCGGAACGAGAATTGCGCAAGAGACGGCAAAGGCGCTGCAGCAAATTGTTGACGATGTGTCCAAGGTGGCCGTGCTGATTGACAGAATTGCGCAAGCTTCCAACGAACAGGCGATCGGAATCAATCAAATCAATCAAGGCATCATGCAAGTGTCGCAGGTTGTGCAGATGACTTCGGCAAATCTGGAAGAAGGCGCGGCTACAAGCGAAGAACTGTCCAACCAGGCCGAGCTGTTGAACCAACAAGTGAAGCGTTTCCAATTGCGAAAAGGCCCGCACAAATCGCATTCATCCCTGGATGAGATGAATTCTGAGCTGTTGAGGTTGTTCGAGAAAATGTCCAGCAACAAAAACGCGGCTGAAAACGGATCGGATCTGGATGCTGCCATTGCACAACAGACAAGAATCGCTCTAAGCGACAATGAATTCGGCAAATACTAAGTTTAGGCGCGGAGAGAGCCCTCGGCTCTCTCTTTTCTTGCGGGGGTGGAATTCAGCATGATCGAAATAACGGAGCAAGAGTTTCAACGTTTGGCCGCATTTGTCAAACTGAATTTTGGCATTCATCTGAGCAGGGAAAAAAAGAATTTGGTGATGGGCAGACTGGGCAATGTTTTGCACTCGCTGAACATGGACAATTTCTCGGATTACATCAATTATGTTTTGGCTGATAATAGCGGGGAAGCTGCCCAAACATTGGTCAATCGATTGACGACCAATCATACGTTTTTCATGCGGGAGCCGGATCACTTTGAGTTCTTCCGGAGCAAGGTGCTGCCATCACTTCTGCCCAAGCTGCGAGACAAGGATTTGCGGGTGTGGAGCGCCGGCTGTTCCACGGGAGAAGAGCCGTACACGTTGGCCATGCTGATTGATGAGTATTTGGGCAAAGCGCGTCTGGGATGGGATACGAAACTCCTTGCCACCGACATATCGGAAAACGCGCTGACACAAGCTGTCCGGGGAATTTACCCCAGCGAGTCGGTCATGTTGCTGCCCAAAAGATGGCAGTCCGCCTATTTCGTGCCGTACGGAAGCAACCAATTCGCCATCAAGAACCAGATCAAGCGGGAGGTGGTATTCCGCCGGTTCAACCTGATGGACCCGTTTCCGTTTCGCAAGACGTTTCACGTCATCTTTTGCCGGAATGTGATGATCTACTTTGACGAGAACACCAGAAGAACCTTGATCCAAAAATTTTACGACAGCCTGGAACCCGGGGGGGGATTTGTTTATCGGTCATTCGGAAACGATCAACCGGCTGGACACGAATTTCCGCTATGTGAAGCCGGCGGTTTACCGCAAGGAGTAGAAGGGGGAGTGCCCGGATGCAGATGAGAAGGAAAATTAGAGTGCTGGTCGTGGACGATTCCAGGGTATTTCGGGAAATCATCTCCGGAGGCGTCGCTTCCGATCCTGAGATTGAAGTGGTGGCGAAGGCCGCAGATCCTTTTGAAGCCAGGGACAAGATCTTGCAATATCATCCGAATGTGATGATTTGCGATGTTCACATGCCGCGGATGAACGGGATTGAATTTTTGCGGAGGCTGCTGCCGCAATATCCGCTTCCGGTGATTGTGGTGAGCACGGTCAGTTCCACCGTGTTTGACGCATTGAATGCCGGAGCGATTGATTTTGTCATCAAACCGGACAGCCAGCTGGCGAATATAAAGCGATTCGTCGAAGAGTTGGTTGAAAAGATCAAGATTGCAGCCAAAGCCAAAATCGTCTCTCCCAGGAACATGTCAATGGGCGGAGCGGGCACTTCGCTCTTCTCCCACGGTTGCGGGGCGGGAAATCCCGATGGCGGACGGCGGGCAGTATCGTCGCCGAAGCTGATCGCCATCGGAGCATCCACAGGCGGAACGGAAGCGATTTACAGGCTGTTGCGGTCGCTTCGGAACAACGTGCCAGGCATAGTGATCGTCCAGCATATTCCCCCCAAGTTTTCGAGAATGTTCGCCGAAAGGCTGGATCAGACGCTTGCGTTCCGCGTCAAGGAAGCGCAAACCGGCGATATTGTGGAAAGCGGAACCGTGCTGGTTGCGCCGGGAGACAGGCATATGCGCGTAAAGCGTTCCGGCGACCAGTTCAGGGTGGAATGTTTTTGGGGAGAAAAGGTGAACCGGCATTGTCCTTCGATTGACGTATTGTTTGAATCGGTGGCGAAAGAGGCGGGGAGTCAGGCGATCGGCATCATTTTGACCGGAATGGGGTACGACGGAGCCAAGGGATTGCTGTCCATGCGGCGCAAAGGCGCGAGAACGATCGGCCAGGATGAGGCATCTTCCGTTGTATACGGAATGCCCAAGGTCGCTTACGACCTGGGCGCGGTGGAGAAGCAGTGCTCCTTGTCCGCCATGCCGCACATTTTGGAAAGGATGTTGCTGGCAAGTCATCCCCCGAATGACGGCGCATCCGGATGAGAGGTTTGCCGAAACGGGCAAGCCTCTTTTTCTATCTGAATGGAAAACTGGAGTGGGGCATGACCGCAGATGTGGTGATTCCATACTCAACCTGGCCCGGGGCCAAAGGCGGCCTGGGCAGGGGCTGTTCCCCCCAGATCCCAGGAGTTCGGGTTTGAATATGCAATTTTTAGAGCAAAAGCACTGTGAAAATAGGTTTAACACGTGCTAAAGCGGGTAGAAGATATTAGAACCATTTGTCTACAACACGGCTAAGCGACCATACCCAAATTCACGGTTGTTTTGGTCCTTTCGAATCATACCAAAAGGAAGTTGAATAGAAATGAACGATCAGGTTTATTTGGCAATCGTGATGCTTTTGTACCTTTTGATTTTTGTGACGTTCGTAGGTTCCAACCTGAAATATGTGCGAAGGAGCGGAAAGCAAAAGCATGCCCGCCGGCGGGTTGTTTAAGAGAGCCCAATTATATCCCCGGCAGAGCTGTCAAAAGCAAGCCGTGATGTTGTGGATGTTTGCTGGCCTCAAACAGGTCAGCTTTTTGTTATGCGTTTCCTGTTTTCAGGAAGGGGGACGAACGGGGCATTCACAAAACAACCGCCGCAACGGCACAGGAAATCATTGAAGCCGAGTCGAACAAAGAGTACATCCCGAACAGGAAAGGAAGGAAGACTGGCGTGGAAATCAAAAAGGTATCCATCATTGGCCTTGGCGCGTTGGGCATCATGTTTGGCCATCACCTGGCACAGAGAATGCCGAAGGAAGATTTGCGCATTATCGCGGACCGGGAGCGGATTCGCCGGTACCGGGAGGAGAAGGTGTACTGCAACGGCCAACCCTGCGAGTTTCACTACGTGGCGCCGGACGAGCCCTGTGAACCGGCGGATTTGCTCCTGTTTACGGTGAAGTTCCAGGGGTTGCGGGATGCCATCGAGGCGGCGCGGGGCCACGTCGGGGAAAATACCGTCATTTTGTCGGCGCTGAACGGCATCACAAGCGAAGCGATCATCGGCGAAGCGTACGGCATGGACAAGGTCTTGTACTGTGTCGCGCAGGGCATGGACGCCGTGAAGACGGGAAATCGGCTGACCTACGTGAACATGGGCATGCTCTGTTTCGGCGACCGGGAACCGGGAATCGTCTCTCCCCGGACGAAGCGGGTCGCCGCGTTCTTTGACGCCGTGGACTTCCCTTACATGATCGACACGGACATGCGCAAAAGAATGTGGGGCAAGTTCATGCTGAACGTCGGGGTGAACCAGACGGTTGCCGTCTACGAGAGCAATTACGGCGCCGTGCAGCGGGAAGGCGAGCAGCGGGACACGATGATCGCCGCGATGCGCGAGGTCATCGCCTTGTCGGAAAAGGAGGGCGTCAACTTAAGCGAAGATGATCTGCAGTATTGGCTGAAGGTTTTGGGGACGTTGAGCCCGGATGGAAAACCCTCCATGGCCCAGGACGTGGAAGCCAAGCGGCCCAGCGAGGTGGAACTGTTCGCAGGCACTGTGATTGCCCTGGGAGAAAAGCACGGCGTGCCCACACCGGTCAACAGGGAACTGTACGAGCGGATCCTCGAGAAGGAGAGCAAGTACTGAAAAGATGGCCAACCTTTCCATGCGGAGAGGTTCTTATCAGTCAGCCCACCTTGGTTCTCAAGTCAGAAAAAGGCTGCGTTGCGATGATTGTTTCCGGAGAGCGCGGCGTGTAAAATTGGAAGAAGTGTCGGCAGTTTTAGGATGCAATCAGTTGAAAATGGCAACGCAGGAAGAAGTGAAACAGATCACCGGATACACCATTGGTTGTGTTCCTTTGGCAGGTCTTTCATTTACGGTGGCACGGGAGAACCCAGATCGACACTGAAAATTCCCCCAAATGCCCTTGAAAAACGAAATAAAGTAATTGCTTTTTTTGATTAATGCATTGTCCCAAGTAAACTGGCTTCAACGCAGTATTCCGAATATTTCGCCTTGCAAGGAGGATCGACTGGACAAATGTTAAATTGCCGCGAACAAATTCTCGCCATGACCGAAGAGCTGGTGGGTGTGGAAAGCGTCGTCAACACAAAGGGGGAAAGCGAAGTCGCCCGCCATCTCTACCAATACCTGAAAAACCTCCCCTACTTTCAGGACCATCCGGACCAGCTCCTTCTCTCCCGCACCGTTGACGACGAGGTGGAGCGGTACAACGTGCTGGCCTTTGTAAAAGGCACCAAGCGGCCGAGCAACCGGACGGTCATTCTGATGGGGCATATCGATACAGTGGGAATTGAGGATTACAACCACCTGAAAGACAAGGCCTGCCATCCCCGCCGGCTGATGGAAGCGCTGGCCAAGGAGCCTTTGCCGGATTTGGTCCGGCAGCATCTGGAGTCGGGGGAATGGTTCTTCGGCCGCGGCGCGCTGGACATGAAGAGCGGCGTGGCCAGCCATCTCTTTCTGCTCCGCCATTACGCCGAGCACCCCGAGGAATTGGCCGGCAATTTGCTGTTTTTGGCCGAGTGCGACGAAGAAGACAGTTCGCACGGCGTCCTGTCGGCGCTGAAGGATTTGAAAAAGTGGCGGGACGAACACGGCTTCGAATACATCGCCCTCATCAACTCCGACTTTGTCGCGCCGCGCTGCGACGGCGATCCCCACCGCTACATCTACAAGGGGACCGTGGGCAAGCTGCTGCCGTCGTTTTTCATTACCGGATACGAGACGCATGCGGGTTCGGCGTTTGAAGGGCTTGACCCGAATTTCCTCGCCGCTGAGCTGACGCGTCAAATCAGCTACAATCCCGAACTCTGCGACGAGGCGCACGGAGAGACGCCGGTGCCGCCCGTCTGCCTGAAGCAGACCGACCTCAAGCCTGCTTACACGATTCAGACGGCATTGTCCGCCTACGTCTACTTCAACTTTTTCATCCACTCCTGGTCGCCGAAGCAAGTCTTGCAGATGTTGAAAAAACAGGCGGAAATCGCCTTTGAAAACGCGCTCGCCCTTTTGCGCGAACGCCACCGCCATTTTTGCCAGCGGAGCGGACAGGCCTGGAGCGAACTGCCGTGGAAGCCGCGCGTGCTCATCTACGAGGAGATGAAAAAACAGCTGGTGGAGGAGCATGGCGAGGCCTTTTTGAACCACATGAAACAGTTCAAGGAGCGGCTGTTGCAGGACAAGAGCCTGGATGTGCGGATGTTCGCCTGCCGCGTCGTGGAGGAAGAGTGGAAGTGGATGAAGGACAGAAGCCCGGCCATCGTCCTGTTTTACTCGTCTCTCTACTCGCCGCGGATCGAGCTGACGGGCCGGGACGAGCGGGAGCAAAAGCTGATCGCCGCACTGGAGCGCGCGGTCGAGATCGTCCAACCCCACTATCCGCATCCCATCGTAACGCGCAATTTCTTTCCGTTCGTCTGTGACATGAGCTTTGTCTCGCTTTCCGACGACGAGGAAGGAATCCGGGCGGTGGCGGAAAACAACCCGGCCTGGGGGACGAAACATTTTGTGAATTACCGGGATGTCCGCGAACTGGATGTCCCCTGCATCAATATCGGTCCGTACGGATACGACGCGCACAACCGGTACGAGCGCATGGAGATTCAATACTCGGCTGAAGTGGTGCCCAATCTGACGAACGAAGTGATCAGGCAATTGTTGGGGTAGAGGGCCGCTTCGTGTTTTCTTCTTTTTTGTGTATACTCTGTGTATACTCAATGAGAGGGAAAAAGCTTTTTCTCACTGCACAATGAACCAGGAAAGCGAGTGAAGGCAAGGTGAAAGTGGCATCCATCCAATTGGAGATCAAGGACACGGAAAGCAAGGAACAGCGGATTGAGCGAGTGGACGCCTTGCTGGATACCCTGAAAGGACAAGACCTCATCGTGCTTCCGGAAATCTGGGCGACGGGCTGGTTTTCGTTTGACCGCTACATCGAGGAAGCGGAACCGATCGACGGGCCGTTTGTGCAGCGGTTTTCCGCCAAGGCCCGGGAGCTTGGCGCCTACCTGTTTGCCGGCAGTTTTGTGGAGAAAGAAGGGGACAAGTACTACAACACCAGCATCCTGTTTGACCCGGAGGGAAAGACGGCGGGCACCTACCGGAAAATCCACCTGTTCCGCTACAAGGCGCGGGAAGGGGAGATTTTGACGCGGGGGGAAAAGATCGGCGTTTTCGATACAAGTTTCGGAAAAGTCGGACTGGCCACCTGCTACGACCTGCGTTTTCCGGAGCTGTTCCGCCAGATGGTGGACCTGGGGGCGAAGTTCTTCCTGGTCACTTCGGCCTGGCCGCACGCCCGGGTGAGCCACTGGAATCTGTTCAACGCGGCCCGCGCCGTGGAAAACCAGTGTTACCTGATTTCCAGCAACTGCGTGGGAACGACGCACAACGTCATGATGGGCGGACACAGCCAGGTCGTGGACCCGTGGGGAACGGTGGTGGCGAGCGGCGGACTGCTGGAAACCGTGGTGAAGACGGAGATCGATCCGGCTGAAGTCGACCGCGTGCGCGAGGTGTTTCCGCAGCTGAAGCACCGGGTGTTGTAAACGAGCCCTCAATCTCTCAATGCCAGGGTGACATCTTTTTCGATGTTGCCCTGGCTTTTTTCGGTCACGGGGTTTGCTGTCGAAACTTTTTCACGTCTTCAGGAGACTGGCCAAACGAGGCTCTGGGGCATCATGATTATTCTGAAAAGAATAATAAACGTGAATTATTGTTGCATTCAGTATGCAATATATGGTATTGTGTATACATGAATTCAAACAAAGGTGAAAAATCGATGAATTCTTTCAATTTGAAGCCGATTGTGCGAGAGGAGACAACGAAAGAGCGGGTTTACAAAGAGATCAAAAGAGCCATCCTGAACGGGATGATTCCCTCCGGCGAGATTTTTACGGAAGTCAAGATGGCTGAACTCCTCAACATTTCAAGGACTCCGGTTCGCGAAGCGCTGCAGGATTTGATCAAGGAAGGTCTGGTTATCACGATTCCGCGCAAGGGTCTCACCGTGCGAAAAGTGACGGAAGAAGAAATTGATCAGGTTTTTTTGCTGCGGGCCGCGATCGAAAGAGAAGTGGTCCGCAAGCTTACGGGGAAAATTACCGATGAGCAGCTGGAACAGTTGGAGCAGATCTGCAAGGAACAGGAAAAGGCAAAAGACGATCAGGACAATGTCACCTTTATCAATCTGGACCAGGTCTTCCACATCACGCTGACCAAATTTGCCCGTATGGAACTGGTGGAACAAGTGTTGATGAATTTGCAGCAATTGACGGTATTGATCGGGTTGCAGGGAGTTCGCCGCAAAAGCCGGATGGATGAGGTGCTCGTCGAACACAGGAGGATTCTCAAGGCGTTGAAAGAGCAGGATGCAGAACAGGCGACAATTGCTGTCACCGAGCATCTGAAACAGAGCAAGGAATCGCTGCAAATCAACAAGTAAACCTTTTGACGCGAAAACCTGCGCCAACGGGACATTGGGCGGGCTGTTCCTGCTTGCCCGGGTCGAAGCCTGCCATGCACGCAAGCTTCGAGTATTTTTTCACGATTCTATGTATACACAATACGGTATGCATTAGGTGAGCTGACGGCCATTGACAGTCAGCCATGGAAAAACAGCCGGTTTCTTCTGGCAGCAACAGCTATAAAATTTTGCGAAAGCGAGTGAAGGCAAGGTGAAAGTGGCATCCATCCAATTGGAGATCAAGGACACGGAAAGCAAGGAACAGCGGATTGAGCGAGTGGACGCCTTGCTGGATACCCTGAAAGGACAAGACCTCATCGTGCTTCCGGAAATCTGGGCGACGGGCTGGTTTTCGTTTGACCGCTACATCGAGGAAGCGGAACCGATCGACGGGCCGTTTGTGCAGCGGTTTTCCGCCAAGGCCCGGGAGCTTGGCGCCTACCTGTTTGCCGGCAGTTTTGTGGAGAAAGAAGGGGACAAGTACTACAACACCAGCATCCTGTTTGACCCGGAGGGAAAGACGGCGGGCACCTACCGGAAAATCCACCTGTTCCGCTACAAGGCGCGGGAAGGGGAGATTTTGACGCGGGGGGAAAAGATCGGCGTTTTCGATACAAGTTTCGGAAAAGTCGGACTGGCCACCTGCTACGACCTGCGTTTTCCGGAGCTGTTCCGCCAGATGGTGGACCTGGGGGCGAAGTTCTTCCTGGTCACTTCGGCCTGGCCGCACGCCCGGGTGAGCCACTGGAATCTGTTCAACGCGGCCCGCGCCGTGGAAAACCAGTGTTACCTGATTTCCAGCAACTGCGTGGGAACGACGCACAACGTCATGATGGGCGGACACAGCCAGGTCGTGGACCCGTGGGGAACGGTGGTGGCGAGCGGCGGACTGCTGGAAACCGTGGTGAAGACGGAGATCGATCCGGCTGAAGTCGACCGCGTGCGCGAGGTGTTTCCGCAGCTGAAGCACCGGGTGTTGTAAGAAAAAAGACAGAATGTTGAAAAAAGGAGAATGTGCATGCAGCTTAGATTCGGTGAAACGACGATCAACTGGGTACCGCAGAGACTGGTCGTAGCAGGATACACGGGGAAGGACCAGGAGGCCGTAAAAAAACATATTGAAGAATTGAAAGAGCTGGGCGTTCCGGCTCCCCCGAAAGTGCCGATGCTGTTCGACCTTTCGCCTGAACTGCTCCAGACGACGGAGACAATTACAACGGTAAAAAACGAGACCAGCGGCGAGGCAGAAGCGGTGCTGTTCAACATTGACGGAATCTGGTACGTCGGTTTGGGCAGCGACCATACCGACCGCGCCCTGGAAACGGTCTCTGTGCAAAAATCCAAGCAGGTATGCGCCAAACCGGTCGCAGCGGAAGTATGGAAGCTGGCGGAAGTGGCCGATCACTGGGACCAAATTGAACTGAAAAGCTGGGTGCAGGTGAACGGGGAAGAGCGGCTCTATCAATCAGGAACATTGCAGGAGTTCCTGAATCCGCAGGAACTGCTGGAGATCGTCACGAGAGAAGGGTACGCAAGGGAAGGAATGGCTCTGTTTTGCGGAACGCTCGCGCTGATTGACGGCGAATTCCAGTACGGCGCTCCCTTCCGCGCGGAGCTGCACGATCCGGTTCTCAAGAAAACCATTCGTCTCCGCTACCAGGTCCAGCAGTTGAAAGATGCCGAGGAAGCATAAACCCTTTTCGGAGGAAATGGTCAGGGCAAACAAACTTCCTTCGTCCTGACCATCCACATATATCAAAAATCCAAAATGGAAGTCATTAAGGAGGTTTTCAAGAATGAAAAAGCTGAACTCATTGCTCAAATTGGTAAGCACGGCCTTTTTGGCAGTCTCCCTGGCGGCTTGCGGCAGCGGCGGAAGTGACGGCGGAGGGCAGTCGGCTGGCAGTGGATCAAGCGCAGGAAAAAGCGACAGCGCAGCCGGCACAGTGACGATCAAGCTGGCTCACACCGGTTCTGAAGCCCACCAGTATCACATCGGGGCGGAGCTGTTCAAAAAGGAAGTGGAAGCGCTCAGCAACAACACCATCCAGGTTGAGATTTTCGCCAACGCCCAACTGGGAAATGAAAAGGACGCGGTGGAAGGCATCATGAACGGTACCATCGACATGACGACCGTGGCAGCAGACAGCTCGCTCAGCAACGTGGTGCCGGAGATGAACGTTTTCGGGATCCCGTTCCTGTTTGAAGATGCTGAGCATGTCTACTCCGTTCTCGACGGCGAAGTGGGGAAAGGACTGCTGCAAAAAGCGGAAGAGAAAGGCATGAAAGCCCTCGGTTTCTGGGAAGTCGGGTTCCGGAACATGACGACGAAGGACAAGCCGATTGAAAAGCCGGAGGATTTGAAAGGATTGAAAATGCGCGTACAACCGGCTCCCGTATGGCAGGCGTTCATGGAAAGTTTGGGAGCAAACCCGACTCCGGTCAACTTTAACGAGCTGTACAGCGCGCTGGAGCAAGGCGTGGTAGACGGCCAAGAAAACCCGATTGCCACCCTGATGTCCATGAAGTTTTATGAAGTGCAAAAACAGGTAGCCATGACTTCCCATACCTATACCCCTGCTGCCGTGCTGATGAGCAAGAAGAAGTACGATTCGCTGTCGGACGAGCAGAAGAAATGGGTGGAGGAAGCGGTGCAAAAAGCGGCGCAAGAACAGCGCAAGGCGCTTGCGGATGCGGAAGCAAAATCGCTGGAAGAGCTGAAAGCAAACGGAGTCAACATCACCAATCCGGACCGCGCCGCATTTGCCGAAGCGACCAAGGATGTGTACAAAGCGCTGAGCGACAAGGTTCCGCAAGAGCTGATCGACAGCATCAAAGCGGCTGCCAAGTAACCGATAAGGACTGCCAGGCAGTCCTTATCCCCGCATGGGAGGGTTAGCATGAAAAAGTTGGTTCAATACTGGTTGGAATTATTGACCGGCATTTGCCTGGCGGTCCTGGTCATTGCCACGTTCCTTCAGGTTGTCTTTCGCTTCTTGCTGAAAATTCCCGCTCCCTGGACAGAAGAGGTGACCCGGATCGCTTTTGCCTACATGGTGTTTTTGGGAGCGGCCCTGGGGGCCAAGTACAACCGTCATCTGAACGTGGATGTCCTCGGGGCGGTCCCCGCTGCCCTGCGCAAGTGGATCGTGACGGCAGGCTATGTGTTTTGCATGGTGTTTGTTGCCGTATTTGCCTACTACGGCTGGGTGCATACGGTAAACTCCAGCATTCAGATCACGCCTACCCTGGAGATCCCCTTGTCCTGGCTGTACGTGGTCATGCCGTTCTCCGGCATCATCATCCTGTACTACCTGGGCAAGAGCATGCTGGATGAGTGGCGCGGAAGGGATGTGAACAAGCCGTGATTTGGCTGATAGCCCTTTTGTTTGTCCTGTTTTTGTTTCGCATTCCGATCGCCTTTGGGATTGGGATCACCTCCCTGGTCGGCTTGTGGCTGAGCGGTACCGATCTGGTTGTCACTGCCCAAAAAATTTTTTCCGGCATCGACTCGTTTTCCCTGGTGGCGATTCCGCTGTTCATTCTGGCCGGTGAAATCATGACCGCGGGCGGAATTTCCAAAAGGCTGGTCGACTTCGCTGCGCTTCTGGTGGGACATCTTCCCGCCGGGCTGGCAATGGTCGCAGTGCTCGCTTGTACGTTTTTCTCCGCCATCTCCGGTTCCGCCATTGCGGATGCGGCGGCCATCGGGGGAATTCTGATTCCGGCGATGATCGCGCAAGGGTACGACCGCCGCTTTGCCTCCACTTTGGTGGCGTCGGCTTCCACCATCGGGCCGGTAATCCCTCCGTCCATTCCAATGATTTTGTACGGGGTCATGGCCAGCGTTTCCATTGGCGATCTGTTTATGGCCGGGATCGTGCCAGGATTCTTGATGGCAGCCGTCCTGATGGTGTACGTGTACTATTACGGCGTGAAGAACAACATCAAGGGGCGCGCGACCAAGCCAACCTTCGCGGAAGTCATGCGAGGGTTGAAGGACGCTTCCCTGGCGCTGCTCTTGCCGATCATCATTATCGGGGGCTTCCGGACGGGCGCGTTCACGGCGACGGAATCCGGTGTGATCGCGGTGGTGTATGCGCTGCTCGTCGGAACGTTCGTCTACAAGGAACTGAACTGGAAGGCGATGCCCAAAATCTTTTTCGAAACGACCGTCAGTTCGGCCGCCATCCTGTTTGTGATCGGGAACGCCACGCTCTTTACCTGGTTGCTTTCCTACCACCAGATCCCGAATCAGGTGAGCCAGATGGTGACCGCGATCTCATCCGAACCCTGGGTGTTGCTGCTCATCATCAATATCATCCTGCTGATTGCCGGAACCTTTATTGACACGACCAGTGCCTTGACGATTTTTACGCCGCTGTTTTTGCCGATGGTCCTGGCAGCGGGGATTGATCCGGTCCACTTCGGCATGATCCTCATCGTGAACCTGACCATCGGGATGATTACGCCGCCGTTGGGGGTATGTCTGTTTGTCACTTCGTCGATTGCCAAGATCAACCTGGCGGAGATGGTAAAACCGCTGTTGCCGCAACTGGTGGCGCTGCTGATCGTGCTGGCGCTGGTGACCTACTGGCCGGATCTGAGCCTGTTCCTCCCCCATCTGATCGGAAAGTAGCATGAACAGGGAACGGATTGCCATCCTCGCCAACGGGATATTGGCTTCGATCATCGGCATTGCCCCCGTTTTGCTGATCATCAGTGCGGCCGTAAACAAAGGGTTGACGGAAACGCAAACTACTTCCTGGGTGTTTGGCAGTTACGTGATTGCAGGGTTGATCGGCATTTGCCTCTCCGTGTGGAAGCGAATGCCGATCTGCGGTTCCCATTCCGTACCCGCAGCGGTGCTGCTGGGCAGCGCGCTCATGTCTTTCACGCTGGAAGAAGCGGCGGGCAGTTACCTGATCGCAGGTCTTTTGATGCTCATTCTGGGGTTGAGCGACGGTTTTCGCAAAATGGTGGCGCTGTTGCCGATTGAAATCGTCATGGCGATGTTTGCCGGGACGATGATGAAATACGCCGTCGGCATCGCCGCCCTTACTGTGGAGCACGCGGCAATCGGCGTTCCGTGTCTATTTGGCTTCCTGTTCGTCTACCTGTTTTTGCGGCCGTTTCCCCCAGCGCTCGGGGCGATTGCACTGGGCGGTCTCGCCTGCTGGGTCACGGGAGAGTTTTCCCGCTTGCAGACGGGAAGTTTTGTCCTGCCCCAACTGCTGATGCCGGAGTTTTCCTGGCAGGGTGCAATCTCCTTGACGTTTCCGATGGTGGTCCTGATTCTGGGGACGGAAGGAGTGCAGGGCGTCACGGGACTGCAGATGGCAGGATACAAACCGCCGGTAAACCAGATGGTGATTGTCTCCGGGATCGGCACGATGCTCTCCAGTTTTTTTGGCGCGCACAGCGCCAACACGGCCGGGATCATGACATCGGTCTGCGCTTCTCCTGATGTGGGACGGCAATCGGAGCGGTACAAGGCTTCGCTGATCAGCGGCGCCATCATGCTCGGCTTTGGCGTCTTCGCCGGCTTTTTCATCCCGGTGGTGATGAGCTTTCCGCGCCATGTCCTCGACTTGTTTACCGGATTTGCCATTCTGCCGGTGCTGATGCAGGCACTCTCGATGTCGTTTTCGGGCAAACACATTTCTCTAGCCAGCTTCTCCGCTTTTGTCGTCGCCCTGTCAGGCGTGACCATGTTCCAGATCAATGCCCCTCTGTGGTCGCTGTTGATCGGCAGTGCGATGATGGCGGTGGAAAGGAACCTGAGGCGGAGTGAGGCAAAGGAAGACAACTGAGAGAAAGTGAATAGTGCATAGATTGGAAAAGGATTTCAGGCCGTTATCCTTTTTTGGGGATGACGGCCTTGTTTTGTCTTTCTTACAAGACAGAGACTTTTCTTGCGATCATTCGGGTCATCGCGTGCTTGTGCGGGATGCCGGAGGAGTTGCAGTCGAAGACGACCTCGTCGCTTTCCTCCAGCAGCCAATCGTGGTAGTAGCCCAGCAGTTCGCCGGAACGCCAGCTGTAGGCGTTAGGCTCCTTTTCCGGCGGCGGGGCGATGAAGGGCTTTTGCACGAATACATTGAACACGTGCAAGCCGTTTTCGTTGGTGAACTGCTTGTAGTTGGCGAAAATCTCCGCCCGGTATTCCGGTTTGATGTAGTGCAGGACGCCGCTGGAAAACAGGATGTCGTAGCGGGAATCCAGGCGAAAATCCAGCAGGTCTGCCTTGAACGCGCGGATGGATACGCCCGCCTTTTCCGCCAGTCGCTTCGTTTTCTCAATTCCTGCCGAGGAGATGTCGAAGGCGGTCACGTCATAGCCGTTTCGCGCAAAGAAGACGGCATCTTTTCCTTCGCCGCAGCCGATGTCGAGGAGTTTGAGCGGGCGGGTCGGAGGCAACAGCTTCAGGACCTGGTAGCAAGCCGAGTTGGGCTCCGTGCCCCAATAGTACCCGGTGGTTTTGTACTCTTCTTCGTAGATGGTCGTCAGCTTCTCCTGCGCCCGGTAGCCCAGGAGCCTGTCGATGCTGACCTCCAGGATTTGCGCCAGCTTCGGCAGCAGGGCAAGATCCGGCATGGTCTGGGCGTTTTCCCATTTGGAGACAGCCTGAAACGTCAGCCCGAGCTTGCGGGCCAGCTCTTCCTGGGTCATTCCCTTTTCCTTCCGGTATCGGCTGATGTTTCGCCCCAGTATTTCCTTCAATGTTCTCACCCTCCTTTGCCTTTCATCGTACGGGTTGGCCGGGGAACAGACAATAACCGCCTGCTTGAGCGGGGAGCCGGATTCAACCGGCCGTTGAGCAGCCGGCTTTTTCGGCAAGCGGTGAACGGTTGCAGCGGAATTTTTGGCAAAGCAGCATTGGCCGGGATGCCTGGGCCGGCGAATGCGCCGGGCGCTGTTTCACAGACTTTATCAAGAAGATTTTTTTGTGTGAAAATTTTAGTATAGAAGATTCAGAGTTTCGATGCTAGAATCGTGATTAACGTGCTTTGCCAAAGTGTGGAGGAAGTGCGGGCCATCACGCAGAAAGGAAGGATATGATTTCCAGTGGGGAGGGAATTGAATTGTTCAAAAAACTGACGAGCGCACTGCTCATTACCGCATTGCTGAGCCCGGCCGCGGCGTTTGCCCAGGGAGCGGGACAGACGGCGGCAACGGGAGGCGTTGCGTCAACCGTGACGCAGCCGGCTGATCTGGTGTTGACCAACGGAGTGGTCTACACGGTGGACCGCAACCGCAATTTTGCCGAGGCGGTAGCGATCCGCGGCGACCAGATTGTCTATGTGGGAAGCGGCGAAGGCGTCCAGGCGTACATAGGCAAAAGCACCAAGGTGACCGATTTGCAGGGAAAGATGGTGCTTCCGGGATTTATCGACAGCCATACGCACGCGAGCAAAACCACGGGACTGATCTTCTCCATTGATTTGTACGACGGCAGTTCTGTCGAGGAGTACCTGGACATCGTCAAGAAGTTTGTGGAGGAGCATCCCGACGAAAAGGCGCTGCAGGGACGCGGCTGGAGCAACCCGGTTGTGCCGGGCATCGGTCCGCGCAAGGAAGATTTGGACAAGATCGTTCCGGACATTCCCATAGCGCTTACCTCGGATGACGGACATTCCCTGTGGGTAAACTCCAAGGCACTGGAGTTGGCCGGCATCACCAAGGATACGCCGAATCCGGAAGGCGGCATCATCGAGCGCGACCCGGAGACGGGCGAACCGTCCGGAACGCTGCGCGAAAACGCGATGAATCTGGTCCTGGATCTCATCGGCGGCTACACGGTGGAGCAGTACAAGGCAGGTATTGAAGAATACCAGCGCAAGGCTGCCGAGCGCGGCGTCACAACCGTCCGCGACCCCGACCTGCTCCGCTATCCCAACGTGCTGGAAGCTTATGAACAGCTGGCAAAGGAAAACAAGCTGAAGATCCGTTTCCGCAACGCCATCACCGCTTTTCCGGAAAAAGGACCGGAGCAAATCGAGGAATTTGTGAAAATCCGGGAGCGCAACCAGCATCCGCTGTTCCAGGTCAACGCCGTGAAGATCTTCATGGACGGTGTGGTGGAAGGTTCCACCGCTTACCTGGAAGAGCCCTACAAGCACAAAGATACCCACGGGGAACTGATCTGGGATCCGGAAGTGTACAAAAAAACCGCCGCGGCGGCAGACAAGGCCGGCTTCCAGCTTCACGTCCACAGCATCGGGGATGCGTCCACCCGCATCGCGCTGGACGGCATGGAGTACGCCGCCGGGCAAAACGGCCTGCACGACGCTCGCCACTCTCTGGTTCACCTGCAGCTGGTCAATCCGGAAGACATTGCCCGCTTCAAGAAGCTGGGAGCGGTTGGGGTAGTTCAGCCGTTCTGGTTCATGCAGGAAGAAGGCTTTTACGATGAAATCGAAGTACCCTACCTGGGAGAGGAACGCGCGAAGCGGGAATATCCGATGAAAAGCTTCATCAACCAAGGGGTGCGCGTGGCTTCTTCCAGCGACTACATCGTAACGCCGGAATTCAATCCGCTGCACGGCATCCAACAGGGCATTACGCGGATCGCGGAAGGGGAAACCGATCCGGCGAAAATTGCCAACCCTGCCGAACGCGCCACCCTGCCTGACATGATTGCCAGCTTCACGATTGACGGGGCTTATGCCAACGGCGTGGATGACATTACCGGCTCCATCGAGATCGGCAAAAAGGCGGATCTGATCGTCCTGGACAAAAACCTGTTCGACATCCCGCTGGAAGAGATCAAAAACGTGAAGGTGCTCCTGACGCTGGTGGAAGGCAAGGAAGTGTACCGTTACCAGGAGAATCAAAAACAATAGAAGGTTGAAACAGATGAAGGTGTCCCACAAACCGCCATCGAGCGGCTTGTGGGGCATTTTTGTTTTTTTTTTTTGCCGAATTGCGGGCAAACTACATCGAAAACTCGACAGCCGACGTGTAATAATTTTATAATTATATTATAATATAACGAAACAAAAGATGGACACTGGGGTATCTGAATCCAGTCTATCCTTTTTTTTCTCATGGGGAAAAAGCTTTTCGCAGCTTTTCATACACGATCAAAGTGAGGGGGGTTCGGATGGAGCACATCGTCTTCGAGGTGGGCACTGCTCTGATTCTTATTACCACTGCCGCTGTCATCGCCAACAAGTTGAATTTTTCCATCATTCCGTTTCTCATTTTGCTGGGCATGCTGGTCGGGCCGCACGCGCCGGAAATCGGAATTCTGGATTTCACGTTTATCGAAAGCCAGGAAATCATTGAATTCATGGGGCGGATCGGTGTCCTCTTCCTGCTCTTCTATCTGGGGCTCGAGTTTTCCGTGCCGAAGCTGATCAAATCGGGGCGGAATATTGTCTTTGGCGGAACGGTATACGTTGTCCTGAATTTCCTGCTGGGGTTGGCGTACGCTTTCGTGATTGGCCTGCCCGTGTATGAAATGTTGTTTGTCGCCGGGATGATGTCCGTTTCCTCGACCGCGATTGTGGCGAAGGTTCTGGTGGATTTGAAGCGGACGGGGAATTCGGAGACGGAATTGATCCTGGGCATGATTCTGTTTGACGACATTTTCCTGGCGATCTTCTTGTCTGTCATGTCCGGGCTGATGCTGGGAGGGGCAACCTCTGCCGCAGGAATGATTCTTTCAGTGGCACTCTCCGTCGGATACATGTTATTATTTTTTATCATTGCCCGAAAAGGCAGCAGGATGTTAAACCGCTTGCTGGACATTGGCTCCAATGAGATTTTCGTGATCGTCATATTTTCCTTGCTGTTTTTCATTGCCGGGTTTTCCGAAACCCTGCATGTCGCTGAAGCAATCGGGGCGTTGTTGCTCGGCCTCGCCTTGTCCGAAACGGAACACAGCAAGCGAATTGAAAAACTGGTCATCCCGTTTCGCGACTTCTTTGGCGCCACCTTCTTTTTCAGTTTCGGCCTCAGCATTGATCCGTTTTCGTTGGGAGACGCATTCTGGATTTCACTGGGAGCGGCGCTGTTGACGGTTATTGCCAATGTGGTCTCCGGGATGATAGCCGGACGAAACGCCGGATTGTCTCACAAGGCTTCTCTCAATATCGGCCTGACGGTGATGGCGCGCGGTGAATTTACCATTGTCGTGGCCAATGTGGGGATTGCCGCGGGACTGATGCCCGTTCTGAAACCTTTTTCCGCCCTGTACGTGCTGCTCCTGGCGATCATCGGACCTTTGGCCGCAAAAGAGTCCAAGCACATTTATGCTGCCCTGAACAAGGTAATGAAATGGAGTAAACCCCAGGAAAAAAGACCAGTGAATTCATAACAGGAGGATGTAGGGCTATGAATATCATTCGTGAGTCGGAACTGCCGGGAATCGGGAAAAAATTTCTGGTGGAACTGCGGTCGGGAGACAGGTTGGTGATTGTCGTTCACGACGACGGCAGGCGCGAAATGTATCACCTTGACCCGGATGACCCTGAGGAAAGCATTTCCATGGTGACGCTGGAGGATGAAGAGGCTCGCCAGGTTGCCGCCATCGTCGGAGGAATGGTGTACAAGCCGAAGACGCTGGAAACCATTGAAGTGGCGCTGGATGAGCTCATCATCGAATGGTACAAGGTGGAACCGCATTTTCAATGTGTCAACAAAACCATTGCCGAACTGCAGGTGCGGCAGCGCACCGGTGCGACCATTCTGGCCATCGTGGAAAAACACCGGCAAAAAATCAACCCGGGTCCGGAAGACAAACTGTTGCCGGACATGACGCTGGTGATCGCGGGGGAAAGAAAGCAGGTCAAGCTGCTGAAAGAACTGCTGGTCAACGGTTGAAGCACGCGCCTGCTGGAGAATCAGGCGGTTCAATACAGAGGATGGAAAAAAGAGTCAAAGGCGGACGGGGGTCAGGCCATTCCCCCGGCCTCTTTGACTCTTTTCTTTTTGCAGCGCTTCTTACAGCACTTCGGCATAGTGGATCTGGTTGCGTCCGCTGTTTTTGGAGGTGTACAGCGAACGGTCGGCCTGCTGAATGGTTTCCTTCAGCTCGATCCACTTCCACACTCTGGATACGCCAATCGAAACGGTGACGGGAATCTTTTCGTCTGTGGAGGTACGAAACGGGGTCATCTCGACATTGGCCCGGATGGATTCGACGGTGGCCATCATTTCCGCCTGGGAATGGGCGGCGAGAAAAACGATAAATTCCTCGCCGCCGTACCTGCCGATTACGGCGCGTCCGGCCAGATGCCGATTCAGCGTCTGCACCATCACCTGCGCCACATTCTGCAGGATGGCGTCCCCGGTCGGATGGCCGTACGCGTCATTGATCTGTTTAAAGTGGTCCACGTCAATCATGGCGATGTAATGCACCAGGCTGGAGTGCCTGTACTTCCGCACTTCCTCGAGGAAGGAACGGATATTCAGCAAGCCGGTCAGCGGGTCGTGGCTGGCGTGGTATTCCAGTTCCTTCTTGTGCTGCATCTCCATCTCGTGGTTCCGGACAAACGCGTACACGACCAGCGAAGGGACGAGAAAAGACGCGAAGCGAATCAAGCCCATTTCCTGAAACAGGCTCCATCCGTCCGGCATAAAGAAGAGGACCGGAACATCGGAGAGAAGCCAGCAGACGGTGTAGACCAACATCGTGAACAAGAGCGTGACAGGTCTGTTTGCGCTGCGGAAAAGCAGTGCGAAGACCACCGGCAGCACCATGCCAAAAAAGATTTCCGGGATTGCGTCAATTCCCCCCATGAAGAAGCGCCAGGCACTGGTGATGAGCAGGACGGCAAAGGCGGATTTCCATCCCCAATACACCGCGAGAAACACGAGGGGAATCAAGCGAAGATCGGAGGAAAAGCCGGAAAAGGAAACGGGAAGGTAATACATGCAAATGACGGTAAACGATGCAATCGCGAGCAAAACGGCATGCAGCAGGCGTGCCGACAGGTATTTTCGATAGGTCATCAGGATGTACGCGCACAAAAGCATGAAAAAGATCAGCGCGATATTGGAAAGGGAGGACTGGACAAATTCCAGCACTATGTTCACTCCATTTGCGATGGATTAAAGAAGAAATAGCATGCTCGTCAGGGTGTAAACAGTGTCACTTCTTTGGGGGAAGGTTTCGCGAAATGGAATGGCTGTTCCTGCAAGAAAATCTTGGTAAGTGTAACGAAACCATTAAAATTACGGTTCTTTTGGCGCAGTTTCACAAACTTGACAAATGTAATTTTGGTTAAAAAGTCCATGCCTAAATCTTCGGAAGCAGGTGAAAGGAAGTGAGGGTTCTCACTTGCAGGAAAGTTGCTTGGGCAAAGCGAACTCCCTTCGGAGTGCCCGCTCGTAAGTCAGAAGGGAGTGTTGGGGCAACATGAAACCGTCCAGTGCGAAAAAAGGGATGAATGGGGAAACGCGGCAAGCGAAATCAGCAGCGGAGCAGGCGGATTCGAGGCGGCTGAATCCTTTGCGATGTATAAACTCCCGCAACCTGTCTGCAGGAGTGATCTCGGGGACGCTGGCGATGACCGGCCCGCCGATGATTATTCTTGATGCGGCGGCACGGGGAAACTTTACGCAGGAGCAAACCATTGGCTGGATGTTTGCGGTTTACGTCTTCGGCGGGTTGTTCAGCATTCTCATGCCGTTGTGGCTGCGCATTCCGGTGACCGGGGGGCATTCCATATCCGGCGTTGCGTTTCTGGTTACCGTCACCTCGCAGTTTTCCTTCCCGCAGTTGATCGGCGGCTACCTCTTGTCAGGACTCTTGATCTTTCTCGTCGGAATCACGGGAATTTTTACGCGGATCATCAAATGGATACCCCGTGAGATCATTGCCGCCATGCTGGCGGGACTGGTGACCGGCTACGTGGTGCGGATGATCACGGCCATTCAGGAGATGCCTGTCGTGGGCTTGAGTGCGCTTGTCAGTTACTTCGTGCTGACGAAATGGGTCAAGCGCATTCCTGCCGTCATCGGAGCTGTCGCAGTGGGGGGCGCGGCGCTTTTTCTCACGCAAGACCTAAATGTCGCCGCGTCTTCGTCAGCATTTGTGCTGCCTTCCCTCCATCTGCCGGAATTTTCGCTCATGGCCTTTTTAACCGTGGCGTTGCCGCTTGCGCTTTTGATTTTAAGCAATGACGCAGCTCCCGGAATCGGCGCCCTGGAAACCTACCAATTCAAGCCGCCGATTACCGGCATCGTGTCTTTCAGCGGCCTTTTCTCGATGGTGGCCGCGCTGTTCGGCGGACAATGCGCCAATATCGCGGGCATGATGACTTCGATCTGCGCGGATGAAGAAGCCGGAGAAAAACAGAAGCGCTTTATGGCTTCTGTCACCTCCGGCGTGCTGATCCTGTTTTTTGGCTTGTTTGCCTGGTGGCTGGTTCCCTTCATTCAAGCGCTGCCCTCTGTCTTTGTCACGATGTTGGCCGGCTTTGCGCTGATCGGGGTGCTTGGCACCAGCTTGCAGGGCGCTTTCGGCAGCAGCCGCTGCCGCCTGGGAGCGATTTTTGCCTTTGCCATCGCCCTGTCCAACATATCGTTTTTGCATGTGAGCGCTCCGGTTTGGGCGCTGATTGCCGGAGCACTGGTAGCCAAAGTGGTGGAGGGAGGAAAGTGACGGGACGCTGCAATGGCCGTCCCGTTTTGGAAACATTGGCGGGCGTAACCGCGCTTTCGCTTTAATACAAGCGGACCCGCTTGTTCACTTCGTAACGTTTTCCGCCATTGAGAGAAGTAATCTCCACGGCTTTTACCACCAGGTAAAGTTCCTGGGAAGAGTCGAAATAGCTGCTGACAAATTGCGGCCGCACATTGCCCGAATCAGTCAGTTCCTCGTCATCGATGTGTTCGTATACCTTGCCGTTTTCGTCTTCCAGATGCATCGTGTAGAGGATGCCGGTTCCGGCAGGGAGGTCTTCCGGGTTCAAAAACGAAATGCTCATGGCGGTCATCGTCGGATAGAGCCGGATTTCGTCCACCTTTAACTTCAACTGATGGGGGCCCGCGTTCATTTCAAAAGACTGGCCGGGGTACTCCAGCGGTTTGGCATTTGCCAGCCTGGGGTCGAGCGTGAAGGAAGTCTCCCACGTGCCTTGCAGGATTTCCCCGGTTTCCGGCACCGACAGCGAGGAGATGGACATTTGGATGGCCGGTGGAAAAACGGCGTGGGCGTCGGAAGAGACAATTTCCATGTAACCGGTGGCGACGCGCGATTCCCCCTGGACCGGGGAAAGCGAAGAGTGCCGAATTCTGTATTCCGTTTCGCCGATTTTTCCTGACAAATACTGCTCGTTTTCCTTCCCTGTGAGAAGCTCTCCCTCTCCATTCCGGATCGTGAAGCTGTTCAGGTCCAGATGTTTGATTTCTGGATGGCTGTCGTCCAGTTTCAGGGAATAGGTGAGCAGCATGCGCTTGTCATCGGCTACGACGTGGTCAAGGGTAAATTGAATCCCGTTGCTCGTCACCGACCGGGCGATCTGCTGGGCATGCCCGTTTTCCACCGCCGCCTCAATGCCCTTGTCCATCCGCAGCGCGTCGACCAGTACGGAGAGCACGGGGACCTGGCTCAAACTTTTGGCAAAGGCGGGGGACAGGTTTACCGCGAGACAGAAGGAGGCTGCGCAGACGGCCGCTACGCCTGCTGTCGCAATTTTGGCCGTGCGGTTGCGCCTTTTTCTTTTCAGGTTGTGAATGCGTTCCCGTATGCGCCATTCCAGTTCATCCGGAATCGGGATGTGCAGATTGGGGTGCTGTTGAAGTTCCCTCGCCATTTCGGCTTCTTCCTTGAAGTGACGGTCGTTTGTCGTACTCACAGATAAGCCTCCTTTTTCTCCAACTGCTGGCGCAGCAGTTTCAGATTTCCGTAAATGCGCGTTTTCACGGTGCCAAGCGGCATTTCCGTAAGGGTGGAGATTTCATCAAGGGTGTATCCCAAGTAATACTTCATGTAGATCATCGAGCGATCCACCGGGTGCAACTGACTCAGCAACAGGTCCAGATCGAGCCGCGTATCCCAGTTGGCAGGCTGGAGACCAAAGCTTTCCGCTTCTTCAAGAATGGACCACTTCTTTTCCCGCTTGAGGTGAAGTTTGCATTCATTGATGACGATGCGGATAAACCAGGTTTTGAACAACTTGGGGTCTTTCAGTTTTTTGATGTTGGCAAAGGCTTTTTCCACCGCGTTGCAGACGACATCCATGGCGTTTTCCGGATTGCGGAGGTAACAGTACGCAATGGAGTACGCCTGGTCTTTTACGGCGAGAACGGCCTCGGCAAAGCAGTCCGCATCTCCTTGTCGGGCACGATTGACGATGACTTCATCCATTTTTTTCTCTCCTTTCACAAGATTAGATAAAATTGGGCGAAGAAAAGTTTGCCCGAGGAGAAAAGTGCGGCGCAATCGCTTACCGCCTGTAATGGAAAGAGACTTGGGGAAAAAACGAACGAAACGGCAAGAAAAGAGGGTGCTTTCACGGCCGATTTTGGCGGTCGCGGGGAAGCACCCTCTGACTTTTTCTGTGTCATTGTCCGATGATAATCCGTTCCTTGGGGTGGTGGTAGCGAACGGTCTGGTCGTGCCGTTTGAGCAGAAGCAGCAGGTTGACAATCCCGATTCGTCCGATCGCCATCATCAGGATCAGAATCAATTTGCCGGCTGAACCCATCTCGGCAATCGCGCCGGTCGACAATCCCGTCGTCCCGAAGGCGGAGGTTACCTCGAAAAAGACCAGATGAAAAGGCATCCCTTCCAGCCAGACGATGGCCAGAGTGGAGGCGAAGACGAGGAAAACGGCGACAAAAAAGACCAGGAAGGAGCGCATGATGTCCTCTTCCACCAGTTCACGCCCGAACGCCTTCACGCTTTTGAAGCCGCGCATGTGGGCAAACACCGTGGCGACGATGACAAAGAACGTCGTCGTGCGAATGCCGCCGCCCACACTGCTGGGAGAGGCGCCAATAAACATCAGGCCGCACATCAGGAGCAAGGTGGGAGCGGAAAACAAGCCAGGTTCTGCGGTGTAGAAGCCTGCGCTCCGCGACGTGACGGAATGAAACAGGCATGAGAAAAGCGCCTCATGCCAGCTCATCCCTCGCAGAAATCCTTCCCGTTCAAACAGGTAGAACAACAAAGCTCCAACTGCAATCAGAGAGAAAAAGGTTAACGTCGTCACCTTGGTAAACAGGGAAAAGGAAAAGCGCATTCGGGCCCGCCGATAAGCCAGGTACGTGCGGGCCTCCACCAGCACCGGAAAGCCGATTCCCCCCAGGACAACCAGGAGCATGATGATCGTCTGGTACAGGTAGTCTTGGGCAAAGCCTTGCAGGGAGGTGCCGTGCAGGTCGAACCCGGCGTTGGTGAAGGCGCTGACAGCGGTGAAAAACCCGTAATAGAAAGCTGACCACCAACTGTCCGCATACCCGCTGATGAGAAAGTAGAAGGCCAGCAGCAGCGTCCCCGTCAGTTCGATGAGAAGCGCCAGGATCATGATGTTGCGCATCAGGCTGACCAGGCCGGCCAAAGTGGCCCGGTTGTGGTCAGTCGCGATCCAGATTCGCTGTTCCAACCCGATTTTATGTCCCATCAGCATCCAGAAAAAAGTCCCGAGCGTCATGACGCCAATTCCGCCGACCTGAAACAGCAGGGTGAGAAACAGGATGCCCCACTCGTTGAACACCTCGTGGATGGGAAACAAGCTGAAGCCGGTGACGCTGACGGCGCTGGCGGCAATGAACAGCGCATCGAGGTAGGTGAGCGCAACTCCTGACTTGTGGAACAGCGGAATGTACAAAAGTACGCTGGAGACCATGATCAAAAGGACATAAGCGGAGGCGACGATCTGGACAGAGGTGAGACGGCGTTGTTTTTGACCGGATAGCAAGCAAAATGCCCCCTGCTTTCTTGATTTCGCATATGGCTAATCATACCGAAAAAGCAGCCGGCAGGCAAAACTTTCCCTTTTGCAAACGCCAAGGAAAGCATGCCTGCCGCAGAGGCGCGGATTCAAAAGGCAATCAGGCACAAGACCGCTGCCAGCGCGATCCGGTACAGGGCGAACGGGATCAGTTTGATCCGGTTGATCAGCCGCAGGAAAAAGCGGATCGCCAGCCAGGCAAACAGAAAGGCGCTGACGAACCCGACAGCAAAGAAGGGGATGACATCCGCCGTAAAATACTGCCAGTTTTTCAAAAGCGACAGGAAACTCGCTCCGAACATGATCGGCACTGCCATAATAAAGGTAAAGTCGGAAGCTGTGCGGTGGTTCAGCCCCAACCAAACGCCGCCGGAGATCGTGGCGCCGGAACGGGAAAAGCCCGGCCACAATGAAAGGCATTGGAACAGACCGATCAGGAAGGCTTGCCTGTGCGTAATCTGGTCCAGGGAGGTTACTTTGGGCCTCCGGGGACGCAGAAGATCGGCGGCAATCATCAACACGGAACCGGCGACGAGAGCGCACACGACCGTCTTGATGGAAAACAGGTACTCGTCAATGTAGTCTTCAAACAACAAACCGAGCACGCAAGCCGGCAAGAGGCCGACGATCACCTGGCTCAAGCGAAATTTTTGCCCGGGCTCACCGCTTTCCGAGCGGATTTTTTTCAGGCCGAGCAGGCTCAAAAAACGATCCCGGAAGATAAACACGGTGGCGAGGATCGAACCGATCTGGATGACCACCTTGAAGGTATTGGCGACAGGCGGCGTCAACAATTCCTTCGATTGAAACAGCATGTCGTCGACAATCACCATGTGGCCGGTGGAGGAGACGGGAGCGAATTCCGTCAGTCCTTCGACGACGCCCAGCACAAATGCGATAAACAGTTCCCAGAGATCCATGCGAAAAACTCACCTTTCTGCAAACCCTGACATTGTCCTCATCCACTGTAATACAAATGCGCGAAAATCGTAAGGTGTGGATGAGAAAAAACTACCTACCGATACTACGAAAAGGTAAGATGAAAGTATACATTTTTTTACGAAAAAGCAAAAAGAAAATGCTGCGTTCCCCATGCGAGGGAGACAAAAGGCAGAATTTATTCAAAGGGGAGCAGGATGCAGAATGCTTGATGAGACCAAACGAGCAAGCACAGGGAAGCATACCTCTGTGGAGCTTGTTCCGCTCGGGGATACGGGCATTGTCATCCGGCTGGGTGACACCATCGACGAAAAAACGCACAGGCGCGTTCGGCAAGTGTCGCATTATCTGGAGAAGTATCCGTTCACCGGAATGGTGGAGTACGTGCCCACCTTTACTTCGGTGACGGTTTATTACGAGCCGCTGGCTGTGCTGGAAGCGCATGCGAAAGATACGGAGCCGAAAGACCGGCATTTCCCGTACCGGATCGTCTCCAATCTCCTGAAAAAGATGGTGTCGGCGCTGGACGATCAGCCGGTCGAGTCGGCCCGGATCGTGGAGATTCCCGTTTGCTACGGGGGCGATTTGGGGCCGGATTTGGAAGAAGTGGCGAAGTACAACGGGCTGTCCGTGGAAGAGGTAATCGCCATTCACACGTCTGCTGACTACCCCGTCTACATGCTGGGATTCGCTCCCGGGTTCGCCTACCTCGGCGGCATGTCGGAGAGGATCGCCACGCCGCGCAGAAAGACGCCGCGGCTCTCGATTCCGGCGGGAACGGTTGGCATCGCCGGCCGCCAGACAGGGATCTACTCGATTGCGACGCCGGGCGGGTGGCAGTTGATCGGCAAAACGCCCCTTTCGCTGTTTTTGCCGGATCAGACGCCGCCGTCGCTGCTCCGGGTGGGGGATATCGTCCGCTTCAAGGCGATTTCCCGCCGCGAATTTGAGGAATGGAAGGGGGAGAACGGATGAGCCTGTTAGTCAATAAAGCGGGACTCCTCACTTCCGTACAGGATTTGGGAAGGTACGGGATGCAGAAGTATGGCGTTGTGGCCGGCGGCGCGATGGACGCCTTTGCCCTGCGGATCGCCAACCTGCTGGTGGGCAATCGCGAGTCCGACGCCTGTCTGGAAATTGCCATCATCGGACCGGAACTGGTTTTTGAAAAGCCCGCGCTTTTTGCCATCGGCGGAGGAGACCTATCGGCCAAATTGAATGGACAGGCGGTGCCGTTGTGGCGGACGGTTTACGCTCCGGCGGGAAGCACGCTGAAGTTTGGCAGGCCTGTCCTGGGTTGCCGTGCGTATTTGGCGGTGGCCGGGGGATTGGATGTGCCGCTGGCGATGGGCAGCCGGTCGACGCTTCTCAGTGCCGGCATCGGCGGCTATGAGGGCCGGGCCCTTCGCCCGGGCGACCGGATCGGCTTTGGACAACCGTCTGCGCTTGGCCGGCGCTTGATGGAAAAACTGAAGCCGCGGGACGGCGACGGCCGGGTCAGCATCAGCCAATGGTCCGTTTCCGCCGACCTGCTTCCGTCCTACGCGGCGCAGCCGACCTTGCGGATTGTTGAAGGAGAGGAATTCCATTTGTTCGACGAGGAAAGCGTAAACCGTCTGCTTCACGAAACATTCACCGTGCTGCCGCAATCCGATCGGATGGGATATCGGCTTGCGGGCGGAGCGTTGAAGTTGAAGCAGAAAGCGGAGATGATTTCAGCTGCGGTAACATTTGGCACCATGCAGGTTCCGCCGGACGGCAATCCCATCATCCTGATGGCAGACCGGCAGACGACGGGCGGATATCCGAAGATCGCCCAGGTCGCGACGGTCGATTTGCCGCTTTTGGCCCAGGTGAATCTGGGCGGCAAGGTTCGCTTTCGCCTGATTTCCCTTGAAGAGGCGCAAGCGGAGTATCTGAAGCGGGAGCGGGCGATTCGGCAACTTGGCCATGGCTTGAAGCAGCTGGGGAAAATACAGGAGGTTTGAGTCATGAGCAAAACGGTCGATTTGAACTGTGACATGGGGGAAAGTTTTGGCGCCTATCGGTTGGGCAGGGACGAGGAGATTCTGAAATACGTCACCTCGGCCAACATCGCTTGCGGGTTTCATGCGGGCGATCCGGCCACGATGCGCCGCACCGTGAAGCTTTGCCTGGAACACGGCGTGGCGATCGGAGCGCATCCCGGGTTTCAGGATTTGGCCGGGTTTGGCCGGCGCAACATGGAGATCACGCCGGAGGAAACCTACGAACTGGTCGTGTACCAGCTTGGGGCGCTCTGGGGGTTCGTGCGCGCCGAGGGCGGCAGGCTGCAGCACGTAAAGCCGCACGGCGCCCTGTACAACATGGCGGCCCGCAGTCCGCAGCTGGCGCAGGCGATCGCCGAGGCGGTCTGCCGGGTGGACCCGGAACTGATCCTGTTTGGACTGGCGGGAAGCGAGCTGATCAAGGCCGGAAAGCAGGCTGGTCTTGTCACCGCCAGCGAAGCGTTTGCCGACCGGACGTACCAGGCGGACGGCTCGCTCACGCCCCGGCGGCTTCCCAATTCGCTGTTGACGGATCAGCGGCAGGCCGCCGCACAGGTCATCCGCATGGTGGCGGAGGGCAAGGTGCGCTCGCTCCAGGGCAGCGACGTGGAGATTCAGGCCGATACCATCTGCATTCACGGAGACGGAGCGCATGCGGTGGAATTCGCCGAAACGCTGCGCGCTTCACTGGCGGACGCGGGGATTGCGGTGCAGCCGGCCGGCGTCAGCCTGAAGGGCCGGGCCGTTTCTTCAGCGGGAAGCGGGGAAGAGACGCGCTAGCGCTTATTCGCTTCCCTTTTCCTGCTGTTCCAGTTTCTTGCGCAATTTTTGCCGCCAGGGCTCTGCCAACTCGTCCATGGCCAGAAGCTCCCGGATTCGCTCGGCGCGCGGCGTCTTCTCATGAAAATAAAGGTGATGAACGGCTGCGACCGTCACTCGCAGGGGATGTGCGGAAATTTTTTTGATTTTCGCGTCTGGCGTGATGTCGCCTTCCTCCAGCACCCGAAAGAAATATCCGGTGTAGCCTGTCTCGATGATTTTGTTCAGCAACTGGCCGTGTTGGTTGCGGATGTTGATGGTGGCGCAAGGGTATCTGCCCTGGGAAACCTGCAGGACGGCATCGCCGATCTGAAACACGTCGCCGATGCACACCTGGTCTTCCCGCATGCCGGCCGCGCAGATGTTTTCGCCAAAGGCGGAAACGGAAGGTTCGATGCCCAGTTCGCGTTGCCAATGGGCATAATGTTCAAAAGGATACAGACAGACGACGCGATCGGGACCGCCGTGAAACTTCCGGTTTGCCACCTGGTCGCCCAGAATGCCGTCAAAGCGAACTTGCAAGAGATCCGTCTCTTCCTTCCAGATCGCCGACTGAAACAGGTTTCCGTTGACTGTGCGCGTTTTGGGCGTGCCTTTGCTGAGTGAAATGATCCTTTCTTGGGTCATGTTGTTCATCTCCATCAAGTTTTCGTAATTTCCTGCCATTATAGCACAGCAGGCGGGGAAAAAGAGCGGCGCGCTGAAAGTTGGCGCGCCGGGGACGGCGGCGTCTTCCACGCGTCTTCGATGCGGTGGGGACAGATTCGGGAGGTTTTGGTATGATGAGTGGAAAGGAATGTACAGGAGGCTCCCTGATATGCAATCTACTGGCATGGTGCTGCATACGGACAAGTACCAGATCAATATGATGTACGCCCATTGGATCAATGGCACACACAACAAGAAGGCGGTGTTTGAAGCTTTCTTCCGCAAGCTTCCCTTTGGCAACGGCTATGCGGTGTTTGCGGGGCTGGAGCGGATTGTGGATTACATTCGCAATTTGCGCTTTGAAGAAAGCGACCTTCAATACCTCAGCGAGCAGGAAGAGAACTATCACCCGGATTTTCTGGAGGAATTGCGCAACTTCCGCTTTCAAGGTTCCATTTACTCGGTGAAGGAAGGAGCGCTGGTTTTTCCCAACGAGCCGCTGATTCGCGTCGAGGGGCGCATGCTGGAGGCGCAGCTTGTCGAGACGGCGATGTTGAACTACATGAACTACCAGACGCTGATTGCCACCAAGGCTTCGCGGATCAAGCAGGTTGCCGGGGATGACGTGCTGATGGAGTTCGGCACGCGCCGGGCCCAGGAAGCGGACGCAGCCCTGTGGGGAACCCGAGCCGCCTATCTGGCCGGTTTTGATGCCACCTCCAACATGCTGGCGGGGAAAATGTTCGGCATTCCCACCAAGGGGACCCACTCCCATTCCTGGGTGCAAAGCCACGAAAGCGAGGAAGAGGCGTTTCAGCGTTACGCCGACGCCCTGCCGGATCAGGTGACGCTTTTGGTAGACACCTACGACACCTTGAAAAGCGGCGTGCCGAAAGCGATCGAGCTGGGCAAGCAACTGCAGAAAAAGGGGAAAAGGTTGGCTTCCGTCCGCCTGGACAGCGGCGACCTCGCCTATCTGTCGATCAAGACGCGGGAAATGCTGGACCAGGCCGGCCTGACCGATGTGAAGATCGTCGCTTCCAACGACTTGGACGAACATACGATTATGAACCTCAAGGTACAGGGAGCGCGCATTGACAGTTGGGGTGTGGGAACGCAGCTGATCACCGCCGCCGACCAGCCGACCCTGGGCGGCGTTTACAAACTGGTGGCGCGGGAAGGAAAAGACGGCACCTACCTGCCGACGATCAAAATCTCCGCCAACCCGGAAAAAGTGACGACACCGGGCATCAAGGACTTGTACCGGCTGATTGACCCCGATACGGGCAAGGCGATCGCCGATTACATGTGCTATCCCGAGGAACAGATCATCGCCAGGGGAGAGCCCGTCCAGCTGATTAACCCGGCGCATCCGTACCTGAACCGGACGTTGAAAAAGTACCAGGCTGTGCCGATGCTCACCCCGGTTTTCCTCAATGGCGAACTGGTGTATGAACTTCCGACGCTGGATGAGATTCGCGCCTATCACCGGGAGCAGCTCTCTCAGTTCTGGCCGGAATACCAGCGCACACTCAATCCCGAGTTGTACCGCGTGTATGCCAGCGAACTCATCCTCGAAACCAAGGCGAGACTGATGAAGGAATACCTGCAAAAATAAGCGGACTGCCGCATGGGGCCTTACAAGGCAACCATGCGGCTTTTCATGTAAACGCGGTCCAAACGCCTTGAGGCGGTTTTTTACCTCGTCTGATTCGCTTTTGTCTGCTGCATCGCACTTGCGGACTCCAGCTTCAGCAAACTGCAGACGGGCAGCACCAGCAAGGCGGAGGCGGCGCAAAAAAGGCCGACCCGGGAAAATCCCCCTCCTCGCAAAAGCGCGGCAGAAACGGCTGTGGCGAGCATCATCCCGGCATACATGGCGGAACTGTTCAAGGAAAGAAGGGTGCTGCGGACCGCCGGACTCAATTCCGAGATCAAGGCCGTCAGGGCGGTGTGGCCCATGCCAAAAGCTGTCGACCACAGGAAATGAACCGTGACCGCCAAAATCAGGCTGCTGTCAATGAGCGAGAGTCCTCCCACTCCTGCCGCAGCGAACAGGCTGGCGAAGCCAACGACGATTTTTTTGCCGAAGGAATCGGCCAGTTTTCCGCCTGCCAGACTGCCCAGCACACTTCCCGCACCGGCGATCATCAGGATGATGCCAATTTGGCCGGTTTCAAGCTGAAAGAGACTGTGGTAGTAAACGCCGATGTTGGCAAACATCCCCTGCAGGCCGCCAAACCAGAGCAGTGTTGCGAGCAATGCCAGAAACAGGGAAGGGGTGGTAAAGGCGGTGCGCAGCATGGAGGAAAGAGCGGAAGGGGAGCTGCCGGTTTTTTTGCCAGGCTGCTCCCGGGGAATTTCCGCGTGGATGAAGAACAGCATCAGCAGTGCGGACAGGCCGATGCACCAAAATGTCCACTGCCAGGAAGAAAACTGGGCCAGGTAGGAGCCCAGGGGAACCCCAAAGAGTGTGGAGCCGGTCAAAGCCCCCATCACCACACCCATTGCGCGGCCGCGCCGCTCATAGGGAAAGTGGTCGGAAATCAGCGCAAAAATGCTCGGTTCCAGCATGGCGGCTCCCATCCCGGTCAGCGCCCGAAACAGGAGCAGCGAGGCAAAACTTTCGGCCAATCCGGTGAGCATGGTGCCCAATCCAAGCACGAGCATTCCGCCCCAGATCATGCCTTTTCGTCCGCGCCGGTCGGAAACGGTCCCAAACAAGGGAGCGGAAACCATGTAGACGAATGCGTACACGCTCACCAGCAGAGCCCCCAGATCCATCGGAATGGCAGCCGATTGTGCGAGGGCGGGAAGCAGCGGAACCGTCACGATGGAGTCCAGGCCAACGAAGAAGGAACAGCAGGCCAGGATGAACAGAAGCCTGTTTTCTTTTGCCTTGTCAGCCATTTTCAACTCTCCTTTTAAAGTTCAGTGATTAATTATTAAGCGGTTAACTAAAAGCCGGAAGAAATCTGTCACCTTTTTTGGGCAAATAATGCAGTTTCTAGAATTCCATCCTGGCACAATCCAGTTTTTGCAGCAGCGCGAGCAAAACCGATTGTTCCTGCGCGGAAAGGGGTGAAAGGCTTTGGGAAATGGATTCTTCGTAGATCGGCCAGGCTTTGCTCAAGGTTTCCTCACCGGCTGGCGTGAGATGAACGAGGACACGGCGGCGATCCGAGGGGTCCAGTTCCCGGCGAACCAATTTCGCCTTTTCCAGCGCGTTGAGCAGTCCGCTGACATTGGCCCGGGTAACCGCCAGATCGTCTCCCAGTTCAGAGGGCAACGCAGGCCGGCCCGTTCGTTGCAGGGCGTACAGAAGGCAGAGGCGTCCCAATGTCAGCCCCAGGGGTTCCAGCTTCTCCTCCAGTTTGCGGACGAGCGACACATTCGACTTGTAGAGGGTAAGGAACAGCTGGACGGACAGGGACGGTTTCTGAAACGGATCGTACATGGTGTGACTTCTCCTTTTGTTGTTAACCGCTTAATTATTTGTTGGTTTATTATATCCGGTTTTTTCCCTTTGTCAACGGTGCACAGCTTTGACGATATTTACCGAGGAAATATTTTGAAAATAAAAACATTAATTGTCGCTTTTTTTCTTTTCGTTTATAATAATTCCATTCTTTTTTTTTAGAGAGAAAGAAGGGTGGAGATTGAAAATGCCTGCTACTGGTGTGGAAAAAGAAAACCTGAATCCGTTTCGGATCGCGCAGCAACAAGTTGAGAAAGCTGCCAAGCTTCTGGGATTGCCTGAGCATGTAGTGGAAATTTTGAAACATCCGAAACGCGTCCTGTCCGTCACATTTCCCGTGAAGATGGACGATGGCACCATTCGCGTGTTTCAAGGTTTCCGCTCCCAGCACAGCGATGCCATTGGTCCGACAAAAGGAGGAATTCGCTTCCATCCGGATGTCACCATGGATGAAGTAAAGGCGCTCTCGATGTGGATGTCGTTTAAATGCGGCGTCGTCGGCCTGCCGTACGGCGGCGGAAAAGGAGGCGTCATTTGCGATCCGCATCAACTCAGCAAGGGAGAACTGGAACGCGTCAGCCGCGGCTTCATGGAGGCGATTGCCGATATCGTCGGTCCCGAAAAGGACATCCCGGCTCCGGACGTGTATACAACGCCGCAGATCATGGGCTGGATGATGGATACCTTCAGCCGCATCAAACGGGTGAATTCACCGGGCGTCATCACCGGAAAACCTTTGATCATCGGCGGTTCCAAAGGCCGCAACGAAGCGACGGCGCGCGGCTGTGTCTTCGTCATTCAGGAAGCGATGAAAGACGCCGGACGCAAACCGCAGGAGACAACGGTGGCCATCCAGGGTTTCGGAAACGCCGGCCGCATCACGGCAAAACTGCTCTCGGAACTGGGCTGCAAGATTGTGGCTGTCAGCGATTCGCGCGGCGGCATTTACGATCCCAACGGGCTTGACGTGGAAAAGGCGGGCCAGCTGAAGGATACCGCTTCCCTGCAGGATTATCCGGATGGCAAGAAGATTTCCAACGCCGAGCTGCTGGAACTGGATGTGGATATCCTCGTTCCTGCCGCACTGGAAAACGTCATTACGGCAGCCAATGCGGACCGCGTCAAGGCGAAGCTGGTCGTTGAAGCAGCCAACGGCCCGACGACTCCGGATGCCGACGCCGTTCTGCGGGAAAAAGGCACCCTGGTCATTCCGGACATTCTGGCCAATGCCGGCGGCGTGACCGTTTCCTACTTTGAATGGGTACAAAACCTGATGAACCACTACTGGTCGGAGCAAGAGGTCAACGACAAGCTGCAAGCAATCATGGTGGAATCTTACCGCGCTGTTCGCGATCTGGCCCAAAAATACCAGGTTGACATGCGGACAGGTGCGTACATGATCGCTCTGCTGCGCATCACACAAGCAATGGAAGCGCGCGGCTGGGTATAAGGAGCGAGGTTTGGTCGCTTCAGGGCCGGATGAACGGCCTTGCGCCACTATGCAGCAGGAGGGGCCTTCTGTCTCCGCTCGGACGACAGGGGCCCCTGTTATTTAAGAACACGCATGGTCAAAGGCAAGCAGCAGACTCATCCGTTCCGCAACACAGGAAAGCTTTTTGCGCGAGAACCGCGACATCCAGGAAAAGACCCCGGCAATTTTTTTTGTGAGGTAATCACAGTATTTTAGTCGAATTTGTAGGATTAGTTTTTCAAATTGTGGTTCCATGTTAAAATGGAGGAAATAAGCTGACAGATGAGGAAAAGCTGTTCAGCAATGGGAAGGAGGATTTGCATGCCAATCAAGGTACCGGACGGATTGCCCGCCATGGAAGTGCTGGCTGGCGAAAACATTTTTGTGATGCCGGAAAGCCGGGCTTTTACCCAGGATATACGCCCGTTACGGATTGTGATCTTAAACCTGATGCCCGTCAAGGAAACGACGGAAACACAGCTGCTTCGTCTTTTGGGGAACACGCCGCTGCAGGTGGAGGTGGTGCTGCTGCACATGTCCAGCCACGTCTCCAAAAACACGCCGCAAGAGCATTTGTCGGCGTTTTACCACACGTTTGCGGACATCAAACACCAGAAGTTTGACGGCATGGTGATCACAGGCGCGCCGATCGAGCATCTGGAATTTGAGGAAGTCACCTATTGGAAGGAACTGACGGAAATTCTCGACTGGAAGATGGAGAACGTGACCTCGACGCTGCACATCTGCTGGGGGGCGCAGGCCGGTCTGTACCACCACTTCGGCGTGCCGAAACATCCCCTGCCGCAAAAAATGTTCGGCGTGTTCCTGCATACCGTCAACAAGAAAAACGTCAAGCTGTTCCGCGGCTTTGACAGTTACTTTTACGTGCCGCACTCCCGCCATACGGAGAACCGGCGCGAGGATATCGAGAAGGTGCCGGAACTGGAAATCCTCTCGGAATCGGAAGAGGCAGGCGTTTACATCGTTGCGACCCGGGACGGGCGGCAGATTTTTGTCACCGGACATTCGGAATACGATGCGACGACGCTGCAGGACGAGTACCGGCGCGATTTGAACAAAGGTCTGAACATCGCCATGCCGAAAAACTACTATCCGCAAGACGATCCGACCCGTCAGCCCCTTGTCAACTGGCGCGCCCATGCCAACCTGCTGTTCAGCAACTGGCTCAACTACTACGTCTACCAGGAGACGCCGTACGAATGGGGCAACGTTTGAGCGGCCATTTGGACCGTTCAACTTTTCCTCTCCTCACCTTCTCCGGGCATCTGCATACAAATATCGGGATGTGAAGTGAAGGAAGAGGAGGTTTGCTCCATGATTGCAATTGCCGGGCGGCCGGTGCAACCCACTGGATTGCACGGAGAATGGAGGTTCAACGCCGAGCAGCAGGAGATCATCCGCAGAATGGCCGCAAGTCCGCAGGTGTTTGATTATCCCTCGGCCGAAATATTGCTGTTTGAGCTGAAGCTGCGCGATCATCTGATCAAATCTTCACGCGCCCTCTACATGAGCGGGCTGGGTTTCTCCACCTTTGAAAACTCTCGCTGCAACCCGGATTTTTGGATTCGGACGACCCAGGGCGGTTTTCAGTTGCGTCCGGATGTACGTCCCTCCCACGGCATTATCGATATTTTTCAAAATGGCAGGCTGTATGCGACCGAGTGTGCCACCGCGATGGTCATCGTGCTCTACCACGCCGTTCTGCGCTCCATTCACCGCGATGCCTTTGAACAGTTGTTTGCCGACCTGTTGCTCTACGACTGGCGCTATGACAAGGATCTGCATTTGAAAACCGTTTCCACCAGCACGTTTTTGCCGGGCGACATCCTGTACTTCGCCAACCCGGATTTCGATCCGGCGACGCCGCAGTGGCAGGGAGAAAACGCCGTCTACCTGGGAGGCGGCCTGTATTACGGGCACGGTGCGGGAATTCGTTCAGCGCCGTCGATGATTACGTTCTTGAATGAGCACCGCAAGGCGGGAGCGGTCCGTTCCGCCTATCTTGCCAACCAGGCGACGCGGCCCGGTTTTCTCTACCTCTCGCAGTACAACGACAGCAGAAACAATCTGCTGGTGCGGGGGCAAGTCACGCAGATCAGCAGCCGGATTATCGCGGAAATCGGAACGCTTTACGAGGAATGTTGATCACAAAACAAAAGCCTCGTGCCGAAAGAGGAATCTTTCCTTTGAGGGCACCGAGGCTTTTTTGCGTTTTTCTTTCGCGCCGCCGTTTGCAGAGATCAGGCAGTTTGGAAGCGGCGCAGCGTGAACAGGGAGAGATCCAGCTCCGCTTGCCCCTCCGTCAAAAGTTGGCTGGCCGCTTCGCCGATCGAGCTGGCGAATTTGAAGCCGTGTCCGGAAAAACCTGCCGCAATGACGATGTGCGGATACTGCGGATGGCGGTCGATGACGAAATGCTCGTCCGGCGTAACCGAGTAGATGCAGATCCTGCCCTTTTGCAGCGGACCGGCGGCCTGGGGCATGTACGTCTCCAAAAACGAGCGCAAATCTCCTTCATCGGAAGGGTGCGTGCCAAAGGTGCGGTCCAACCGGTCCGGATCGATGGCTTCTCCGCCGTCATGCCGGCCGATTTTGAGGCCTGTCCCGTCGATGTTGGGAAAACCGTAATAGGCGGAGTCTTTCAGCGAAAAGACAAAAGCAGGGAACTTTCCGGTTCCGTACAAGGACTCCTCCGCCCCAAACCAGGCAACCGCCTTGCGCGTGGGCACGATCGGCAGATTCAGGCCAAGGGAGGCCAGCAAGCCGGGATTCCACGCGCCTGCGCTGAGGAGAAGCTTTTTGGCGCGGTACGTTCCGTTTGCCGTCTCGACGGACACTCCGTCATCGTCACCCCGTATGCCGGTCACCTTCGTGCCGGTGAGCAGATCGGCCCCCTGTTCGACGGCCAGTTGGCGACAGACAGCGATGCAGCGTTCCGAAAAAAGGACGCCGGCAGCCGTTTCCAGGCAGCCGATAAAGTGAGCGGGAACGCGAATGCCGGGCCAACGCCGCTGGATTTCTTCCGCGTCCAACATTTCCAGCGGGAGGGAGTAGCGCTCCGAGGATTCTCTTACTCCCCGCAAATAAGCATCGTCTTCCGGTCCCGCACTGAGGACGCCGGTTTGCAGGAACAACGAGGTTCCCGTGTCGCGCTCCAGCTGGCGCCAAAGCTCTTGCGCGCGCAAGGCGAGCGGCACATATTCACTTCCTTCGCCGTAGGCAAAGCGGATGATGCGGGTGTCGCCGTGGTGACTGCCCATGGTGTGGGGCGGATCGAACGCGTCAATCAGCAGAGTGCGGACTTTCCTTTTTGCCAGCTCGTACCCTGCGGCCATCCCGATCGAACCGGCTCCGACAATGATTGCTTCATACCTTTCCATTTGTGCGGCCTCCCAGTTTTTTTGAATGATTCCGCCTTTTTTGCGACCTGGCGGAGACTTGATTGTTGCATGTTCCGGCTTTCTCGTGTATAGGAATTTAAAAACGGCAAGCTTCTCAGTTACCTTTCCACGAAAACGCGGTCAATCCTCCTTGAAAAGGCTTTGCCATAAATTTTTTCCGAGTTATGACTGCGGCAAGCAACGGGTGGAACAAGATGTACAAGAAGAGTATTTTGTGATAGCGTAAATAGCGTTGGCAGAATGTAACAGTAGAGACTAAGGTATGGGGGGTCAACATGAAGGAGTTGCTGACAGGCAGCCTGTTGTCGGCGTTTGCGACCGGAGCGGGAGCGTTGCCGATCCTGTTTCTCCGAAATGTTACGCATCGCTGGAGGGACATTCTCCTTGCCTTTACGGCCGGGATCATGATGGCGGCGGCGACGATCAGCCTGATTCCGCAGGCCCTGGAGAGCGCCTCCTTTTTTGTCGTCGCGCTCGGCGTGATGGCCGGGATGGTGGTCCTGACCGTTTTGGAAAGCGCAGTTCCGCATATCGACTTGGAACACACGCGCATCAACGTATCGATGGATCGGCAGGCCTTGTTGATTCTCGCCGCAATCACTCTGCACAACATTCCGGAAGGCTTGTCCGTCGGCGTCAGCTATTCCAGCGATCAGCCGAGTCTGGGGGGCATGATCGCTTTTGCGATTGGCCTGCAAAACGCGCCGGAAGGCTTTCTCGTCGCCCTGTTTTTGATTAACCAGCAGGTCGGGCGATTCATAGCGTTTCTTTTGGCGACGCTCACTGGTGCGGTGGAAGTGGTGGCAGCCGTGGCAGGCTACCATCTGACAACGGTGGTCAACGGACTGGTTCCCTTCGGCTTGTCGTTTGCGGCAGGAGCGATGTTGTTTATCGTATACAAGGAGCTGATTCCGGAAAGTCACGGGGACGGCCATGCCCGTTCCGCCACATTTTCCTTCATCATCGGGATTCTGGTAATGGTTGGGTTGATCCAATGGACGGGTTGACTTCTTCCAGGCTGACTTCTTCAAAAAGCGACTGATTTTTCCCCAACTTCCTCTCACAATTTGCGGCCAATTTACCGAAACCATATTATAGAGACTGATTACGGAAGTAGGGAGTGTCACAATGGAAAAATCGACCGTGTTAGGTATTCTGCTAGGCATCACTGCTGTTCTTGTTGGCATGATCCTGAAGCATGCCACGCCGGCAGTCCTGCTCAACGGCGCTGCATTCATGATTATTATCGTAGGTACGATAGCGGCCGTACTTAACGCATTTCCCCTGTCGGAGCTGAAACGGGTTCCGGCATTGTTCAAAATCATCTTCACCGAACAGAAACTCCCTTCCAAACGCGAACTGATCAGCCAATTCATGAACTGGGCTTCGATCGCCCGCCGCGAGGGGTTGCTCGCGTTGGAAAACGCCTCTGACGAAATTGAAGATCCGTTCCTCAGAAACGGGATGAAAATGATAATCGACGGCGGAGAGCCAGATTTTGTCCGGGACGTGTTGAACGAAGAGATCGAGGCGATTGAGGAGCGGCACCAGGTGGGAGCCCAGATTTTCAGCCAGGCGGGAAGCTACGCGCCAACCCTCGGGGTTTTGGGTGCGGTTGTCGGCCTGATTGCGGCGCTCGGCAACATGAGCGACATCGACGCGCTGGGGGTCTCGATCGCCGCTGCTTTCGTGGCGACCCTGATGGGGATTTTCACCGGGTATGTGCTGTGGCACCCGTTCGCCAACAAGCTGAGGCGCAAGTCCAAACAGGAAATTGAGATCAAGCGAATCATGGTGGAAGGACTTCTTTCCATTCAGGCAGGGGTTTCACCGACTGCCATTGAACAGAAGCTGCTCGTATACCTTCCGTACGATGAACGCGTCCAGCAAAAGGATGAGAAGAAGGAGGAGGAAGGAGTAACGGTAAATGGCTAGACGATCCAAAAAGCAACGGCAAGATGTGCATATGGACGAAACCTGGCTGGTGCCGTACTCCGACCTGCTGACGCTATTGCTCGCGCTGTTTATCGTACTTTTTGCTTCCAGTGAAGTGAACGTGAAAAAGTTTGACCAGATGATACGCTCGTTCAATATTGCCTTGAACGGCGGGATCAGCGTGCTGGATCAACCGAGCCCCGTGCCGATTGATCCCAACATGGCCCAGCAGTCGTTGTACAGGGACGCCCGGGAAGCGACGAAAACAGAGGAACAGAAGCGCCTGGAGGAAGCCATCCACAAGGAGACGGAACAGCTGAAGCAACTGCAGCAACAGCTGGAAGGCTACATTATGACCAACAATCTGGGGGACAAGCTGCAGACGAAGCTGACCGACGAAGGGTTGCTCATCACCATTCTGGACAATGCGCTGTTTGATTCCGGGAAGGCGGATCTGAAACCGGAAGCGAGAAAGCTGGCGCATGAACTGGCGAACATGCTGGTACCCCATCCGAAAAGGGTGACGGTGACCGGCCATACGGACAACGTGCCGATCAATCGTCCGGAGTTTCCGTCCAACTGGGATTTGAGCGTCAAGCGTTCGGTGAACTTTTTGAAAGTGCTGCTGGAAAATCCCAACCTGGATCCGAAGAAATTCAGCGCCACCGGCATGGGAGAATACCATCCGGTTGCCTCCAACGACACACCGGAAGGACGCGCCAAAAACCGCCGGGTGGAAGTGGCGATTCTGCGCGATCTTGCCGCAACGCCGGCAAACACAATCCAGCAGACTGCACAGTAAAAAGACAGGGGGAAAATCCCGAAAAGTCTTTGTCAGACGGGATTTGCCCCTTTTTGTTTTGCCCGCTTGTTTTGCGCGTTGCCTGCAAAAAATGGCGCGAAAACGCGGGTGCCCATCCTTGCAACGTTTGGGTCAAGCGGATTTCTTGACAAAAAACGTTTGCAACTTGATAATGAGGATTGAAAACGCCAAAATTATAGTAAAATACTAGGAATAATGGGTATTTAATAAACAAGGTCCCGTGCGGATCTTTTGGAAAAAGAGGGGTTGCAATGGAACAAGTGATCTATATAAAGAGCGATTCTGTCCGGTTGACCGCAACCATGCACTTGCCTGAACCGCTGCCGGAAAAAGAAGCCGACCGCTGGCCGCTTGTGCTGATCTGCCATGGCTTTGTGGGCAGCCGAATCGGAGTAAACCGCCTGTTCGTCAAGGCGGCCAGGACATTTTGCCGTCACGGTTTGGCGGTGCTCCGCTTTGACTACGGAGGTTGCGGCGAAAGCGAGGGAGAATACGGGGAGGGCGGACTGGATGTGCTGTTGCAGCAGACGCGCGACGTGATCGACTATGCGATGAAGCTGGAGCAGGTGGACAGCAGCCGGGTGGTTCTGCTGGGCCACAGTCTCGGAGGAGCCGTCGCCACCTTGGCCGCCAGCCAGGATGAGCGGATTCACGCTCTCGTCCTGTGGGCGGCGGTGGCCAGGCCATCTGCCGACATCATCCGGATCGTCGGAGAGACGAAGTATGAACAGGTGTTGCAGACGGGGTGGACGGATTATCTCGGTTACCGGCTGACCGATCGCTTTTTCCGGTCGCTGGAGCAGTTTGATCCGCTGCGTGAGGCGCAATGCTTTGCCAAAAATACGCTTGTTTTGCATGGCAACCGCGATGATGTGATCCCCGTCGATGCGATGTTTCAGTACGAACGCCAATTTCGCCTTCGTCCGCAGGGGAATTGCGAAACAGGGATCGTCTTGGGAGGCGACCATACCTTTTCCTCGCTGGAGGGGTACAGCCGCCTGATGGCGAGCACCGTCACCTGGATAAACCGGCAGCTGGAGGAAAGCGGCGTGACCGTCTGAAGGCGATCAGCGGCATTCCTGCTTGATTTGCTCGAGCAGCCCGCGGCAGCCTGCCAGCACCAGTTCGTAGACGTAATCAAACCGGCCGGTGTAATACGGATCTTCCACGTTCGCTTCCTTGACTTCCGGAGCAAAGTCCAGGAGGCGGACGATTTTTTTGTCTTTGGGCGCCAACCTCTTGAGCGCGGACAGGTTTTCCTCGTCCATGCAGACGATGTAGTCAAAGCGGGCAAAATCTTCTTTGCGGATTTGCCGCGCTCTCAGCGTCTCATGTTCGATGCCTTTCTCCCGCAGGACTCGCTGTGTCTCTTGATGCGGCGGCTCTCCCGCGTGCCAATCGCCGATTCCGGCAGAGTCCACCTCGATGAAGCCGCTTAAGCCCTCCTGTCGGACGAGGTGGCGAAAGACGGCTTCTGCCATGGGGGAACGGCAAATATTTCCCAGGCAAACAAAGAGAATATGGGTCATTTGGTACACTCCTCTCTAGTCACGATATCGCGCATGCGCCCTCCTCCAAGTGCCCATCTCTATGATAGAATAACATACAAAACGCTCCTAGATGTCTGAAAGCTCGGTTTACTCCATGTGATCTTTGTTCAGAATATTCTTTACACTGGTGGTTTTTTCGAGATGAAAGCGTATTTTTACAGGCTCCGCTTTGTCCTTTCCGTGGTAACGGCTACAGTCCTGCCGATCTTGATTATGGGCTTGGAACTTCTCGATGCAGCGGAACAGGCCCTGCTGGATGAAAAAAGGCAGAAATTGCTGGCGATCACCGAGCAGTTGGATTTCGCCCTCACCAAGACGTATGACGAGATCCTTGAGCAAATGGGGGGAACAGAGAGGACAAAAGAAGAGAAAATCAAATTGTTGAACAGCGCTCTGGAACCGCTTACCAATAAGGTTGCCTCTGCTCATCCCGGCATTGGCGTCGGCTACTACTCGGCTGATCTCGATGCGATTTTGACGTATGGACCGTGGGAGGAAAGCATGCATGTCGGAAAAGCGATCGGCATGGATCATCCCGGCCGTCAGGTGATGGCAAACGGCGAACCTTCTGTCGTGATCGGTGAGCAGGTCAGAGGCAATATTATGAATGCAATGACCCCGCTGATCCGCGACGGACAGGTCATCGGGTACGTCTGGGCCAATGAACTGATGGCCAACATTGACCAGCAATTGACCGGGATGCGGCAGCGAATCATGGTCATTTTGGGAAGCGGCTGTGTACTGGCTGCTGTAGTCAGCGGCATGATCGTCCATCACCTGGAAATCATCATTGCCGAAATCAAAAAAGGCCTTGCTGCTCTTCGCTACAATCTGTCACATCGGATGAAAGCGCTAAAAGGCGAGGCTGGCGAAATCAGTGGAGCGATCAACCAGTTGGCCGCCGATCTTATGGCCAGTCGCAGTCACACGGAGACGATGATGGACAGCCTGGACAACGGCGTAATTGCACTCGATCAGGATGGCCGGCTTACGGCGTGGAATGAAGCAGCAGCGCGCCTGCTCGAACTGAACGAAGCGGAAGTGCGGCAAAAGCCGCACACCCAAGTGTTTGCCCGCAGTCCTGAACTGATCCGACTGATTGCCGAAACGCTTGAGCACGCGCAGAGGATTCGCGACATGGAGTGGGAACATCCCCATTCCGAGCGGGGCAACCTATGGCTTAAGGTCAGTACCTCCATCTGGAAAAGTCCCACAGAGGAGGTGCTTGGCGCGATTGTCGTCATGGAGGACCGCACCGAGTGGAAACGGATGCAGAACAGTCTGGCTCAGGCACAACGGTTGGCCGTAATCGGCGAGTGGGCGACCAGCATCGCCCACGAAGTGCGAAATCCGCTTACCTCGATCAAGGCATTTGCGCAGATTATCGAAGACGAGTTGCCGGAAGACAATGAAAACAGGCAGTATACGAAAATCATTTCCGAGGAAGTAGAAAGGCTGAACCGCTTTGCAGACGAACTGCTGCTGTTCTCTCGTCCGTCCAGGGAATCAAATGTCCCTGTAAATATGAACCATCTTTTGCAACACATCGAAAAACTGATCAAACCGCGAGCCGAACAGAGCGGGATTGTCCTGTTGATGAGACAGGAAGAGAAAATACCGTCTGTTCTCGCCTCACCGGAATTGCTGAGCCACGTTTTTCTCAATATCTTTCTCAATGCTCTCCAGGCAACTCCGAAAGGGGGAGAAGTAACGCTTGAGACGGAGCATGACCACGAACAGCTTCGCATCCATGTGACCAACGAAGGTGCTGCGATCGCCGACGAACATCTCGAGCGAATTTTCGAACCGTTCTTTACGACAAAGCATACGGGCACGGGATTGGGATTGGCGATTTCACAGCGAATTGTGCAGGCGTACGGAGGCCGGATCGTTGCTGAAAACGTTCCAAAAGGTGTTCGCATTACGGTTGCCCTGCCTGTCATAAAAGAGGAGGTAGCGTGATGGCACAAAAGGTCTTGCTGGTCGATGATGAAAAAAATGTCCGGAAGGCTCTGGCGATGACGCTGCGCAAGAGCGGATATGAAATCAGCGAGGCGGAAAATGGCACCGATGCCTTGGCGAAGATCGACAGCTTTCAGCCGGAGGTCATGCTGCTTGATTTGCGCATGCCGCAGATGGACGGGATGGAGATATTGCGGCGAATGAATCAGTTGCCCGGCAAAAAGCCGAAGGTCGTCATGATGACCGCGTACGGATCGGCCAGCGATGTGATGGAAGCCATGAGGCTGGGAGCCTTTGACTACGTGCAAAAGCCGTTTGATCTGACGGTGGTGAAGCAGGTTGTAGCCAATGCGCTGCAGCAGGCAGACCCGGCAAATGTTGAGAGTCCTTCGGTGACAGAGGAAATGGAGACAGCGGAGAGATCAGGGTTGATTGGTCTCAGTCCAGCCATGCGGGATGTGTACAAACTGGTGGGAAAAGTCAGCATGACGAAAGCGACTGTTTTGCTGCAGGGAGAAAGCGGAACGGGAAAAGAGCTGATTGCCAGGGCGATTCACTTCAACAGTCCGCGTGCCGACAAACCCATTATCCCCGTGAATTGCGGTGCCATTCCGGAAAATTTGCTGGAGAGCGAGTTGTTTGGCTACGAACGAGGTGCTTTCACTGGCGCCGTAGGACGCAAGCGAGGCATGTTTGAACTGGCTCATGAAGGAACGCTGTTTCTCGACGAGGTCGGAGAGCTGAGTCCTGCGCTTCAGGTGAAGCTGCTTCGCGTATTGGAGGAGCGAAAGATTACCCGATTGGGAGGCGTCGAGCCGATTGAGGTAGATGTACGGCTGATCGCGGCGACCAATCGCAATTTGCGCGAGCGTGTTCGCGAGGGACTGTTTCGCGAAGACTTGTACTACCGATTGCACGTCGTACAGATTCACTTGCCGCCGCTTCGCGAGAGAAAAGAGGACATTCCGTTGTTGATCAACCACTTCCTCGCCAAATACGGACGGGAGGCAGGAAAGACGGGGTTGTATCTGTCACCGGAAGCGAGTGAGATGCTGATGAAATATCCGTGGCCCGGAAACGTGCGGCAACTGGAGCATGCGATTGAACGAGCGGTCATTATGACCAGCAGCCAGGTGATTCAACCTGAACATTTGCAACTGCCCGACCTGGGAGACTGGCAAGCCGCGAGCAGTTTGCAGGAATGCCGCTGCACAAATCGCTACGAAGGCAAGACGATGCAGGAAATTCTTCAGGCCGTTGAGCGGGACGTCATTTGCCAGACATTGAAAAGGGAAGCGGGAAACAAGCAGCGGACAGCCAAAAAACTTGGAATTTCGCGAAGGGCATTGCAGTACAAAATTCAGATGTACGGGCTGGAAGGCATCGGAAAGGAACAGGAGTAACGGTGTGCAATCCGTAGTCACAGTGTGCAAAAAGTAGTCACGTATTTGACTTGCACTTGTGAAAGCGGATACATTTTTGCTGCCATTCCTCCTCATTTTTTGGTTGGCATTTCTCTTGCTATACAGATTGTCGGAGCAAATCCGCAAATCTATGGAAAGGGGAATGTCACATGTTTCGAAGTCTGACGAACGCTTCTGTGAAGCTCGTCCAGCGATACCTGCCTGACGCTTATGTATTTGCAATTTTTCTCACTTTTATCGTGTTCATCGCAGGGATCGTCGTCAATGGAAAAACGCCGTTGGAGATGATCAGCTACTGGGGCGGAGGATTTTGGAGCCTGCTTGGTTTCACGATGCAGATGGTTCTCGTACTCGTCTGCGGTCATACGCTGGCAAGCACCGATATATGCAAAAAAGGGCTGCGTTCCTTGGCGTCTCTGGCCAAAACGCCGGGGATGGCGATTGTGATCGTAACCGTCATCTCTTGTATCGCCAACTGGATCAACTGGGGATTTGGGTTGGTCATCAGTGCGCTGTTGGCACGCGAGTTGGCGAATCAGGTGGAAAAAGTGGATTATCGTCTGCTTGTCGCCAGCGCCTACTCCGGTTTTGTCGTCTGGCATGGCGGACTTGCCGGTTCCGTGCCGCTGACCATTGCGACAGAAGGGCACAGCCTGCAAGACCAAATCGGCATCATTCCAACGACGGAAACGATGTTTTCCGCGATGAATCTGACCATCATCATTGCAATTATGATTGTACTGCCCTTTATCAACCGGTTTATGCTCCCGCCGGAAAAAGACCGTGTCATTTTCAGACCAGGCACTGCGAAAGAAGAGACAGCCGCTGCCAGCGAAGCGCTGCAGAGCGACACTCCGGCAGCAAAACTGGAAAACAGCAAAATCGTATCACTGCTCGTCGGGCTGATGGGCTTGGCCTTCATTATCATGTATTTTGCGGAAAAAGGATTCTCGCTCAATTTGGATATTGTCATCTTTTCATTTTTGTTCTTGGGTATTTTGCTTCACAGGACGCCGCGTAAATTTTTGGACGCGATGGGAGAAGCGATCAAGACGACAACAGGCATCGTCGTGCAGTTCCCCTTCTACGCGGGAATCATCGGCATGATGACTGCTTCCGGGCTTGCTGCGAGCATTTCCCAATGGTTTATCAACATCTCCACGCCGACCACTTATCCGTTGTTCACGTTCTGGAGCGCAGGACTGGTTAACATGTTTATTCCTTCAGGCGGAGGGCAGTGGGCGGTGCAAGCACCGATCATGATGCCGGTCGCTACGGAATTGGGTGTTTCCCACGCGAAAGTAGCGATGGCGATCGCCTGGGGAGATGCCTGGACGAATCTGATCCAGCCTTTCTGGGCGTTGCCTGTGTTGGCTTTGGCAGGGTTGGGAGCGCGAGATATTATGGGGTATTGTTTGATGTCGCTCATTGTCACAGGTGTCATCATCAGCCTTGGCTTCCTTCTCTTCTAAAATGGAAAATGTTTAAAATGTTTAATCTCTCTTGCCAAACGAATGACGATTTGTTAGCATAAAAGCGATTTCTTACAAGCAAATGGCACAACCTCATACCTTATGCGTTTTCTAGGGTTCCGCGGGGGCAGCTCCGGTCTGGACCGAGAGAAAACCCACGGTTTTGCCGTGAACACGGAGGGATAAAAGCCCGGGAGGAGTATAGAGTGCACCCCTTAAATGTCACCGCCGGGATATAATTGACCCAGGTTCGCCGGAAAGAAAATGACCCA
>ERZ777010.269-NODE-269-length-62784-cov-6.009820_pt1 | contig 62784 bp, 59 predicted proteins | sample MGYA00374963_ERZ777010 | MGnify/ENA primary metagenome ERZ777010 (study PRJEB29309, sample SAMN06268256) | bioreactor metagenome | isolation source: Joint BioEnergy Institute, California, USA | place: USA:Joint BioEnergy Institute, California, USA | collected...
CGGAGTCGCGTGAATACATTGGCCAGGCTGTCAACGCCGTTCTCCTCGGCACGAGCACGGTGGAAGAAGCCTGTGCCGCCGCCGATGAGCAGCTTAACGCGCTGATCGCGCGGGAGTAGCCGCAACCCGTAAACCATGAACCGAGCCGCCCGACACGGGCGGCTCCATCTCGGATTTGGCTGAATGTCTGGCGTTCCATTTGAACTACCGCAAGGATTCCGTGCCGTCGTGATCGGTGGTGCCGGCGGCATCGGGACGGCCATCATCCGGCTCTTTCTTGACCTTGGTGCGGAAGTGAGCGCGACCGGCATAAGCGAGGACGAGATTGCCCGTCTCGCATCAGTGGGACATCCCCGTCTGTCGCTTGAGTGTCTCGATGTCACGCAGGACGAAGCCGTCAATCGCTATGCCGGCCGCTTCAATGAGGTTGATGCCCTTGTCAACTGTGCCGGAATCCTGCGTCGCGACGAGGAGTATGAGCGTGACATCTTCCGTAAGGTGATCGAGGTCAATCTGACCGGCACCTTCAGCACCTGCCTCGCGTTTCGCGCGGCGCTTGCGGCTAGAAAGGGCGCCATTGTCAACATCGCTTCCATGAATGCCTTTACCGCGCTGCCGCGTATTCCCGCCTATTGCGCGAGTAAGGCAGGCGTCGTGATGCTTACCAAGGCGCTTGCGCATGCCTGGGCCGCCGAGGGCATCCGCGTCAACGCGGTGGCGCCGGGTTTTATCGAGACCGCCATTAACGCCGAAGGCCGCAAAGACAGCGCGCATTACGAGCGGATCGCTGCACGAACAGCCTTCAAGCGTTGGGGCCAGCCGGAGGATGTGGCCGGCACGGTCGTGTATCTCACCATGCCTGCCTCTTCCTATGTCACCGGCAGCGTCTTTGCTGTTGACGGCGGATATCTCGCAGGGTGAACCGCGGAGTGCCTGATGGACACGTCGAACTCCCAAAAGGCTCAGCTTGCCGCCCTGTCCGCACCGTCGGTGATCTTCACCGTGGTAATGATCGCCTTTCCGTTCTGCTACACGATCTGGATCAGCTTCCAGGCAGTTTCCGCCACCGGCATGATGCGCTTCGATGGCGTGGCGAACTATGTGCGCATGGTGAAGGACGGGCAGTTCTGGAATGGCCTGTGGATCACCATCTATCTCTATGTCCTGTCCCTGACACTGCAACTCGTCTGCGGCACCGCCCTTGCATTGCTTCTGTTTCGGGCGCGCAGGCTGCCGGGCTTCATCCGCTCGCTCTTCATCTCGCCGTTCATGCTGCCGCCAGTGGTGGCCGGGATGATGTGGCTCATCATACTTGACCCTTCCCTGGGCGCGGCGAACTACATTCTCACATCCCTCGGTCTCCCGCCATCGAACTGGCTCGCCTCCCCTGCCCTGGTCGTTCCGACGCTTGCCCTCATCGATACCTGGCAGTGGACGCCCTACGTCGCTCTGATCGTCCTGGGGGGACTCCAGTCCCTTCCGCCAAGTGTCTACGAGGCTGCCGAAATCGACGGCGCGTCCCGTACGAGGACCCTGTTTCGCATAACCCTGCCTCTGCTGCTGCCGACACTGGTGACGGCGATGGTGCTTCGCAGCGTCGATCTTCTGCGCTTCTTCGACCTCATCTACATCACCACTCAGGGCGGCCCGGCCAATGCGTCCACGACGCTGAATATCTATGGTTTCAGGATGGGCTTCGAGTTCTTCCAGTTCGGCTATGCCGGCGCTCTCATGATCACCCTTTCGGCCCTGGTGCTTGGCGTGGTGCTGGCGCTCAACCGACTCCGCAACGCAGTCGCCTGGTAGGAGGACGGAAATGACCAGCACCCCTTCGGCCGACCGCTGGATCGGCTACCTCAACACGGTTCTCCTGATGGTCGCCGGCATCATCGTCGTTGCACCCACACTCTGGATGGTGCTGTCCTCATTCAAGTTTTCCCATGAGGTCACGGCCTATCCGCCGACGCTATTCTTCACACCGACGCTTACGAACTACGTCTCGCTGTGGGAAAGGACGCCTTTCATCCAGTACGGGATCAACAGCGCTGTCGTCACCTCCGCTTCGACGGCCCTGGGCATCCTGCTCGGCACGCCGGCGGCGTTTGTCGTTTCCTGGACGCGGATCACCTGGCCGGCTATCGTAACCCTGCTGGCACGGATGGCGCCGGGTACGCTCTTTCTCCTGCCCTGGTATTTGATGTTCCGCCAGATCGATATGATCGGCAGTTATTGGGCGCTTATCCTGACCCACGCGGTCATCACTATGCCGATCGTTATATGGGTGCTCCTGCCCTTCTTCGATAACATCCCACGCAGCATCTTCGAGGCGGCGCAGGTGGATGGCTGCTCGCCCATTCGCGTCTTCTACCGCATCGCCCTGCCGCTCGTGAGCGCCGGCCTTTCCGTTTCGTCCATTCTCGCCTTCGTGTTTTCCTGGAATTACTTCCTCTTTGCGCTCGTGCTGTCCAATTCTGACACGAAGACGCTGATAGCCGCTTCGTTCAACTTCATCGGAGAGGGTTCGACCAACTGGGGCGCGCTGATGGCCGCAGCGACCCTCATTGCCCTACCGCCTCTCGTCCTCGCCATTATCGTCCAGCGCTGGCTTGTCTCGGGCCTCACGCTGGGCGCCGTCAAAGGATGATTGTCATGCCGAGTGCTGTAACCATGCGCGCAGCGGTTTTCCATGGCGATAAGCGGATCACCATAGAGGAGTGTCCCATACCCGTGCCGGCAAAAGGCGAGGCACTGGTGCGGATTTTGCGCACCGCGCTCTGCGGCTCCGACTTCAAGCTGTGGCACAAGGGTGCCGAATACACCGCAGGCCATGAGATTTTCGGACGCGTGGAGCATCCCGGGCACGCCATGGATGGCAAACGCTGTGCCGTGTACATCCCGCTCCATTGCGGTGAGTGCGAGAGCTGCCGGGCCGGCGACACGCAAATGTGCCTCAATGTCTCTTCGCTCATCGGCTGGAACAGAGATGGCGGCTATTGCGAATATGTGGCAGTACCCGACAATTGCCTGCTGCCGGTCCCCGACGACATCGAAGACGATCTGGGCCCGCTGCTTTTGGATACGATCGGAACGTCCGCCCACGCCGTCAGAGAGGCGCGCCGTCTGGTGCCGGCCGAGACAAACCCGGACGTGCTGGTGACCGGCGCCGGCCCCGTGGGGCTCGGTGTTATCCTGGCACTGAAAGCTTTCGGCTTCACCAATATCTTCGTCTCCGATCCCAATGAGGAACGGCTGGCAATCGCCACCGACTTCGGCGCCATCGCGCATCCTGTCGGTAGCCGGGACAAGCGCTTTGCGTTGATCGTCGAATGCTCGGGCGCACATGCAGCGCGCAACCTGGCTATCGAGATCATCTTACCGAAAGGCGCGATCGTGCTGGTTGGCGAAAACGCCGCCCCCTGGACCATCACGGAAGACAAAGTTTTCCGGCGCAAGGACTTCATGATGCTCAGGACCTTTTACTTTCCGAAGCGGGATTTTGCGGAGAACCTGGAAATCCTGCGCGCCAACAAGAAGCAATACGCTCGCCTGGTGGACGAACGGTTCAACCTCGATGCCCTGCCTGAGGAATTTGCCCGCTTCGCCCGTGGCCACCTGATCAAGCCCGTTCTTGCCTTCGAGGAGGCCCGCTGATGGCGTCCATACGAATCCGGAACCTGGTCAAGCGCTTCGGCAACGTGACCGTCATTCCCGATCTGAGCCTTGATATTCCCGATCATGAGTTTGTTGTGCTGGTCGGCCCGTCCGGCTGCGGCAAATCCACCCTTCTGCGCATCCTCGCCGGGCTCGAGAGCGTAAACGAAGGAGACGTTTATATTGGCGAGGAGCGTGTGAACACCGTGCCGGCGGCAAAGCGCGACATCGCCATGGTGTTCCAGGACTACGCCCTGTACCCGCACATGACCGTGCGGCAGAACATGGCCTTTGCGTTGGAGATGCGCGGCATGAGCAAGGCCGAGATCGAGGAACGTGTGCAAAAGGCAGCCAAGCTCTTGCACATCGATGGGCTTCTCGACCGCAGGCCAAAGGCTTTGTCCGGCGGCCAACGCCAACGGGTGGCCATGGGGCGCGCAATCGTGCGCGACCCCAAGGTTTTCCTCTTCGACGAGCCATTGTCGAACCTGGACGCCAAGCTGCGTGCTCAGGTGCGCGCCGAAATCAAGGCTTTGTCGCAGCAGCTGCGCACCACAATGGTGTTCGTCACCCATGACCAGATAGAAGCTATGACCATGGCGGATCGCATCGTCGTGATGCAGTCCGGAGTGATCCAGCAGGTGGGTAGCCCCGAAGAAGTCTATGAGAAGCCGGCTAACATGTTCGTCGCTGGCTTTATCGGCTCGCCTTCCATGAACTTCATCCCTGCACGCATGACGGACGGTGAAATCTGTCTTGAGGATGGAGTATCTTTCCCGGCGGAACGCTTGTTCCCGGTAAGGTCGCAGGCGATCGAAGCTGGCCAACCACTGACACTCGGCGTGCGCCCGGAGCACTTCCTGTTTGCGCCTGACGATCCGGCCGCCTTCAAAGCGCAGGTGAGCCTGGTGGAACCGCTGGGCTCAGATACGCTGGTTCACTTCACGGCCGGTGGCATAGACGCGGTTGCCAGAGTCTCTCCTGACCTGCGGCCGAAACCTGGCGACGTGCTCCCGCTGATACCCGCTCCCAACAAGGTTCATCTTTTCATGCCGGAGACCGGCGAGGCCATCTGCTGACCTCCGACAAGCGATCCGAACCAAACAACGTTGCCGGCCATGACACGCTTCCCTCCGCGATGGTGCGAAAACACGCCCGATCTCATTTGCCTCGGCCTGTCGGCCCTTGACTATGTATGGACAGTCGAAACGTTCGCCGATCCCGGCGGCGGCAAGGTGCGTGCATCCGATTTCAGGACCATCGGCGGCGGCATGGCTGCGACAGCAGCCGTCACGGCTGCCCGGCTCGGTGCTCGCGTGCAATTCTGGGGAAGAGCCGGCGACGACACTCATGGTCATCTGATGCGGCGTGACCTGGAAGAGCGGAAGGTGGACGTCTCCAACTTCCGGCTCTTTCCTGGCGCCCGCTCGTCCATTTCCGGGGTCATCGTCGACGCCCGGGGGGAACGCCAGATCGTCAACTTCCGCGGCGCGAACCAGCCAACCGATCCGGGATGGCTGCCCCTCACAGAAATCGGAGAGGCAGGCGCGGTGCTGGCAGACCCGCGCTGGCCGGAAGGTGCCGCGGCAGTCTTTGCCGCCGCGCGCGAGAAAGGCGTTCCCACGGTGCTCGATGCGGATGTGGCGGATCCGGAAGTGTTCGACCTTCTCTTACCTCTGACTGATCATGCCGTCTTTTCCAAACGGGCACTCGAGGTATATGCCCGCAACGCGCCAGAGCCGCTGGCAAAGATCGAGGCCTATGGCTGCAGGATCGCAGCGGTCACGGAAGGTAGTAAAGGCGTTACGTGGCGCGAGCACGGTCAGACCTGCCATCAGCCCGCATTCCCTGTGCGCTCTGTAGACACCACTGGCGCGGGCGATGTCTTCCACGGCGCCTACGCCTTTGGCCTCGCGGCCGGAGCGCCGATCGCCGAGGCCTTTACGTTCGCCTCTGCCGCCGCAGCCCTGAAATGCACAAAGCCTGGCGGCCGTGACGGGATTCCCACATTGGACGAAACGCTTCATCTATGGAGAACTGCGCATGAGCACGATCGGTAAGAATCGCGGCCTCACTCGGCTGGCCGATGAGGACGGATACTTCACGATGGTGGCGCTGGATCAGCGGCCGCCACTGATCGCTGCCATCGCAAAGGCGAAGTCCATCGCACCGGAGGCGGTGACCTTTGCCGACATGCTTTTGGTGAAGCGTCTGCTGGTGAAGGCGTTGGGCAAAGATGCAAGCTCCATGCTCCTTGACCCGAACTTTGCCATCCCCGCCGCGATCGATATTCTTCCGTCCAAAACCGGGTTGGTCGTGACCCTTGAGGATCACCGCTTCGAGGAGACACCGGGCGGTCGCAAGTCGCGCGCCATCGACAATTGGAGCGTCGAGAAAATCCGGCGCATTGGCGGAGACGCCGTCAAGGTGCTTGCCTGGTACCGGCCTGACGCAAGCGAGGACGTTATCGCCCATCAGCAGGCGTTCGTGCGCGCCGTCGGGGCGGAATGCCGCCGCTATGATATCCCTTACGTGCTGGAACTTTTGGTCTACCCCTTTCCTGCGAGCGCTGCCCACACCACCGACTATGTGGAAGCCCCGGACAAGAAAGCGGATCTGGTGATCGAAAGCGTTCGCGAGTTCGCCAAACCGGAATACGGCGTCGATCTATTCAAGCTGGAAGCTCCCTTGCCTGCCGCTTCACTGCCGGCGATGGATGGGAGTTCGGCAGCAAAAATCGCTGCTAGTGCATTTGAAGAGATCGGCAACATCTGCCGGCAAGCCGGCGTCCCTTGGGTGCTGCTGTCAGGAGGGGCTACCCCGGTACAATTCCATCGCGTGCTCAGCTACTCCTATGCTGCCGGCGCGCAAGGGTTTCTGGCAGGTCGGTCGATCTGGCTCGACGCAGTGCAGGATCATTTTCCCGATGAGCGCGCCGTTCTGACTGCACTCAGCGAAGACGGCCGGAAGCGACTTCGTGATCTCACAGCGCTGACACGGGAGAAAGCCGATCCGTGGCGGGGGGATTTCAGAACCTCCGATTTCACCTTTGAAGGCGATTTCGCAGCGCGCTACGCCTGATCGAGCTTTTCTGCCACGTAGCTGGTTCGTGCCGACGGCTGGGTATTTGCAGCCTTTGTGTTGGAGATCGCAATCACGCGATCTCCAATACCTTAGTGGGGCGGATTCCGAGTACCGCTTAGGCGGGGCCTCAGGCAGCTCGCCGAGAGCGCATCAGCGAACTCGCCCCGTAGAACAGAAGCGCCACCGCTATCACCAGAAGAACACCGGAAATCGGCCGTGTAACGAAGGGCAGCAGATCTCCCTCAGAATACATGAGCGCGCGCCTGAGATTGGTCTCGAAAATGGGACCGAGCACGAAACCCAGCACCATCGGCGCCAGCGGGAAACCGTAGCGCTCCAGAAGGTAGCCCAACACGCCGAACCCGAGCATGAGCCACACGTCAAACAGCCGGTTATCGGCCGCATAGGTGCCCACTACCATGAGCATGGCAAGCACCGGCAGAAGATAGTGCCGCGGGACAAGAAGGACGCGCGGGAATATCCTGATCGTTGCGAGCTGGACAATGAGGAGCAGCAGCGTGGCGACCAGGAAGGCGGCGTAGATCATCGCCACCACGTCAGGGGCGTTCTGGAACAGCAGCGGCCCCGGCTGCAATCCGTGAATGGTGAAGCCGCCGATCAGGATCGCCGTCACGCCGTCGCCGGGAATGCCGAGCGTGATCAACGGCAGAAGCGCACCGCCGATACTGGCGTTGTTTGCGGACTCGGACGCATAAACGCCAGCGATAGCGCCCTTTCCGAATTCCTCCGGGTTCTTGGACGCCTGCCGCGCAGCGCCGTAGGCCACAAGATTGGAGGCGGCCCCGCCGATGCCGGGTAGCACGCCGATGCCGATGCCGATCGCGCTGGAGCGCAGCATGTTGCCTATGTTAGCGACGAATTCGGATAAGCGCACGCCCGTGCCCCGGATATCGAAATTCTGGCGCACGCGGACGGATTTTTCCGTGGCCTCGCGGATAAGCTGGGAGACGGCGAAGAGGCCCACCATAAAGGGCACGATCCCGATGCCACCCATGAGATCCACCACACCGAAGGTGAAACGCTGCGTCCCGCCGATCGGCGCGAAGCCCACAGTGGCAACTGCCAAGCCAAGGAAGGCGGTGGCCAGTCCCTTGAGCAGGTTTGCCTGCGAGAGCACGATCACCAACATGAGCGCGGCAAGCGTCAGCATCGCATATTCGTGCGCGCCAAAACGGATGGCGAATCGAGAGAGCATGGGGGCAAAGGCGACAAGCACCGCAAGGCTTATCAGCCCGCCGACCGCGCTCGCGATCATGCCTGTCGCTAGCGCCTTCGTGGCTTCGCCCTTACATGCCAGCGGGTACGCGTCGAACGTCGTGGCGATGGAGGAAGGCGTGCCCGGGATGCGCAGCAATGTGGCAGCCACAAGCCCGCCGGAAATTCCGCCGATATATGTGGCCACCAGCATGGCAAGCCCCATATCGGGCTCCATCGAGAAGGTGATAGGCAGAAGGATCGCGACGGCCATCGTGGCGCTCAGCCCCGGCAATGCACCGAAGAAGAGGCCGAGCAAAAGCCCCGCGGTGAGGATGAGCAGCGTCAGTGGCTGGGCGAGCTGCAGCAGATTGTCAAGGAAAGGCTGATACATCTCAAAGCATCCACACGCCGGGAAGCGGAATACCGATAAGACCGGTAAGGAAACCGCCGACAGCGATCGTCAGCAACGCGGCAAGGCCTATGCTTATCAGAGCTCCCCTTAGCGTCCGCGGCCCTAAAACTATCATTCCGAACGCGAGCAACAGGAAGGTCGCCGGCGTGAAACCCAGGCGCTCGAACAGCGCGACATAGGCAACCAGTGCAACGGCAAGCGCTATCCGCACTGGCAATGCCGGCGGGTCCACCATGACGCTGCTGCCTGCCGCTTCCGGCTCTGTATCAGCGCTGGCCGAGGCCGGCGCGGCACCGGGGCGTATGACAAGCAAAAATCCGATTACAGCCATACCGGCCGCGAGGAGGTAGGGTAGAAGCTTCGGCCCCGGATCCCCCATTCCGGCAAACGGCGCTTCCACGCCGTGAACTGCAAGGAACATCCCTGCCGCAAGGACGATAAAGGCAAGACCAAAGGAACGGTCCACAGTCATAGCGGTTGCTCCGTCGCAGGGCAGCAGCGGCGCGGCTCAGGACCGCGCCGTCACTGAAGCCGCAGCTCAGTCGATCAGGGACTGCACGAATTCAAGCTCCTCCTTGAGGAACTCGGCGGTCTCTTCCGGGCCTCGAATGGAGGGAACCTGGCTCGCCTTCTCCAGCGCTTCCGCGTATTCCGGATCCGCCTTCATCTCCTCGAGCACCGCTTTGAACGCCTCGACAGCCTGCGGGTCCATCTCGCCCGGTCCATAGATGGTGAAAACCAGAGGGAAGGAGATGTCGACACCTTGCGACGCCGTGGTCGGCCATTCGGGGACGAAGGGGTCGGGGTTCTTGTTGATGACCGCGAGCACCTTCATCTGCCCGCTTTCGACATACTGTTTGGCGTTGGCCACGCTCATGCTGATCACGTCCACCTGCTCGCCAAGCAGAGCTGTTATGCGGTCGGACTCGCCGCCGGCGTCGACGATACGCATCGCGCCGTCCGCAGCCTTGTTCAGCGCATCGCCTTTGATCTGCGTCGTACCCCCAAGCTGCGAGCCAACCGTCACCTGACCCGGATTGGCCCTTGCATATTCAACAAGCTCCGGCACGGTCGAATAGGGCGCGTCGGCCCTTACGGCATAGACGTCGTTATAGTCGGCCGTGGTTGCGAGCGGGGTGAACGCCGTGTACGGGAACGGCGACTGGCCGAACTCGTTGGTCGTGTGCAGTGCGGCATGCCACACATACAGCATGCTGCCATCTTTCGGTCCGGTCGCAAGCGTCTGAGCGGCCACCACGCCGCCGCCGGCGGCCTGGTTCACCACCGCGACACTCGCGTTCGAATGCCGCTGGAAGTATTCGGCGAAGAGGCGCGCGTTCACGTCCGTGGAACCGCCCGGATTGGCGGGCACCAGCAGGCGCACCGAAGAAACAGGATAGTCGGCAGCCTGAGCTGCAAATGCAAAGGCGGCGGCGGCAAGCGCCAAGCTCGTCAGTCGTAGAGATTTGAGATTCATTTCGTTTCCTCCTGCTTTCGAATCCTACCCATGCCGGGTCGGAAAAGCCTTCACCGGGCATCATTCTCCGAGAAAGCTCCGAGATCGGGGTTGGCGTCCCGGAATTCATGCTGGAAGCCGTCCACGTTGAAGACGGCCACCACGGTGTCCTCCTCCAGCGCCAGCGGCGAATGGACCAACCCCTTCGGGATCATGGTGCCTTCCAGCGGCCCCATTTCGAGCGAAGGTCCACCCTCGACATCGATCTGAAGCCTGCCTTTCAGGATCAGCCAGCCCTCGTCGCCATTGGTGTGGCGGTGCCATGGGAAGCGGCCCTCGACCCGCGCGATACGTAGATTGTATTTCCCGTCGAGGCGGAAGACGTTGAAGTTGGTGCGCGGCGGATGGCCTTCGAGCTTGTCCAGCACGTTGAAGACCTTCAGCGCGCCGAGGCCGTACTGTGTCTCACTCATCGCTTCCTCCTCAATCGGACACGTAGTTGGCGCCATGGGCCGGGCGCTCCCATTCGACCAAAGGCGCCCGCAGAGCCTCCAGGCGATCACGATCTATCTCGAAGCCGAGGCCGGGTTTCGTCGGCACGATCAGGCGGGTGCCCTCGTAGATAAGCTTTTCCCTCACCACGTCGTCCACGTAGAGCAGCGGCCCCCCCGGACCCCCCGCGTAATGCAGCGCCGGGACGACGGCAGCCAAATGCGCATTGGCGGCAGTGCCGATGCTCATCTCTTGGGTGGTGCTGATCAGGCATTTCAGGCCAGCCGCTTCCGCCAGGTCGAACAGCTTCTTGGCCTGGTATATGCCGCCGGACTGGATGGTGATGTTAAATACGTCGACCGCACCCGCTTTGATCATGCGCATGGCCTGGGCAAAGCTCGAGATGTGCTCGCTGATGTCCACCTCGACATGGCGGCGAAGCTCCGCCATGCCCTCATAGTCCTCGGCCCACACGGGGCTTTCGATCAGCTCGAAATTGTACTGCTTGAACCGCTCGTAGATGCGCAGCGTCTCCTTCCAGTGGAAGTGGCCCTGGAAATCCAGCGCCTTCAGCTGCACGCGGTCACCGAAACGATCTCGGAAAGCCGCCAGGAACCGCTCGTCCTGCTCGAAGTCCACGCCGACATAGTAGCGGAAGCGGGTCACGCCCTCCTCGATGAGGTCCGCCATGTAGCCGAGATAACGTTCGGTATCGCTCTCCTTCTTGGCTTGGAAAACGGGGTAAGTGACCTCGAAAGAATCACGCACCTTGCCGCCGAGCAGCGTGTGCACCGGCACGCCGAGCGCCTTGCCGACGACATCGTAGAACGCCATTTCGATGCCCGCCGCGACCTGCGACGCGGGCGTGAAAGGCGGGTAGGTGTTCGCGTAGCGGAAATAGGCCGGCATGTAAGCAAGAAGCCGCTCGTGAAGGGCTGCTATCTGGAAGACATTCTGCCCTAACGCCACCTTCTCCAGCCCTATCCGGATCGCCTCTGGGTCAGGCATGTACATGCGGTAGCAGTCCAGATCCGAGATTTCGCCGACACCCACGATCCCGGCATCTGTGTCCAGTTCCAGCACGATGTGGGAGCTGATGGCGCCCGTGCGGCGCCGCGTCTGAACGGTGTGGAGGCGGATACCTGTAACGCGGATGTCATCGCGACTGTATTCTTGCATGTCGTTCGTTCCGTTTGTTCAGTGGATCTCGGGTTCCGGCAGCCTGACGCCGGGCAACAGAAAGTCGAAGTCGCATCCTTCGTTGGCCTGAGAGACATGGGCAGCATAGAGCGCGCCAAAGCCACGAGGGAGGCGTTGGGGCGGAGGCATCCAGTCAGCGCGGCGCCTCGCAAGTTCCTCCTCGGGCACATCGAGGTGCAGCCTGCGCGCGTCGACGTCCACGTCGATCATGTCGCCGGTGCGTACAAGGGCGAGCGGCCCGCCGACATAGGCCTCGGGCGCCACATGTAGGATGCAGGCGCCGTAGGACGTGCCGCTCATGCGTGCATCGGAGATGCGTAACATGTCGCGCACGCCCGCCTTCACCAGTTTCCTTGGGATGGGCAGCATACCCCACTCTGGCATGCCTGGCCCGCCCAGAGGCCCCGCGTTCTTCAGGACCAGTACGTGATCGGGCGTGACCTCGAGATCCTCGCGCTCGACGGCCTCGGCCATCTCGTCATAGCCCTCGAAGACAATCGCCGGGCCGCGGTGTTTGAGCAGCCGCGGCTCCGCGGCCGACGGCTTTATCACCGCACCCGCAGGCGCAAGATTGCCATAAAGGATCGCCGTTCCGCCCTGAGGAAAGACAGGCCGATCGAGGGGACGGATCACGTCCTCGTTCCAGATCTGCGCGCCCTTGATCGCCTCGCCGAGCGGAATGCCGGCGACCGTCTGGCAGGAAAGATCGAGATGCGGCGACAACATGCTCATCAAGGCCCGCAGCCCGCCGGCATAATAGAAATCTTCCATGAGATAGGCGCCCGACGGGCGGATGTTCGCGACGACCGGCACCTTCCGCGAAATCTCGTCGAAACGGTCGAGGCCGAGCGGAATACCGGCCCGACGCGCAATGGCGATGATGTGGATGATGCCATTGGTCGATCCGCCCAGCGCCTGGTGTACGGCGATGCCGTTGTCCACCGCGCGCGGCGTAATGATGCGATCCGGGGTCAGGTCTTCCCAAACCATCTCGACGATGCGCCTCCCGGCGGCCGAGGCCATGCGCGAGTGGTTGGAATCCGGAGCCGGGATGGAGGATGCCCCAGGCAGAGTCATGCCCATGGCTTCGGCCACCGACATCATCGTGGCGGCCGTGCCCATGGTCATGCACGTGCCGAAGGAGCGCGCGATACCGTTCTCGACGTCAGCCCAGTCGCGTTCCGAGATCAGCCCAGCGCGCAGATCGTCCCAGTATTTCCAGGTGTCGGAACCCGATCCCAGATAGCCGCCACGCAGATTCCCGCGCAACATCGGTCCCGCTGGAACGAAGACCGAGGGCAGACCGGCCGAGATGGCGCCCATGAGAAGCGCGGGTGTGGTCTTGTCGCAGCCGCCGAGCAGCACCATGCCGTCGACGGGGTAACTGCGGCCAAGTTCCTCCACCTCCATGGCAAGCAGGTTGCGATAGAGCATGGTTGACGGCTTCTGATAGGTCTCGGCGAGCGAGATGGCCGGCATTTCGACAGGGAACCCGCCCGCCTGCCATACGCCGCGCTTTACCTCTTCGGCGCGAGCGCGCAGATGCGTGTGGCAAGGGTTGATGTCGGACCAGGTGTTGATGATCGCGATGACGGGCTTGCCGGCGAAATCCTCGCGGTCATAGCCGATCTGCTTCAACCGCGAACGGTGGCCGAACGAACGCAGATCGTTCACGCCAAACCATCGATGACTTCTGAGCTCTTCCGGCTTCTTGGGCACGTCGTCACCTCCCCGTTCGGAGCTCTAGTACGACAAACTCCTGTGCTGGTCAATTAGTCATACAAATCTACAGTTGGTATGATTGATATTGATCCTTCAGGCGACGGTGTATAGGATGCCGGCGGCTGACCCTTGGGGGTTGCGACTTACGGAACGCAAGAGAAACGGAGCGGGATATGCGTCAACAGCGCCTGGAACTGGCAGACTTCCGGAAATCTGTGGTGGCCGTGCCGCCTGTGGCCTGGACCGAAAGCCTGGAACTCAACCCGGCTGCCAACGCCGCTCTTGTCCGACACATCGAAGCTGGCGGCATCAGCATCCTGCTCTACGGCGGCAACGCCAATCTCTACCACATCGACCTCGGCCGCTTCCGCGCTCTTCTCGATCTCCTGCGTGAGACCGCGGGGCCCTCAACGGCGGTTATCCCGTCCATCGGTCCGGATTTCGGCAAGATGCTCGACCAGGCGCCAATCGTGCGCGACAAGGGTTTTTCCGACGTTATGGTGCTGCCGACCGCGTTTCCGGCGAGAGCCGCAGGCATCGAGCGCGGCGTAGGTCTCGTGGCCGAGGCGCTCGGTTTCGGCGTTATCCTCTACATCAAGCAAAACAACTATATCGAGCCCGACCAGCTCGAGCGGATGGTGAAGGCAGGCTCGGTGCGCTTCGTCAAATATGCAGTGGAGCGTGCCAACCCGGAAGGCGACACCTATTTGTCTGACATAGTCGCCGCCATTGGAGCAGAGCGCGTGGCAAGCGGCATGGGCGAACGGCCCATCCATTCGCACCTGATGACTTACGGACTTGCCACCTACACATCCGGGGCGGTCTGCATTGCACCTGCCGCCGCACTCGCCACCCTCCACGCATATCGCGCCGGAGACTTGGAGACCGCCGAGAGGCTGCGCGCGCCTTTCCTGGAATTCGAACGGCAGCGCGCGGAGATCGATGGCTTCGGGGTCATGCATGACGCCGTCACGCTCTCGGGCATCGCGGACATGGGGCCGATCCTGCCGCTGCTTGCCAATATTGCAAAGGACAAGCACGAGACAGTCGCAAAATGCGTGAAGGATTTGCTAGACCTCGAACAGGCCTGTCGAGCGGAGGGCGGGCAGAATTCGAAAGTGTGAGAGACGGAGGATGGCAAGAAGTTTTCAGGCCCAGCCTGACGAAAACTCTGGCGCATTGGATTCAAGCCGCTCGCTGAGCGATCGCGTTTACGAGGAAATCTATCGCCGCATCTCCTGCGACGAGTGGGTTAAGGGTGACCGGCTGCCGACAGAGGTGGAGCTTGCGGAACAGTTCGGCGTGTCGCGAACGGTGGTGCGGGAGGCGCTGCTTCGGCTGCGCATAGACGGGCTGATCACCAGCCGACCGGGCGCCGGCAGCTTCGTCACTGGCAAACCAAGCCGCACCGTATTCGAATTCGCCCGGCCGGGCAGCATCGCCGACATTCAACGCTGCTACGAGTTCCGGGTCGGCATAGAGGGCGAGTCTGCCTTTCTGGCTGCCGAGCGGCGCTCGCAGAAACGTCTGGAGGACATCGAAAACGCGTTGAAGGCTATGGATGCCGCCATCAAACGGAACGATCTCGGTGCTGAAGAAGACATCGGCTTTCATCTCTCCGTCGCCCGGGCGACCGAGAACGATTACTACGCAAAGACGATCGAGGTGACGACGCAGGCAATCCGCGTCGGCATGCAGGTGGCGAGCGCTCTCTCCCCCCTCCCGCCGGCGGAGCGCCTCATGCTCGCATATACTGAGCACATGTCCATCTTCGAGGCGATTAGCGACGGAGACAGCGAGGCTGCCCGAGCGCGCATGCGCGCCCACATCGAGAGCTCACGCAGACGCGTTTTCGTCGGCACGTAGGTGTTGGAACAGTACCGCTAAGAAACGGCCAGTATGAAGGCCAGCCACGGCAGGGGACGGTATGATCCGGCGGACAGCGAAAGGTGCTTACCACCGTTCTAAGCGCCTATACCACGCGCGTGGGTTGGAAGCATATTAGGAGCAACATTTAGGCCTCCATGCCGCCGCGCCTACGGATGAGGCCACGCTGCGGGTCGTAGCCGATCACGGAGAGCAGGAAGCAAAGTATGCTCATCCCCACAACCACCGCCAACGATTGCACATTCAACTGACCGTAGGCCGCGAAGCGGATCAGCTCGACGGCGTGCGTAAACGGGTTCACGAGCGCGATCTGGTAAAGATATTCCGCTCCGCTTTCCCGCACTTTCCATAGCGGATAAAGAGCTGTGGAGATGAAGAACATCGGGAAAATGACGAAATTCATCGTACCGGCGAAATTTTCCAGCTGCCGGACATAAACTGACAGAAGAAGGCCGATTGCACCCAGCATAAGCGCCGCGGCAATGAGCGCAGGAAGCACGCGCCAATACCCCGAGGCCGGCAATTCCGCTCCAAACAGCCACGCAACCAGGAGGAATGCATAGCCCTGCAGGGTCGAGAGCGCCGCACCGCCCATCAGCTTGCACAGAAGCAGATACCAGCGCGGCAGCGGAGCAGTCAGCAGCAGTCGCATCGTCCCCATTTCTCGGTCGTACACGAGCGACAGCGACGACTGCATGCTGTTGAACAGCAGGACCATGCCCAGGAGCCCCGGGATCATATACTCCTGGTAGGTGATGTAGGTCCTGTAGGGCGGGATGATCGACACGCCGAGAATGTTGTGGAAGCCGGCGGCAAAGGCGACCAGCCACAGGGCCGGCCGCACCAGTGCGGAGAAGAGCCGGCCATACTGGTGAGTGAACTTGACGACTTCACGGCGCACTATGGCTCTGAGCGCGGAGAAGGCGTGGGCGCTTTTCATTGGCTTATCGAAACTGTACTGTTCGAGGCCTTCGGCTTTCAGGTTCCCGGACTAGAACTGACATGCCGTCTCCGGCTCGTCCACGCCCAGCGTATCGAGCTCGTTGGTCTGATGCAGGAAACCCTCGAGCGGCGCGCGGGCAATAACCGCATTTCCAACGGTCAGGAGAATGGGCTGGCGGATCTGGTGGTCCCAGCTGCGCACACTGAGCGGATTGCCCTTGAAGCCGTCAATGGTTAGGCGCTCTCCCAGCAAGTAATCCTTCACCGGCTGAAAATCCGTCGATTTGCTGCGCAGAACCGATTGGACGACTGCCTTAATGGCAGTCCATGCCGCCCAGTCCTCTCCGGCCATGCGCCTTCCGGCCGCCTTTTCAAAGCGGCTGTTGAGCTGGGGAGCGCCATGCCTCTCCCAACTCCAATGCCAAGCCGATGGAACCAATCCCGCAGCTCCGACGACAGGGCGAGGCAACTGGGTGGCGTACGGAACATAGCGCGCGAACTCGCCATCCGTATCGGCGACAAAGACGACATCGTAGTCCGCATCCGACGTCACAAGCGCCACGTTGCTTTGTTCGCGCTGGCGCGGATCGTTGGTAAGCTGGAACGGGCGAACCTCGACAATCTGGGCGCCGAAGCGCTGGGCCGCCCTCTCGACGGCCGCCACCATTTGGGCATCGCCCTCCAAGGGGCCCTGCAACACGAGGATCTTACGCCAGTTGCGGAAGGCCAGGTACTGGACCAGCGCATCCGCCAGCATGGTGTAGCTGGGGATGACATGGATCACATTCTCGCGGCAGCTCTCGCCGCGCAAAGCATCCTCGGGGGCCGCCACGTTGAAGATCATCATGTCCCGGTCGATAAGCGCGTCGGCAAGCTCCAGAAGCTGCGGCGCCGGCAGATCGGCCAAAATGAAGCCGACCCCCTGTTCGGACCAGGCCTGGGTGGCCGCAATCAGCTCTTCGATATTCTGCCCGCTCTTGCGTTCGATCGCGAAGTCGACGCCAATGACCTTCCCGATCTGCTCTGCGTCGGAGATGCCCACGGCCGTCGCGTCGAATGGTCTTCCAAGCGGCCTTACGGGTATCTCAGCCTCTGCGCGATCCTCGTCATAGCGAGGGTCGTCAGCAAGTTCCACATAGCCCATGAGCATCTTTACCGCCGGCGCGGCAGGCTCTTTCTGGGCGGGTTGCGGTACAGTCGCAGGAGGCGTGTTCTCCTGCGCTAGAGACGGCGGCGCTGACCCGAGAGCGAGTGAGCCGGCGAGGAGCACGCGAGAAATCGCAAAGATGTTTTCTCTAACCATCGATTCGTACCGTATGCGGCACCCGCCCCACCGGAATTGATTGAGTCACCTTCATCGACGGAACATCGATGATAGAGACATCGTCGCTTAGCCCATTGGTCACATACATGGTATTCTCATCCGGGCTGAGCGCGACACCCCAGGCGCGGCTGCCAACCAGCACATACTCCTTGATCTCCTTGGAGGCAGCGTCCACGCTGGCAATGTGATTAGCCCGGCCCAGCGTCACATAGACGGTTGACCCATCCTTGGTGATCTCCATGCCGACGGGTGTGACGTCCACCTGGCGGAAGCCTGGGGGAAGGAATTGCAGAGTATGGGTCACCTGGTTGGTGGCCCGGTCGATGATCGATACTTCTCCCGAAAGCTCGTCCGAGACCCACAATTCTTGCCCGTCGGGCGTGAGCACGAAGCGACGCGGGCGCGTGCCGACGATGATGTTGTCCGTCAGCGTTTGGGTCTCGGCGTCGATGACATGCACCATGTCGGCTACTTCCGATGTCACATAGACGGTCTTGCCATCGTCGCTGACCACCACGCCCTCTGGTTCGGCGCCGGTGGAGATTTCACCCACGATCACCTTTTCAGCCACGTCGATGATCTGCAGGCTGGAGTTCTCTTCGTTGGAGACGTAGATGAGGCTGTCATCCGGGCTGAAGTAAAAGACCTCCGGGCTTGGTCCGGTCGGGATATGGTCGACCACCTCCAAAGTCGCCACGTCGATGACGTCGATCACATCATCGTCGCCGCAGGCCACATAAAGCAGCGTGTTGTCGTTGTTGAAGCGCATGTCGCGCGGGCGGCGCGAGGTCTCGATCCATTTGACGATGCTGTAGTCCTTTGGATCGAGAACAGTGATGTTGTGCGTCTTCTCGTTGCTCACGAAGACAAGACCCGTCCCTGCGGAAAACGCAGGTACAGTCAGGCCAAACGTGGTCAGCAGCAGCGCTACGCAGGCATATCGGCGAATTTTGGAGATCAAGATTTCCTCCCGACCACAACTGTGGCGCAATTAGCGGACTACGAATTTTCCGAGCATTCCTCGTTCTTCGAAGCCATCCGCATAGAACTCGAAATCGCCAGGAACGATCGGAACGAACCAGACATCGGCCGTACCCTCGTCGTCGAACTCGACGCCGTAAATTCCGCCGCCAACGGGCTTGACCTCGATATCGTTGATGACGATCTGGTTTACCCAGGAATTACGGAAGAGTTCAGGCGCCTTGACCAGAAACTCCTCTCCACCCTGGCTCTGGATTTGCCAGCGATAGTATTTCCCGGTTTCGAGCTTGTATTCCTTGACGGAAAACGAAAGATCGGCGCCGAGCACGAGAGGTTCAAGGCGCTCCGGCTTAGAGGCCAAATTGCCTTCGGCATTGCCTGCGGCAACCGAGCTGAGGAGAGCGATAGCACACACAAGCAATGCTGTTGAAACCTTCATGACAAATCCTCCGGGTTATGGGCGGCGAAATGATTGCTGAATTGGCCATACCATGCAAGTCTTGACTCTAGATCTTATTGGGACAGATGCACCCGTTACCTTGGTGCATCGGCTAAGAAACCCGGAGGTCGTGTGCAGAAAGATGAAGAAGAAATGGCTGTTCTGTCGGTAGACGGCCTGCGGAAATCCTATGGATCTTTTCTTGCGCTGGACGGCGTTGCATTTGAGATGTACGTGGGGCAATTCGTAGCGCTTCTCGGGCCGAACGGAGCCGGCAAATCGACACTTCTGCAGCTTCTGACAGGCCTTTTCGCCCCCGACGCCGGAACCATCCGCATCCTCGGCCTGAATATCCGCACGCATCTGACGGAAGGGCTGGCAAAACTGGGTGTAGTGTTCCAACAACCCACGCTCGACCTCGAGCTGACAGTGGAAGCAAATTTGCGCTACCACGCGGATCTGCACGGTCTCCCGCGCAGCCTGGCGCGCAAGCGGATCGAGGAGCTCCTGAAGCGATTTGATCTCATTGATCGCCGGCATGACCGCGCTCGGACCCTGAGCGGAGGCAATCGCCGGCGCCTCGAGCTGGCCCGCTCTCTCCTGCATGAACCGAGCCTTCTTTTGATGGACGAGGCGACGGTGGGACTGGATCCGGCAAGCCGGAAGGACATACTGAACCGCATCCTGCAGATGAGGAAGGATGGGAAGCTGGGTGTCCTGTGGACGACCCATCTGGTGGACGAGGTTGAGGAAGCCGATCGTGTGATCGTGCTTAACCGGGGCCGCGTCCTCTTTCAGGGGACGCCGGCGGAACTCAGAAGGGAAGGTCAAGCCGAGACCATTGCCGAAGCCTTCCTGAAGCTGACGGGCTATTCCCAGACCGTCCTCTCTGTCCCTGGATCGTAGGTGATACTCGCAATCCCAGTTTCATCCAGGCGCGTCTGGCGGGCGCCATCAGCCAGTCGGCATGCCCTTCTGCGGGGACAGAACGAGGCTACGATTTGTCCGGCTCTCCGGCGTAAAAATCCGAAGACGGATCCTGCGTCACCATCTCGCGGATGCGGTCCCAGAGATATCGCCTCAGTTCGATATAGTCCCGCTGCATCTTGATGCTGTCGTCCCAGCGCGGGCGTGGCAAGGGGACATCCAGCGTCTCGACAATCCGGCCCGGCCGGGGTCCCATCAGAGCGATCTTGTCGGCCATGATGATCGCCTCGTCCACGCTGTGCGTTACGAAGAGGACAATTCCCCTGCGCTCGGACCAGAGTCGCATCATTTCCATCTGCATCAGCTCCCGGACCTGGGCGTCGAGGCTGGCAAACGGTTCGTCCATTAGGAGAATTTCCGGCTCCGTAACAAGAGCGCGCGCCAGAGCCGCGCGCTGCTTCATCCCTCCGGAAAGCTCGTGCGGATACACGTCGGCAAAGCGCGATAGGCCCACCAGCTTCAGATAGTGGTCCACCCGCTCTTTCCTTTCCGCCTCTCCGACACCCTGCAGGGAAAGTCCAAAGCCGACATTGTTCCGGACATTCAGCCAGGGAATGAGGCGGAAGGACTGGAAGACGAACCCGATCCGGGGGCCGGGTTTCGGCGGCTTGCCAAAGACGTGGACCTCGCCCGAATCCGGCTGGATGAGGCCGTTGATCATCCGGAGAAGCGTGGTCTTTCCGCAACCGGAAGGGCCCAACAGCGTGACAAAGGTATTAGCCGGCAGCTCGAGGGATACGTCCCTGAGCGCCTCGACCGGAGCCAAATCCTTCGCCCGCTTAAAGATCTTTGATACGTGTGAGACGACAACGGACGGGGTCGGGTTCATGATGCTGCCATCAAAAGCCCGTCTCGCCCGTCCGCCGCTGGTCTAGCGAATGTACTGATCCGCACCTTCGGCTGTGCCAAGCTTTTCCAGCGCCTCATCAATCACGGAAAAATCCACCCAGTCTTCAAAATTGATCTTATGCACACCTTCGAAATCAGGGCTGTCATAGGCCCACTCTACCGTGTATTCTAGCTCCTGGCGGTTCAATCCACCGTTGATGCTCCAACTGTCGGCAAACGCCTCTGCCAGCGCTTCAAGATCCTCCCTGCTGACGTCATCACGCGCTTTCGCCATGGCCTCGATCCATTTGGCCGGATCAGCTGCGAAGTCTCGCGCCGCCGCAATCAGCGCGCGGGTCACCGCAACCACCTCGTCGCGTCGCTCCTGCAGCACCTCGTCCGTGACGACATTCACCTTCTGAACGACCGGGGCGGCGTTGTAGTAGTCATCCTGATTGATCAGGATGTGCAGCCCCTCCTTGTCTGGAAGGGAAAGCCATACGCCAATCGAAATGGTTGTGGCATCCACCTGTCCGGCAGCGAGTGCCTGAGCGCGAACATTGGGCTGCCCGATCCCCACGAAACTGAGGCTGTCGGTATCCACCCCGGCGGCTTGGAGCACTTTGGTGCTTAGAGTATGGTCCAAGCTGCCCAGCCGGCCGATGGCAAAGCTCCTGCCAGCAAGCTGCTGCGGGGTCTCGATCTCGGATTTCGCGGCGATGAGGAAGGGAAGCGCCTTGTTGGGGGAAAGCACGGCCTTGAGATCGAGCCGGTCCCGTGCGGCAAGCTGCAGCGCGGAATCGACGGAGATATTGGCCATCTCGCCCTCGCCGGCTTGCAGCGCGGCAATCGCCGAGGGCGTCTGTTGCACCCGGACCAGTTCAACATCAACGCCTTCACGTTCGAAATATCCGAGTTCCACCGCCAGATCCATGACGGAATTCGGAACGAGAGGTGTCGTGAGGTCCGTGACAATCAGACGGAAGGGTTCCGCTGCTGTTGCTTGCGCGGAAACCTGAAGTGCAGCTGCGGCAAGTAACCCAAGCTTGAGGTAACGGATGGCCCTAATCACTGTATCGCCTCCTCTTTTCAGAGTATCCTTGTCCCTATCGGACGAGGAGCCCTTCTCCGGCCGTTCCCCCGCACACGGAGCGAAAGAAGATCGGCTTCGCTGAATTCTCAAGCTTCCGGTAGAGCAATTTCCGGACGCAAATCCAACGCTTTACATGGCAATATGCCGTTAATCGCGACATAGGGTAGAGCCAAAACTCGCAGGAATTAGACCAAACCAGATAGGCCGTTCCGCAGGGATCGTCTCGCTGACCGGAAAACAAAATGGTTTCATGGAAGCCTAGTTCCCGGCAGTGACGCGCCAGCGGCTCGACCAGGCCTCGAGCGCCCTCAGGCCTTGGCTCACGAGACCTCCGATCAGGGAAAGCGCGAGCACCACAACGAAGTAGCGCGCCATTTGAAACGTGTTGCCATACAGGGCAAGCAGGCCGCCGAGACCGCTCGCTGCCGTATAGAGCTCCGCCACGACCGTGTTGATCAGACCAATGGTTGCGCCGATCCGCAGGCCGATCACCACAAAGGCGAGCGCGCCCGGAAGCATGATTCGCCAATAGATCTGGGAGCGGGATGCGCCCAAGGAGCGCGCCATCTCGATGAGTTCGGCATCGCTGTTGAGAATGCCGGAATAGGTACCGATCAGGATGGGAATGACCGCGCCAAGAAAGACGACGGCGATTTTCGCCTCGGCCCCCAGTCCGAGAAAGAGAATGATGAGCGGAATGAAGGCGACCCGAGGGGTCGCCATTAGGGCGTTCACATAAATGTCGAGGGTGCGGCCGAGATCGCGAATGCCCCCCATCAGCATTCCGATGGGAATTCCTACGAGCACGGCAAGGGCATAGCCGGTGGAGTAGACGGCGAGGCTGCTCAGCAGAGGTTCAAGAATTTTTCCGTCCCGGAGCAGATCCCTGGCGGCGAAGACCGTGTTGAGCGGAGTGGGAATGAGGTTCGGCCCCACTATGAGCGATACGGTCCACCAGATCAGGAGAAAGAGCCCGAAAGCCAGAAGACGGTAGACGGTGATCATCGAATCCCTGTGTCCGTGGTGCCGCGACTCGTATCGCTCGTGCAGAGCGCATTAGGCAAGGATGGTTCAAAGTGGACCATGCCGGACCGTCCCGCAACAGCCACAGGCCGGAAACCGCAAAGGCATGCTGAGCGAAGGGCAACAAGCAGCGAAGCTGCCGGATCGGCGCTATGCGGAGGGGCAGCCGTTACCGATCGCCCCATCCGGTACAGGAATGGTTGGCCGCCGTTCAGCGAGCTTTCCCGCCTCCCGGCAGGGACGGGTCGGGAGGACTCTCGCATCGCGGCGCATGCCCCGTCAGTTCTCCAGAGGGATAAGGGCGAGCGCGTTGTTGGTGTTCATCGGGACCACCAGCTGGTTGGCTCCTGCGTCGTAACACATGGATGCAGCGCTCGGGATCGCCGTGGCGATCAGTTCCGTCGTTCCATCTGGCGCAATACGGGCAATGCCTCCCTCACGGACGCTGCTGACATATTTCGTCCCATCCTCCATGATGACGATACCGTCGTTTCCCGCCTGCGCCGACTGCTCGGTCTTGAGAAGTTCTCCCTCTGGCGAGAAAGTGAGCACGTCTTTGTTGCCTATGTTCACGACAACGAGATTTCCTTCGCCGTCAATGGCGATGCCGTTGGGCAGATTGAGCGGATCGCCTTCGATAAGCACCGTTGACGTACCGTCCGGCGTGATTTTGAAGACCCGGAAGGTGGAGGGATCCGGGTTCTGTCCGCCAGCCGAGGTTTGCGTGGCATAGATCGTGCCGTCTTCCGCCACCTCGATATCGTTGAACCCTGGAGAACCCTCCGTCTTGATTTCTCCGGCGGGAGCGCCGGTCTCCATGTCGAACATGCGAATGACGGAAACCGTGGGCGTATTCTCGTCGGTTCCCCCGTCACGGTCCGCCACGTAGAGCTTGCCGTCGTGGATGTCGCTGCCGAAGGGATGATTCAGGACAAGTCCGTTACGGTTCACACCGATCCAGCGCGCGGTGTGAACTGAGCCGTCATGATTGATCAGGGATATGAAGCCGTCATTCGGTGCCTCATCCTGATCCGCCCCTCGATTGACAGCCACGATGAGATCCCGTGACTCATCATAGACGCAGCTTTCGGCGTTAACAATCGCGCCATAGACCTTCACATTGTCGGACAGGGGCGTGTGCTCGCCGTTAATCACCACCCCAAGCGGCTGCCCTGCTTCGAACGACTGATCGCCCTGATCGGCAGCCTGCTGTGCATGAACATATGCCGAACTTCCGAGCAGCAGACTAAGCATGGTCGAAACCAGATATTTCATGACAAATTCCTCCTGTTTCGGATTTTTGCCCGGCAATTGCGGATGCGAGCCCGATTCTCCACCGGTGAAGAAGCTGCATCATCGGCAACCTTCATGTTGCCATTAAAACGGGTATTTTGTGTAGAGTTTTGTGATTATTTTTTCACTTGAAGTAATCTGTTTCGCTTCTATAGTCTGTAAAATGTTGAAGGTTCATAGAACCTCTGATTCGGCTGTTACAGGAGTGAATCTCAGGATTCATGTAACAAATTCAGGATATTACCCATTGAAATCTCATTCAGATCGTCAAGCGCCTGCAGCATGCTGCTGTGGAGCGAATGTAAATCGCCGCTTGGTCGTCGGCGGAATTGTGGGCATTGCAGCAGCGCCCGCTCTCGCTCAGGGCGACGCGCCGAATGCGGAGGTCGCTTCTGCACCTCCCCAAGAGGGTGACTATCTGGTGCGTGCTAGCGGCGACGACCAGACCACGCCGCTGACGCCTGAGGACATCACGCCGAACTCGGCTCCCCTCCAGGCATGGCCGGCAGATTCCGCGACACAGACGGTTCGCAATGGCAGCTATCTGAATCTTCTTGTGCTGACCCGGTGGGACCCCGCTGTCCTCAGCCCGGAAGGGCAGGAGTACGCGGCTGGTGGCGTGGTCGCACAGAGCGCAATCTGCACACATGAGGGCTGCGAGGTCACGGGTTGGGTGGCGGAGAGCTTCTGGATGGAGTGTCCCTGCCACCTGTCCCGCTTCGATCCCCGGCAAAATGGTGCAGTGATGCAGGGGCCTGCGGTGCGTAAGCTGCCGGCTCTGAAGCTCAAGCTGGAGGACGACAAGATCGTCGTTGCTGCTGCTTTCGACGGACGCGTGGGCGGGGGGTGAAGTTCCGGTTCATTCCGGTTGAATGCTCACCTGGTAGGGAGGATACTATGGTACGCAAGTTAGCTTCATCCACTCTGCTCGGGGCAGGCTTGGCCCTGCTCATGGTCTCCACATCGATGGCCCAGCAGCAGGCGCCGGCAGGGCCAACGACACCTCCGGCCGGGCCGACCGCCCCGCCCGCCGCCGGCGGAGCTCCGGAAGCGCCGCCTCCACCTGTGGTGATCCCGGATTATCAGCCCGTCACCGCGGAAATTCTGACCAACCCTGCGGACGGCGACTGGCCGAACTACCGCCGTACCTATGACGGCTGGGGTTACAGTCCGCTGAAACAGATCACGACCGAGAACGTTGCTGATCTGGAGCCCGTTTGGATGATCTCCACCGGTTCATCTGACGGTCACGAAGCGCCGCCAATGGTGATCAACGGCGTGATGTTCGTCTCCCAGGCCACCACGACCAGCAACCAGGTGCTGGCGATCAAGGCCGATACGGGTGAGATCCTTTGGCGCTATCAGCGCGAACTCCCGCCGGACATGCACACGTCGCACCCGACCAATCGCGGCGTAGGCTTCTGGGACGACAAGATCTTCTTCACGTCGCGCGATTCCATCCTCGTAGCGCTTGACGCAAAGTCCGGCGCGGAATTGTGGACCGTCAAGATGGAAGATTACAAGATGGGTTACTATGCGAACCTGGCCCCGCTTGTGATCGATGGCAAGGTCATTGTCGGCACCTCGGGCGGTGAACGTGGCATTCGCGGCTATGTGGCGGCCTTCAGTGCCGAGGACGGTGAGGAACTCTGGCGCACCTACACGATCCCCGCTCCGGGCGAGCCTGGATCGGAGACCTGGCCGGACGGCGACGAATGGAAGACCGGTGCCGGCTCGACCTGGATCACGGGCCACTACGACCCCGAGAACAAGCTGATCTACTGGGGTGTCGGCAACGGCGGCCCGTGGATGGGTGACCAGCGTCCCGGCGACAATCTCTACGTCACGTCGGTCATCACACTCGATCCGGAAACCGGAGAGATCAAGGGGCACTTTCAGTACCATCCGAACGATTCGTTTGACTGGGACGAGGTGGCCGCTCCGATCCTCATCGATCTTCCGAACAAGGACGGCGAGACCGTGCCGGGCCTGGTGCACGCCGCACGCAATGGCGTGCTTTGGGAGCTGGAGCGGAAGCCAGACGGCCAAATCAGCTTCGTCAGGGGCACGCCCTACGTGAAGGAGAATTGGATCAAGAGCATGGATCCGGAGACCGGCCGGGTGGAATATGCCGAAGGCAGGAAGCCGGGAACGGGCGTGCTCGGCGACTTCTGTCCGTCGTTCTGGGGCGGCAAGGATTGGCCTCCCATCGCCTACAGCCCGGACACCAACTACGTGTACATTCCGGCCAATGAGAACCTCTGCACCAAGATGCAGGGCGGCACGGTCGTGGAATACCGTCCGGGTGCCAGCTTCACCCGCGGTACGCAGGGCGACCGGTCCGACCTCTACTTGGCCGAGGGTGCCGATCATATCGGCGAGGTTCAGGCCTGGGACGTTGCTACCGGCAAGAAGGTATGGACGCACGAATTCCCCAATTCCGCGAACTGGGGACCGCTCATGACCACCGCCGGCGGGCTGGTGTTCGGGGGAGGCACGAATGATAGCATGTTCCGCGCCTTCGATGCCAAGACCGGCGAGGTGGTTTGGGAGATGAAGCTCAATTCGGGCGTCATCGGCGTACCCACGTCGTTCGAGGTCAACGGCAAGCAGTACATCGCGGTGCAGGCTGGATGGGGCATCGATGCTGCCTCCATGCAGACCCGCCTTGGTGCTTCCTATCCGGACAAATTCAAGCCCGGCACGACTATTCCGACGGGTGGCGTGATCTGGGCCTTCGCCCTTCCGGACAACATGTAACGCAATAACCCGCCCCGGTTTGCCGGGGCGGGCTTTAGCTTCAATGAACTTCTTTTCTGACGGCGGTGCGAGCAAGCTCGTATCGCCGTCGCAATTGGTAGGCGTGATGAACTGGATTTCAGTCCCTGCAGTCATGGTAGGGATCGGGCTTGCGCTTTGCGGCAGCGTGTCCGCAACAGCCGCCGGAGAGGTTACGCCCGAGCGTCTGCTGAATACCGCCCGAGAACCCCAGAACTGGTTGATGAATCTCGGTTCCTATGACGGCAGCCGCTATTCCGGCCTTACAGGCATCAACCGCGACAATGTTTCAAAGCTGGTGGTCCGGTACAGCGTACCGCTCGGAGGACTGATCGAAGGCAGCGGCAACTACCGTGACGCCCTTCCCATGAGTCCTCTGGTCGAGGACGGATACATCTATATCGTCGACGGATGGGGACATGTTTCCAAGCTGGACGGCCGGGAAAAGGGCAAGATCGTCTGGCAGAACAAGGAGCTTCAGACCAATCTCGACAGCTGGCTCGTGGCCGGCCGGGGCCTGGCCCTCTACCGGAACTTCGTGATCGCCGCGGCGTCGGATGGCCGTATCCACTGGCTCGACAGGGACACTGGAAAGACCGTCCGTTCCGTTCAGGTGGGCGATCCGAAACAGGGGTATACCATCGAGGCCTCTCCGCTCGTGGTCGGGGACCGCATCATCGTCGGTGGCGGCGGTGCCGAGCGCGGCGCCGTCGGCCGGATAGATGCGCTCCATGCGGAGACCGGATCGTCGCTGTGGCATGTCGATACTCTCGCGACTGCCTCTAACCCGGCCGGACTGCTAGGAGGAGGAGCGATTTCCCAAACGGGCATCTATGACCCGAAATCGGGGCTTACCATATGGGGTACCGGTCACCCCAATCCCCGGTACATTCCGCGTATGCGCCCCGGGGACAGTCTTTTTGCCAACAGCGTGCTCGCCATCGATGCAGAAACGGGCGATCTGCGCTGGCACTTCCAGTATACACCCGGCGACATCAATGGATTCTCCGAGGATGGCACGCACCTTCTGGTGAGTTCCGCGGAAGGCGCGGACGAGAGTGTTGTCGCGCATTTCGCCAACAACGGATATTTTTACGGGCTGGACGGGAAGCAGGGCACCTTTCAGGTTGCCACCCCGCATGTGATCGGCATCGAATGGACTGCCGGCATCGACGAAACAGGCCGCCCGAGAGAGTATAAGGCAGGGGCGAAGACCCAGGCCTACAAATCCGGCGCCTGGCAAAATCGTCCGGACTGCCCCAACATCAAGGGCACATCCTCCTTCGCTTCCGCCTACAGCTTGCGAACCGGACTGGCCTACGGTTCCGGAGCTGACGGCTGCATGACGGAGAACATCCCGCCGATCAAAACGGAGTCGGCTCCAGGCTGGCTCGGCGCCTATTATTCCGGTGCCGCCGCGGATATGGGAATGCTTACGGCGGTCGATCCCCTGAGCGGCACGGTGAAGGCCCAGCGTCTCTTCGACTTTCCGTTACACGCGGGCGCCCTAGCGACGGCGGGAGGGCTGGTCTTCACGACCACGGCCGAAGGCAGGCTTCACGCGCTCAACGATGAGACGCTTGAAACCGTGTGGAGCACCAAATTCGGCTCGCTGACGAATGTCCCTCCGATCACCTTTGCCGTTGACGGAGAACAGTTCCTGGCCGTCGTCGTCGGGGGCAACGTCTATACGGACGCTCTTTCCTACCGGCCGCCGGAGATGGGCCTTTCGGAACCGCTCTTCGTTCTGCTTGTCCTCGGATTGCCGTCATGAAGCCAAGGGCTACAAGTGCGTGCTTCATACTGGCGCTGTTTGCGGCTGCGCCGGCTTTCGCTTGCCAGGGCCGCCCGATTGTCTGGGATATTCAGCTGGGTACGCCGCTCAAGGATCTGCCTGGGGGGTTCACCGATCATGCCTGCGGGAGCAATGGCGGTCCCCCCGGCCGGCTCATCGCGGGGTTCGCGGCGTTCAAGGAGTGCAAACCTGACAGCGAAGGGCTCTACGAAGTGGCCTTTCGTTACGACGACGAACCGGAATTCGTCGCCCGGGCACTGAAGCAGACGCGCGCGGTGGCGATGTGCGAGGGCACGAAGGTGTTCGGCTTTCCGGTCGTTCCATCGGTCCTTTTGGATGACGAGGGGATCGTCAGAGGCTTGCGTCTTGCGACCGACCCCCGCGGTATCGAACCCGCGGATCGCAGCAATCACTGGGCGCTCGGCAACCTGTTGAAACGCCGTTATGGAGAAAACGGATGGGTCTGCGAAGACCTGCCGGAAATACCAGGAGAAACCCCGGTTGCCCGTTTCAAGCTGAAGGAGGTCTGCACCAAGTCATTGGACGGCGCGAACCTCACCATTCAAAGTGAATACTATCACCGCGCAGGGCAGTCTTTCACCGATGAGTTCGGCAATGTGCAGCCGAACCTCTTCGTCAGCCAAACGTGGTTTGAGATAAAACAGACGCCCGGTTCCAAATAGATCAGGCGTTCAGTTCCGCGTGGCAGGGCCGACCAGCGTATTGTCGAGCTGCGTGCAGACTATCGTTGCGTCGTCCACCCGCATTCCGCGAAGGTCCGCATTCGCCAGACGGGTGTCGGTGAAGTTCGCCGACATGAAATCGGCGTTGAAGGCTACCGCCTGGGTTAGATCAGCGGAGGTGAAGTTTACCTCCATGAACCCTCCATTCGTCATCACTGCTCGACGCATGTCGCTCCGCTGGAGATTGGCTCCTCGAAGGTTGGCAAGCTGAAGGTCGGCTTCCCGCATGTCCGCACTGGTGAAATTGGCGTCCATCGCCATCGCATGAACCAACTTGGCCCCCTGCAACTGCGCCTGCGTCAAGCGGGCGTGTTGCAGCCGCGCCCAGGTGAGATCCGCGCGGGTCAGCACGGCCCGGCTGAGGTCCGCCCGGTAAAGCAGCGCCTGGTTCAAGCTCGCTTCGATCAGCGATGCGCTCTTGAGGTCCGTCAGATTGAGGTTCGCATAGGCGAGATTGGCCGCATCGAGCCGCGCTCCGGCCAGCCGGGCGCGGTGCAGCGACGCGCCAGACAGGTCCGCGCCGCGCAGGTCCGCCCCCGAGAGATCGCGCCTTTGCAACTGGGCGCCCTGCAGATCGCATTCGGGGCAGTCCTTCGTTTCGCCGGAAAGAAACGCCTGCACGTCCCCTGCAGGGAGAGGCTGGGAGCGATCAATCGACGGGAACGGTGAGAACGGCTGAGATACGACGGGATGGCAGACATGACCCCCCTGCGCAAAGGCAGGAAAGCACAGGCCTGTCACTCCCAGAACCGCAAAGAGCAGACGCGCAAAAATGGTTCATCTCCTTTGGGAAAGTCATTCTCCCATGCTGGAAAGGATCATTCAAGATGATTGCGTGCCTCGTATGCCGGAAGGACCAGATGCGGCGCGTTTCAAGGCAACCAGCTCATACGCCTACGCAGTGACGGCCGTTCGCGGCTTGAGCGGCAAACGGTTGGAGCAGGCGAAGCTAGCCCGCGTGGTCCGGGAGCTCCTCCGGATGCGAACGGTTCCTCCGCCCCACAATGGAGCTTGCAATATCCATAAACTTGGAAAACTCCATTGAACCCGTGACTTTTAAAAGTTCCGCCGAAATCGCAGAGAGTACCGAGTACTTGCATGGAAAATAAAGTCTCCCTGAAACAACTCGAAATCTTCAACTCAGTGGTTGTGGCGGGGTCGATTACGAAGGCCGCGCGGCTAACGGGTCTGTCCTAACGTCGCCGCCCCATGTTTCGGAACCGGGTTCGCCCGGAGCGGGGATGTTGTACTTCTTCCAGAACTCCTCTCCGGTGGCAGCATCATAGGCAGCCAGCCACGGCCGCGTGCCGTTATCGCCGCCTGCGGCGCCCACGAGGATCTTGTCGCCGACCAGGAGCGGTGCGCCGGTCATCTCGACCCGCGGCGTGTCGCCGGTAATATTGTGCTCCCAAACGACCTCACCTGTTTCCTTGTCGGAAGCGATCAGACGCGCGGGACCGTTGGCGAAACGGGTGCCTCCCACTGAGGTGTTCTCAAGCCATTCATGCTATTAACACGAACAGGTCCCTGCGGAATGCAGGGGTTGTATATCCGGTCCGGCCCGCCAGGAACTTTTTACCCAGACGCTAAAGACTCCAATGAATATCCGCCAACTCGAATACTTCCTGGCCGTCGCAGAATGCAAAAGCATGACGGCGGCAGCAGCCGCCCTGGGGATCGCCCAGCCTACGCTCACGAAAGCGGTGCGCGCGCTGGAGCGCGAGCTCGGGGTGAAGCTGTTCGAACGCATGCCGCGGGGCGTGGACCTGACGCCCTTTGGGCGGACGCTTCTGCGTCACGCCGAGGCCATCAGGGTGCAGTTCGGGGATGCCAAGAATGAGATCGGCGCGCTGCGCGGCGGCACATACGGGACGGTGACCATCGGCGCTGGACCGGCATGGCTGAGACGGCTGCTGCCTCAGGCGGTGGCCAGAGCTCTTGAGAAGAACCCTTCCATCCATGTGCGTATCGAAGGAGGCTTCGACGATGTGCTGCTCAGGGCGCTCCGGCAGGGGCATCTGGATTTCGTGGTGGCCGAACTGCCGGCCCCAGAGGCGGCGCACGACATGAAAATGATACCGCTCACCTCCGACCGGCTGGGGGTGTGCTGCCGCAAGGGCCACGAACTGGAAGGCGTTCCCAAACTGCCGCTCTCCAGCCTGTTGAAGTATCCCTGGGTGATGCCACCGCAGACGACACGCGCCCACCAGCGGATGAAAGCGCTGTTTGTCGCGGCCGATCTCGCTCCGCCGCGCGCCGTGGTGGAAACCGAATCGATGGCGTTCCTGCTGCAGATGGTACGGTTCTTCGACGCGCTGACCTTCACCGTCTCAACCACGCTGAAGCTGCCAGAAGCGGCCGACCTGACCATGATCGATGTTCCCGCGTTGGAAGCCGTGCGCAGCGCCGGCATCATCAGGCGGAAGAACGGCTGGCTCTCGCCCGCCGCCGAGACGATTGTCAAGGAACTGATCGCGATATGCCAGGAAGAGCCGACGAATTAGCCATTCCGTTTCGGCATCGATGTCGGCATTTTTGTTATTTGTGTGAATGGCATTCTTGTGAAATCGTCGCCTACAATGGTTGTGCCATCGTGGGAGGAAAGAATGACAGGCACGTTCCGTATCAATCGACGGCATGCGCTCGCCGGAATGGGAGCCGCCGCGCTTTCAACGTCGTGGCGCCCGCTTTGGGCACAATCGGTGGCCCCGATCACCATCGTCATCAACCAGTCGCCCTGGTTCGAAAGTTTTCGCCGGACGGTCGAGCAGTACGAAGCTGAGACCGGAAACCGGGTAGAGCTCGACGTGAATCCGTTTGCCGGCTCGCTAGAAAAGCAGCGCAACTCCGTGCGGGCCGCCTCGGGCCAGTACGATATCCTGATCATGAATTCCGGCTGGTTTACGGAGATGTATGCCGGCGGCTTCGTTACGCCGATCACCGACATCGACCCGAGTTTTCAACTCGACCCCGAGGTCTATACCCTCGGCGATACGGTCTACTACAACGCCGAGAAGAGGACAGTTACCGCCGACGGGAAGCTGATGTCCATTCCCGTCTCGCCGCTCATCCCGATGCTCTACTACCGGGGCGATCTCTACGCCGAAGCGGGGCTGCAGGCGCCGAAGACGTTCGCCGAACTGGAAGAGAACGCGCGACGTTTCCATGAGCCGCCCCGCCGCTACGGGATCGTACAGCGTGGGGCCCGCGGACCGCACACGGTGGCCTACGACTTCTATCCCTATCTCTACGGCCACGGCGGCGGCATCTTCAGGGACCAGTCGTCCGGCGACTACACCGTCACGCTCAATAGTCCGGAAGGGCGCGAGGCGCTCGAATACTACATCCGGCTTGCCCGGGAGGCCGGTCACCCGAAAACCGCGGCCATGGATCAGGCTGAGGTGATCCAGGCCATGGTGACCGACAATACGGCGCATATCATGATGGTGATCGCCGCCTGGTCGCAGATGGACGATCCGAACAAGTCCGCTGTCGTCGACAAGGTGGAATGGGCTCCGCCGCCTTCATTGCCTGGGCTGCCCACTGCCCCGGGTCTCGGCCACTGGCTGGCCGGCATCGCGCATAACGTGCCGGACGACCGCAAGCGCGCGGCGGTGGAGTTCCTGCGCTGGTTCCAGACCAAGGAGGCCCAGCTTGTAACAGCGGAGGCGGGCGGCATCCCCGTCCACGCGGCGGTTTACAGAGAGCCGATTGCTGAGGAGCGCCGCTACCGCTGGATGAAGCCCCTCGCCGAGGCGCTCCCGCATGCCGTAAACATCTATCAGTTCCCCGAGGCGAGCGAGGTGATCGCCGTGCTGGAGCTCGGCCTAAACCGCGCCATCGCGGGTGAGATCACCGCCGTCGATGCGCTGAACGGCATGGCGGACGAGATCCACGCGATCATGGCTAAGCATCAGTACAACACCGGCCAGATCGAGCGGCTCTGAGGCGAGAGGGGAGCATCCCGAATGAGCACGGCCTCGGTCGTGACACAGACAGCGGAGCAGGCCGCCAGCCAGAGGTCGGTCACTCCGCTTGGCGATGACCGACTGTGGCGCTGGCTGACCTTCTCGCCGGCGCTGGCACTGATGCTTGTGCTCAGCGTGCTCCCCCTTGCCAATCTGTTCGTAAGCAGCTTCCAGGACATCACCTGGAGCGGCGGGGCCTCGACCCGCAGCTTTGTTGGCCTGTCGCACTATGCGGCGCTGGGGTCCGATGCGCTGTTCCATGCCGGCATCCGCAATACCTTCATCTTCGCATTCTGCGCCGTAGCGGGCCAAATGATCCTTGGCCTTGGGCTTGCCGTTCTTTGCAGCAGAGTGACGCGGGGACGCGTCATCTACAGGGCGGTCTTCATCCTACCTATTCTCATCCCCGGCATTGTGATCGGGGCCATCTGGAAGCTTCTACTCAACTACGATTTCGGCCTGATCAACCAAGGGCTCGCGCTCCTGAGTATTGCTCCGCACGACTGGCTGGGCTCCTCGGAAACGGCTCTTCTATCGGTCATCGTGGTCGATATCTGGCACTGGACGCCGTTCTGCTTCCTCCTCTTTCTCGCCGGCCTTGAATCGCTGCCGCAGGACATCTTCGAAGCCGCGAAGGTGGACGGAGCCAGCTCCTGGCAGGAGTTCCGCCTCATCACGCTCCCGCTGATGGTTCCCACCATCGTTGTCACCTTCGCCTTCCGCCTGGTGCTTGCCTTCAAGGTGTTCGATGAGGTGTATCTCCTGACGAGCGGCGGCCCGGGAACGGCAACCGAGGTGGTGAGCTTCACGCTCTACCAGCGCTTTTTTACCGAGGACCGGATTGGCTACGGTTCGGCCATATCGGTCGCCGTCATCTTCATCGTCTCGCTCCTGCTGGTGATGGCGATTTCGGCGCGCCGCCGGTTGGGGAGCACGTCATGAGCGGCTCAGTCTCCCATCGGGGGCGTACCGCCCTCACCCACATTGTCCTGATTGCAGCAGCGGCCATCGTCATCGTTCCCGTCGCATGGACCGTAGCCGCCGGCTTCCGCACGCAGATTTCGCTCCTTATGGGCGAGTTTTTCTTCAAGCCCGTGTGGTTCAATTTCGCGGAGGTCCTGTTTTCGAAAACCTCCGATTTTCTGCTGAACTACCGGAATTCGATCATCGTCGGCGTCACAAGCACGGCGCTTTGCCTCGTCGTTGCAACGCTGGCGGCGTGGTCGCTCCACCGCATGCGCTGGCCGGGCTGGGTGGTGCACATCTTCCTCGCCTGGGCGTTGATTTTCCACATGATCCCGCCAGTGGCTCTCGCCAGCGCCTGGTACACCATGGCCCGGTCCGTGGGGCTCGACAACACCTTCACCGCCCTTATCCTCGCGCATACGACGCTCAACCTGCCGATGGCCCTGTGGATGATGAGCGTCTTCGTGCGGGACGTGCCAAGGGAGCTGGAGGAAGCCGCTGCCATCGACGGTGCGACCACGCCCGTTCTGCTGCGGCATGTGATTCTGCCGATCATCGCGCCGGGGCTTGCGGCAACCGCCGTTCTCACCTTCGTCTTCTCCTGGAACGAATTCGCTGTAGCGCTGACGCTCAGCATGAAACAGACGGCGACGGTGCCGGTGGCGATCGCCAAGTTCGCCCAGGATTTTGAAATCCAGTACACGCAGATGGCTGCAAGCGCAGCGCTTTCGATCCTGCCTGCCCTGCTGCTGCTCCTGATCGCGCAACGCTACATCGTCAAAGGACTGACCCAGGGTGCGGTGAAATGATCCGCTTCGGCTCGGGACTTTGCAGGTTGAGGATATCTTGAATGAAGGTCGTCTTCGTCCTTTTTGACTCGCTCAATCGGCACATGCTTTCGTCCTATGGGGGAACGCAGATCCCTACCCCGAATTTCGACCGCTTAGCGCGGCGGACGGTCACTTTCGACAAGCACTATGTGGGCAGCCTCCCCTGCATGCCCGCGCGGCGCGACATGCTGACGGGCAGGCTCTCGTTCCTGCACAGAAGTTGGGGACCCCTGGAGCCCTTCGACAATGCTTTCCCCGAACTCCTGCATGAAAAGGCCGGCGTCTACTCCCACCTGATTACCGACCACTTTCACTACTGGGAGGATGGCGGCGCCACCTACCACAATCGATATGATTCCTACGAATTCGTGCGCGGTCAGGAAGGGGACCGCTGGAAGGCGATCGTGCAGCCGCATTGGGAGCGGCTTCGCGAGATGTATCACGAACGCCAGTTCACGACCGAGCGGCGCAAATACTTCTCGCAGAACATCATAAACCGGGAATTCATCCGGGAAGAGAAGGACTTCCCCGCAGTCCAGTGCTTCGCGCACGGCTTCGAATTTCTCGATCGGAACCGTGACGCCGACAACTGGCTCCTGCAGATCGAAACGTTCGATCCCCACGAGCCATTCCATGCGCCGAGCCGCTTCAAGGAGCGGTTCAACAGCGGCTGGAACGGCCCGATCCGCGACTGGCCGCGCTATGGCCGCGTCGACGAGCTTCCGCAGGAATGCGAGGAGTTGCGCGCCAACTACCACGCTGTCGTTTCGATGTGCGACCACCTCCTCGGCAAGCTTCTCGATTATTTCGACCGGCACGACATGTGGAAGGACACCGCCCTGGTGGTAACCACCGATCACGGTTTCCTGCTCGGCGAGCACGACTTCTGGGCCAAGAACCGCATGAACCTCTATGAGGAGCTCGCGCACATCCCGCTTTTCATACACGATCCGCGCAGGCCCGAATGCGCCGGCACGCGCTCCGCAGCACTCACACAGACGATCGACCTTGCGCCCACTTTCCTCGACTTTTTCAACGTCGAGCCTGCCAAGGAGATGGAAGGCTTCGCCCTGACGTCCATGATGGCGGGAGAGAAGCGGCGGGAAGGCGTGCTGTTCGGCTATTTCGGCGGGGCGGTGAACATAGCCGATGGCCGCTACACCTATCACCGCTTCCCCGAAGACCTCGCCCGGCAGGAGATCTATCAGTACACGCTCATGCCGACCCATATCTTTTCGCCCTTTACACCGGGGGAGATGGCCGAGGCCACCATGGCCGAACCGTTCTCCTTTACGAAGGGCGCGCGGCTCCTCAAGGTGCCGGTCACCAAGCGCTCGCCCATGTACGATAATTACGGCCCCGGCGCGCTTCTGGAATCGGACACCCGGCTTTACGACCTGCAGGAAGATCCCGGGCAACAGAACCCGCTGACGGACAAGGAGCAGGAGGAGAGGCTGCTTGCCCTGATGATTGAGCTCATGCGGGCAAACGACGCGCCGCCGGAGGCCTTCACCCGCCTGGGTCTTTCGGTCGAACCGATTGGGGCGGCGGAATTGAGATGAGCCCGGACTGGATCCATTTCCTGAAGCCACGGGTCGGTGACCTGCGGCAGCTCGCAAACGTGCGGCGGATCGTGCTGGACGACGGAACGGAGCGCGGCGTGCGCGCGCTCTCCTTCTCGACCGGCGGCGGGCTTGATTTCTGGGTGCTCACGGACCGCTCGATGGATATCGGTACGCTCTCATGGCAAGGCGTCCAGATCGCCTGGCAGGCCGCTTCGGGCTTTTGCGCACCAGCCCTGCTCGATCCGGAAAGAGATCAAGGCTACGGCTTCAGAAGGGGCTTCAGCGGCTTTCTCGTCACATGCGGCCTCGACCATATCCGTCAGCCCGTCGATGGCTATCCGCTGCACGGCCGCTTCCCTTTTACGCCCGCCAGGCTCACCGCCTATGGTGAGGACTGGGAGAACGGAGAGCCCATGCTCTTCTGTGAGGGAGAGGTGGTGCAGAGCCGCTATGGCGGCGAGGCCCTGCGGCTCAAGCGCCGCATCGAGGCGCCGGTCGGTGGCGCATCGATCCGGATACTGGACACCGTTGAGAACCTTGGCGCCGGGGCTGTGGCGCAGGCGAGCCTCTACCACTTCAATCTCGGCTTTCCGGTGGTGGCCTCGGGAACAGTCATGGAATGGAATGGCGAGCGCATCCTGGGCCCCATAGAGCTTCCGGACGACGATGGTCTCATGCCCGCAAGAACCTGGCCGGCCTCCACGGCGGGTGAGGCGCAGTGCATCGTCAGATCGCCGGCGAATGCGGAGATGCCCGGCATGGCGGTTTCCTTCACTTTCGATGCGGCAACGCTCGGGCATCTTCAGGTCTGGCACGACCTGAGACAGCATGCCGGGGTTCTCTCCATCGAGCCGTGCAACAGCCCGTGGCCACAGGAGGAGAATGTGGCCCCGCAAATGCTTCAGCCGGGTGAAAGCCGCCACTTCCGCCTGGAAGTCGCCGTTGCTGGCACTGCGCCCCGCCCCTTCTCTTCAGCCGGCTGATTGCGGGAGAATGCTGATGGCTCTCCTTATGCTCAACAATGATGGAAAGTCACGCAGCTCAAGCCTGCTGCGAAATCTGCTCGACCGCCTAAGGTGTTCCGGCAGATATAGGCCCGAGCTCCATTATATGCGCGGCCCCGGACCGGCCAGCCTCGCGAAACAAAGTCGAGCAAGCGCCACACAGACGGAAGACAAAACTTTTGGTGCCGAGGACCTTGCTGATCCTGTAGAGGGCCACAGCTGAAGCGTGGGCACCCGAAAGCCTTCAAAATACGATGGCACTGCGAGGAGTGCGCGTTTGGGAAGGGTCGGTCGCGCCATGAAGTCTGGAGAGCTACGCGTCGCGATAATCGGCTCCGGGCTTATCAGCGGCTATCACGTCGCCGGGATCCGTGCGGCAGGCCGCGCCCGCGTCGTGGCGATGGTCGGACGCAACCGCGAGAAAACGGAACGGCGTGCGCGTGAACTTGGCATTGACCGGGCTGAAACGGATTTCCGGGGGGTGCTGGAAGATGCGTCCGTGGACGCCGTAGTGGTTGCCACCCCCGACAACACGCACAAGACCATCGCCATAGCTGCGCTCGAGGCCGGGAAGCCGGTGCTCGTGCAGAAGCCAATGGCGCTCAGCATCGAGGAATGCCGCGCCATTCTCGACGCGCGGGACAGGACCGGCTGCCCGCTCACCGTCTCTTTCATGCACCGCTACTTTCCCGAGGTTCGGTGGCTGAAGGATCTGCTGGGTAAAGGCGCGCTCGGTACCATTCAGACCATTCGTATCCGCAACGCCACGCCCGGGGCGGATTGGGGCGACTGGTTCTACATGCCGGAGGCGGTCTCTGGGGGTGTCGTCATGCAGCTCGGCGTTCACGGCATTGATCTTTGCCAGCACCTTTTCGGACCGATCGAAAGCGTTTCGGCGTGCGTTTCAAGGGCGGTGCCCGAGCGAATCCTGAAAGACGGGCGCAAAGTAAAGACACAGCTAGAGGATAACGCACTCGCCATATACAGCTTTTGCAGCCGGGCGATGGCGAGCCACGAGATGAGCTACACAGAGATTGCCGGTTGCGACCGGTTCAGGCTTGAAGTGCAAGCCGACGCCGGCACGGTGTGGCTGCGCACGGAGAGAGGACCAGCCGTTATTTTTGCTCCCGCCATCACCGGTGAGACCGCATGGGTTGCGCCCGGTCTGCCGAGGAAAGAAGCGTTCGGCGAGGCACATCACCGCCACTGGATATCCATCGCAAGAGGAGAAGCCGAACCGGACGACACGGCCGAGGCCGGCCTTTCATCGATCCAAATTGCCGAGGCGATCTACCGTTCGGCCCGCGAGGGCAGGACCATCGCCGTAGCTCCGGAATATGGCCTCTCATGACGCTGCGGATCGCCCTTCTGGGCGTGGAGCACTACCACGCCAACTTCTGGACAAAGGCTTTCCTGGAGAAAGGTGGGGTGGCGCTCGCCGGCGTATGGGACGCAAACCCCGAAATCGCCCTCGCCTTCGCTGAAAAATATACGCTCCCGCTCTGGAGAGACGCGGAAGCACTCGTGGACGAAAGCGATGCTGTCGCCATCTGCTCTGCCACCGCAGACCATCGGCAACTCGTGGAGATTGCGGCGCGGTTCGGCCGCCCCATCCTGTGCGAGAAGCCGCTCGGCGTCTCGCTCGAGGACTGTGCCGCTATCGCGGACATTGTCGCGCGCAGCGGCGTTCCTTTCATGCAGAGCTTTCCCAAGCGCTTTGACCCGGTCAACCGCGAGATCGCCGATCTTCTTGCCCGGGAGGCGCTGGGACGCGTCACTATGTGCCGCATTCGCCACGGCCACAACCATGGGCTCGATCCGGCATTCCGCAAGCAATGGTTTGTAGACCCGGTGCGCTCGGGCGGCGGCACGCTGCTCGACGAGGGCATACACGCGGCGGATTTCCTGCGTTTCCTCTTCGGCGAGCCGGAAAGCGTTTTTGCCGCCACATCGTCCGCGGCGCTCGGCCTGCCCGTGGAAGACACCGCACTTGCGACCTTCCGCTATGAGAGCGGCATGCTGGCGGAGGTGGCGACAAGCTGGTGCTTCGCCGCGGCCGACACGTCCATCGAAATCTACGGCACGGAGGGAACGATCCTCCTTTCCGGCGTGGATATCGCCTCCCGCCCTGCACGCGAGAGCGGCTTTCTTCGCATTTTCACGCACCGGGACGGCTGGTCGCAATCCGGGATGATCCCGCATTTCAAAACGGGCATCTTCCATGAGCATGTGGCCTGGGCGTTTGTCGACGCGCTGCAAGCGGACAAGCCGATGTCGGTGACGCTGGCGGACGGCCATCGCGCCTGTGCGATGATCGAAGCGGCATATCGCTCTGCGAAGAGCGGGCGGGCGGAAGACATTCATTTTCCGCCGGCAGCAGAACAGGTGGAAAAGGAGAACCTATGCTGAAGAGGCGTCTGCCGCCGGGGCTTATGCCGCTGGCGGCCCGGCTGGGCCTCAGGCCCTTCTATGGCGATATCCATAACCACTGTGCGATTTCCTACGGTCACGGCTCGCTGGAAAGCGCTCTGCACCGGGCCAAACAGCAGCTCGATTTCGTTTCCGTAACCGGCCATGCCCACTGGCCCGACATGCCGGTCGACGATCCAGCGGTCGCCCATATTGTCGATTTTCACGTCAGAGGCTTTGCGAAGCTGGCGGGCGCATGGCCAGCACATTTCAACACGCTCTCTGCCGCGAACGAGCCTGGATGCTTCACGGTGTTCCCCGGCTATGAGATTCATTCCAGCGCCCATGGCGACCGCACCATCGTCTACCGCGACCTCGACCAGCGTGAATTGGTACTGGCCGACACACCGGAAGAGCTTCGGCAGCGCCTGCAGCTGCTTTATCCCGGCCGCGCAATCGCGTTTCCCCACCATATTGGTTATCGGGTTGGGGCGCGCGGCCTGAACTGGGAGACATTCGACGCGGCCATCGCGCCGGTGATCGAAATCGTATCGATGCATGGCTGCTCCGAAAGCTCCACGACCGACCGTCCCTTCCTGCATTCGATGGGTCCTTCGGACGGACGCTCCACCGTCGTCCGCGGACTTTCGGAAGGCCATGTCTTCGGCTTTTTGGGCAACACCGATCATCACAGCGCCTTCCCGGGCTCCTATGGTCATGGCCGCAGCTGCGTCTACGCGAGCGAAAATACCAATGAAGCGCTTTGGGAGGCATTGCAGCAGCGCCGCACCACCGCATTGACGGGCGACTGCGCACATCTTTTCGCGGCCATCGGCGACAGCCCGCAGGGAAGCGTCATCCCGCCGTCAGCAAGAGTGAGCCTGGAGATCGAAGCCGTCGCTGGAGGGGTGATCGATTACATCGACGTGATTCGCTCCGGTCGGCTGACCCATCGGATTACCCCGCAGCTCAGCCCCGCGCCGGTCTCATCGGACCCTGACGCCGTGGAGACAATCCTTGTGCTTGAAATGGGTTGGGGCGCGCGCGGCTCCTGGCACGATTGGGAAGGTACCCTCAGCCTTTCCGGCGGAGACGTGCTTGCCATCGAGCCGCGTCTGAGGGGACCGGAGATCGTCTCCCCACTCGAAGGTGAGGAGGAGGTGGCGGAGGCCAGGTTCGATTGGGATGGAGAGCGTTTGAGCTTCGCGCTGCGCGCCCACGCGAACCCGAACAATTTCACCGTCTCGACCCAGGCGATAGCCATGCGCGTGCGCCTCTCGGCCGAGGCTGCAATTCACGCCAATATCTGCGGCAAGACTTTCACCGTTCCGGCCGAACGGCTTTTCGAGGGCGCGCTTTCGGGCAATCTCGGGCCGATCGACAGTCCGGCATTTCGCTTGTGGCAGCTGCCGCTCCCGCACGACTGGCAGTGGCATGGACAGATCGAGCTCGAAGACCTGCAGGACGGCGAATGGCTCTACTTACGGATGCGGCAAAGCAGCGGACAATGGAGCTGGGCGAGCCCGTTCTTCATCCGGTCGGGCTCAGAGTCCCGATAGCGCAGACAACAAAGAGCTTTTGCGGCACCAAGTATCGCTCCTAATACCGGCGAGGTGAGATAGCGCCAGAATCCTTGCGTGATCCGGTTGCTCTGAATACGCCAGTTGAGGATTTCCAATAGACGCGATTGCTTCACGTCCGCGCATTTCGGATCGTCCCAGCGGTTGTTCACCTCTTGCGGGTCCACCCATAGATCGAAAAGCTGTCCCTCATCGGAATCGACGAAGTGGACCAGCTTCCAATCGCCCTTGCGCACCATCGTCATGAACTGGGTCTTTTCGAGAATCTCGATCTGCCCGGAGGTTGGTTCGACGAGCTGCGCCACCATGCGCGCGATCGTTGTCTTGCCGCTGCCGATTCACCGACGAGCCCGACCACCTCGCCGCGCGCCACATCGCAGGAGACGTCCTCCACCGCGCGCAGGACGGGTCCGCGTCCGAAAACGACCGGAGAGAAGTGCTTGCTGAGGCCGGCCACCGCGCCGAAATAGTCCCGGCTGGTAACGGCAGTGATCATCAGCAGGCCCATGCCCGGCCAATTGAAGACGCTTTCGATGAAGATGGCACCGCCGATCGCTCCGCCGATGGTTGAGCCGATAAGGGTGATGACCGGCAGAAGCGCGGTGCGCATATAGTCCTGGGACAACACCTCCAGAAGGGAGCTGCGCATGTACCGCATGATGAGCGCCCCCTGCGCGATCGAAAGCAGGGTTGCCAGCAGGATCAGATGGTAGAGAACGTCGAGGGTGGAATAGGGTTGGCCGGGCGTGAGCATGCCGCCCGAAGGGAACCACCGCAGGACGACCGAAAACGCGTAAAGGCCGAGCAGGCCGGTCAGGAACGCAGGGCTTGAAACGCCGAGAAACGACAGGATGGAGAGGCCGACGTCCGCGAGCCTGTTCTTGCGTATCGCGCTGACGATCCCGGTGAAAATGCCCGACGATGGCGATCAGCATCGCGGTGAACATCAACAGCACCGTCGGGCCGACGCGGCTGAGAACGAGCGGCAGCACCGGCACGCCGCCACGCTGGATCGAGTAGCCGAAGTCCCCGGACAGCGCCGCCGCCAGCCAGGCGAAATGCTGGATCGGCAGGGGCTGATCGAGGCCAAGTCGTTCGCGAAGCGCGGCAAGATCCTCTTCCGATATCGGAATGGTGGGATTGATGTAGGCATCGATCGAATCGCCGGGCGTGAGCGGAGCTTCCGGCGGTCCGCCCTTCGGCGCCGCCAGGTTTCATAGTGAACCGGCCGATGTCAGGTTGAGAGAGTTCGAGCCTCAGCGGCCCTCGCGAATCAGTTCAGCTCAGGGTGCCGCACTCGTGGTCGATCGTGCGATGAGGTGTGTTTCCAGCATATAGCAGGCGTCGCCAAGAGCGTCCGACTGAAGCAGCTGCATCAGCAGCGAGACGGAAACCTTGCCGGCCTCGGCGGACTGGCCTGAGACCGTCGTAAGCACCGGTACCATCAAGGCCCCCAGCGCGTCGTCGCAGCCAACCACGGAAAAATCCGCCGGAACGGACACGCCGCGCGCGGCTAGCCCAGCGAGGATGCCCTGCGCCATCACATCGTCGAACGCAATCGCCGCCGTCGCTTTCCGGGAAAGAATAGAGGGGACGGCCTGGAGCCCCGCCTCGAAGCTCGGCACCGAGGCCGAAATCACGCTGAGTTCCAGGCCGAGTGCAGTGGCCGTCTTGCGTGCGGCGGCGCGGCGCTGCTTGTTCGACCAGGAGGCCGAAGGACCGCTCACATAGACGATCCGCTTGTGCCCAAGCTCCGCGAGATGTCTTGTCGCCTCCGCCACGCCGGTGCCGCTGTCGATCAGCACCCTCGGAATTCCCTCCACATTGCGGTTGATCAGCACCATCGGCTTCCGCGAGGCGTGCGCCAGGATCCGCTCGTCGGACAGGCGCGGGGATGCCAGGATCACCCCCTCCACCTGGCTGGAAAGCCGGCCGAGCAGCTTGTCCTCCTTCTCGGCATCTTCCTCCGAATTGCCGAGGAACACGCAGAGATCGGACCGCTCCGCCTCGGCCTGTGCCGCGCGGATCAGGGGCGGGAAGAATGGATTTGCGACATCCGGCACGATGAGGGCGATGTTGCCGTTGCGACCGGTGCTCAGCGCGCGCGCCGTATGGTTGGGCACATAGCCGAGGCGCTTGGCCACAGCCTTGATGTGATCCACCGTCTCCGGGCTCAGCATATGCGGCTTTGTATAGGCGCGAGAGACGCTCGAACGCGCCACGCCCGCAGCCTCCGCCACCTGGCTGATCGTAACGCCGCCCTTCCGTTCGGCCGGCAACGCTCTTCTCCGGTCTGTTTGCCCCGCTAGGAGAATGCAGGGAGCGGAGCCACAACGCAAGCGTTGACATGCAACCGGTTGCACATAATAGTGCGCTGCCGGTATGGATGTTTATCGTCGGTAGCTGCAGCCTCTGGAGTTTCGCTTTGCGTTCTTCTTCCTCAGACCTGTCGCCATCCCCCGTTTCGACCCGCAAGGTGGAGCAGCTTGTCGTCCAGACGTTCCGGGATGAGGAGGAAATGGGGGCAGCGGCTGCGGCGGCAGTGATCGCCGCGCTGAAGGAGCGCCTGCGCCGCCAGGACCACCTGCGCATGGTCTTCGCCGCGGCGCCTAGCCAATCCTCCATGCTTAAGAGACTCAGCGTTGCCGAGGACATAGACTGGAGGCGCGTCACCGCTTTTCACATGGACGAGTTCATCGGCCTTCCGGCGGAGGCGCCGCAGCGCTTCGCCCATTGGCTGGACCGGCATCTTTTCGATAGGATTCCGTTTGGCGCGGTTCACAAGATCAGGCCCGAGCCCGACCCGGAACAGGAATGCGAGCGCTATGCCGGCCTTCTGAATGAGGCGCCTATCGACTTCGTCTGCCTCGGCATCGGCGTCAACGGCCATATCGCCTTCAACGATCCGCCGGTCGCCGACTTCGACGATCCCAATGACGTGAAGGTGATCGACCTCGACGAGATCTGCCGCAGGCAGCAGCTAGACGACCAGGGTTTTGCCAGCATGGACGAGGTGCCGCGGCGGGCGATCACGCTCACCATCCCCCGCCTCTTGCGCGCGGACCGGCTGTTCTGCATCGTTCCGGGAGCGCACAAGAAGGATGCGGTGCGCGGCAGCCTGCACGGGCCGGTAACCACCGCCTGCCCCGCAAGCATCCTGCGGCGGCATGCCGACTGCACCCTCTTCCTCGACAGGGAGGCCGATCCCGATGCCTGAGATCATGGACGCGGACGCGCTCTGCGCGGGCTATCTCGCAACCGTCCACACGCTGATGCAGCGCATCCTCGAAGAGGAGCGCGGTCCGATGGAGGCCGCCGCCGCGAAGCTCGCCGACCAGATCGAGGCAGATCGGCTGGTGCACATCTTTGGCCCCGGCGGCCATTCGAACCTCGCCGCGCAGGAGGTGTTCTTCCGCGCCGGCGGGCTGATGCACATCAGCGCCATCCTCGATGAAGGCACGCTTCTTTCCAACGGGGCGCTGCGGTCCATGGCCATCGAGCGGACGCCGGGCTATGGCCGCGTGGTCATTTCCAATGCCGGGCTCGGCGAAACGGATGTGCTGATCCTCGCCAACGCCTATGGCATCAACGCCGCCCTGATCGACGCGGCCCTCGAAGCGCGCTCGCGCGGCACCTTTCTTATCGGCGTGAGTTCGCGCGAGCATGCCGCAAATACGGCGCCCGAACATCCGGCCCGCCATCCCACCAAGCAGAACCTGCACGATATCGTCGACATTGCCATCGACACGAAGGTGCCGATCGGCGACGCGGTGGTGCGCGTGCCGGGCATGAGCCAGGACATCGCGGCGATCTCCACCTTCGCCAACGCCTATGCGCTGAACTGCCTGGTGATCCGCACCGTGGCCAAGCTTGTGGAGCGCGGCATCGAGCCGCCGGTCTGGCGCAGCGGCAACGCGCCAGGCGGCGACGAGGCGAACGCGCGCTTCATCTCCCGCTTCCGCGACCGGGTGCGCGCCCTATGACCAGTGCGGCCGTAATCTCCGGCCGTGATCCCGCCACCGGGAATGGCATCGCCGTTTCCGTGCGCGACGGGATAATCGAAGACATTTCTGCCACCGAAGATGTAGAGGACGTCTGGCTCTCGCCGGGACTGATCGACCTGCAGGTTAATGGTTTTGGCGGTATCGACCTCAATGACGGAAAGCTCAATCCGGAGCGGGTCATTGAGCTTACCCGAACGATGCTCAGCCTGGGGGCCACGACCTATCTGCCGACGCTGATCACCGCGTCCCGAGAGGCGCTGCTCGACGGGCTGGCGGCGATTGCCGAAGCCCGGCGCATCGACGGGCTGACAAGGCAGGTCATTCCCGGCGTGCACATGGAGGGGCCGAGCGTTTCGCCGGCGGACGGGCCGCGCGGCGCCCATCCTGCCGCTCATGTGCGGCCGCCGTCGCTGGAGGAGTTCGCAGCCTGGCAGAAAGCGAGCGGAGGGCTCGTCCGCCTCATCACGCTCGCGCCCGAGCACAAGGGCGCTGTCGATTATATCCGCGCCGTCGTGGCCGAGGGCGTCCATGTGGCGCTTGGCCATACGGCCGCGAGCCCGGAGCAGATAGCAGCCGCCGCGGAAGCGGGTGCCACCCTTTCCACGCATCTCGGCAACGGCGTTGCCGCGACGTTGCCGCGCCATCCCAATCTCATCTGGGCGCAGCTTGCGGACGACCGTCTTTCGGCGAGCTTCATCGCCGACGGCCATCACCTTCCCGCCGAAACGTTCAAAGCCATGCTGCGCGCGAAGGGCCTTGAACGCGCGCTGCTCGTCTCGGACAGCGTGGCGCTGGCGGGCATGCCGCCAGGGATCTATTCGCAGGCGATCGGTGGCGAGGTCGAGGTGCGCGCGGATGGCCGGATCGGCGTTGCCGGCACTCCCTATCTCGCCGGCGCCGGCCTGCCGCTCATTGCCAATGTCCCGATCGCCACGTGCATGGCCGGGCTTTCGCTTGCCGAAGGCCTGCAGCTTGCGACGGCAAATCCCGGACGGTTCGCCGGTGGGATCGGCCGCCTTGCTCCTGGACAGAATGCCGACCTCATACGGTTCACCACCGGCGCGCCGGGCGAGCCGCTGAAAATCGAGGCGGTCTGGAAGGTCGGAGAAGAGGTGTTCCGCGGATGATCCGGGCCGGAGCCGCCATCGTCGACATCACCCCGCCCGCCGGGCTTGCGATGTCTGGATTCGCGGCGCGAACGCTGCCTGCAAGCGGCACGCATGATCCGCTGACCGTAAGGGCGCTGGCCGTGAACGACACGGCTGTTGCTGTCGCCGATGTTATCGGGCTGCACCACGAGATGAGCGCGCGCATCCGCCGCCGCTGCGTGCTGCCGGACGAGGGCGTCATCGTCGCCGCGCTTCATAATCACGGCGGTCCGGTTTCGATGGTGCGGCGGCTCGGGGCGGAAGCGGACCTGGCCTATCTAGGCGTGCTCGAAGATGCCTGCGTGAAAGCCATCGACGAGGCGGTGGCCCGCCAGCGCCCGGCGCGGCTGGAGGTTGGTCTCGGCGCCGACCCGGACATCGCCCGCAACCGCCGCCGGCCCGACGGGCCCCTCGACCGCTCGCTGCCTCTCCTGCGGGTGGTCGGGGAAGACGGCGCCACAATCGCGCTGATGACCAACTATGCCTGCCATCCCGTCGTGCTCGGAGCCGACAACACACTCTGGACCGCGGACTATCCGCACTACGTGCGCGCCACGCTGGAGGCGGAGTATCCAGGAGCGATCGCCATCTTCATGACCGGTTGCGTGGGCGACGCCAATACCGGCCATTCCGCGCACGCCTCCCTGTCCCTTGCAGCGAACCCGGAGCGCACCTTTGCCGCAGCCGAGCGCATCGGCCGCGCCATTGCCGAAGCGGCGATGCGGGCCCCGTCCCAGCTGCTTGGCGAAAAGATCGCAGCCAGCAATGCCGCGGTACAGCTGCATTTCGAGCTCCGCGAGCAGGGGGCGCCGGACGCCCTGGCAGAGAAGTGGCGGCGGGAAGCGGCCGAGGCTGATCCCGTGGAAGCAACGCTCCTCAACCACTGGGTTGCCTGGGCCGAGAGGGTTGCAGGGCGCGACATGCGCCCGCTCACCGCCCGGGTGACACTGCTCGACTGGGGCGGATTGCCGGTCATCGGCCTTCCCGGCGAGATCTTTGCTTCGACGGCGCTTTCCATCAGAAAGGCTTTTGGGCCCGATCCACTCTTCATCGCCGGCTTTGCCGAGGACAATCCGGGCTACATCCCGCCGCAGGAGGAATATGCCTTCGGCGGATACGAGGTCGAGGAGGCGCACCGCTATTACGGACAGCCGGCCGCTTTTGCGCCAGGCTCCGCCGAGGCGCTGGCGGCCGCCGCCATTTCCTTGCGCACCGGGGGCTGACAGATGCTGCCGGCAAGCACCTTGCTTCACTTGACGCGCAACCGGTTGCATGGCAGGTTTTTCTACAGGGAACACTTCCGCTCATGATCAAGGGGAGAGCACAGATGAGAGCGCACAGGGCACGCAAGTCTCGATCCATCAAGGCCAAGATCGCAGGAACGCCTTTGGCGCTCGCGGTGGCGGCGGGCCTTTCCATGACGACCACCACGGTGTCGGCCCAGACCATCTCCGTCTGGAGCGGCTATCCGGAAATGGCGCCGTTCTACGAGCACGTGGCAGAGTCCATGAAGGACGAATATCCGGACCTGCAGGTGAACGTTGAGGCGATCGCGCTGCGCGAGCATGAGAAGCGCATCGCGCTCGGGCTCACATCGGGCTCCGCCGGCGTCACGGTGATCGAGCTAGCAGGCTCCACAGCCAGCCGCTACATCGAGAACGACCTTATCCCCGCCGCACCTGAAAATGTCGCCGCCTTCGTGAAGGATCCGGCCAATTTTGGCTCCTTCTTTGTCGAGACCGCGAGTAAGGACGGTACCGTCTACGGCGTGCCGCTGTTCCGCGGCCAGGGCGCTCTTTTCTACAACGTCGACATGTTCGAGGCAGCCGGTCTGACCGAGCCGCCGCGGACCATGGAAGAGTACACCGAATATGCCGAAAAGCTCACCCAGCGGGACGAGAATGGCAATCCGACCGTCTCAGGCTGGAGCTTGCGGCTCACCGGCGGCGGCCAGGGCATTGCTGAGAAGTTCTGGATCAACCTATTCCAGTACGGCGGCTCGGTGATCGAGCCTGACGGCAACGGCAAGTGGCGCGCCAACTACGCCAACGAGGCGGGCCGCAAGGCGCTGAAGCAGTATTTGGAGAACGTGCACGTTCTGAAGACAGTGACGCCCGAGATGCCGGCGGATGCCGAGGCCTTCGAGCGCGGCCAGACAGCTATGTTCATCCGCGAATCCTGGGTGATCGGCGACATCGCCGCCAAGGCTCCGGACCTCAACTACGCGACGGCTCCCCTGCCCCGCGGCTCGATCGCACTGCCGACCAATCTCTATGTGAATTCGGTCGAGGGCGAAGATGCCGAGGCCGCCTGGGCCTTCGCGCTTGCCACCAATGAGCCCGAAAACCTCATCTGGCTTCTGGACAATGTGGGTTGGCTGCCGAACCGCTCCGGCGTCGATTACTCCGTCGTCACCGACCGTGTTCCTGCTTTCGCCGCCTTCGTGGACTATCCGGAGGATTACGAATTCTTCACGCTTCCGGCGATCGGCCCCATCGAGGAGGTGCTGACGCGGCTTGCCGGCCAGCTGACCGCCGCTTACGCCAATGCGGACCTGGCGCAGGATGATGCGGCGATCGACGCCTTCCTTGCATCGGCCGCCGAGGAGACGAACAATATCCTCAGCCGCGAGGGCTTGCTGGCCGAATAAGTGCCCTCGCTATAAGCTCCAGGGCGGCCACCGGCCGCTCTGGCTATAAAGGCAGTTCCGACGGGAAAGCATATGCTGCAGCGAAGACTATGGCGGTTCGCGATGCTGGCGTTCCTGCCGACGCTCGCGATCTTCGCATGGGTGCGCATCTATCCGATCACCGAGACGCTGCGGCTCAGCCTTCACAAGTGGGACATCCTGTCAAAGAACAAGCCTTTCATCGGGCTCGACAATTTCCGCGAGCTTTTCCATGACCGGCTGTTCCTCGATGCGCTGGTGAACACCTCGATCATCGCTTTCGGCGTTCTGGCGGTTACCATCCCGCTGGCCATAACGATCGCCGCGCTCATCCATCACCGCACCGCCTCGCGCTTCTCAGGCTTCTACGAGACGGCGGTCTTCATCCCCCATGTCGTTTCGCTCGTTCCCGCGGCCATGGCCTGGAAATGGATCTTCGACGCCAAACTCGGACCGCTGAACGCGCTTTTGCAGTATTTCGGCGTCCCGGCGCAGCCCTGGCTTTTCGATCCGGTGCTGTCGGTGATCTGCATCATCGTGCTCTGCTCCTGGCAGGCGCTCGGCTATGCGGTGCTCATCTATCTCGTCGGCTTCAAGAGCCTGCCGGTCTCGCTTTTCGAGGCCGCCAAGCTCGACGGCGCGGGCGGCATCCAGCGCTTCTGGTACGTGTCCATTCCGCTCCTGAAGCCGATCACGCTGTATGTTTCCGTCGTGACGCTGATTTCCGGCTTCAATGTCTATGCGCAGGCTTTCGTGCTTGCTTCCGACTCGCAAGGGGCGCCTGGCCGGCTGGTGCGGGTGCTCGTCCTCGACATGCTGGAAAACAGCTTCCGCAATTATCGTGTCGGCTATGCAGCTTCGGAAGCCGTGGTTCTTCTGGCGATCGTTCTGGTGTTGACCCTCATCCAGTTCGGCCTGCTGCGTGAGAAGGGACGGGCATGACGGCGGTGGACGCAACCGGCAAGGTCAGCGTGAGCGCAGCAGAAGAGATTCCCGCACGGGAAAGGCTCATCAATCTGGCGATCGACGTCTTTCTCTTCGCCTTCTCCCTTCTCATGATCCTGCCGCTCGTCTTCCTCGTCTCGAACGCGTTCAAGACGCCGCAGGAACTTCTGGCCTGGCCACCCACCATCATCCCTGCCGAGCCCACTGTGGAGAATTTCCGCGCAGTGCTCGCGGACACGCCGCTGGCGCGCTGGATCTTCAACAGCCTTACCTTTGCAGTGCTCTCGACCCTGTCGATCGTCGCCACTTCGGCGATCTCCGGCTATGTGCTGGCGAAATTCCGCTTCCGTACGTTGAGCGTCATCTTCGTGATCATCCTCGCTACGGCCATCGTGCCGTTCGAGGTTTACATGATCCCGCTCTATTTCCAGGCGCAGGCCTTGGGCATTCTCAATTCCACCTGGGGCCTCCTGCTCGGCTACCTGGTGATGAGCTTCGGCATTTTCCTGATCCGCCAGAACGTCATGCACTCCATACCCGACGAGCTTCTTGAGGCGGCGCGCATCGACGGCGCCGGCGAGTTCTGGATTTTCTGGGCGATCGTCCTGCCGCTTCTGCGCGGCGCACTCGGCGCGCTTGCCGTCCTCGCCTTCTTTCAGGCATGGACCGCCTTCGCCTGGCCGATGATCGTCACCACTACGCGCGAGACCTATACGATCGAGGTGGGGCTGGCGCTTTTCCAGACGGGCTTCACGGTGGATCTCGGCCGCCTGAGCGCGGCATCCGCCACCGTGCTTATCCCTTCCATCACCCTCTTCGTCATCCTGCGCCGCAACTTTGTGCAGAGCGTGGCAGCCACGGGCCTCAAGGAATGAGCGGCACGTTCCTGCAGGAGGCGGCGGAGCGCTACACGCGCGCCAATGCCGGCACGCTTCGATGGATGCTCTCCCGGCCGCCGCTCGGGCGCGGCTTCCTGAACACGAAGCTCAACAGCCTGACACTCGCCGATTACACGGCCGCCGACGGCCTGCGCGGACCGGATTATACCTATGGCTGGATCCAGGGCCGCGGCCTCGAGGCAATCGCTATCCATGCCGCCTTCTTTGCCGAGCGGCAGCCTGATCTTTCGCGAAAGCTCGATGAAGCCGGCTGCCGCCTCTACGCGCTTCTGAAGGAACTGCAGAGCACGGACGGTCACGTCTATTTCCGCTATAACGCGTCCATGCAGCCGATCCGCGCCGAAAAGGACGGGCGCGTCGTCCCCCAAAGCCCGGCAGGCGAGATCTACACCTATTCGGATGCCTTCGCGGCCAAGGGGCTGATCGCGGCGGCGCACCGCTACCAGCCGGAGGACCTGCCCAATCATCTCGCCTATCTCGGCCGCGTTATCGCAGCGATCGAGGATGGCCGTTTCCAGATGGACGAGCAGGCGGAGCTCGGCGAAGCGGCCCTTGCCGCCCAGGCGGACGATTTCGGGCCCCGCATGATCCTGCTGGGGGCCGCCGGCATGCTGGAGCGGCTAGGACTGGCCGAACACGCGGACTTCGCCGGACACTTCATCGCCCATGTGATCGAGCGGCACCTCGACCCGAACACTTTTCTCCTGCGAAACGTGCCCGGTGACGACCATTGCAATGTCGGCCACGGGATCGAGTTCGCCGGCTTCGCGCTGGACTATTCCCCGGCCGCCAGCGACGCGGAGCTGGTGTGCACACTCGAGCGCGTTCTACTCTCCTCGATCGACTTCGGCTTTGCGGAAGCCGGACTCTCGCTCACCATATCGATCTCCACAGGCGAGAAGCTCAGCCGTTACCAGCCCTGGTGGTCTCTGCCGGAAGCGATCCGTACGGCGGCGCTCGCCTGGTCACGGACCGGCAACCCCGACACGCTCGCCGCCTGGCGGCGGGCGGACGAGGCCTTCTTCCGCCAATACTGGCGAGGCGAACCGCCGATCGCCTATCAGACGCTGACTGCCGAAGGCCCGGTCGACTACGTGCCGGCGACGCCCGACCTAGACCCTGGCTATCACACCGGCCTCAGCCTGCTTACCGCCATCCGTGTTGCCGAGGGGGCGGACCGCGCCTGAGCACTGAGCCGGATATCGATGGTCTCGACGACTACGGCCTCCTCGCACGTATGCCACCCATCAGGCTCGCATCTCAACCTGCTGCCTCAACACGTCCTTAAGATTGAAGGCCGCGCGCATGAGGCGCGGGTGTAGTCGCTCTTCGGATCGCGGAACACCTCCGTCGGCCCTTCCTCGACCACCCGGCCGGTCTTCATCACGATCGTGTGATCGGCAAGCACCTTCACCACCGCGAGATCGTGGCTGATGAAAATGTAGGAGAGCCCATGGCTCTCCTGGATACGCCGCAGCAGATTGATGATCTGCTTCTGCACCGAGCGGTCAAGCGCGGAGGTCGGCTCGTCAAGCACGATGACCGTAGGCTTCAGCACCGTTGCCCTTGCGATCGCGATGCGCTGGCGCTGGCTGCCGGAAAACTCGTGCGGGAAGCGGTTACGCATGATGGGATCGAGCCCGACCTCCTCCAGCGCCTTGATCGCCGCTTCCTCGCGCTCGCGGGCCGCAAGCTGCGGTTCGTGCACCAGAAGCCCCTCGGTGCCTCCTTGAACCGGGCGTCAGAAGTTTTTGCCAGCATCTCGCGCAGCGTCGACACGTCCATCATCGACTCCGCCAGAAGCTTCTTCAGGCGTGCATTCTCCTCTTCCAGCGCCTTCAACCGCTTGGCCTCCCGGTGCAGCCGAGTTCAGAAGCCGGATTAGGGGTCTGGGTGCACGAATAGGCACCTCGCATCTCACTCATTTCAGGAACCCATCCCGTCGGTGAAAAGTTTGCCCTCGTGAAAGGAGGATTAGGTATGAAACCGTTGCTGGCCTTGATTTGCGGGTTCCTGGCCTCGTCCGCAGTCTTCATCAGCGGAGCGGCAATTGCCACCTACCTGATTGTTGCCGAACCGGCGCGGGAGCTGGATGCCAGCGCGGACGGAGCAGATCGCAGGCTAGCAGGCGACGCCGAAGCCGTAACGCAGGACGTTCGGCGCATCCCCATTCACGGGGCTGCCACCCGCAGCGGCGGCTTGACTAAAGCGGCGGCGGGCCCTTCCACAGCGGTTGCCGGAGAGATCGATGCGACCCCAACCGCAGGCGTCGCCCCGACAGGAGAAATAGGCGATGGCCAGCCGTCAAATGCCCTGGAAGCCGATGTCGCGGCACATGTGAAATGGTGCTCCGCCCGTTACCGCTCCTACCGGCCGGAAACGAACAGCTACATGGCCCATAGCGGAGAAGTCCGTCCGTGCGTATCGCCGTTCACCGCTACCGGAGAACCGGCACCTTACTACGCCGAAGAGCAACTTCACGTCACTAACGAAAGTCCGACGCTTTCAGCCGAACATATCCGGGACTGCCTCAGCCGCTACCGCTCGTACCGGCCGGAAGACAACACCTATCAGCCCTACGGAGGCGGGCCAAGGCGGCAGTGCGAGTGAAGCCAGTCGAGCGCGCGAGAATATCTGCGTGCCGCGCATTTCATACCCCGCTTTAAACACTTGCCGTTAGCGGGGAGCACGGCCGTTCAAAGTGGCTCTCGACTGAGGTCACTCGGCTCCGGTATCCTGTGCTTTCCGAACTTGTTCGCTTTCAGGTGTCCATGGCCTCGTCCTTTTCCGCCCGGCGATCCAAGACCAGCATTGAGCCCCATGCGGCGCCGACTATTGATCTGAGCGCCGTCATCATGGCGGCGACGCCCGATGAGCCGCGGGTGCTTACGGTGCGGTCAGATCCGCAGCAGCCGGAGGGGTTGCCCTCAGGCCCTTTGCAATCTCAGCATCGCACGCTTGAGATGGGGCTGCGCAGCTGGGTTACCGAGCAGACGCAGCTCACCCTGGGTTACGTGGAGCAGCTTTACACCTTCGGCGACAGAGACCGGGCCGAAGCCCATGACCCGAATGCGGGGCATGCGCTCTCGATCGCCTATCTCGCCCTCGTGCAGGAGGCGCGCCCAGCCGGCCTTGCCCATGCCTCTTGGCAAAACTGGTACGACTATCTTCCATGGGAGGATTGGCGCGACGGCAGACCCAAGGCGCTTGATGTCATCGAGCCCGCGCTGAAGGCATGGGCGCGTGCGGGCGGCAAACCCCTGCGGCAGTTCCGCGAGGAACGCATCGAGCTCACCTTCGGCTTCGAGGCCGGGACGTGGACCGACGAGCGCGTTCTTGAGCGCTATGAGCTGCTCTACGAAGCCGGCCTCGTGCCCGAGGCGCTGCGTGACGGCGCGACCGCGGCAAAGGCGCGGATCGCGCCCGGAAAGCCCATGGCCCTGGACCACCGGCGCATCCTCGCCACGGCGATCGGCCGCCTGCGCGGCAAGATCAAGTACCGGCCCGTAATCTTCGAGCTGATGCCCGCCGCCTTCACCTTGCTTGATCTTCAAAGAACCGTGGAAGCGCTGTCAGGCATACGCCTGCACAAGCAGAACTTCCGCCGCCTCGTGGAGATGCAGGGTCTGGTGGAGGAGACCGGAGAGGTGACCACCAAGACCGGCGGGCGCCCCGCCCGGCTGGTGCGTTTCCGGCGCGAGGTGCTGCTGGAACGGCCGGCGCCCGGCGTGCGCCTGCCGCGCCTGAGGTGATGCGTCGCGCCCTGAAAATTCCGGGTTGACGAAGACTTATACTCGCGTTTAGCATAATTTCGTACCGGCTATGCAGCCGGTTTTCTCATGTGCAAGAAATGCTCAAATCGAGCATTTCTATGATTTGCTAATGCTCATAATGAGTACAGGAGGCTGCCATGGCCAATGCTGCTCCGCCCGCGTCCCTGCCGCTGCCCGATCTTTACGCCCGTGTGCAGCATCATGTTCCATCCATGGAATGGCCTTCATTCGCCAGCGATATCGAAGCCATCCTGGCGCTCAAACGCGAGCGCAACGCGGTGATCCTGGCGCACAATTATCAGACGCCCGAGATCTTCCACACGGTCGCCGACATCGTGGGCGACAGCCTGGCACTTGCCCGCGAGGCGGCGAAGACAAATGCTGATGTGATCGTGCTTGCAGGCGTGCACTTCATGGCGGAAACCGCCAAGCTGCTCAATCCGGAAAAGACCGTACTCATCCCGGACATGGAGGCGGGCTGCTCGCTGGCCGAGTCGATCACCGCTGAGGATGTGCGCGAATTGCGAAAGCGCCATCCGGGCGTGCCGGTCGTCACCTATGTGAACACGTCGGCCGCCGTAAAAGCGGAGTCGGACATCTGCTGCACATCGGGCAATGCGAAAAAGGTGATCGCCTCGCTGGGCGTTGACCGGGTGATCATGCTGCCGGACGAGTTCCTGGCGCAGAACACCGCCGCGCAGATGCCCGATATAGAGATCATCACCTGGAAAGGCCATTGCGAGGTGCATGAGCGTTTCACGCCCCAGGATATCCGCGATGTGCGCGAGAGCTATCCGGACGTGGTGGTGCTGGCCCATCCGGAAGCGCCGCCGGAGGTGGTGGCGGAAGCCGATTTTGCCGGTTCAACCGCACGTATGGCTGAATTCGTCGGCGAGAAGCGGCCCTCCCGGGTCGCCCTGATCACCGAATGTTCGATGAGCGACAATGTGGCCGCGCTCTACCCTGAAATCGAATTCGTGCGGCCCTGCAATCTTTGCCCGCACATGAAACGCATTACTTTGCCCAAGATCCGGCAGGCCCTCGAACAGCGGCGGCATGAGGTGACCATCGATCCGGCCGTGGCCGAGAAGGCGCGGCTTGCCGTCGAGCGCATGCTCGCCGTGGGCTGAGGCACGTCTCGTGGGAACAGCCCATCCACAGTACGCCACGGTCCAGGACCGCGTCATAGTCGTGGGTGGTGGCATTGCAGGGCTTGCAACGGCCCTGCGCCTGACGCCATTGCCCGTCACTCTGCTTGTAGCCTCTCCGCTGGGGCGGGAGGCTTCCACGCCCTTGGCGCAAGGGGGCATCGCGGCGGCGATCGGTCCCGATGACAATCCCGCTCTTCATGCGGCCGACACGGTGAATGCGGGTGCCGGCCTCAGCGACCCTGCTGTTGCTGAAAGGATTGCGGCGGCGGCGCCCTCCTGCATCGAGTGGCTGATTGATCAAGGCGTGTCCTTTGACCGAACCGCCTCCGGCGCCAAGCTGCTTCTGGGTCTGGAAGCCGCCCACTCGCGCCGAAGGATCGTTCACGCGGCGGGTGACAGAACCGGCAAATCCGTGCTGGACGCTCTTATCCGCGCCGCCCGAGCCGCTCCGTGGATCGAAATCCGCGAGGGCTACCGGGCAAGCGATCTGGCGCTCGATGCGAATGGCCAGGTGACCGGCGTTTTCTGCGCCGTTCGCGGCGGCGAGGGCGAAGACGAGCCCATCCTGATCCCCTGCCGCGCAGTCGTGCTGGCGACAGGAGGGGTTGGCGGGCTCTATGCACATACCACCAATCCCCTGGGCGCGATTGGGGCGGGGCTGGCGATGGCTGCCCGCGCCGGAGCGGTGCTGCGCGATCTCGAGTTCGTGCAGTTCCACCCGACGGCTATTTCGGCCGGGCTCGATCCGATGCCGCTTGCAACCGAGGCGCTGCGCGGCGAAGGGGCATGGCTCGTCAACAGCCGCGGCGAGCGCTTCATGCAGGACGTTCCGGGCGCGGAACTTGCGCCGCGCGATGTGGTGGCAAGGGCGATCTTTGCGCAGATCAGCGCGGGCGAGCGCGTGTTTCTCGATACGCGCCAGGCCCTGGGAGAGCGGATCGGCAGTAGGTTTCCCGGTGTGGCAGCTCTGTGTCAGAAAGCCGGGCTCGATCCGGGTCGCGATCCTATCCCCGTGCGCCCGGCCGCCCACTACCACATGGGCGGGATCAAGGTTGACGAGCGGGGCCGCAGCTCGCTCGAAGGCCTGTGGGCCTGCGGCGAGGTCGCATCAACCGGGCTGCACGGCGCAAACCGGCTGGCAAGCAACTCGCTTCTGGAGGCGCTGGCCTCAGCCGCCTGGATTGCCGAGGACATCAAGGGGGAGGCTTTGCGCCCATTGGCGATCGAGCCTGTGGCGCCTGATGCCGCTCCGCGCTCCTACGGCACCGGCAACCGGCCATTCCCGCGCCTCGCTGAACTGCGCTCGCTCATGGACCGGCAGGTCGGCGTGCTGCGGGACGGGGCGGGACTGACGGAGGCGATCTGCCATCTGCGCACGCTTCTCCACGAAGCCGCTTCCGGTATTGAGCGCGATGCCGCCCTAGTTTGTTTGATGATCGCAGTTTCGGCGTTCGGCAGGGAGGAAAGCCGGGGCGCTCACCAGCGGCTCGATCAGCCCGAACGGATGCCTGAACGGCATACCACGATCACCTTGGATAAAGCCCTGCGTATCGCCGCCGAGCTCGGCAGCGAAACGGAACCCGCCAGGAGAGTTGCATGACGGCCACCGTCTATCCGGAAAACACGCTTCCCCCGCTGCCGCGCCTTCTGGTGGAGCCGGTCGTGCGCGCGGCGCTGATGGAGGATTTGGGCCGGGCGGGCGATATCACGAGCAACGCCGTCATCCCTGCGGATGCCAGGCTTAAGGGAGCCGTCGTGACCCGGGAGCCTGGAGTGGTTGCAGGCGTGGACGCGGCGGTTGTGACCTTCGCCCTGATCGACCCTGCCGTGAAAGTCAACGTCGAGCGGCCGGACGGCAGCCGTATTGAACGCGGGCAGGCCGTGTTGCGGGTGGAGGGCCCTGCCCGCAGCATTCTTGCGGCCGAGCGCGTGGCGCTGAACCTCATCTGCCGCATGTCGGGCATCGCGACGGCAACGGCGAGGCTTGTCGACGCTGTGCGGCCGCATGGGCACGCCCGGATCGTCTGCACGCGCAAGACCACGCCGGGGTTGCGCTTACTTGAGAAGCATGCCGTTCGCGCGGGCGGAGGAGCCAACCACCGTTTCGGACTCGACGATGCCGTTCTCATCAAGGACAACCACATCGCCATAGCCGGTGGCGTGAAGCAAGCATTGGAGCGGGCGCGAGCCAGCGTGGGTCATCTCGTGAAGATCGAGATCGAGGTGGATACGCTGGAGCAGCTCAACGAGGTGCTGGAAGTTGGCGCCGACGCGATCCTTCTCGACAATATGAGCCCCGAAACCCTCGCGGAGGCGGTGCGGCAGGTAAGCGGGCGCGCGATCACGGAAGCTTCCGGCCGGATAACGCCCGCCACGGCGCCCCAGATCGCAGCCGCAGGCGTAGACCTGATTTCGGTAGGCTGGATCACGCACAGCGCCCCCATCCTGGATCTGGGACTGGATGCGGGGTGAAGCGGACCGGGCATCGGGCAACGATGCTGCATTGCCGCGGATTGTGACCGGCTTCACCTTCCCGCCGGGGGGGCAAACCGGTCGTCAGCGGGCGCACCGGTTTGCCCGGAAGCTTCCTGCAATGCAGGGTCAGAAACCCACGGCCATGCCGTCCTTGCGGTGGTCCGAGCCACCGATATATCCGTCCTCGAGGCGGTGGATCAACTGCGCACCTCCGAAGGCGAAACTTGTATCGGGACTTTCTCGGGTGACGTTGTGGCCGAGCGCTTCAAGCCCAGCTACCGTGCTAATATCCATGGTCCATTCGACTGCTACGTCCCGGCCGGATATGAACCTCCAGCGCGGAGCATCGCTGGCTGCCTGGGGATTCTGCCCGTAAAGCTGGGTGCGCAGCACCATTTGAACATGGCCTTGCGCCTGCATCGGCCCACCCATGACGCCGAAGCTCATGAGAGGCTTTCCGTCCCGCATCAGGAAGCCTGGGATGATCGTGTGAAACGGGCGCTTGCGGGGCCCGACACGGTTGGGATGACCCTCTTCAAGAGTGAATCCCGAACCGCGGTTCTGCAGATGAATGCCTGTCCCCGGAACAGCAACCCCCGATCCGAAGCCTGAATAATTGGACTGAATGTAAGAGACCATCATCCCGCTGGCATCGGCAGCGGTTATGTAGACGGTTCCGCCCGCAAGAGGCGCACCAGCCCCAAAGATTTGGGCACGGCCTGCTTCGATGAATTGGGCGCGTCTCTTGAGATAATCCTTATCCAGCAGCGCCTCGACCGGCACGTCCATATAGGCCGGGTCTGACACATATCGCTCGACATCGGCCATGGCGAGCTTAATCGCCTCGATCTGGTAATGCAGGGATTGCGCACTGTCAGGCCCGAACGCCGAGAGCGGCAGGTGCTCGAGAATGCCAAGCGCAATCAATGCCACGATGCCTTGGCCGTTGGGTGGAATCTCGTGAAGCTGGACGCCCGCATAATCCATGGAGATCGTCCCGCACCAGTCATTGCGATGCGCGGCCAGGTCCTCCCGCGTCAACGCTGCGCCGTGGAGCGCAGCAAAATCGGCGATGCGCGCTGCGAGTTCACCCCTGTAGAAGGCTTCGCCCTTGCTCTCCGCAATTGCGAGCAGTGAGTCCGCGAGCGCCGGATTGCGGAACGTTTCCCCTGCACGCGGCGCCCGGCCGTTGGGGAGGAAGGTTTCTGCAAAGCCGGGTTGATCAGCAAGCAGCGCGCCCCCCTTCTCCCACAGTTCGGCAATCGTAGGGGAGACTGCGAAACCGTCCCGGGCATAGTTGATGGCCGGCTCGAGCAGAGTTGCGAACTCAAGCGCACCAAACTTTTCCGAAAGATCGGCCCAGGCCGAAACCGCTCCCGGAACTGTGACGCTTTCCCATCCCCGGGCCGGCATCCGGTCGCGGCCTGCAAACCGCTCCGGCGTCCACGCTGCCGGCGAGCGTCCGGATGCGTTGAGCCCATGCAGGGTCTTTCCGTCCCAGACGATGGCGAAAGCGTCGCTTCCCAACCCGTTGCCGGTGGGCTCCACCACCGTGAGAGTGGCCGCTGCCGCCAGTGCAGCATCGACGGCATTGCCGCCTCTGGCGAGCATGGAAAGCCCGGCCTGGGCCGCCAGCGGCTGGGAAGTCGCCACCATGTTGCGCGCCAGGACTGGCCGTCGAGGGGCGCCATAGGGCATGGCGTATGAGAATTGTTTGGTCATTCTACCATCCTGCTACGGCCGTCGGGCGGCGCGAATCCGAGCCGCCTTCGAGCGTCCTGGTGTTAAAATCCTTGTGGATCGAGCACACCCCGCCGGCCGCAAACTCCCATTCGGGCCAGAGCTGGACGTTGTGCCCTTTGGCCCTGAGTTCCTCCACCACTGCCGGATCGATGCGCGCTTCGAGCTTGAGCAAACCCGGATCGTAGGAATGCGGGATGGAAGATCGCGGGTAGGAGAAGGTCGCAAACCGGGGCGCGTCCACTGCCTCCTGCATGCTCATGCCGAAGACATGGCGGTTGAGATAGACCTGCAGCATGGCCTGCGGCTGCACGTCGTTTCCGGGCGAGCCAAAAGGCATGATCCATTCGCCTTTCTTCCGGGCAAAGGCCGGCGAGGGGGTCAGGCGAGGCCGGCGGCCCGGCCCCGCCACGGCCGGCGCGTCCGGGTGCGTGAACGACTGTACGCCGCGCGCGGAAGGTACGAAGCCTAATCCCGGAATGACGGGAGCGCCGATTGAGCCATCGCTCGGGGTTGCGGAAAAGGCGTTGTTGTTCTTGTCGACCACGCAAACGTAGGATGTGTCGAGCTCCCCCGGATCGCGCCGGCCGTTGCGCGGGTCCGCGTCAGGATTGCGGCCCCAGTTCGACGGCAGGCCCGCCTCGGGCATCCCGGGAAAGGCTTTGTCCGGATCGATCAAGGCTCGACGTTTCTGCGCGTAGGATGAGCTCAGCAGCGTATCGAGAGGGACATCAACAAAGTTGGGATCGCCATAGAGTTCGTGCCGGTCCCCGTAGGCCAGCTTGAGCGTTTCGACCAGTCGGTGGATATAGTCGACGCTGTTGTGGCCAAGAGCCTTGAGGTCAATGCCGTCGAGCATGGCAAGGGTCTGCCCCAGGACCGGCCCCTGGCACCATGGTCCGCAAACAAAGATGTCGGCGCCTTCGAAACTGACAGATTTGGGCCGCTCCACCTCCACGCGAAAGTTGGCCAGATCGTTCTCCCGCATCCAGCCGCCATTGGCGCGATGATACTCGACTATAGTCTTGGCGATGTCACCTTTGTAGAACGCATCCCGAGCCGCCTGGAGGCCAGCCTCGCGACCTCCCTTGCGCGCAGCGGCTGCTTCCTCATCGATCATGTAGGAAATGGTGTTGGCCAAATCGGTCTGGACCAGAATGTCTCCCGCCTTCGGCGGCTGGCCGCCAGGCAGATAGATCGCCGCATTCTGCGGCCAGCGGCGATAATCATCCGCATGATCCGCTATGATATCGGCCATGAGTGCCGTCACAGGAAAACCTTCGCGCGCGAAACGTACGGCTTCGGCGGCGCATTGACCGAAGGAAAACGTTCCGTAGAGCTCGAGTGCGGTGATCCAACTGTCAGGTGCTGCTGGCACGATGGTGCGCAACAGGCCCGGCGGCATAGCGCCGCCGTATTCCCGACGAAACAGATCGACATCAGTGAGAGCGGGCCAGGTTCCCAACCCGCTGATCGAAATGACTTCGTCGGTCTCCGCCCAGTAGATCATCAAGGGCGCGACACCGCCAAAGCACACATATTCACTTTGCACGACGCCGAGCGTTATTCCACCGGCCACGCCGGCGTCCACCGCGTTGCCGCCCGCTTCCAACACCTGCAGCGCCACTTGGGCTGCCAGGTAGTGGCCAGCGGCTGCCATGTGCCGCGTGCCGATCATCCGAGCTCTGTAAGGGGAAACAGAAGACCTGGTCATAGCGACCTCACGGCGTAGGGTGTCAGATCGAGATCGGGCGTCTGCCCAAGCGCAACCTGGCTCAAGAGCTTGCCCGCCAAGGGCCCCATGGTCAGACCGCCCGCCCCTAGGCCATTTCCAATCAGGATGTTCTCAAAACCCGACAGGTGACCGATCAATGGCTTAACACTTTCAGCCATTGGGCGAATACCGACGCGCGTCTCGATATGGGTGGCATCCGCCAGCCCCGGCGCCAGCGCAAGCCCGAAATTGAGAACTTCGGCCTGGCCGCCGGCTGTCAAACGGCAATCGAAGCCTACTCCGTTTTCGCGGGTTGCGCCCACGACCACCCTGTTGTCGTCGAACGCCAGCATATAGTGGGAGCCTTGGGGCAGCAGCACCGGCCAATCGATTGTCTCCTCCTTGACGCGAAGATGAACAATCTGCCCTCGCTGCGGTACAACGCCGATCGAGGCGCCGATGTTTGTCAAAGTTTGATTAACCCATGCCCCTGCAGTCACGATGACGAGGTCGGCGTCGATAACCCTCCCGTCAAGCTTTACGATGGCCCTGCTGCCTTCGGCACTGATATCGGCATGACCCCGGTGAAGCTGGGCG
>ERZ777010.271-NODE-271-length-62735-cov-7.918347_pt1 | contig 62735 bp, 58 predicted proteins | sample MGYA00374963_ERZ777010 | MGnify/ENA primary metagenome ERZ777010 (study PRJEB29309, sample SAMN06268256) | bioreactor metagenome | isolation source: Joint BioEnergy Institute, California, USA | place: USA:Joint BioEnergy Institute, California, USA | collected...
ATCGGTTATCCCAAGGGGTTTTTCCAATGTCTACTTTAAGGGGTGCACTCTAAAGCCGACGAGGGGGGTTTTTTTATGAATATGGTTTTCCGACCGCCAACACCCGGTTGGCCGCTTTCCCTACCGCTTTTCGTACAGGTCGGAGGAAACCGCGTCAAACAGCGGAGAGTGGCAGCCTTCCTTTCGGGTCAGCATCAGCCTGTGCACCGGGCGCGTCATCGCGACGTAGAGCAGCTTGGCATCCCATTCGTCCTGCTGATACTGATCGATGTCGAGCAGAATCACCGCGTCAAACTGCAAACCTTTGGTCAAAAACGCCGGCATGACGCAAACCCCGCCCGGGAATTCCCTGTCCCTGTTCCCCAAAAGAGCGAGAACCTCAATTTGTTCTTTCAGTATCTTGAATGCCAGTTTGCTGTCGCGGATGGTCTTGCTGACGATCGCGATGGACGAAAACCCTGCCTCGCGATACCGCCTGACCTGTTCGGCCACCTCCTGCCACAAGGCCTGGCGCGATTCGCGGGTGACCAGAACCGGCTTGGCGCCATGGCGCAGGACCGGCTTTGCCAGAACAGCTTCCGGCAACGCGATCTGACGCAAAATCTCGTTGGCGCAGCGCATGATCTCGATGGTGGAGCGGTAGCTTTGCGAAAGCGTATAAAAGTCGGCACGCGGCTCTGGAAAAATGCCTTCCGTCAATTCCTCCCAGGCATGGATCCCCCGGTAGGGGTGAATGGCTTGCGCGAGGTCGCCCACCACGGTTAGCGAGTTATGCCTGGCCGCAAGGGCGATGACGGCGATTTCCAGAGCGCTCAGGTCCTGTGCCTCGTCGACGACGGCGTGGTCAAACTGCCCCTCCGCCGCCATCCCTTCGACCAAATGCTGCAGGTACAAAAGCGGCGCAACATCCTCCAGCTCCAGACGCTGTTCGGCAAAAAGGGCAGCGGAAGAGGCGCACACATCCTCGATCACCTCGTCGTCCACAGCGGGGGAAACCAGTTCGCGCAGCAGCACCTTGTCCGTAAGCAGTTCGCGGTAGGCCTCAAAGACATCCAACTTGGGAAACGAATCCATGTAGGCGTTGAGAACCTTCTCGAGCATTTTCTCATACCGGGCCATGGAAGACTTGTCCAGATCAACCTTCAACTGCCGCAGGTGGGCGTAAAACTGCTTGTTCATCTCCTGTTTGGCGTGTTTGCGCAGTGCGTCCCGGCGGCGCTGATAGGGCAGATGAGCGAGCTGATCAAAAAAGAGCCGCTTGAAAACATCCCCGTCAAGGGAAAAGGCATGCTTCGTCCGGCTGTAGACAAAGCGGAGATCCTTAAACGGAATCCGCTTTTCCATCAGCTGGCGCATGTAGGTTTCCAGCGCGTCCCGGAACGCAAGCGATCCTTTGAAGCGCAACCGGTTCACCACCGCCTGCCGCTCCCGCTCCGGCCGCCCTGCCTCGAAAAACAGTTGCAGCGGCTTGTCCGGGCTGGTGATTCTCCACCCTTTGGGAAGAAGCGGCTTAACCAGCCTGGCTGCCCAATCGGCGTAGGTGGATTGCTGCACATCGTCAACGCCCAGTTCCGGAAGCACCTCGGAGATGTAGTTGAGAAACATCCGGTTGGGAGCAAACACCATGAATTTTTTCGAGAGCAGCGTATCCTGATTGTTGTAGATGAGATAAGAGAGGCGGTGCAGGGCAATCGTCGTCTTTCCGCTGCCCGCCACCCCCTGGACAATCACCGGACGATCCTTCTCCGCGCGAATGATGTCGTTCTGTTCGGACTGGATCGTCGCGACGATATCCTTCAGCCGTCCAACATTTGTCTGGTTCAAGTTGGCTGCGAGAAACTCGTCGATAAACCCTTCCTGCAAAAACTCGTCCGGATCCCCCATTTCACGGTCGATGGTCTCCTTCAGCGCACCGTCGTAAATGCCCGTAATCCGCCCGTTTTCTATGGCAAAATTGCGCTTCAGCTTCACCTCTCCCCGCACGATCTCACGTCCCATCCGGTAAGAGGCGTCCTTGCTCTCGCCGGAGTAATACAGGCTGGCAATGGGGGCCCGCCAGTCGACCACGACGGATTCAAACGTGTCGCTGCGCACGATCCCGCGCTTGCCGATGTAGACCGTGTCCAGCTCGTACACTTCGTCCCGGAGAAAATCAACACGGCCGAAATACGGCTTTGCCCGTCCATGGTCCTCCAAATAGCGAAGCGTCTTTGCCTTCGCCTAATTTACCGCCTGTTTGACGTAATCATCCGTCGCTTCCCGGATATCCTCGCACAGCATCTTGATCTCCCGCTCAATCACCGCGATGGTTTCGTCCAGTCTCTTCTGTTCCATTTCATAGTCCTTGTGCTTAACGGCCATATCCATCCTCCTGTTCGACCAGATCGGCGCCTACGCCATCGGCAGCTGCCGGGCGAGCCAGATTCCCGCCGCACAAGAAAAGAGGCTGACGACAATCGAGGAGAAAAGGTAAACGACCGCCTTTCCCCAGTGCCCGTCTCCCCAGAAAGAAACCACTTCCAGCGAAAAGGTGGAGAACGTGGTAAAACCGCCCATCACCCCTGTGGCGAACAACAGGTACATCTCCGGGGAAAGCATGGCTCGTTCCTTGCCCCAGACTGCCAGCAGACCGATCAGGAAAGATCCGAGCACGTTGGCAAGCCATGTTCCCAGCGGCCACCCCTGTTGATTGGCCAGCAGGGAAAGCGCGTAGCGAAACACCGAGCCAACCGCTCCCCCTGCCGCTACTGCCAGCCAGCTCATCATCGATTTTCCTCCCTCGTGCACAGCATGGCCAGCTGTGCCATTTTTCTCTCGTCCCATCGTAACATGTTTCCAGATTCCGCACAAAAAACAGGAAAAAAAAGACACCCGGCCGCAGCCTGGATGTCGCAGTCAGAAAAGTTGATCACATGTCTAGTGTTTCAATCCGTTTCCTCCCATGTCTTCCACAAAGCGAATCGAATCCAGATTCGCCTTCAGGGAGAGCTTTACGGCATCAATATATTTTCGGCGAAGCTTCTGCTGTTCGCTTTTTTCTTCATCCGTCAGGCCCACTTCGCGGGACTTTTTGGCCAGCTCGTTGATTCGCTTGATTTCCGCTTCCGTAACCACAGCCGTTTTCCTCCCACAAAAAGAATGCCGCTCCATTATACCACACACCGTCAGAAGCGCGTCAACCAGCCGCATTCAATTCAGTGGAATCGCCAGGGTTTGACCGGGATGGATGATCACGCCGTCCAGGTTGTTTTTCTCGATGATCTTCTCGATCAGTTCCGCTGTCTCCAGACCGGATTTTTCCCGATACTGGGCCGCCAGTTTCCACAAGCTGTCCCCCTGCCGCACCGTCACTTCAAGGACAGGCTGAACCTCCGGCAAGTCCGCAGAGCCCTTGGCCACTGGGGCAAACACCAGTTCGATTGCAGCGTAAAAAAAGAGAGCAAACGCAACAAAAAGGAAAACCAACGCCTGTCCGCGCGTAATCCCAAGCCGGACGCGGGACTCCGCTTTTCTCGCAAATCTGTTTTGGCTGCCAGGCATGTTCATCGTCACAACCCCCAAACATACGTTCTGTACCGTTGCTTCCACTATAAACGCGAACATACGTTCATGTCAAGCGGTTTTTGCCCGTTCGTGTTTTTGCCTGGGTTTGGGGAATAATAATAACGAACTTATGTTTGTCGAACGCAAGATCCCATGGTATAATATAGAAAACATGTTCGAGAGTGCAGAGGTGTCCCCCATGGCCAAATTATCGCATCGACAGCAAGCCATCATGGATTTTATCCGCAAGGAAGTTCGCGACAAAGGATACCCTCCTTCCGTGCGCGAAATCGGCGAAGCCGTTGGACTTGCATCCAGTTCCACCGTACACGGCCATTTGGCGAGGCTGGAAAAGAAGGGACTGATTCGCCGCGACCCGACCAAGCCGCGGGCCATTGAAATTCTTGTCGAGGAAGATCGTGACCAGGAGCAGTTTGAATACCCGGTGGTGCGCGTGCCGGTCGTCGGGAAGGTAACGGCTGGCCAGCCGATCACCGCCATCGAAGAGGTTGAGGAGTATTTCCCGCTCCCCGAGCACATTGTCACATCGGACAAGGTGTACATGCTTCGCGTATCCGGCAACAGCATGATCGAAGCCGGCATACTCGACGGCGACTACGTCATCGTCCGCCAGCAAAGCGTCGCCAACAACGGTGATATCGTGGTCGCCATGACGGAAAACGACGAAGCGACGGTCAAACGCTTTTTCAAGGAAAAAAACCATATCCGCCTTCAACCGGAAAACGCCTCCATGGACCCGATCATTCTGGATTCCGTCACGATTCTCGGCAAAGTAATCGGCGTTTATCGTCTGCTTCAATAGGCTTTCTCCGAAAGAAAGGCAAAAAATAAAAAGACAGCCTGCGCGCTGTCTTTTTTCGTGCAATTGCCGCATTTCAATTTTTGCCAAGATGCACTTGGCAGCGAAATTGCGGGAAAATCCCGTTTTCCTGGCTTGGGCCTTGCTAGATGGCGATAAAGAACCAAACAATCATCACCATTTGCAGGACGACCTTGACGACAGCGCTGCTTAAAAACCCGACCAGTGAGCCAAACCCGGCCCGCAAAGCCCGCTCCATCGACTGGTTGTGCAGCAGCAGTTCGACCAGGACGACGAACAGAAACGGCAGCAGGATCATCCCGAACGGCGGGAAAACAAAAATCCCCAGAAAGATCCCTGCGGCTGCCGCAAGCGCCGATCCCTTCGAACCACCGTACCGTTTGACGAAGTACATGTTCGTCAGCAAGTCTGCGCCGTACAGGAGCACGCTCATCCCCACCATCCCCCACCAAAACGAAGCCGGCAGCCCTGCTCCCGGATCGGCCACAAAAAAGTGGTACAGCAAAAACCCGACCCAGAGCAGAATCGTGTCGGGAATGACGGGAAGAAAAATTCCCGCAAGGCTCAACAAAAACAATGCGGCAATAATAATCCACAAAATGACCTCCATGCTTTTCCCTCCTTACAGTCAGGTATACGTTTGACAAACGCTCCTGTTGCACCATGCCATTCAAAGCTTTCCCGGCCGCACGTTTTACTCCGTTAACCCTCGTAGCATTTCCTCTTTTTTCTTTCTGTACACTTGAAAATAGCTGATGCCGGCAACAGAACGCGCAACGTGTTTTCAATCTCCTGCACCGGAAAGTCACAATGCAGCTAATCGGAAATTCCCTGCGCGTGGCGTTGTTTTCAAAGTGGGTAACGAGGACGAGCCCGTCTTCTGCCGGCAAACGGCTTACAGGACGCTTTTGCAAATTTAACTCGAAGCAAAAACCCCTCGCACCTTTTGGCACAAGGGGTTCATCCTTTTGCTGCAAGTGTATTAGTACGTGTTCATGTACTGTTCGCGCTCCCAGTCGTGAACGCGGGTGCGGAACATATCCCATTCGATTTCTTTCGCTTCGATGAAGTGAAACAGCGCGTGTTCGCCCAAGGCTTCACAGATGACCGGGTCGGCCTTGAGGCATTCAATCGCTTCCTTCAACGTCCCCGGCAGGTTGACGATGCCGTTTTCTTCGCGCTCGGCCTCATTCATCACATAGATGTTGCGGTCAACCGCAGGCGGCAGCTCCAGCTTGTTTTTGATCCCGTCCAAACCGGCTTTCAGCATTACGGCCAAGGCCAGATACGGGTTGGCCGCCGGGTCGGGGCTGCGCACTTCCAGACGGGTGCTCATTCCGCGGGAGGCCGGAATGCGGACGAGCGGAGAGCGGTTTTTCGCCGACCAGGCCACGTAGCAGGGGGCCTCATAGCCGGGAACCAGACGCTTGTACGAGTTTACCAAAGGATTGGTGATCGCGGTAAAACCGCGGGCATGGGCAAGAATCCCAGCCAGGTAGTACTTCGCCGTTTGGCTCAGGCCCAACTCGTCGTTCTCGTCGTAAAAGGCGTTTTCATTGCCGCGGAAGAGAGATTGGTGAGCATGCATGCCGGATCCGCTGACGCCATAGAGCGGTTTCGGCATGAAGGTCGCATGCAATCCGTGCTGGCGGGCAATCGTCTTGACGACCAGTTTGAAGGTCAGGATTTGATCGGCAGCTTTCAGGGCGTCGGCGTATTTGAAATCGATTTCATGCTGCCCCGGAGCCAATTCATGGTGGGAAGCCTCGATCTCAAATCCCATTTTTTCCAGTGTCAGCACGATGTCGCGGCGACAGTTTTCCCCGAGGTCAAGCGGCGCGAAATCGAAGTATGCGCCATGGTCGTTCAGATCCAGCGTCGGATTTCCTTTTTCGTCCAGCTTGAACAGGAAGAATTCCGGTTCCGACCCTACATTGAAGGCGGTAAAGCCCATTTCCTCCGCTTCCTTCAGCGCACGCTTCAGGATATAGCGCGGGTCTCCTTCGAAGGGTTTGCCGTCCGGCATGTAGACATCACAGATGAGACGGGCGACCTTGCCGTGTTCCGTTCCCCAGGGGAACACCACCCACGTGTCCAAATCGGGCACCAGGTACATGTCCGACTCCTCGATGCGGACAAACCCTTCGATGGACGAGCCGTCAAACATCATCTTGTTGTCCAATGCCTTCGGCAACTGGGACAACGGAATTTCCACATTTTTGATTACGCCCAGCAAGTCGGTGAACTGGAGACGGATGTAGCGGACATCCTCTTCCTTCGCCAGGCGCATAATGTCTTCCTTGGTAAATCTGCTCACAACTCTCTCCTCCTATCCTTGTGCTACACCTTTTCTCTATCTAGTGGAAAAAGCGGGAAAGCTCTCCACGGATCAATGCTTCCTCGCCGCGGCGAGCAGCATTGTGGTGCATGATTTGCTGTTTCAACAACTGGTGCAGTTCCCTGTCAGACAACTCTTTTCTCTTCGTTTCGGAAACTTCGGTAATTTCATTAGGTTCCTGGGCGGGAGAATGCATGTTCAACACTTGTTTGATGCCAGCAATGTTGAGCCCTTTTTCAATCAGTGACTTGATCTCCAGCAGGCGATCCACATCGTTGAAGGAGAACAGCCGCTGTTTTCCCTCGGTGCGGGCAGGTTGGATCAGACCGTTCTGCTCGTAGTAACGAATTTGCCGAGCGGTCAAATCGGTCAGCTTCATCACGATCCCGATGGGAAAGAGGGGCATATTCCGGCGAATCTCATCACTCACCATTCTTCCCTCCTCTTGTCGATTCTCCATCATTGTATTTCATACTATATTTTCTGTCAATCTATGTAAGGATATGTTACGCATCTGTTTAGCAAACTGCAACCATGGTTTGTTGCGAAAGAAAAACAGCGATCCCCGCCGGAAGGGGAAAACGCTGTTTTTCTGCGGAGGTCAACCCGGAAGACGCAGCAACCCTCTTTGCAACATCTCGTCAAGCGCTGTGAGAATCCCCACTTTCACATGGGAATACGTCAGACCACCCTGGACGAAACCGAGATAAGGCGGGCGAATCGGTCCGTCGGCGGTGAATTCGATGCTGGCCCCCTGAATAAACGTTCCCGCTGCCATGATCACCGGGTCGGCGTAACCGGGCATCTGGCTGGGCTGAGGCGTCACGTGGGAGTCGACGGGAGCGGCCTTCTGGATTCCCTGACAGAATGCGATCAGCCTTTCCGCGCTGCCGAAAGCCACGGACTGAATCAGATCCGTGCGCGGCTCATGCCAAAGCGGGTCGGTCTCAAACCCCAGACGCTCCAGAAGCGCGGAAGTGAACACGGCTCCCTTCAGCGCTTCGCCGACGACGTGCGGGGCGAGGAAAAAGCCCTGGTACATCTCCAGAAGCGAGTAGAGCGACGCTCCGCCTTCCGCGCCGATTCCCGGCGCCGCCATGCGGTACGAGGCGAGCTGAACGAGCTCTTTTTTCCCCGCGATGTAGCCGCCGGTCTTGACCAGTCCGCCGCCCGGGTTTTTAATCAGGGAACCGGCCATGATGTCCGCCCCCGCCTGCAACGGCTCCTGCGCCTCGGTAAACTCGCCGTAGCAGTTGTCCACAAAAACGATCAGGTTGGGGTTGATTTCCTTCACCCAGCGGACCATCTCGGCGATTTTTGCAATGTTGAAGGAAGGACGGTCGGCGTAACCGCGTGAACGCTGGATACCGATCACTTTGGTCTTGGGGGTAATCGCCTTCGCGATCCCGTCGAAATCGATCTCCTTGCCGTCCTTCAATGGGACGTAGTTGTAGCCGATGCCGTAGTCCTTGAGCGACCCCTGTCCTTCTCCGCGCACGCCAACCACTTCTTCCAGGGTATCGTACGGTTTTCCGGTAATGTACAGCAACTCGTCACCCGGCCGAAGCAACCCGAACAGGCAGATGGCAATGGCGTGGGTGCCGGAGACAATTTGCGGGCGAACCAGGGCCGCCTCGCCGCCAAATACGTCCGCGTAGATCGATTCCAGCGTGTCCCGGCCGACATCATCGTAGCCGTAACCGGTGGAAGGAGCGAAGTGAAACTCGTTTACGGCGTGTTTTTGAAACGAGCGCAACACCTTCAACTGATTGTAATCCACCAGTGCGGCAATTTCCCGGTGCCGCTCTTGAATCTTGGCTTCAACTTCCTCTACGAGGGGACGCAACGCTTCCCCGTGTGCAAACAGGTGATACATCCGTTATCCTACCAACTCTCTTCTACAGTCTCTGGCTGATCCAGGAGAAAGGGAGCAATTTTTCCGTAGATCGGGTGGTCCGGATTGAGCCGCACGCTCACCCGATACGCATCCTCCCCTTCGTGATACTGCTGTTTCACTTCCAGCCCTTCGCGATGCAGAAGGGCCAAAATGTCGCCGCGCTCCACCGGCACTTTCAGCGTCAGCGGCCGGAACGAGGCGGAGACAAAGGCTTCGATCCGCTCCAACAGCCGCTGCAGATCTTCCCGGCGAAACGCGGAGATGACGATGGATTCTTCCGCCGGCGGCAAATAGGTTCCCGGCTGGATGAGGTCCGCCTTGTTGAACACGACCAGCTGCGGAATCTGCCCTGCTCCCAGTTCCTTCAGCACCCGGTCGACCACTTCCATGTGAATCTCCAGGTCGGGATGATGGCTGTCCACCACGTGCAGGATCAGATCGGCCTCCTTGATCCCCTCCAGGGTGGAGCGGAAGGCAGCCACCAACGTCGTCGGCAGGTCCTGAATAAAGCCGACCGTGTCCGTCAACAGCACTTCCCTGCCGCTTGGCAGCACAAGTTGGCGCGTGGTCGGATCGAGCGTGGCGAACAGCTTGTCTTCCTGCAGGGTGTCCGCCGCCGTCAGCTGGTTCAGCAAGGTGGACTTGCCGGCGTTGGTATATCCCGCCAACGCCACCTGAAAAACCTTGTTTTTCTTCCGCCGCTCGCGGTGCAGCTGGCGGGTGCGGACCGTCTCGGCAAGCTGCTCCTTCAACTCGCGAATGCGCCTGCGGATATGCCTTCTGTCGCTTTCCAGCTTGCTCTCCCCTGGACCGCGCGTTCCAATCCCGCCTCCGAGGCGGGAGAGCTGCTTGCCCTGGCCGCTCAAACGGGGAAGCAGGTAGTTGTACTGCGCCAGTTCGACCTGTATCTTGCCCTCCCGCGACTGGGCGCGTGCGGCAAATATATCGAGAATCAACTGTGTTCGGTCGATTACCTTGCAATCAAATACGCGGTCCAGGTTGCGGATTTGGCTGGGAGAAAGCTCGTCGTTGAAAATGATCACATCGACATCCAGTTCGCGGGCGCGATGGGCAATTTCCTCGATTTTGCCCGAACCCAGATACCAGGCGGCGTCGATGCGCTCCCGGTTCTGCGTAAACACGTCGAGCACTTCCACCCCGGCGGTATCCGCCAGTTCGGCAAGTTCCTCCATGGACAGGCGCACCCGCTCCGGATCGCGGTGATCCAACAAACATCCGACGAGAATGGCTGTCTCTTTCGTTTTGATCTGATTGCTCACGAAACCCCGTCCTTTCTCCCCAACATAATACCACAAATTTCCCCTTTCCGTTACGTATTCGGCCAGACAAAATCTTCCGGCAGGAGGGTCATGACATCCTCCCGCGTCAGTTCCTGGTTGGCCAGCAAGCGAACCGCCTGCTTGCGAATCGCCTGTTCCAGGGAGTTGCGCACGTAGCGGGCATTGCTGAAGTTGCACGAGAAAATATCCTGCTTCATTCGCGTCAAATGTTGCCTCAGTTTCCCCCTCGCTGCCGGGGACATGCGGTACTCCTTTGCCTCCAGCAGGCTGTCGGCGATTTTCACCAGTTCATCCACCGTGTAATCCGGAAAATGCAATTGTATGGGAAAGCGGGACGGCATCCCCGGGTTCATTTCCAGAAAGGCATCCATCTCATCCGTGTATCCTGCGAGAATGCAGATAAACTCGTTGCCGTAATCCTCCAGGGCTTTGGTCAGGCAGTCGATCGCTTCCTTGCCGAAATCCTTTTCACCGCCGCGCCCGAGCGAATAAGCTTCATCGATAAACAGAATGCCTCCCAGCGCCTTCCTGACCAGTTCGCGCGTCTTCTGCGCGGTATGCCCGATAAACTCCCCCACCAGATCGGCCCGCTCGGCTTCAATCAAATGACCTTTGCTCAGCACGCCCATTTCGCGGAAAATTTTTCCGAATATCCGCGCCACCGTCGTTTTGCCGGTGCCGGGGTTTCCCTTGAAAACCATGTGAAAAACCTGCTTTTCCAGCTTCAGGTTGTGCTTCTCCCGTTCCTTGTTCATCCTGAGCAATGCGTAAATTTCATACATCAGTTTCTTCGCTTCCTGCAGTCCAATCAGACCCTCCAGATCCTCAAAAGCGGCCGCCAGATTTTCAGGCGCCGTCGTACGTACCCGATCGGCCAGCGTTTCGGGCTGCTTGACCTGTTCCGGCCGGTGAAAAACCACCTGGATGCGATTGTTCACCTTCTCTTCCCTGGGTTCGGCTGAGGGTTGATGGATCGTCGGTTTCACCTGGGATCACCTGCCTCTTGGTCATACCTTAGTATACTCATCCCGCCAATAATCCTGCCATTTTTTTCATCCTGGCTGTCCAGCCTGTCGGCAGGGCCGGAGGGCAAAGGTTCGGCGAGAGTGCCAAATGAAACGCGTTATGCATCTTTTCTGTTGACAATGACAGGGATGGGACGTCACCCCGCAACCGTTCCAGGCCGGCTGGAGCGGCGGGAATCGTCATCGCCAGCCAAATCGCCGGGCGGCCCGCCGTCTATCTCGCGTTGATTCGCGGTCACAAAAGGGCCCTGCAACAAGCGTAAAACAGGAAAAGGACAAGGAGCATACCGCTTGTCAACGGCTCCCTGTCCTTTTTTCCTTCACGGAACCCGAACCTGAATCAGGGGGTTTTCACCTAACCTTACTGCTGACTGTTCTCCTGTGTCATCAACGAAACAGGACGCTGCGGGGTAAAGGTGGAGATGGCATGTTTGTACACGAGCTGCTGCTTCCCTTCGCTGTCGATTACGATGGTGAAATTGTCAAACGCCTTGATATGCCCGCGCAATTGAAAACCGTTCACCAGGTAAATGGTGACCGGGATGTTTTCCTTTCGCAGATGATTCAAAAACGTATCCTGAATGTTGATTGACTGTTTCATGTTTACTACCCCCTAAAAGGACTTGTATGTTATATATTCGGCAATTGTTGAAACTTTCCTGCCAATATCCGCTTTATAGTTTGTACCGCCTCTCGCCTGCGAGTGGAATCGGTCACATCGAACCATTGAATTTCCTTCATCCGGCGGAACCAGGAGAGTTGGCGCTTGGCAAAATGGCGCGTTCTCTTCTTGATGTCCTGAATGGCTTTTTCCAGGGTGATTTCCCCGTACAAGTAGGGGATCAGTTCCTTGTAACCCAACCCCTGCATGGAAGTCAGAGATGGCGAATATCCTTGGTCCAGAAGCCTTCTTACCTCCTCCACCAGGCCGGCCTCGATCATCCGGTCCACGCGTTCATTGATGCGCTGGTAGAGAATTTTCCGCTCCATGGTCAGGCCGATCATCACCAAATCGTAGGGAGACTGCTCGGCCCGAATCTGGTAATCGGACATTTTGCAGCCTGTGTTTTCGTAAATTTCCAGCGCCCGGATCACTCGCTTCACATCGTTTGGGTGCAAGCGCTCGGCCGTGATCGGATCGACGGCGGCCAGACGCGCGTGCAGCGACTCCACGCCCTCTGTCTCGGCAATGCGCTGCAATCGGTCGCGCAGTTCCGGATCCTGGGCAGACTGGGAAAATTGAAAACGATGTGTCACGGATTCGATGTAGAGGCCCGTGCCTCCCACCAGAAAAGGCAGCCGGCCCCGCTGGTTGATTTCCGTGATGAGCCGCGTGGCGCTTTGCTGAAACAAGGCGACAGAGTATTCTTCCGCAGGGGAGATAATGTCGATCAGGTGGTGCGGGACGCGCGCCAGCTCGTGTGGCGCCGCCTTGGCCGTGCCGATGTCCATCCCCCGATACACCTGCATGGAATCGCCCGAAATGATCTCTCCATGAAACTGTTCGGCCAATTCCAGGCTCAATTCCGTCTTCCCTGTCGCTGTGGGTCCAACGATGGCAACGAGCTTTTCTCTCTTCTGCAAGGTCACTCCCCTCCACCTGTCTCCTTGTAGCTGTACAGCACATGTTGCGTTCGCGTGCGAACGGGCGTAAAGCCAAAGCGTGCATACAGCCTGCCTTCCTTTCCTTCCTTCAGTACGACGCGCCTGGCGGCCACGCGCAAAGCCTCTTCCACAGCCGCATCCTCAAGCGGACTCGGGTTGGCATAAGCGCGCAGTCCGGCAATGCCGGAAGAACTCTCCACCGCTTTTTCAAACATGGGATCAAAATAGACCACGTCAAAGGAACGGTCAGGCAGGCTGGCCAGCACTTCCGCGTGATTGCCCTGGCGCACCTCCACTCGGCGCATCGCCTCGTTCAACGCCGGCACGTCCGCCTGCCAGGTGCGAAGTCCCTCTTCCACGAGCAGGGCGATGAGCGGTTCGGATTCAACGCCGACCACTTTCCCCTTCTCGCCCACTGCATGGGCAAACACGATGGCGTCCGCTCCCAGGCCAAGTGTGGCATCCAGCACGCGGTCTCCTGGTTGAATTTGGCAGGCCATAAGCATAGTATCAGTATCGCCGCGCATCAGACGCTTTATACGAAATGCTGCCGTATTGGGATGAAAAAAGAATGGTTTTTTTCCGGTCGCCTCCAGGCGAACCCCCTGCGAGTTGACCACGAGAATCGGCTCATCCCCGTACCGCCTGCGCAGTTGATTCAACGTAAAGTTTCCCCGTCGGCGCAAGGGCAAACCCAGGCGGCGGGCCAGCTCTTCCGCGTAGCGCAGCGTTTCTTCTGTCGGGTCATATCCTGTCGTCACATACATCGGCGCGTTCTCTCCTGCATAAGATTGCTGCATCATAAAAACGAAACGTTTCACATTACCCGTTTAAACATTTTCTCCAGATCGTAGCTGGAAAAGTGAATCACAATCGGTCTGCCGTGCGGACAGGTGAACGGACTGCTCGTCTCGCGCAACTGGTTCAGCAGGCTTTCCATTTCCGCATGCGTCAGGTAGCGGTTGGCCTTGATCGCTGCCTTGCAGGACATCATGATCGCCGCTTTTTCCCGAATTTTGGCGATATCCGCCGGTTTGGAGTCGCTTAATTCCAAGATGAACTGCACCAGTTCCTCGATCACTTCCAGTTCCGCGCCTTGCGGAAACCAGTGGGGATGCGCCCGGACGAGAAACGTCCGGTTGCCGAAAGACTCGATTTCCAGACCAAGCGATTCAAGCAGCGGCAGCCGCTTTTCCAGGCGGGCTGCTTCCTGGACGGTGCATTCCACCGTATGCGGAAACAGGAGCAGCTGGCTGGCCACCGGCTCATTGCGCAGCTTGTCCATGAAGTACTCGTAAAAAATCCGCTCCTGTGCCGCGTGCTGGTCGATCAAGTACATGCCCTCGTCATTCTGGGCGACGATGTACGTGCCGTGCACCTGGCCAACCGGGTACATGACCGGAACCGCTGATTTCCTTTCCTGCGGCGAATCGGCTGCCTCCCGCCCGGCTGCAGAGGCGAACTCCGGATCAGGTTCAAGCTCCGCCCTCTCATGCGAATGCGCCCATTCGCTGGCAGCAGGACGGGATCCCTCGGCAGGCGCCGGAGCAGCCGTCGCGGCAAATTCCGCTTCCTCTTGCTCCCCGTCCGGTTCCCGAAGCTGGATTTTGTCAGGTTTTTCCTCCCAAGACTCAGGGAGGTGTTCATGCGAGCGGGAGGAAAGAGATGTCTTTCCTGCGGACTTCGGGTGGGTCCCTTTGTTTTCGCTTGCCTGGTCATCCTTTGCAAACTGCGCGGACGCCGCTTCAGCTGGAGAAGGCGAACGGAACGTTTCTCTGGCCGCATCGGCATAAGCCGCCGTCTCCTCTTTTGCCAACGGCGCAGCGGCAGACGGGGCAGAGCCCGGCAGCTGCAGATCAAGTTGCGGCTGTTCCGCCATCCGCATGACCACTTTCGGTTTGGACTGCGCGGCCATCGGGCGGACAATTCCCAGCCCCTTCTTAAGGGTGGCTTTCACAGAAGCCTCGATCGCCTCGCACAGTTCCGCTTCCTTGCTGAACCGCGCTTCCAGCTTGGCCGGATGCACGTTGACGTCGATGAGTGTCGGATCCATCTCAATCTGCAGGGCCACGATGGGAAACCTGCCCACCGGCAACAGCGTATGATATCCCCGCAGAATCGCGTTGTGCAGGGCGTGGTTGCGGATGTAACGTCCGTTTACCAGCGTCGACAGGTAGGAGCGGTTGGCGCGCGTCACTTCCGTTCTGGACAAATAGCCGCTCCAGCGAAAGTCAAGCGTTTCCCCCGAAATCGGAAGCAGCATCTTGGCCGTCTGCACCCCGTAGATGGCAGCCATCACGTGCAGCAGTTTGCCGTCTCCGGATGTTTGCAGCAGTGATTTCTGGTTGTGGGTCAAGGTGAAGGCGATATCCGGATGCGTCAACGCCAGGCGGTTGACAAAGTCGGAAATATGACCGATTTCCGTGGCAATTGATTTCATGTATTTCAGGCGTGCAGGCGTATTGAAAAACAGGGTGCGGACGCAAACCTCCGTCCCTTTGGGCGCCGCCTTTTCCTCCACCTCGCGAATCACGCCTCCCTCAAGCACAATCCGCGTGCCAACCTGGCTGCTGGAGAGATTGCTGATGAGCTCCACGCGGGAGACAGCCGCGATGCTGGGAAGCGCCTCTCCGCGAAAGCCGAGCGTGCGGATGCGAAACAGGTCGCGGGCAGAACTGATTTTGCTGGTGGCGTGCCGTTCAAAGGCGAGAATGCAGTCGTCCCGGTCCATGCCATGGCCATTGTCCACGACACGGATCAGCTCAAGGCCGCCTTCTTCCGTGTGAATTTCAATCCTTGTCGCCTTGGCGTCGATCGCGTTTTCCGCCAGTTCCTTGACGACGGATGCAGGCCGTTCCACCACCTCGCCGGCGGCGATCATGTTGGAAAGCTGCTCGTCCAGTACGTTGATTTTTCCCACCGTTCCTCCTCCTTGGGCAGACTACTCCTTCTGCAGCCGCTTTTTCCAGTCGAACAACTTCAGCAGGGCTTCCATCGGCGTGGTCTGGTTCAAATCCAGTTCACGCAGTTCCGTCAAAATCTCCCGTTCGTTCTGATCCAGTTGTGCCGCCGGCGCTTCGGATACAGCTGCCCCCGGTTGAGACCAGAATGCGTCAAATGACAGCTGCTGTTCAACCGCGCCGTTTCCGCCGTTCGCCTCCAACCCGGCCAGTATGTTTCGCGCACGCGCAATCACCCATTCCGGCATTTCCGCCAGTTCCGCCACGTGAATGCCGTAGCTCTTGTCCGCCCGTCCTTCCTCGATCCGGTGCAGGAACAAGAGTTTGCCGTCGCGCTCTTCGCAGCGTGCGTGCACGTTGACCACTCCCGGCAGGCTGTCCGCCAGCGCGGTCAGTTCGTGATAATGGGTGGAGAAAAGCGTCTTGGCCCCGATTTTTTTGCAAATGTACTCGATCACGGCCTGTGCCAGGGCCATACCGTCATAGGTAGACGTGCCGCGCCCGATTTCATCCAGCAGGATCAAACTGTCCGACGTCGCCTTTTGCAGGGCGTGGTTGGTTTCCAGCATTTCCACCATAAACGTGCTGTGTCCACCCGCCAGGTCGTCCGCCGCGCCGATCCGGGTAAAAATCTGGTCGACCAGCGATAGCGTCGCCTCTTTTGCCGGAACGAAGCAGCCAATCTGCGCCATGACGGCAATCAGCGCGATCTGCCGCATGTAGGTGCTCTTTCCGGCCATGTTGGGCCCCGTGATCAAAAGCACTTGCCGCTGATGCCTGTCCATATGTACATCGTTGGCGATAAATTTTCCTTCCTCCAGCATCGCTTCCACCACCGGATGGCGCCCTTCTTCGATGTGGTACTCGCCGCTCTGCGAAAAGTTGGGGCGCACATAGCCCCGCTCATCGCTTACGGTTGCGAAGGACTGCAGCACATCGACGGCAGCGATCCGCTGCGCCAGCTCCTGCAGCCGCGGAATATGGGCCGCTACCTCGTTGCGGATGGAGACGAAGAGCTGGTATTCCAATTCGACCGTCTTTTCTTCCGCCTCCAGGATCAGCGCTTCTTTTTCCTTCAATTCCGGCGTGATGTACCGCTCCGCGTTGGCAAGCGTCTGCTTGCGCTCGTAGCGGCCGGCCGGAACGAGGTTGAGATTGGCCTTGGAAACTTCGATGTAATAGCCGAACACCTTGTTGAATCCGACCTTCAGCGAGCGGATTCCCGTCGCTTCCCGCTCGCTTTGCTCCAGTTGCGCGATCCAGTTTTTCCCTTCCCGGCTGGCGGTCTTCAGCTTGTCCAGGTACTCGTCGTAGCCCTGGCGGATCATTCCGCCCTCGCGCACGGAAATCGGCGGATCATCCACCAGCGCCCGCTTCAGAAAAGCCGCCACATCCGCGCATTCATCCATTTCCTCCGCCAATCGGCACAGGACGGGTGCGTTCGTCTGCAGCAGAAGCCGCTTCAGCTCCGGCACCATCTCCAGCGAGTTGCGCAGCTGCACGAGGTCGCGGGCGTTGGCGTTTCCGTACGAAATCCGCCCGGCCAGCCGCTCCAAATCGTAAACGCGGTCAAGGCACTGGCGCAAGTCGGAACGAAGCAGCAGATCTCCTTTCAGCGCCTCCACGGCATCGAGGCGCTCTGTCAGTTCCGGCAGATTGCGCAGCGGCCGCTCCAGCCATCTTCGCAGAAGCCGGCCGCCCATCGCCGTCTCCGTCCGGTCCAGAAGCCACAGGAGCGAACCCTTTTTGCTCTTGTCGCGAATGGTCTCTGTCAGCTCCAGATTGCGGCGGGAAAAGTCGTCCATCTGCAAATACTGCCTGGCGTCGTATGCGGTGATCTGCCGCATGTGCGCCAGGCTCCTCTTCTGGGTGGACGCAATGTAACAAAGCAAGGCGTTGACTGCCTGGCGAATTGCCAGATTCAGCCCTTTTGCCTGATCGCCATACTGTTTGTCGACGGCGTACACATCCAGTTGCTCAAGAGAGACTTCCGCCTGGGGAATGGCGGTTTGCGCAAAACGGGGCAAGGCGCAAACGACAAGTTCCTTCGGCCTGTAGCGCATCGCTTCTTCCAGCGCGGCATTTCGGTCGCCCGCAAGCGAGGTCACGTACATCTCGCCCGTACTCATGTCGCAGGCGGCCACCGCGCTTCGCCCGTCCGCCTCCGCGATGGATACCAGGTAGTTGTTTTCCTTATCCGAAAGCCACTTGCCCTCCATCATCGTCCCCGGGGTAATGACCTGGGTCACTTCACGGCGAACAACCCCTTTGGCTGTCTTGGGGTCTTCCACCTGCTCGCATACGGCAACTTTGTACCCCTTTTTCAGGAGTTCGGCGATGTAGCTGTCGGCAGCGTGATACGGCACTCCGCACATGGGAATGCGTTCTTCTCCCCCGCCGTCCCGTCCGGTAAGAGTAATTTCCAGTTCGCGCGAAGCGAGGATTGCATCTTCAAAAAACAGTTCGTAAAAGTCGCCGAGTCGAAAAAATAAGAAAGTATCCGGGTAATCTCGCTTGATTTCCAGATACTGTTGGATCATTGGGGTATATTGAACCATGGTTCCTCTCCTGCCTGCAAATCTCGTCTGCTATTATATCATGATTTTCCCCGGGCTGGACAGGGTACGGACGGCGCATTCGGCCCCAAAAGAAAACGCTGGCAAATGCCAGTGCGTTCACAAATTCCAGGTTTGCTTCAGGTCGACTTCGGCAGGCCAGGTTTGCCCGGAAAAAAGCAGCGAAAAATAGCGGTCAAGATGAACAGCGGAAAGGCGATATCCGGGAAGTTGGCGAAGTTCTTCCCAAATCTGGCGGACGTAGGGCGCGAGCACCTGTTTCTCGCCGCGATAGTAAGCGCGGATCAGCGGCAGATGCAAGTGGGGCTTTGCCTGAAGATTCGCCGATGAAACCGCAACCAGCCAGGCGAGGTGAAGCACGCCTCTGGCCACCTCCGGATGGACCAGCCAGCTGGGCAGCGTCCGATATTCAAACCCGTATTCCTTTTCCCGCACATCACCCAAATAGCCGTATCGCTTCCGGCGCTCCCGGCACTTGTCGTCTTCCAGCAGGACGAGCGGCAAAGCCAGGTAGGCGTCCAATTTGCGCCGCAGGGAAAACGTCGGGGTGAGACCACTGAAGTGAATATGGCCGCCGATCGGGTAACCGGAAAAGGGCATTCCCCCCGCCAAACACTCCACCGCTTCATCGCCGATTTGCGCATAGGCCAATCGCAGCGTTTCGCGAATGCGAAAAAACAACTCGTCCGGGTCTTCCGAGGGTTCCGGCCGCAGTTCTCCCACAGGGTGTTGGCTCAAGGAGAGTTCTTCGCGGTAGCGCGTCGTGTCGCATCCTACCGTGCCAGAAAGGCGGAAATAGTGAGAGGCGATGGCCATGCCGCCCTCCCCCTTCCAGCGCAGGGCGAATTCCGGATCTGCTCCCAGCATGTGCAATTTCTCGCCGCGAAGCCGTTGCGTTTCCTGCCAATCCCTGATTTCACGCATCCATTCCGCAGCATCCTGTTTGGGCCATTCGGGCAGGACTTGCACCAGTTGCGCCCGGTGGGGGGAGACAGCGGAGACGGTGACCTGTCCGGCTTCAATGCCCGCCGCATACAACGCGCGCGCGGCGAGATTCTTCACCAGTTGCAGCTCGGGTCCATCCTGCTCCGGGGAAACCGGCTGCAGCGAAGGAGACGGCAAGGGATAAAGCAGCCATTGCTCCGGTTCTTCGCTCATGCGGACGTCCAGAATGCGGTCCTGATAGAGGCAAATCCTGTAGGTTCTCCATCCGGGCCGCGGGCGCGCGTCCGGCGCCACCGGCAGACCGCTGATCCGCATCAGCCATCTGCCCAACTCGGGGCGTTGCAGCAACCGCTGCGCCTGCCTAGTGGTGTCCGACAGCAGCGCTTTCTCTTTCTGGAGCCTGACGCCATGCCATTTTTCCACAAGCGCCAACACGAAAGCATCACTCCTTCGCCAGTATTGCTGACAGCCTATGGGCGCATCAGGGAAAAATGCGGCTTTCCCTGCCACCCTGTCCCCTCTTTTTTTCTGAAAGAAAAAAGAGGAGATCGGCCTCTCCTCCTTTTAGTCAAGTTCGTCGAGCAGTGTGGTTGAATCGAAGTCGTCAAATTCGTCGCTGTTCTCTTCATAGTCGCCGAGCAGGGTAAAATCTTTATCTTCGCAACTATTGCAGACAACGACACAAACTTTTGTCTCCCCAATCACTTCTACGGCAAACTCACTTTCGATTTCGACTGTAATGGTTCCACCGCCACTCAACTCGGCCTTGACGCACTTCGGTTCCTCCACCGCGCGGGCGACGATTTCCAGATCGCCTCTGCAGTTCCTGTCGAAGAACGTGAGCGGAACGAGTACGGAGAACTTGACAGTTTCCCGTTTGACATCGGTTTGCGTATTCCCGGCAAACGAGAACCACAGGTTGACATCGCACTGGCCCGTTACCTCAACCGCGTCGTCGACTTTTTCGGCCTGGAAAGTGGTATTTGCAATCCAGCATCCCAAGATCGTCGAAGGAGTTTGCGATGGAATGATGGTGTGGGTGGTCGTTGAAAATTTATGTCCTTTACCGCAAACAGCTTTCGCGATGAGTTCCCGGCACTGTAGATCTTTGTCTATACCCGACATTTCTTTACCTCCTCCATACAACGTTTCTGTACATTTGTATGCAGGGCATTCGACTAGGGTGCAAACACCCATCTCTTTTTGGAGAAGGTTTGGGAAAAAGGGAAATCATCGCGAAACGGCCGGCTTGCGGCTGTCAGCCTGTTACGAACAGCATCCTCCGCCGGAATTTTGCGGCCCGCCGCCTGTCTCTCCCGTCAGGGGGTTGCCTCCCGTATCCAGGATGATGCGTTCGGAAACAGTATTGGTGATGACGGTTGTCACCATTTGCAGCAAATCGTTGACGTCGAGCTGGGACTGCTTGAATTCGGTGACGATCGGAATGGCGTCCAGTTCGTCCTGAAGCCGGTTGAACTCCTCTTCCACCTTTTTGGCCAGTTCCGGTTTGTTCATCGACTCGTACATCACCATTTGCTTCTGCTTCTGTTTCAGCTGTCTGATCAGTTTTTGCACGTGTTCGTTGTTCTTGATCTGCTGCTCCGCCCGTTTGTAGAAATCTACTTCGCTTGTGCGGGAAATCATCGTTGCCAGTTCGCGGGCTTTATCCAAAATCTCCTTCTGGGTATACAGATGTGTTTGTTCCATTTTCATTACACCTCTACTTTGGTCGCGATTTCGCCGCGCAGCGTCCATGGTTTGGCCTCCAGCACCCTTACGTGCACGTATTGGCCGGTCAAGGATTCGTCACCGGGAAAATGCACCAGTTTGTTTGAACGCGTGCGCCCGGTCAGCATTTTGTCGTTGTTCTTCGAAACGCCTTCCACCAGCACTTCGAGCACGCTGCCTTCCAGCTTCTTGTTTTGTTCAAGCCCGATCCGCGCGATGGTTTCGTTCAAGCGGTAAAGCCGCTGCTTTTTCACTTCCATCGGCACGTTGTCTTCCATGCTGGCTGCCGGCGTTCCTTCCCGGGGCGAGTAAATGAACGTGTAGGCGGAATCGTAGCGGACTTCCTCCACCAGGGAAAGCGTCTCCTCAAACTGCTCCTCTGTTTCTCCCGGAAAACCGACGATGATGTCGGTGGAAAGAGAGACATTGGGGATCGCCGCCTTGATTTTCCGCACCAGCTCAAGGTAATGCTCGCGCGTATACTTGCGGGCCATGCGTTTCAGCACTTCATTCGAGCCCGACTGCACGGGAAGATGGATATGCTCCACCAGATTGCCGCCCTTGCTCAAAACCTCGATCAAACGGTCGTCAAAGTCGCGCGGATGGCTGGTGGTAAACCGAATGCGCGGAATGTCGATTTTGCGGATCTCGTCCAGCAGGTCGCCAAAACCAAAAGTGATATCTTCAAAGTCCTTGCCATACGCGTTGACGTTCTGACCGAGCAGCGTGATTTCCTTGTATCCTTGACGGGCCAGTTCGCGCACCTCGGCAATCACGTCCTCAGGGCGGCGGCTGCGTTCCTTGCCGCGGGTGTACGGCACGATACAGTAAGTACAGAACTTGTCACAGCCGTACATGATGTTTACCCAGGCCTTGATCCGGTCGTCACGAATTTTCGGCATGTTTTCCACAATGTCGCCTTCCTTTGACCATACCTCGACGACCATCTCCTTGCTGAACAACGCCTCGCGCAGCAATACCGGCAAGCGGTGGATGTTGTGGGTCCCGAAGACGAGGTCAACATGCTGATAGCTTTGCAGGATTTTGTTGACGACCTTTTCCTCCTGCGACATACAACCGCACACGCCTAAAATGAGGTTGGGGTTGTTGTTTTTGATCCGCTTCATGTTGCCCAATTCGCCGAATACCTTGTCTTCGGCATTTTCCCGGATCGCACAGGTGTTGAACAGCACGACATCCGCATCCTCAACCTCTCCGGCTGCCGTGTACCCCATCTGTTCCAGGATGCCCGCAATTGTTTCCGAATCGTGCTCGTTCATCTGACAGCCATAGGTGCGGACGTAATATCGCTTTCCTTTGCCGATTTCCTTCATCTCATCGGGAATGGCAAAGTCGTAGTGCACCTTCACCTCTTCCTTGCCGCGCTTCTTCGCTTCCTTCAGCGAGGGGGCCTGGAAGTACTTGGCATAGTATTCCGTCGGCTTGGGTGACTTGCTGGATTTTAAGTCCACAGTCGCCTCTTTTCCTTGATTCACAGTATATCACCTCATCGCAAGATCAATTTGTTTCAATGTGCCAATACAGCATTATACCATTTTGGGCGCTGCATCGCGAATCCTGTTGCGGCCAACCATCCATTCCCGGTCACCCGCATGCCTTCCGGAAATTACCATGGAGTTCCAATCAGAACGTAAATCAGCCAGGCAAGGCCGGGTCCCAGCGCGATAAACAGGGCCGAAGTGAGCAAGAGTTTGCGGAAAAACAGCCGCTCATTGACGCCCTGCACATTGGCCAGCATCAACGCGCCAATGGTGGAAAACGGACTGATGTCCACCACGCTCGCGGAAATGGCAATTGACGAAACGACGCCCACTGCAGACATGGACGGGTCTTGCAGGATGGGAGCGGCAAGCGGAATCACCGCCGTCAAAAAGCCGGTCGTGGAAGCAAAAGCCGAGATAATCCCGCCGATGTAGGATGCAATCAGCGAAGCCAGAAGCGGATTTCCTACACGGGCGATCAAATCGGTCAGGTAATCCAGCGTGCCGACCTGATCCATCACCCCCACATAGGTCATGATCCCTGTCACCATCATGATGACAGACCAGGGCATCTGCTTGATGACGTCGGTCTGTTGCTTGGGAGCCAGCAAGGCCAGCGCCAAACCCACGACAAACGCGCCAAAGCCCATGTTCATGTCAAAGACCAGAGCCATGACAATGAGAACCCCGATGCCAAAAAGCGTGACGGCATTGTACCAGGTGAATCCGCGGCCTTGTTGTCCGGCAGCCGCCGCAGCCTGGTTTTCGTGTAGTGCAGCCGCTACCAGCGCCTTTCCATCATTGTTGCTTTTGACCAGGCGAATGCCTCCGTAAGCAACAAAGATAATGATGGAAATCAAAACGTAAAAGACCAGGGTGTTGATATAGAAGATGACGGGGGAATGGGCAATGTTTTCCGACTCCATGATCCCGTTCACAACCAGGCCAAAGACGTTCAACGGCGAGAAAGAACCAGCGTAAATCCCGGTTGACAGCATGAGCCCCATGAGAATGGGATTAATGCCGTATTGATAGGCAAGCCGAAGCCCGATCGGGAAGAAGATCGGCGCGATCGCCGCCGACGATGCCCCCATGCTTGCCAGGATGGCACAAACGCCAAACAAAACCCATGGCAAAAGGCCAACGTTGCCTCTTACCAGGCGCAGCCCCCAGACAAGCAACAAGTCGAGTGTTCTGTTGTTTTGCGCAATCGCAAACAAGTACGTCACACCCGCCAGCAGGAAAAACATGTCAATCGGAAAAGCTGTGTAGATTTCTTTCACACTGAGTCCGCTTGCGTAGGTGCCTACCACGAAAGCGGCTACAATTCCGATGATTCCCATGTTGACAGAGATCACGGAGCCGACGATAAACATCGCCAGCAGTACGATAAGCGTGATAATTTCGATGCTCACCAGCATTCTCTCCATTACTTTTTTTTTTGACAGAAATTTTCCGCAACGACCCGCGCTTCGGTCCACCGATGACAGTTGTTATTTTATCACGAAAATTCTTTTTAACTATACTATAAAAAATTTTTTTCTTTATCTTTCTTTCCTGCACGCTTTCCAACCCGTGTCTTCCTTCCCAAAATCCTTTTTCCCAAACTTTCGGCAGGCACTCCGGGACGTAAATTTTTTTGGGCCTTTCGCCCAATCTTTGCAATTCCTCCAAATTGGCCGCAACATTCGCTTCTTCCCGGACGTCAGTAGTGTAGAAGCGGAAGCAAATCATTTCCAATTTTAAAAAGGAGGTAAACCATGAAACGATTGATTCATCTCCTGTTGGCCGCCGTTATGGTTTTCGCGCTTGTTCCCATGGCAAGCGCCGCCTCGAAAGGCTTCTCCGACGTCCCGCGCAGTCACTGGGCGTACAAGGAAATCATGGAGATGGCCGAAAGAGGCATCATCAACGGTTACAATGACGGCACTTTCCGTCCGAACAATCGCGTAACGCGCGCGGAATTTGCCAAAATCATGATCGCGGCTGCAGACGTAAAAATAGACAAGAAGTCCGTGAAACAGACGTTTGAGGACGTCCCCAAATCGCACTGGGCGTTTTACTATGTCGAGTACGCCAAGCCGTACCTGACCGGGTACAAGTCGGGGAACCGCTATACCTACAAGCCCAACGAGCCTGCCGTGCGCGAAGACATTGCCGTGGCCATGGTGCGTTTGCTCGGCTATGACAACACGGTGAAGGCTGATCTGAGTCAGTTGCGGAAATTCCGGGACGCGGACGACGTCTCCAAAAATCTGCGTTCCTATGTCGCCATTTCCATCCAGACCGGATTGATGAAAGGCTCCAACAACTACTTCCGGCCGCAGGATTCCATCACCCGGGCGGAAGCCGCATCGCTTCTGTACCGCGCCTTGATCGCACGCGACGGAGACGAAGACAAGATTGTATTCCCGAATCCGAATCCGACTCCGGTTCCTGTTCCGCAGCCCGAGCTTCCCCTGTCGGTATCTGACAATTTTTCCGACGATGATTTGGAAAACTGGCTGACGGACGAGGCAATCGGTGACTGGGAGGTCGTCAACCGCCGCGTCACGGCCGATTCTTCCGACCGTGATCTGAAACACTTCTTCCTGCCATTGAAATGGAGGGAATCCAGCAAACCGGAAAAATACGAACTTTCCGTGGATGTAGAGGTGGACGGAACAGACGGACTGGCCGGCGTGTTCTTTAACGGCACAAACGATCAGACCCACGTCGTCTACCTGGAAAAAAACCGGGTCATTCTCGGGAAAGTGACGGATGTGGAAGATGACGATGTGGAGGTCATCGCCTCCGGAAGCTACACTCTGCGGTCGAGCAACCAGCTGAAGGTCGTGGTGAACGGCACATCCGTTTCCATTTACGTAAACGACCGCTTCCTGTTCAGCCAGCAACAAGTGAAGCGGGAAGGAACGAAATTGGGCCTGTACTTGCAGGCTGAAGCCACGAAGCAGCTTCCGCGCAAGGCAACCTATCTGGACAATTTCCGCTTCCTGGCAACCCGTTAACCCCTCTGTTTTCACCCGGCAAGACCGTTTTGCCGGGTGATTTTTTGTGCCCTCGTCACTTTCCATATGGCCAAGCGTAGAAATAACGCGCAGGCGCATTGTATAATGGAAGCTACTTATGTCATGAAGGAGTTCTTAAGGATGTCATTTTCCACAAGTCAACCATTCCGCTGGATGGATTCCGGCGTTTACTGCGGACAGCCGCTTGAGCCGCTGGTTGTGGACGAGACTCTGGCGGCCAGCATGAAAGAACAGGCTGCCCCCATTCTTCATCTCTGGGTATATCAGCAGGCCCTGTTTCTGGGCCGCCGCGACGCCAAACTGCCCCGCCTGGAGCAGGCATTGCGGCTTTTCGGGCAAATGGGATTCGGTTGCGTTCTGCGTTCCTCCGGCGGCGCCTGTGTGCCTCTCGATGCAGGCGTGCTCAACTTGGCCTGTCTCATTCCCGACACTTCGCTGTCCATCGACGCCTTCTTTTCCTTTGCCGCCAAACTGTTGCACACAGGGCTTGGCGATTACGGTGACCTTCAATTTGGTGAGGTGAGAGGCTCCTACTGCGCCGGAGAATACGACTTTTCCCTGCACGGCAAGAAGATTGGCGGGATGGCGCAGCGCAGGACCCGCTTCGGCTCCATCCTGCAGCTTTGCATAAACGTCGAGGAACAGCCCCGCGGCCTCTGGATGGAGCAGTTTTACCGGGAAGCGGGACTGGAGGAAATGACGCAACTTAAACCAATCCCCTGTATCGACGGCAACACCGTCGGCAGTATTGCCGGTCTTACCGGAAAGCGGGTGCTCGTCTCCGATGTAAAGGAGCGTTTGCTGGCGGCAATCCAGCGCGAAATGCCGGTCACGCCCGTTCCGTTTTCCGTTCCCGCTGATCTGCTGGAGCAGGCCGGCACGCATCTGGCCAAACGGCTGAAGCTGTTCTCCTTTACAGCGGAAGAACTGGCATCGCCGGGGTGGCGGCTGCCGGATTGACCTGAACCTCTACCGAAACCCCGCTCATTGCGGTATCATAAAAGGGAGCATAACAGCATGGTTGTCCAGCCCAGACTGAAAAAGGTGGTGGATCCCGATGAAGCAGGATATTCCATTGCTGCACACTCCCTTAAAAGACCTGATTATCACATCCACAAAGGTGGCTCACGTCCAGCTTGGCAATTCCCTTGAGCATGCATTGCTTGTCTTGATAAAAAGCGGGTATTCGGCTATTCCGGTGCTGGATCATCAATACCGCCTGCACGGCACAATCAGCACCAACCAGATTGTGAACAAGACGCTTGGCCTGGAACGCTTTGAATTTGAACGGATGAGCGAACACACGGTGGAAGAAGTCATGGAAACAAATATTCCCCGTTTGAAGGATACGGACGAATTTTTGAAAGCCTTGGAACTGTCCATTAACCATCCATTTATCTGCATCGAAGACGACCAGCAAGTGTTCCAAGGCATCCTTACGCGCAGATCGATCCTCGCCCTCGCCTACCGTCAATTGCGCAATCTCCCAAGCGCTCGGTAAGGACGCAACTGCCGCGATATGGGGAACATCCCAAAAAAAAAAACGAAATGGATAGACGTTTCAGAAACCAACTGAATCTCCTATCCATTTCATTGTTTTATCATTTTTAAAAATGCGTCAGGCAAGCTGTTTGTTTTGTGGCTTGCCGTTTTTGTTCATGGAAAACAGGGACAATGCATACTCCATGGGCCGCCGGTACGTCTGTTTGAACATTTCTTTTTCCCCGGCCTTGAAAAAGGAGTAACGCTGGTCCCGTACATTGATTTCAATGAGGTACGGATTCCCTAGCTGGTCGATGCCCATGTCCAGCCCGAGATCGGCCAGTGACGGGAAATAGCGCGCGTACTCGGCAGCGATGGCGAGGGCGGCCTGCCCGATCCGCTCCACGATCTCGCCTTGCTGTTCTTCGGAAAAGGTCTGTTTCATCGCGATTGGCAAAGGGACTGCCCTGCCGCCGCGCGACAAGTTGCTGAGCTTGTTCTTCCCGTTGGCCACTTTTGCCACCATTCCGCTGATTTTCCACTGCTGCTCACCATCCTTTTGCACGGAAACGCGGATGTCAAAGGTGCGCCCCTGGTACCGCACCAGCGGAACGCCTTGCTGGATGAGAAAGCGCTTCTTTCCGACCCACTTTTTGACTAGATGCAAAAGTTGGCTGCGGGAAAGCGTCCTGTTCAACCGGGAAGAGGAAAACCGATACCGGGTTCCGTCCCGGTCAATCCTTGCCACGCCGATGCCGACCGAGCCGATCGCCGGTTTGACGTATACGATTGGATAACGGTCCAGAAACAATTTGAACAGCTCGAGCGAATAAGGGACGGTATGCGGCAAATAGGGCCGAACCTGTCTGTTTTTCCAAAGCATGCGGTATACCTTGTACTTGTTTCGGACGACCAGGCCGTTAAACACCCTTCGCTTTCTGCAGAGGCGGGAGATGACGGCACGCGCCCTGCTGTCTCCCGTCAGCACGCGGTTGTGAATGACCCGGGGTACTGGGACGATCCTGGGGATCAGCCTGCTGCCATTCCAGAAAAAACCCTGGACGCGCTTATCCCCTGCCAGCACGTGGCGCGGGTGAAAAAAAACGGGCTTAAACCCAAGCTCCCTGCCAATTTCCACGTAGTACGGGATGCGTTCGTAGGACTTCACACCGTTCCGGCCTCTTTCGATAATGCCCCAGTCCAACATGATGCCGATTGTTTTCACGCGGATCCCCCTTGCCCAAATTCCTCTACATAGGATATGAACCGAAGACAGAGGGGGCGTGCCTATTCCTGGCCGCGGCGTGCCTAATTTTGCCCGCGGCCATCCTGGCAAACATTGTCGCATCCTGCGCTTGCCCGGGAAAACAGGTTGCCTAGACCCGCCGTTCAATGGCCAGCAGATAAGGAGCCTGATTTTTCTGGTTGATGTACTGATACTTCAGCACCAGAAAGCGGGATTGTTCCAGTCCCTGACAAAAGGCTTCCACCGCTTCCTTCTCCAAAACCCCCGCCGGGTGTCCCCAGTAAATCATGATGGTCATGATTCCCCCGGGACGAAGCAGATTCAGACCGGATTGGATGGCGCGAATGGTGCTGTCCGGCATGGTCGTAAACTGCTTGTCTCCTCCGGGCAGATAGCCCAGGTTAAACATAATCGCTGCCGCCTGCACATCCAGCCCCGCCATTTCCTCATGGCTGGCCAGCCGCAGTTCCACCCATCCTGCAACCCCTTCCCGCTCCAGTCTTTCCCGCGTTTTCGCAATCGCCTGCTCCTGAATGTCATAGGCGATCACCCTGCCCTTCTCCTTGACCAACTGTGCCAAAAACAGGGTGTCATGCCCATTTCCCATGGTCGCGTCAATGACGGTGTCGTGCTCCCGTACGCGTTCGCGAATCAGCTGTCTGGCTACTTCCAACACGTTTGCAAACATCTGGCTCTCCTCTTTTTTAAACAGGGTGATGTGCGCGCATATTGATGCCCTTCTCCTTCATAGGATGTGGTAAGTGGGACAAGGAGGGAAAAGATGCAGGGATCATGGAAAACGGCATGGCAGATCGCTTTCACCTACATCGGCACCGTCGTGGGAGCCGGATTTGCCTCCGGGAAGGAAATCGTTGAGTTTTTTGTACAGTACGGCACCCAGGGCCTGATTGGCATTTTCCTCGCCACGGGACTATTCATATGGGCGGGAATCCGCGTCATGTTGATTGCCTACCGCATCCAAGCTGATTCCTACCAGACTGTCAGCACCTACCTTTTCGGTCATCCGTTCGGCACGGTGTTCAACGCGCTGCTGCTTACCGTGTTGCTGGGCATGTCCTCCGTCATGCTCGCCGCCACAGGCTCCATCTTTCGGGAATCCTTTCACTTGTCACCGCAGATCGGCATCTGGTTCAGCATGCTGATGATTTTCTTCGTGACACGCAAAGGATTGTTTGCCATCCATCAGGTAAACAGCATCTTCGTGCCGACGTTGATCGCGTTCACCCTGCTTGTGTTTTTCCATGCGCAACCTTGGGAACAGCCGTTGGTTTCCATGGAATCCAAACGGTCCATGGCCTGGCTCAGTTCCCCACTGTACTATGTTGCCTTAAACGTCTCGCTTGCACAAGCGGTTCTTGTGCCAATCGGACGGCAAAGCCAGAGCGAAAAGCCGCTGATAGCCGGCGGAATTCTTGGCGGAGCAGGAATCGGGCTCCTGCTTTTGCTGGCCTACTTCTCCCTGACCGTAGAAATGCCGGGCATTCAGCATGTGGAAATGCCGATGATCGCCCTGTTGCAAGGTGTCGGTCACGCCATTCCCCTGCTGTTTTCCCTGCTCGTCTACGCCGAAATCTTTTCCACGCTGGCCGCCAATGTGTTTGGCCTGTCGTTTCAACTTCGCCAGGTTGCCCGCCTGCGGACTTCCACCATCCTCGCCGCCATCCTGTTGTTCAGTTATGCCATCAGCTTTGTCGGCTTTGGTTCGCTGCTTCGCTTCCTCTACCCGCTTTTTGGACAGCTGGTTCTGTTTTTTCTGGTCATGCTGCTGTACCGCCAGTTGCGGGAACGTCCTTGAACCTCGCAAACAAAAGAGAGCAAACAAAAAGGCAGCCCCGTCGTGATGACGGCAGCTGCCTCTTTTGTCCTGTGCATTAGGCGAATTCCGCAATCAGTTTTTCGAACTCTTCTTCCGGCAAGCGGATATCCTGGTTCGCCAAACCTTGTTCCTTGAAACCGTGAACAAGGGATTCGTAGGATTTTTTCTCGGTATCCTGGTAGATCAAACCGTTCAGAAGACCTTTGTACTGCATCGAATAAGCCATTGCCTTGACGCGGTCATGCGGATCGTAGCCCTCGATGCTGTCTACTTGAACGATGTTTTCCTTGTACCATTCGTACGTGTTCACCTTGTTGTAGGTCACACAAGGGCTGAATACGTTGATGAAGGCAAAGCCATCGTGTTTGATCCCTTTCTCGATCAGTTCGGTCAAACCTTTCAGATCGCTGGAGAAAGATTGCGCGACGAAGGTAGCGCCGACGGAAAGAGCCAACTCAACCGGCGAAATCGGTTGTTCAATGGAACCTGCAGGCGTCGATTTGGTGACAAAACCTGTGTCGGAACGCGGAGAAGTTTGTCCTTTGGTCAGCCCGTAGATGGAGTTGTCCATGACGATGTAGGTGATGTTCATGTTGCGGCGAATCGCATGGACAGTGTGGCCCATCCCGATCGCAAAGCCGTCCCCGTCACCGCCGGCAGCGATCACGGTAAGTTCGCGGTTGGCCATTTTCACGCCTTGCGCGATTGGCAGGGCGCGGCCGTGAACGCCGTGCATGCCATAGCAGTTGATGTAACCGGAGATACGGCCCGAGCAGCCAATCCCCGAGATGATGACCAGGTTTTCCGGCTCCAGCCCCACGTTGGCGGCAGCGCGTTGAATGGCCGCTTGAACCGAGTAGTCACCGCAACCTGGACACCAGTTGGGCTTTACGTTATTGCGAAACTCTTTCATAGTTGCCATGTTTCGTCAGCTCCTTCACTTGAGCGTAAATTTCCTTCGGCAGGAACGGATTTCCGTCGTATTTCAGAACGGACTGAATTTTTTCGGCGTACCCGACGTTTTGCTTGATCAGGTTGGCGATTTGCGCTTGGATGTTGTGTTCCACAACCACAACCTGTTTTGCTTTTTCCATCAGTGCCTTCACTTCGTCAACCGGGAACGGATGCAGCAAACGGAGGTGTGCATGGTTCACCTTCAGGCCTTCCTTCTCCAGACGAGCTTTGGCTTCCTGAATGGTGCCGTATGTCGAGTTGATCCCGATCACCAGTACGTCCGCTTCTTCATGAGGAGCGTCTTTCAATACCGGATTTTTGAAGTTGGCCAGAACGCCTTTGAGCTTGCGCATCCGTTTTTCCATTTGTTGCACGCGGTTTGCGGCATCTTCGGACGGACGGCCCGTTTGCGCGTGTTCAACCCCGGTTACATGGTGAATACCGTATTTTTGTCCCGGGATAACGCGCGGAGATACGCCATCTTCGGTAACTTCATAGCGTTTGAACAGGTCGTTTTGTTCTCTTTCGGGCAACTCTTGTCCAGCCAGGAGTTTTCCGCGGCGAATTTCCACCTTGCTGTAGTCAAACGGTTGCACCGTTTGCTTGCCAAGTGAAAGAGACAGGTCTGTCAACACGATGACAGGCAACTGGTATTCTTCCGCAATGTTGAAAGCCTCAACGGTATCGTAGAAGCAATCTTCCACGGTGCTCGGCGCGATGACGACTTTTGGCACGTCGCCGTGAGTGCCGTAGATCATCGCATTCACGTCAGATTGCTCAATTTTGGTCGGCATCCCGGTAGAAGGACCGCCACGTTGCGTATCGACAATCACGACAGGAGTTTCGGTCATGCCGGCCAAACCGATTGCTTCCATCATCAGGGAAAGACCAGGTCCTGCAGATGCGGTCATGGCGCGCGCACCGGCGAAGTTTGCGCCGATCGCCATGGTGATTGCGGCGATTTCGTCTTCTGTCTGGATGACCGTGCCGCCAAACTTCGGCAGTTTCTTGATCAGGTATTCCATGATTTCGGAAGCAGGCGTAATCGGATATGCGGGCATGAAGCGGCAACCTGCGGCAATTGCACCCAGGGCGATCGCATCGTTACCGATCATGAACAGTTGCTTTTTCGGTTCCACTTTTTCCAGTTGGAACTCGGGCAACTGTCCGCCAGTCAGTTCGGTTACATATTCAAAACCGCGGCGGATGGCTTCCATGTTTTTCTCAACAACTTTTTCGCCTTTCCGCAAAAACATATCTTCAACGATTTGACGGTAGCTATCAACAGGAATTCCCAGAATTGCGCTGGAAGCCCCGATCGAAACCATGTTTTTCATCAGAGAGGTTCCCAGCTCTTCTGCGATTTCGGTAAGAGGAACGGTCAGGAAGCGAACCGCCTTCAAACCGTCCGGCAGTTTGGGATTAAATTTGGCGTCAGCGATAATGATACCGCCTTCACGCAACTCATGAGCGTTGAAATCAATAGTTTCCTGATCAAATGCAACAAGGATGTCGAGATCGTCGGAAATTGCACGCATCGGCTTGGTGCTCACACGGATCTTGTTGTTGGTGTGTCCGCCTTTGATGCGGGAAGAAAAGTGACGATAGGTGTACAGATGGTATCCCATGCGGTTCAACGCTACAGCGAAGATCTCACCTGTACTCTCGATACCCTCCCCTTGCTGTCCTCCAACTTTCCAGGAAAGTTGACTAATCATTCAAATTCCACCCTTTCAGTGACTGTGAGAAGAAAAGCAGCCCATCCACCAAAAACGATGAGATGTGACAAAATTGTGCCTTTGACAGTGCCTATTTTAGTCCTGTCCCCACAAAATTGCAAGTGCTTTTACTTAACTTACTTTTCTTTTGATCTAAGTTCAACTTTTGAACTTGGTACATTAATATTTTCTCCTAATATTGTAGCACGTTTCCAAAATCACGCAACTCTTTTGCCCCATGAATTGCGATTCTCGTGATACCCATTTTTCTCCGGCAATTTGGACCCTTCCTTCGCCTTTTCAAGCAGACTGTATACAAACAGAATGACCCCTTTGCTTTGCTTTCATACTTTGCCTTGTTCAATCCGCCCATCGGCCGGCTCTCCCTAGCCCAATCGGAAAACCCGCTTTTAAAAGGGAGAACAGTGCGCGGAAAGGCAATCCCATTGCGCTTTCAGTTGCTTGATCGGTGAAAGGTCGCTGACTGCCGCACGTATTTCAAAAACCGCTCAAGCGCCATCCCTTGCTTCACACGTCAAATCCCACGGATCATTTCCGAAAGCGGCTGAGCTGCCTTCCCCCACAATCGCTGCTTGTGCACCAAACCTTTTTTACGCATGAAAAAACCTGTTCATTCTGCGAACAAACAGGCAAACAAACAAATTTTCCTCTATCTAGGTTCTACAATTAACTTGATTGCCGTACGCTCTTCTCCATCAATCACAATGTCCGTAAAGGCTGGAATGCAGATCAGATCAACACCGCTGGGCGCTACAAATCCTCGTGCAATTGCTACAGCTTTCACAGCTTGATTAAGCGCCCCAGCCCCAATGGCCTGAATTTCAGCTGCCCCGCGCTCGCGAAGCACGCCTGCAAGGGCACCAGCTACGGAATTGGGGTTGGACTTTGCTGAAACCTTTAATACTTCCATCCTTTTGAACCTCCCGTCTGATCGGAATCCTGTCTTCATTAGATTGATATTCGCATAGCCCCCAAAAATTCCTGCTGGCGCAAAAACAAAATTCAAAAAATTCAATTCTTTTCTCTCGATTATTCCAGAAACGGATGTGTGGTATCTATGCGGATGCGCTCCAAATTCTTCGCGTTTCCGGTTGCCTTGTCCAAGGTAATCACGACAGCATGGAACTCAGCCGGACCTTCCGCCACTTCAAAACGGACGGGCAGTTGCGTAAGAAACTTGCGGATGACGGCATCGCGGTTCATGCCCAACACACCGTTGCTCGGGCCACACATCCCGACATCGCAGAGAAACCCCGTCCCCTGCGGCAAAATCCGTTCATCCGCAGTCTGAACATGGGTATGGGTTCCCACGACCGCGCTTACCCGGCCGTCCAGATACCAGGCCATCGCCTGTTTTTCGGAAGTTGCTTCGGCGTGAAAATCAACAAAAATCAGCTTGGTGCGCTTGCGTGCCTGTTCGACCAGTTCATCCGCCTTCTGGAACGGGCAGTCCAACGGCGGCAAAAAGGTGCGTCCCTGCAGGTTGATGACGGCCAGTTCCCCTTCTGCCTGCCGGATGTACGTGATGCCCTGTCCGGGCGCAGGCGGCGGAAAATTGGCCGGGCGAATCACCCGCGGCTCATTGTCCAGAAAATCAAAGATCTCCTTCTGATCCCAGCTGTGGTTCCCCAACGTGATGGCCTGGATACCGAGATCAAACAGTTCCTTGGCAATCGTTTCGGTTATGCCTCGTCCATGTGCGGCGTTTTCGCCGTTGGCCACAATAAAGGCAGGCTGGTACTTGCGTTTCAACAGCGGGAGGTACTGCCTGACAATCTCCCGCCCGGGCCGGCCCATGATATCTCCGATAAACAACAGCTTCAATTGCAATCACCTCAAGGTTAGTATACACAAGTAGGCTCTTGGCGAGCAGTCCATCTCACGCTTTCCCCTCGCGGATCAAGGCGGAAAAAAGTAAAGTGGCAACTAGCCACTTTACTTTGCATACTCGACTGACCGCGTTTCCCGAATGACGGTTACCTTGATGTGTCCCGGATAGTCGAGTTCGTTTTCGATTCGCTTGGTGATCTCTCGCGCAAGGCGAGCAGCCTCGGCATCATCAATTTTGTCCGGTTGCACGATTACGCGAATTTCACGTCCTGCTTGAATGGCATACGATTTTTCCACACCTTCAAACGACTCGGAGATCTCTTCCAGCTTCTCGAGACGGCGAATATAGGTTTCCAATGTCTCCCGGCGAGCTCCCGGACGGGCTGCCGACAATGCATCCGCCGCTGCCACCAGCATCGCGATGACGGATGTCGGTTCGGTATCGCCGTGATGGGAAGCAATACTGTTGACGACAACCGGATGCTCGTTGTATTTCTTCGCCAGTTCCACCCCGATTTCGACGTGGGAACCCTCCACTTCATGATCGATCGCCTTGCCGATATCATGCAACAAACCGGCCCGTTTGGCCAGTTTCACATCTTCTTTCAGCTCCGCTGCCATCAATCCCGTCAGGTGTGCAACTTCCATCGAATGCTTCAGCACATTTTGTCCGTAACTTGTACGATAGCGCAAACGACCAAGAATTTTGATCAAATCCGGATGCAGGCCATGAACACCAGTTTCAAAAGTGGCCTGTTCACCGTATTCGCGGATGCGTTCGTCCACTTCACGGCGAGCCTTTTCCACCATTTCTTCAATTCTCGCCGGGTGAATGCGGCCATCGGCCACCAACTTGTCCAGCGCTGTCTTCGCGATTTCCCGGCGAACCGGGTCGAAGCCGGACAAAATCACCGCTTCAGGAGTATCGTCAATAATCAGATCGATTCCGGTCAAAGTCTCCAACGCGCGGATATTTCGTCCCTCGCGTCCGATAATCCGTCCCTTCATTTCATCGTTCGGCAATGTCACAACAGAAACTGTCGTTTCCGCCACGTGATCAGCCGCACACCGCTGAATCGCGGTGGTGATGATTTCACGGGCCCGTTTATCCGCTTCTTCCTTCGCCTGTGTCTCGATCTCCTTGATCATCACAGCCATGTCGTGGCGAACCGAGTTTTCCACTTCCGTCAGGATGTAGTTCTTGGCTTCCTCCTGCGTCATGCCGGAGATGCGTTCCAGCTCGGAAACCCGTTCTTTATATAACTGCTCTACCTTGCCCTGCAGTTCGGCAATCGAACGTTCCCGTTCAGCCAACTCTTCTTCCTTGTGCTCCAACTGCTCCATTTTGCGGTCCAAAGCCTCTTCTTTCTGCAGAAGGCGGCGTTCCTGACGCTGAATTTCGTTGCGCCGTTCGCGCAACTCCGTCTCTGCTTCGGAGCGCAGTTTGAACACTTCGTCCTTCGCTTCCAGAACTTTCTCCTTTTTTACGGCTTCAGCGTCCCGCTTCGCTTCCTCGACAATCTGCTTTGCGGCTTCTTCCGCGCTGCCGATTTTGGCTTCCGCAATCGACTTCCGGGCCAGGTAGCCTGCACCTGCGCCGATCAGCAAGGTAACGAGCGCAATCACTACCGTGAGTACGATATCCATAAGTTTTTTTCTTTCACCTCCTTATTTAGAAACATCTCCCCGCTTTCACGCATTCGTTTTTCATGGAGTCACAGCTTTCCGCCTTGTCTTTCACATCAAAACGTGCGTCTAATAAACAGGACCGATGTGACTCGGTCCGCTGAATCCGCACAATCATTGCACGGGTGTTCAGTTTTTCCTCAAGCAACGACTGAGCTAATCAGCGAAAAAGGCACAAAGCCCGAAGTAATACAAACCTATTTTATTCTTTGTGAACAAGTATTGTCAAGAACATGGAAATCGGGCTCAACCGCTCTCCCCGCGCCGCCGCAACTCGCTTCGAACCTGCCACAGGATGGGAGAGGAAAATCCCTTTCTTGCCAGCATGGCGAGAAGTTTCTTCTCCTCCTCCGGGCCAGGCCTGCCGGCGCATCTCCTCAGCTTTTTTTCCACCAGGGCGCGCGCTGCCGCCAACTCGTCTTCCGGCGTGACAGCCTGCAGCGCTTCGTCGACGATCGCCTTCTCCAGGCCTTTCTGCGCCAGTTCCATGCGCAGCATGCGGGCGCTTCTCGGCTTGAGGCGAAGTCTCTCCTCCACCCACTGGCGGGCGTACGCGAGGTCGTCAATGTAGCCTTGGTTGGCCAACTGCCCGCAAACGTCTTCTGCCACCTGTTCCGAGTAGCCTTTTGCCAGCAGATGGGACTTCAGCTGCCGCTTCGTGCGCGGCTTGATCCCCAGCAGACGCAAGCAAGCCAGATACGCCTGCCGTCTTTCTTCGGCACAAAGCACTTCTTCCCGCAAGTTTTCGTCAATGGCTGTGCCGCGAAAAAGCTTGTATTTGATCAGGATGTCTTCATGCACGGAGAACGCGTATTCGTGCTCCACCTCGATGTGGTAGCGCTTTTTCTGCCTGTGATCCTGGCGCACGGCAGTAATCTGGCCGCTCTTCATCCGATCGCTCCCCTCGTTTGCGCATCGATTCAGTCAGGTAGAAAAGCAGCCTGTCGGATTGACAGGCTGCCGAAAGCTTCACTTGTTTCTTTAATCCAAATCCAGATCAAAGGATGGTTCTTCCTCCTGTTCCGGATCAAAGACCGGATCGGCTGTTGGAATGGAATTGGGGTTCAAGCTGAAGTATTCACGCACTTTCGCCTCAATTTGGGCGGCTACCTCCGGATTTTCCTTCAGGTAGAGCTTCGCGTTCTCCCGTCCCTGGCCAAGCCGCTCATCATTGAACGAATACCACGCACCGCTCTTCTGGATGACATCGATCTCTGCACCGATATCCAGGATGCTGCCTTCCCGTGAGATGCCCTCGCCGTACATGATATCCACTTCCGCCACTTTAAAGGGAGGAGCGACCTTGTTTTTGACGACCTTGATCTTGGTCTTGCTGCCGACGATGTCGTTGCCCACCTTGATCGCTTCCGCCTTGCGCACATCGAGCCGGATGCTGGCGTAGAACTTGAGGGCCCGTCCGCCGGGCGTGGTCTCCGGATTGCCGAACATGACGCCGACTTTTTCGCGAAGCTGGTTGATGAAGATGGCGATGGTCTTGGACTTGTTGATGGCACCGGAGAGCTTGCGCAGAGCCTGTGACATCAGGCGCGCCTGCAAACCAACGTGCGCGTCGCCCATCTCTCCCTCGATCTCCGCCTTGGGAACAAGCGCGGCAACCGAGTCGACGACGATGATGTCCACTGCACCGGAACGGACAAGCGCTTCCGCAATTTCCAGCGCCTGCTCCCCTGTATCCGGCTGGGAGAGAAGCAATTCGTCGATATTGACCCCCAACTTGGAAGCGTAAACCGGGTCCAAGGCATGCTCGGCATCAATAAATGCCGCTTGTCCACCCTGCTTCTGCACCTCGGCAATGGCGTGCAGGGCGACCGTCGTTTTCCCGGATGATTCAGGGCCAAACACTTCGATGATGCGCCCGCGCGGGAAGCCTCCCACCCCCAGCGCGATGTCGAGAGCAAGCGCTCCGGTCGATACGGTGGAAACCTGGACGTTTGCCATGTCTCCAAGCCTCATGATGGAACCTTTTCCAAACTGCTTTTCTATTTGACGCAATGCACTTTCCAAAGCTGCGCGGCGGTCTGACAAATGGTACACACCCTTTCAATTTTCACCTGCTAAACTTGCTGCCTTTATCATACATCGAGAAAGAAGCGTTTGCCAAGTATTTTTTGCGAACAAATATTCGCATAAAAAAAGAGCTGTTTTCCATGGCTCTCCATGAAAAACAGCTGGACGTTCAGGCCGGGATCAGGAGCGCTTTGCCCCGCGGGGCTTGGCCGGTTCCAGGTTGATCCGCTTGCCGTTGATCCGGGTTTGGCGCAACGCTTCGTAAACAAACGGGGCAACATCTTCCGGAACCTCCACAAACGTAAAGTTCTCGAAGATGTCGATCCGTCCCACAGCCTTGCCCGGAATCCCTACAGATTCGGAGATCTCGCGCACCAGGTCCTGCGGTTTCATGTTTACATTTCGCCCTACGTTGAGGAAGAAGCGCACCATTCCCTTGGCGGCTCCGGTCTCCCCGAAATTGTAGCCCTCGGGTTCCTTCTCTTCTCCGGTTTCGCTGTAGAAGGCAAGGTGCAGCGCTGCCGCCGCGATCTTTTCCGCAGGGTACTGGTCCAAAAGCGAACTGGTCACCTTGTAGTACATATCGGCAATCTCATCGCTTTCCAAAAGGCTGATGAGCTGTTCCCGGAGCTGCTCCTGCTTCCGCTCCGCCACTTCCTCCAGGGAAGGAACGTTGCGGGGAACGATCTGCGCTTTCGTCTGTTTCTGGATAAACATCATCTGTCTTACTTCGCGCGGCGTCACCAGGGTCATGGCAATGCCCTTGCGCCCCGCGCGTCCGGTCCGGCCGATCCGGTGCACGTAGCTTTCCGAATCCTGCGGAATGTCGTAGTTGATGACGTGGGAGACGTTGCCGACGTCAATGCCGCGCGCGGCCACGTCGGTGGCGATCAAAAATTCAATGGAACCTTCGCGGAAAGCGCTCATGACCTTGTCGCGCTGCGCCTGGGAAAGGTCGCCGTGCAGTCCGTCCGCAAGGTAGCCGCGGGATTGCAGGACTTCGGTCAGCTCATCCACGCCGCGCTTTGTGCGGCAGAAGATGATGCCCAGATCCACGTCTTCGCTGTCCAGGATGCGGCAAAGGCTTTCCACCTTGTTGCGCTCGAACACCTTGTAGTAAACCTGCTCGATCAGGGGCGCCGTCACCTCTTCGCTGCTGACGGCGATCGTCTGCGGGTTCTTCATGTAGCGGGTTGCCAGGCGCTTGATCTCCGGCGGCATGGTCGCAGAGAACAGCAGGGTCTGACGCTCCTGCGGCAAGTGGTTGATAATGGTCTCGATATCGTCGATAAAACCCATGTCCAGCATCTCGTCCGCTTCGTCCAACACCAGCGTGTGCACGTGGTCAAGCTTCAGTGTCTTGCGGCGAAGATGGTCAAGCACCCGTCCAGGCGTTCCGACCACGACCTGCACTCCCTGGCGCAAGGCGCGAATCTGGTGCCCGATGGACTGGCCGCCGTAAATGGGGAGCGTGCGAACCTTGTTGTACTTGGCGATCCGCAGCAGTTCCCCGGCAACCTGGATGGCCAGCTCCCGGGTAGGGGTCAGGATAATCGCCTGAACGCGATTGACCGGCGACACCTTCTGCACCAGTGGAATGCCGAACGCGGCCGTCTTCCCTGTTCCCGTCTGCGCCTGTCCAATCAGGTCACCGCCCTCCAGCACTTTCGGAATGCAGGCTGCCTGGATCGGCGACGGCTCCTCGAAGCCCATGTCGTGAATGGCCTGGAGGATCGATTTATGTAAAGGAAAATCAGAAAAACTGGTCATGAATAGAATCACCTTTCTTTTTGCATTTGCAGCGCATAAAACAGCGCATATTTGGCTGCTCGCCCGACAATGGCCCGTCTGTTTCCAGCCAGGCGCAACTCTTTCACCCGTGTTGGCATGCCTTCCGCTGCCACTCCGACATAGACCAGACCAACCGGTTTGCCCTCGGCTGAATCTGGACCGGCCACTCCTGTCACCGAGAGACCGTATGTCGTCTGAAACTTTTCTCTCACGCTCTCCGCCAGAATCCTGGCGGTCTGCCCGCTGACGGCGCCATCCGCCTGCAGAACGGATTCGGGTACGTCGAGAAAGCGGCGTTTCACCTCGTTTGTGTAACAGACGATTCCGCCCTGGTACACTGCCGAGCTGCCGGGTACGGAGGTAATCAGGGAAGCGACGGTCCCACCCGTGCAGCTCTCCGCACAGGAGATGGTTTCGCCCCTCCTTTTCAGTCCTTCGACCAGAACCTCGTGCAGCGAAGTATCATCGCCAGTGGCGTAGATGTATTGCCCCAATCGCTTGCGAATCTCCTGCTCGACCGGTTCGATCAGCGCCTCTGCATCCTCCACCCGCTGCGCACGCGCCGTAATGCGCAGGGTGACTTCAAATTCCTTGGCATAGGGCGCAATCGTCGGATTTTCCTGACTTTCAATCAAATCGAGCAAATGCTCTTCCAGAGCGGATTCGCCAATTCCGTAAAAGCGGAGCACGCGCGAATGAAACACCTGCTTTTCCGGCAGCAAGTCCATGAGGTAAGGCATCACGTACTTCTCCACCATCGGATACAGCTCGCTCGGCGGTCCCGGCAGCAGGACGTACGTGCAGCCGTCATCGTGCCGAACTGCCATGCCCGGCGCCATGCCGTGATGATTGGGAAAAACATGGCTGCCCTCAATCACAAGCGCCTGCTTGCGGTTGTTTTCCGGCATGGGCATTTTGCGTTGCTCAAAAAAGGACTGGATGTTCGACATGGCCTCCTGATTCGTCACCAGGCCTTTTCCGAGATGAGCGGCCACAGTTTCCTTCGTCAGATCATCCTGGGTCGGCCCCAACCCGCCGGTAAAAATGATCAGATCCGACCTTCCGGCAGCCAGCCGGATGGTTTGCATCAGCCGTTGGGTGTTGTCACCCACCACCGTGTGAAAATATACACCCGTACCGATTTCTGCCAGTTTTTGCGACAGGTATTGGGCGTTGGTGTTGGCGATCTGACCCAGCAGAAGTTCGGTACCCACTGCTATAATCTCCGCTCTCATATTCCCTCATCCATTCTGTATTGAGTAGAAAAGCCTCTAATCAGACAGTCTAACACCAAGCGGGCTTGCGGGAAAAGAGGCTTTTGAAAAAAGAGTCCAATACCCGCGTCACGAGTATTGGATGACGTTGCGATTTTTCGCAAAGTAATCGTATCCGGAGTAAAGGGTAATAATGACCATTGCCCATGTCGCCACTTCATCGAACGGAATGCCGAAAAAAGCAAAGGGAAAATTGCGGATCATGATCGCGGTGATCGCGATGATTTGCACCCATGTCTTCAGTTTGCCCAAAGGACTGGCGGCGATTACCAGACCTTCCGCCGCAGCTACCAGCCGCAAACCGGTGACGGCAAACTCCCGGCTGATGATCACAATCGCGATCCAGGCTTCCAGCCGCTGCATTTCCACCAGGCAAACCAAAGCTGCCGAGATCAGCAGCTTGTCGGCGAGCGGGTCCAGAAATTTTCCCAGGTTGGTGACAATCTTGTTTTTTCGGGCAATGTACCCGTCGAGACCGTCCGTACTGGCCGCCAGGATAAACACCAATGCCGCAATCAACTCATTGTACGTCATCGACAGGGAACCGATGGTGAACGTCCCGATGTTGTACCTCATCAGCAAAAAAATCATCAAGACCGGAACCAGAAAGATTCTGGCCAACGTGATGCGGTTGGCGAGATTCACCTACACTACCTCCCCGGCCAGATCGTATTCAAAGGAGTGCGTGATGCGCACCTTGACAATGGATCCCAGCTCGCCTTTGAAGCCGCTGACAAAAACTTCGCCGTCCACTTCCGGTGCATCATACTGTGTCCGGCCGACGTAAATATCGTTTCTTCCCTCATACCGTTCAATCAACACGTCAAGCACCTTGCCCACAAAACGGCTGTTGCGCTCGGCGGAGATCTCACGCTGAATTTCCATCAGCTGATTGGCTCGCCGCTCCTTCACCTCTTCCTCCACATGATCCGGAAGTCTGGAGGCGGGAGTGTCCTCTTCGTTGGAGTAGGTAAATACGCCCATACGGTCGAACTTGATCTCCTTGACAAACTCACAGAGATTGGCAAAGTCTTCCTCGGTCTCACCGGGGAATCCGACAATCAGCGAGGTGCGCAGGGCGACGTCGGGAACCTGTTCGCGTATTTTTGCCACCAATTCCCGGATATCCGTCTGCCGGCCAGGCCGGCGCATTTTCTTGAGGATATGGTCTTCCGAGTGTTGCAAAGGCATATCCACGTACTTGCAAACTTTCGGATTCGTGGCAAACGTACGAATCAGTTCGTCCGTAAAGAATCCGGGGTAGGCGTAGTGAAGGCGAATCCATTTGATTCCGTCCACTTCTTCCGCCAAACGGTCAAGCAACACAGGCAACATGTGCTTTCCATCGTAGATGTCCGTGCCGTAATTGGTGGAATCCTGCGCGATCAGGCTGATCTCCACGACGCCCTGAGCTGCCAGGTGGCGGGCTTCTTCAATGATGGACTCCATCGTGCGGCTGCGGAATTTGCCGCGCATGAGGGGAATGCTGCAGAAGGTACAGGCGTTGTCGCACCCTTCCGCAATTTTGATGTAGGCGGTATAGGTACCGGCCTTTACCCGGCGCTTGATGACCTGCTCGTAGTTGAAGACCGGATTGCCGACGTAGGCCGGCCGCTTGCCTTCCAGCGACTCCTGAATGATCTGCGGAATCGACATAAAATCACCTGTTCCGACAATGCCGTCCACTTCCGGAATTTCCCGGAGTATGTCCTCTTTGTAACGTTGGGTGAGGCAGCCGGCCACAACAAGTGATTTCAATTTGCCGCTTTCCTTCAGTTCCGCCATATCCAGGATCTTGTTGACCGATTCTTCTTTCGCAGCGTCAATAAAACCGCAGGTATTGACGATCACGACGGTGGCTTCTTCCGGATTTTCAACCAGCTCATACCCTTTTTCATCTATCAGATGGGCCATCATCTCGGAGTCGACAAGATTCTTTTCACAGCCCAATGTCACAATTGCAACTTTTTCTCGCTTGCCTAGCTTCTCTGCCATCCGTTTTCCTCCATTTGGTCACACCTGCCCATGTTACACCTAACCCAGTATAATATATCGGCAAAGCGCATGTCAAAAAAGAAGACGTCGCCAAAGCCTGACGAAGTCTGTCAATGCGAACCATGAAAAAAACAAGCCGCCCCTGGACTTGTGTAAGTCTACTGGGCGGCGCTTTCTTTTACGGAAATTTGTATGTCCGAAGGCATGGCGACCACCTTCGACGTGTCGACCACGACTCCGTTTACCGTCAACTGCACATTCATCGGCTTGCCCAAACGAATAAAGGCTGTTTTCCCCAGTTCGACACTTTTTTCTTCCCCTGACTTCAACTCTCCTTGCATGACGTATTTGCCCTTTGCTTCTCCCACGCCAAACCAGCTTCGGTCATGGGTCGCTTTCAGCGTAACGGCGATCTTTTCTCCGCCTTGCAAGTCATATTGAAACAGCGACCCATTCTGGGAAGCCAGGGTGACGGAAACCTTGGGCGCCTCCGGTGCGGGAGAAGGAGCAGGAGCCGCGGTGTTGTCCGAAGGCTCCGGCTGACGGGAAACCGGCGGCACTCCCTGCCCCTCGCCAGGCGAGACCACGCCGGCTCCCGGAGAAACGTTTTCGCTAGGGATTGGCTGTGTCGTGATGTCTCCATCGTTGTTGACGATGGCGAGGTAGGTAACCCCAATAATCAGGGCCACGAAAAGGACGAGCAATGCCTTGGCAATCCAACGGCTGGCCTGCAAAGGATTGTTTGCGGAAGCCGCTCGCCGCCTGCGAAGCCGCTCCACCTGCTCCGTCGGGGGCTGGGACGGCAGGTCCGCCTGATAGTGTTCCAGGATTTGCTGCGGATCAAGCCCAACCGCTTCCGCATAACTTTTGATAAACGCACGCGCATAGAAGTGTCCGGGAAGCATGTTGAAATGTCCGCGCTCAATCGCTTCCAGGTACCTGCGCTGTATTTTCGTCACACGTTGAATATCGTCAAGCGTAATTCCCTTTTCCTCGCGGGCCTTTTGGAGTACTTGACCTAATTCTGACACATCTTCCCCTCCTTTGCTTCTCCTATTGCATGTCAAAGTTTTCGAAGCCCCGATTGTTGATCAAGTCGTATGTTATCTCCTCATCCGGGTGCTGGCGCAGTTCAATGATATAATGGAAGTCGGACAACTCGTACTCGGACTCTCTGACAAAGATGTCGGGATGTTCAATGATTTTCGCAGCCGGGAAATTCATGATTTCCCTCAGCAGGGTGTGGTGTTTTTCCGTGGCCCGCAGCGTCGAGACAATTCCGTCAATCAAATATACGTGATCGGTGGACATTTCGTCGACGGCGAGCGAACTGCGTATGGTCTGACGCAACAGCGTGGAGGAAATAAACGTCCACCGCTTGTTTGCGGAAACACTTGCCGCAATCATCGACTCCGTCTTGCCCACCCGCGGCATGCCGCGAATCCCGATCAGCTGATGTCCTTCCTTTTTCAAAATTTCCGCCATAAAATCGACCAGAAGTCCCAACTCGTCGCGAACAAAGCGAAATGTTTTCTTGTCCTCGCTGTCCCTCTCAATGTAGCGTCCATGCCGAACAGCCAGGCGGTCCAGCATGGTGGGAGGACGCAGGCGCGTTATGGTTATGTTGTCCATTTTCTGCACAACATTGCGCACAACTTCTATTTTTTCATCATCATCGGTAAGAAGCAACATGCCCCGCCGCATGTTGTCCACACCGTTGATCGTCAAAATGTTGATGTTCAACATCCCCAGAATCGAAGAAACATCCCCCAGCAATCCAGGACGGTTGCGGGAAATTTCATACTCCAGGTACCATTCTTTAAGGGCTTCCATTTGCATTCCTCTCCGCCAATAAAATGCTTTCTCCTGTAGTATATCATTTTCCTAACATTCGACAATCGCGAAAAGGAAAAATCCCCAAAGGAGGGGATTTTGTTCGTCTAATTGCCACGATTTATGTTGTCGGGATTTTGCACCAGCTTCACCATCATGGATGCGAGCGCTTTTTGCTGTTCCGTGTCTCCCGCATCCCAAAGTTGCTTCAGCAACCTTTCCTGGTCGTTTTTCGGATCGACTTGCTTGGACAGGTAGTCGCCGATTTGATAAGCCACGTTTTCCAGCGTTTCGCTCTCCATTCCCGCCTGCTTCGCCTGTTCCACCCGCTCGCCCAGAAATTGCTTCCAGTCGCGAAAGTTGTCAAGGATTGACATTTCGGAAATTCCCTCCCTCAGTATGTTGTCAGACAGAATCCTGTCCACACACATATAGAATTTCATCTTCGCAACCAAATTATGCATATGGGCGAAGCAGACAGTCAGGTGTACCATCCGCCGTTGGGACTGATGATTTGCCCCGTCAGATAGCTGGCTTCGGGGGAGAGCAGAAAACGAACCACGTCCGCCACTTCCCGCGGACTTCCCAGACGATTCATGGGAATGTCCTGGGCGATCATCTCCTTCTCTTCCGGGGAAAAGCGCTCCATCATGCCGCCGGAAATGGCGCCGGGGGCCACGCTGTTGACGGTGATGCCGCTCGGTGCCAGTTCCTTGGCCAAAGCCTTGGTAAAGGCGTTCACCGCTCCTTTGGTCAAGGAGTACAAGACCTCGCAGGAAGCACCGGTCATCCCCCAAATCGAAGACAGGTTGACAATGCGCCCGTACCTTTCCCTCAACATCGCCGGAAGCGCTGCCTGACAAACCAGAAAGGCGGCGCGAACGTTTACAGCCACCATCTCATCAAACAGTTCAACGGAAACGTCGGAAAACAGCCCGAAGTGGTCCACGGAAGCGTTGTTTACCACAAGCAGCGGAGAAACGGGCATTTGCCGAAACATTGCCGCAATCTGCTGCGGGTCCCGCAAGTCAGCCTGCAGCGCGTAAGCCGGGACCCCAAGCTGGCGGCATGACTGAAGCACGGGTTCCAGCCGATTGCCCGAGGTGTGGTAATGCAGGTACAGGGGAACTCCGGATTGAGCGAGGCTGAAGGCGATGGCCTGCCCAAGCGTTCCCGAGGCCCCCGTCACCAGGGCCCATGGCTTCAATCCGCCCGTCACGATTTCCCAGACTCCTGCCCTGCCGCGGAACGCACGATCGAGACTGCCATCTGCTCAAGCTGGAAGTGCTCTTTCATGCGCTGTTCCACTTCTTCCCGCGCAATCAACTCCAGCACCGGCACCACGTCAAAGAGGTCGTTTCCGTTAAACTTGTACTGGGTAAACTGGTTGGCGATAAATTCCACCGAGTTCAGGGCCCGCAAAAACTGGCCGATCTTCTTCCTTTTGGCCCGTTCAAACGCTTCCGGATCAATCCCCGCATTCCTGACGGCTTCCAACTCCCGTGTAACGGCCTCCACCAGCGCATCCGGGTCGGGCGTGTCGCCGCCGAAGATGGAATATCCGTAATCCGTTTCACAGCTGTAATCGTAATCAAAAGTTTCCGTGATCAGTCCGCTCTCGTACAGTTTTTCATAGAGGGCGGAGCTGTTGCCAAGCACAATGTCGAGCAGCAATTTGGTCGTCAGGTCACGTTTCAGCAAGTCTTTTCCCTTTAAACCGTTCTCCCGCTCCTTGAAGCCGATGAGCACCTTGGGCAGGCCAACGGCCAGATGCGCCTCCACCCTTTTTTGCGCCGGCGCCGGCGGCTCTTCCGGGAAGAAACGTTCGATTTTGGGTGCCGGCGGAAACGCTTTGCCTTCCTGGTTGCGGCGAATCAGGTTCATCACGTCCGCGGGGTCGAACGAACCGACGACCAGAAGCAGCATGTTGGCCGGATGGTAAAACGTTTCGTAGCACTGATACAGATATTCCTTGGTGATGTGCGAGATGCTCTCAACCGTCCCGGCGATCTCGATCCGGATCGGATACTCCTGATACAGCGCCTGGAGCAGATTCATGTACACCTTCCAGTCCGGGTTGTCGTCGTACATGGTGATTTCCTGCCCGATAATGCCTTTTTCCTTTTCCACGCTGGCATCGGTAAAGTACGGTTCCTGCACGTAATCGAGCAACAGGTTCAGGTTCTTGTCCAGGTTGTCCGTGCAGGAGAACAGGTACGCCGTCCGGTTGAAGCTGGTAAAAGCGTTGCAGGAGGCGCCGTATTTGCTGAATTCGTGCATCACATCACGATCCTTTTTCTCAAACATCTTGTGCTCGAGAAAATGGGCAATGCCGTCCGGCACGCGGATCGTCTCGCCGCTGTTGGTGCGGAAATGGCTGTCGATGGAGCCGTAGCGCGTGGTGAACACCGCGTACGTCTTGCTGAAACCTTGTTTTGGCACGAGGTAAACGTTCAAGCCGTTGCGCAAAACCTCGTGGCAAACCGTCTCGTTTACCTGCGCAAAAGTGGTCATCCGCATGTTTTACGCCTCTCCTTTCCTGTCCCGCAGCAAGTAAATCGTATCCATTTGGATCTTTTCCGCCACTCTGGCGATGTCTTCCCTCGTCACGGCTTCGATGGCGGTGAGCATCTCATCCAGTTTGCGCTGCCGCCCGCTGACCAGCCCGTTGTAGGTAAAGTCGATCATCATCCGCGCGCTGTCCTGCAGTTCGCGGAACTGGTTGGTCAGGGTGGCCTTCGTCTGGCTGAGTTCCTCCTCGCTGATGCTGCCCTGGCGCATCGCCTCCATCTGCTCCTTGATGATGTTGACCGCCTTCTCGTAATTTCGGACGTCAATGCCGGACATGATCATCAAAATCCCCTTGTGGCTTTCCAGCCGCGATACGGCATAGTAGGCGAGGCTGGCCTTCTCCCGCACATTGACAAACAGCTTGGAATGGGGGAATCCTCCAAAAATGCCGTTGTACACAAGCAGCGCCGGGTAATCGTCGTCCCTGTAGCCAATCTGCGTGCGGCAACCGATGTTGAGCTTCGCCTGGGTGACGTCGAGGCGCTCGATCACTTGCCGCACCTGTTCGACCGGTTTCACCACGTCCAGAACCGGCGGTTGAACCCGCTCCCGCCTGGGCAGGGGCACAAGGGAGGAAATCGCTTCCTGCACGTGCTGAACGTCGACATCGCCCACGACGAACATGTGAATCGGACTCTCGGCGGTGATTTTCTGAAAATGCCGGTACAACCGCCCGCCGTCAAGGGCCGGCAGGTCTGCAAGCCGCCCGTAAACAAGCAGGGAATACGGTTCCCCCTTGCACATCTCCTCTGTCACCCGCTGGTTGGCGTACTTCATCTTGTCGTCGATCAGGCTCTCGATCCGTTTGCGCAGGGATTCCTTTTCCTGGTCAACGTATTTGGGCAAAAAGGAACCGTTTTCCACACACGGCCGGGTCAGCATGTCTCCGACGAAGCGGATGGCTTCTTCGAAAAGCGGCGTATCTTTGGAGAGGTATTTTTCATTGGGCACCTCCATGTAGATTTGCAGGATTTGCCGCTCTCCCTTTTTCAGGACATCCACATCGAAGATTGCCCCGTACAAAAAGTCGAGGTGCTCCCGCAGTTTTTTGGTCTCCGGGAACCGTGCCGTTGCCCGCTTCATCACCATGGCCAGCAAGGATGTCGGGGTTACGGTCTCTTCCGCCAAAGGCTGTTCCACCATCGTCACGATGGTCGTCGTTTTGAACTTGGCGGTCGGCAAAATATGTACATCGATTCCGTTGATTGCGGTGCTTTGAAATGAAATCCCGGCTGGCTGCACGCTCATGCTCCCATCTCCCTTTCATTCGACTTCCTTCCTATTGTAACCAAAGGCCAGGCCGACAAGCAAAAGACTTGGTGAATTGCAACAAAAAAGGAGCGACAGCGCTCCTTTCTTCGTTAAAAATCCGTATCGTCCCATTGCCGCAAATCGTCGCCGAATTCGTCATCTTCCACAAAACGGCCGCAGTCTGGCTCCAGGCAAAGCACTCCGTTCAACTCTTCGTCGTGAAACGGGATGCCGTGCGTTCCTCCGCAATAGGGACATGTCCACATGAGAGAGCCTCCTTTCCTCTGAAAAGGATTGCTCCTCCTAGTTTGTCCACTTCTGCCGTTCTCTTTCCGTCATCCCGATGCCGGACGGCGGACTCTTGTCCCGGAGCATTTTCCTAAGAAATCTGGCTCTCTGCGTTGGGACGGGGTATGCGCACCTCTCTTGGCTTGCTTCCTTCATAGGGACCGACAATGCCGTTTGCCTCCATCATGTCGATCAAACGGGCCGCCCGCGTATACCCGACGCGCAGGCGCCGCTGCAACAGCGATGCGGAAGCGGTTTGCGCCTCAGCCACAATCAGTACGGCTTGTTCGTACAGCTCGTCGTCGACGGCCGGCTGCTGTTCCTCCTGCGCTTCTCCCGGGATCATCTCCTCGTTGTACCGCGCCTCCTGCTGTTCTTTCACAAAGCGGACGACATCCTCCACTTCCTGGTCGGAAACAAACGCGCCTTGGATCCGAACCGGCTTGGAAGCCCCCATGGGCAAAAACAGCATGTCTCCTCTGCCGAGCAGCTTTTCCGCCCCGCCCATGTCGAGAATCGTGCGCGAATCGGCCATCGAGGAGACGCCAAACGCGATCCGGGAGGGAATATTCGCCTTGATGACGCCGGTAATGACGTCGACAGAGGGCCGCTGGGTGGCGATAATCAGGTGAATCCCCGAGGCGCGCGCCATTTGCGCCAGGCGGCAAATGGCATCCTCCACCTCGCCGGGGGCGACCATCATCAAGTCAGCCAGCTCGTCCACGATCACGACGATGTAGGGAAGCGGCGCGTCTTCCGTGTGGGCGTTGTACATTTCGATGTTGCGGCTGCCTGTCTTGGCAAACAGATTGTAGCGGCGCTCCATTTCCGCCACCACTTTTTTCAGCGCGACGGAAGCCCGTTTGGGATCCGTCACAACCGGTGCCAACAGATGAGGAATGCCGTTGTAAACGTTCAGTTCCACCATTTTCGGGTCAATCATCATCAGCTTGACCTCATCCGGTTTGGCCTTGAACAGGATGCTCATGATCAGGCCGTTGATGCAAACCGATTTCCCGCTTCCCGTCGCCCCCGCCACCAACAGATGAGGCATGCGTGTCAGATCGGCGACAATCGGCTCGCCGGAAATGTCGCGTCCCAACGCGACCGTCAATTTTCCCGGCGCATCCTGGTAAGCGGAAGATTCCAACACTTCACGCAGGCTGACGATCGCCACTTCCGCATTGGGAACCTCAATACCGATGGCGGACTTCCCGGGAATCGGCGCCTCAATCCGGATATCCTTGGCGGCGAGGGCGAGCGCCAGGTCATCCGTCAGGCTGACAATCCGGCTCACTTTTACCCCGGTAGCCGGTTGCACTTCGTAACGGGTTACGGCAGGACCGCGGTGAACCTCCGATACCACGGCGTTGACGCCGAAGCTTTTCAGCGTCTGCACCAGCTTGTTCGCATTGGCGGTGTGGTCCACCTCCTTGCCGGATGCCTGCACCTTGGGCCGTGTCAGCATGTGCAGGCTCGGCAGGACGTATGGACGAGCGGCATGCTCCTCATCCTTTTCCAGGATGCCGAAAATCTCTTCCTCCCCTTCCAGGGAAAAGGTGATTTCCTGTTCCCCGTCAGGCGGAGCCTTGCCCGCAACGGCTGCGTCCGCCTGCTGATCGTCTTCCTGCGCAATCCTTTCGGCAAAATCGTGAATGACCGGTTGCACCGGCACATCTTCTGCCATGGCGGCCATCGCTCCCGCCGGGTCACGGGCGGCTGCCTGCTGATTGCCTCCCCACTCGGTAGATTCGGCCAAACCGGCCGCCTGTCCAGGTTTATCCTCCTTTTGCCTTTCCTTCTCCGCTTCCTGCCTGCGCTTCTCGCTTTCTTCCTGCAGCAGCTGAATGGAATTCTTCACCGTCTCCTTGGCCTTGCCGTACATTTTGCCGGCCTTGTCGCGAAGGAACAAAATGATGTCCACATAGGAAAAGTTGAACAAAAACATCAGCCCGGCCAAAAACAGAAACGCAATGACAATTCCCGTGCCCGTCGTGCCCACCAGGCTCGAGCAGAAGGCAAACACGACCGCGCCCAGCATCCCGCCGCCTACTCCGGTGGTGGAAACGCGCTGGCTGTGATCCAGCAACAGCCGGTCCCATGTGACGCCGATGATGCTTTGCTCGGCAAACTTGCCATCTGCGGTAATTTGCTTGAACAAGATCATGTGGTCCCAGGTGCAGACCGCCACTCCGAGCAAAAACAGCCCGGCCATGCGAGCGTTCAGGCGCGGACGTTCACGGGCAAACATCATGTACAGCGCCAGTCCGATCATAAACAGCGGAATCGTAAAGTCCCAGGAACCCGCGACAAACCGAAACAGAAAGGAAAGAACGTTCTCGCCAAGCCATCCGCTTTCCAACAGGCCGATGAGCGACAGAACGATGATGACCAGTCCCAGCAGTTCAATTTTTACCACAGAGGCCAATGCCGCTCCCGATTTTCTTCTCCCTCTTCTGCTCATTGGCCAGCCTCCTTTGCGCATGAAAATCGGAATAATCCGCAGTGAAAAAAGGCAGCCGACTGCTGTTCGGCTGCTGTTCGCACACTTTTAGTATAACACAGGAAATTCATAGAAATACAGGACTTCTTAGAAGGAACCCTGCGGCAGGAAGCGGATGATTTGACCGGGGGAATAGTCAGGATTCAGATAGTCCTGGGGATCGGGGCTGATCAGCCTGACGAGCCTCCCTTCAAATGGGCCCGTCACTTCCACCAGCATGGTGATGCGGCCCTGCCGGATTTCCTTCAACTCTTGCTTCTCCACTTTTTCCATGTTGGCCATGACGGTTTCCACGGGAATGACCGTGTGCAGGATCACTGGACCATCTTCTCCTCTTTCCGCGACTTTTCAATCAGTTCGTTCAGTTTTTTCAGCGCTTTCCCCAATCCTCCCACCTCGTCAATCAAACCGTGCTTCACCGCATCCGCGCCGATCACATTGGTGCCGATGTCGCGTGTCAACTCCCCGGTGCGCATCATCAGCTCGCGAAAATGCGCTTCGCTGATCTTGGAGTGGCGGGCGACAAAACTGACGACGCGATCCTGCATTTTGTCCAGGTATTCAAAGGTTTGGGGGACACCAATCACCAGTCCCGTCAAGCGAATGGGATGAATCGTCATGGTCGCCGTCTCGGCGATGAACGAATAAGTGCCCGCTACGGCAATCGGCACGCCGATGCTGTGGCCGCCTCCCAGTACCAACGTCACCACTGGCTTGGACAGCGAAGCAATCATCTCGGCAATCGCCAGTCCAGCTTCCACGTCTCCCCCTACCGTATTCAGGACGACGAGCACCCCTTCGATCTTGCTGTTCTGCTCCGCTGCCACCAGTTGCGGAATCAAGTGTTCGTACTTGGTTGTCTTGTTCTGCGGCGGAAGCTGAATGTGCCCCTCGATCTGGCCGATAATCGTGAGGCAGTAAATATTGCTCTCCAGCTGGGGAACATTGGTTTGACCCAGCTGCGTAATGGAATCAAGCAGCTTTTTTTTCGCGTCGTCCGGTACGGGAGCAGGCGCTGCCGCTGGAAGGACGGAAGGCGCTTCCTCCGGCACGGCCGGCTCATCCTCGGCAGCCGATTGTCCGAGGACTGTTCCCTGCTTCGGCACGCGGGAAAACGGGGGCTGGTTCAGAAAATCCCAATTTTGGCGGTTTGACATCTTCATCCTCCCTCACTTTCCCTGTTAGTATGAATATCCCCATGCCAAATGATGTACCCGAGCCAAACAATTTCCGCGCGAAAAACGATGAGGAAAAGAAAAACAGCCGAACTCCGTACATGCGGATTCGGCTGTTTTGGCTACACTTCCATGATGATCGGCAGGATCATCGGACGGCGGCGCGTCTGCTCGAACAGATAGCGTCCCAGCGCGTCCTTCACGTTGTTTTTCAAGGAAGACCATTCGTTTACGTTTTCTTCCATGCATTTGACAAGTGTTTGGGTAACGATGCGATTTGCTTCGTCCAGAAGCTCCTCGGACTCGCGCACATAGACAAAGCCGCGAGAGATGATATCTGGGCCGGACAAAATCGTTCCGTTTTGTTTGCTGAGTGTAACGACAACTACCAGTATTCCATCTTGAGAGAGCAATTTGCGGTCGCGAAGAACGATATTTCCAACATCTCCCACACCCAGCCCGTCAATCAGAACATTGCCGGCTTGCACTTTCGGCCCGTAACGAGCCTTCCCTCCAGAAAATTCCACCGTATCGCCATTGTCGATGAGGAAAATGTTTTCTTTCGGGATGCCCACCTGTTCTGCCAGCAGGGCGTGGCTTTTCAGCATTCGATATTCGCCGTGAATCGGGATGAAGTACTTGGGTCGAATCAAATTGAGCATCAAACGCAAATCTTCCTGGCTGCCGTGACCGGATACGTGAACGGCGCCATGGGACCCGTAAGTCCCGTAAATGACTTCAGCGCCAATTCGAGCCAGCTGATCGATTGTGCGCGCTACGTATTTTTCGTTTCCTGGAATCGGTGTAGCCGCAATAATGACAGTATCCCCCGGAAGGATGTCAATTTTCCGATGGGCGGATCGGGCCATCCGGGTAAGCGCAGACATGGGCTCACCCTGACTTCCGGTAGAGAGGATGACGGCTTTTTCGGCAGGCAGCTTGTTGATTTCATCGTTATCCACAATCAACCCGTCCGGGACAATCAAGTAGCCCAATTCCCGGCTGATATTGATCACGTTTTGCATGCTCCTGCCCACAACCGTCAGTTTGCGGTTGTACTGCACGGCTGCGTCCACCACCTGCTGAATGCGGTGAACGTTGGACGCAAAAGTGGAGACGATGATTCTGCCGGGCGCCTTGCTGAACACATCCTTGATCGCAACGCCGACAGAGCGTTCGGACCCGGTAAAGCCGGGCCTTTCGGCATTGGTACTGTCAGAAAGCAAACAAAGGACACCGCGTTCTCCAATCATCGCCATTTTTGCCAGGTCGGCTGATTGGTTGTTGATCGGCGTCTGATCGAACTTGAAATCCCCGGTATGGACGATATACCCTTCCGGAGTCTCCAGGCAGACCCCGACACTGTCGGGAATGCTGTGGTTGACGCGGAAGAAGGTGGCTTTCATCCGGCCGAGGACAATTTCCGAATCGCTGTTGATCAGAACACGTTTCGTCTCGTTCAGGATGCCCGCTTCCTTCAACTTTGCTTCGATCAGTCCAAAGGTAAGCTTGGTCGCATAAACGGGTACATTCAGGTGTTTCAGCACATAAGGGAGTCCCCCGATGTGGTCCTCATGTCCGTGCGTTATGATAATTCCCCGTACTTTGCTGCGATTTTCCTCCAAGTACGTGATGTCCGGTATGACCATGTCAATTCCCAGCATTTCCTCTTCCGGGAATTTCAGCCCGGCATCGATGACCACGATGTCATCATCGCACTGTACCACGTACATGTTTTTCCCAATTTCGCCGACTCCGCCCAGGGCGAAAATGAGAACAGAGTGATTGGACTTTGCCAAAATCTGTTAACCTCCTATTTAGTTGTCAAATACACTCAAAAAAACCGCCCCAAATCACTTGTTTTCATTATACCCGATGTGAAAGTGCGAACACAAGAAAAAAGAGCCATCCGCAGGGAATGGCTCTCACGCAATGGTTTCCTGAGAAAGATTACAACTGTTCAAGCAGGGAATGCACAAACGCTTTTTCTTTTTCATTCAGTTCCACCAGCGGGAGGCGGACGCCGCCCACATCCACACCGAGCTTGTTCAGCGCTGCTTTTACCGGGGTCGGGCTGGGATAGGCAAACAATCCCTCAAACACGGGAAGGAGTTTGCGGTGCAGGGAAGCAGCCTGGGCGTAATCTCCTGCAAAAAAGGCATTTATCATGTTTTGCATCTGGGTCCCCACGACATGGCTGGCGACGCTGATCACGCCAACTCCCCCGATGGCGAGAACCGGCAGGGTAAGTCCGTCGTCTCCGCTGTACAGTTCAAAGCCTTCCGGCGCGTGCTCAATGATCTTCGCCATTTGTCCCAGATTTCCGGACGCTTCCTTGATGCACACCACATTGGGAAGCTGAGCCAGGCGCAAGGTTGTTTCCGCAGTCATGTTGACGGCTGTGCGGCCCGGAACGTTGTACAGCATGACAGGCAGATCGGTGGAAGCCGCGATCGCCTTGAAATGTTCGTACAGCCCTTCCTGCGACGTCTTGCTGTAGTAGGGAGCCACCAGCATGACAGCATCCACGCCGATCTCCTTGACAGCTTGCGTGAACTCGATGCTGGCCGCCGTATCGTTGCTCCCCGTGCCGGCGATAATATGACATCTGCCTTTGGCGTAAGCAACCACATGACGGAACAACTCCAGTTTTTCCGTGCGAGTCAAGGTGGGGGACTCGCCAGTCGTTCCGCTTACCACGATTCCTTCGCTGCCGGTTGCAAGCAAATGGTCTATCAGACGTTCCGTTTTCCCGTAGTCAATCTCTCGTTGATCGTTAAACGGCGTTACCATGGCGGTAACGAGTCGGCCAAAGCGTGCCAATCTCTTCCATCTCCTCTATTGAATATCAGATGATACGGCTGCCCTGTCTTCCGAAAAGGAAGGGGCATGCAGACAAAATTGTTGATGCAGGGCGCGAACCGCCTTCACCATGTCGCTCTCATACACCAGGACCCAAATGGTTGTATGGGAATCGGCGGATTGCAAAATCTGGATATCGGCCTCCGTCAAAGCCTCCACGATCTGGGCCATGACGCCGGGCACACCCGCCATCCCGGCACCGATCACCGAGACCTTGGCGCAATGCGGCAAAAGCTGGGGATCATAGCCCATGTCGCGCAACAGCCACGCCGCCTTTTCTCCCAGTTCGTCATGCACGGTATAGGCGACGCCAAGCGGGTTGACGTTGATGAAGTCGACGCTGATATTATATCTCGCCATCGTCTTGAATACCTGCAGTTGTGTATCGTATTCCCCTTCCTTGTTCGCCACCTTGATCTGGGTGATATTGGGGACGTGGGCAATTCCCATGACGAGGCGATCATGAACCTTCTGCCCGCGTTTGTCGATTTCCGGCAAGGAAGTGACAAGCGTCCCGGGATCGTCGGAAAACGTCGAGCGAATGCGAATGGGCACGTTTGCCTGCATGGCAATTTCCACCGCGCGCGGATGGATCACTTTGGCGCCAAGATGCGCCATGTTGCAAATTTCCGTATAGGTGACCGCCGCAAGCGGCTGCGCCTCTTCCACAATCCGCGGATCGGCTGTCATGATTCCGCTGACGTCGGTAAAAATGTCAACCACTTCCGCCCGCAGGGCTGCGCCCAAAGCCGTAGCGGTCGTATCACTCCCGCCGCGGCCCAGCGTGGTGATCTCCCAGTCCACCGTCCTGCCCTGAAAGCCGGGGACAATCACCACTTTTCCTTTTTCCAGTTCCTTTCGGATGCGGCCAGGGTCAATCGTCAGAATCTGCGCGTTGGTGAAATCATCGGTGGTGATGATGTTTGCCTGGCCCCCTGTCAAAATGATGGCTTCCATCCCGCGCGAATTCAACATGCTGCACATTACGCTTGCCGAAATAATTTCTCCGGTGTGCATCAACAAATCGGTTTCCCGGCTTGGCAATTGGTTTCCATTGTCACGAATCAGCTGCAAAAGCGTATCGGTTGCGTACGGGTCGCCTTTTCTCCCCATGGCCGATACGACGACGACGAGGGAATACCCCTCGTCAAGCGCTCTCTCGATATGGCCAATCGCCCGCATTCGGCATTCTTCCGTGGCGAGGGAAGAACCGCCGAACTTCTGTACGAGAATGTTCAATAAACCTCTCCCCTATGCTCTTGCTTTGATGAGCTCCTCCGCGATTTGCACGGTATTCCAGGCAGCCCCCTTGAGCAGGTTGTCGGAGACAATCCACATGTGCAAGCCGCGGGGATGGTGCAGGTCTCGCCGCAAGCGTCCGACAAATACATCCAGTTTTCCGGCCGAATCCGTGGCCAGCGGGTATTTTTGCTCTTCCGGCACATCCACCAAAACGACGCCGGGAGCCTTTTGCAAAAGCGCCTTCACTTCTTCCAGCTCGAAATCCTGTTTCAGTTCCACGTATACCGACTCGCTGTGGCCGTAAACGACCGGAATGCGAACGCAGGTTGCCGACACCTTTACCTGTTCATCCGCAAAGATTTTTTTCGTTTCGTTCACCATTTTCATTTCTTCAAAGGTAAACCCGTTTTCCGTAAACACGTCAATTTGCGGAATCGCATTGAATGCAATCTGGTGGTGAACCGGCAGTTTCGACACCGGCAAAACTTTTTTGGTCGGCTCTTTGCCGTCCAACACCTCGCGAGTTTGTTCCAGCAGTTCGTTGATGGCTGATTGTCCGGCACCGGAAACAGCCTGATACGTCGATACGATGATGCGGTCTATGCCGAAACGATCATACAAGGGTTTCAGAGCGGCGACCATCTGGATGGTCGAGCAGTTGGGATTGGCAATGATCCCTTTGTGGGAGAACGCCGCCTCCATGTTTACTTCCGGAACCACCAAGGGCACCTCGGGATCCATGCGGAACGCGCTGGTGTTGTCAATGACCACTGCTCCGTGTCTTACCGCATGATGCGCCAGTTCCTTGCTGACGGCGCCGCCAGCGCTGAACAGGGCGAAGTCCACACCGGCAAAGCTTTCCGGAGTTGCTTCCTCAACCACAACATCCGCTCCCTTGAAACGCACAGTCTTGCCTGCTGAACGTCCGGAAGCAAGGGGTTTCAGCTGTTTCACCGGAAAATTGCGCTCTTCCAGAATTTTGATCATTTGCTGTCCTACAGCACCAGTCGCCCCCACTACGGCAACCGTGTACAATTGTTGGTTCGCCATCTCTTACTCTCCTCCTAATCGCTAAAAAACAGGGATTGTTTTTTCTTTCTCTGCAAGATCTAGTAGTTGAATCTCTCGATGAGCAAGGGTTGTAGCTGCCGACCCTCCATCGCGGCCACACACGTATCCAGCAGCAGATCCATGCGGGCGACGAGAGAGTTGGGCTTTTTCTCCGGGGCATCCTGACCAAACGGGACGAAATAAATGTTTTTCGCCGTCAAAAGTTTGGCAATATTGACAGCGTTTAATCCCAATCCATCATTCGTCGAAATGGCGATCACAACCGGCCGCAAATTGCGCATGGTCGCCTTGGCCGCCATCAGCACCGGACTGTCGGTGATCGCATTGGCCAAGCGGCTCGTCGTGCTTCCCGTACAGGGAGCGATCAGCATGACATCCAGAAGTTTGGACGGCCCCAACGGCTCTGCCTGCGGGATCGTGGAAATCAATTCCTCTCCCGTGATCTTTTTGATTTCTTCCCGCCATTTTTGCGCCGTGCCAAACTTGGTGTCGGTCGTCATGATCGTTTGCGAGACAATGGGAATGACCCGCGCGCCTTCCTCGACGAAACGGCGGATCTGCGGCATCGTCTCTTCCAGCGTGCAGTGCGAACCGGTCAGTCCGAATCCAACGGTTTTTCCCTGAAGCTTACCCATGTTGATTCCCCCTGGATATCGTTTGCTCCGCAATCAGGCGGGACAATGTTTTCGCCAGAATTTGTCCTGCCGTTTTTGGTGCGACGATACCAGGGAGTCCGGGTGCGAGAAGTGCCTTGATTCCTCGTTTTTCCGCGTAGCGAAAATCTGTCCCTCCCGGTTTGGAGGCGAGGTCAAGAATGAACGCCGTCTGCGGCATCTGTGCAATCACTTCTGCCGTCAGGACTAATGATGGAATGGTGTTGAAGACAAAGTCTGCATTCGTCACCTGGTTGCGAATATCGCTTATATGGAAGGGAGTCATTCCCATCTCATAAATGCGCGCAAGGTGTTCCTGACGCCTTGCCCCCACTCTTACACGCGCTCCCAGGGCATGCAGGACGCGAGCCATGGAAAGGCCGGTGCGGCCAAATCCAAGAACGATCGACTGGGATCCGTGAATCGTGATGTCCGTGTTCTGGATCGCCAGCATCAACGCTCCTTCCACCGTTGGAATGGAATTGTAGATGGCCACATCGTCCCGCTCCAAAAGTTCCACCAGTTCAATTTGCTCGGCGGAAAGCAGGTTGCGCAAGTAAGGTTTTGCCATTCCTGTATACACAACGCAATGTTTCTTCAGGCAAGCAACATGCTCCTGTTTGAGTTGAAGCTGCTTGGAGCAAAAGATGCTTTCCACGAAGCCATTGTCATCAGTACCTACAATGGGGAGGATGAGAGCGTCCGCGTCTTTCAACACATCGCATGTTAATGGTTTCTTCGTTGCCCCTGTAAAGTTGCTTTCCAGGTTGTCGAAGCCGATTAACGTAACCGTCGCATCCAGTTGTATGCAGCATTTGATCACTTCCAACTGGCGCGCGTCTCCGCCAATAAAGGCAACATGTATGCCCGTTAGCATGCTGCGTACCCCTTTCCACACATTTTACTGCATGTAACAAGATGTCGTAAAGCGAAGGTTTTTCACAAGTAAAACAGAGCTAAACAAACTCCAAATCCAGCTAACTTACTCTATTCGCTGCGCCATTGTCCGGTGACAACGCAACTATGCAAGCGGGGTTTGCCCCTGCTGATTCAAACGGATAATGATCATGTCCGGTCCGATTGTGACAACGGACTGCCAGGGGATGACGAGGTCATCGCGCTTTTTTCCCCAGGGCCAAACGCTTTTTCGGGGGAGGATGATCGACTCGATTCGGCCGCTTTCCGCGTCGATGACCAGGTCCGAATCGCCAATCACCCCCATTTTCTCTGCGTTGTCCAATCCGATAATTTCCTTTCCCACCAGTTCGCTGAAACGCATCTTCTCCCACTCCCCTTGTCCGCAAGTCTTACTGTTTATATACGGAAGAAAAACGGGCGTATGCCACGGGCTGTTCTATTGCTAAGGGGCGTCCGCGTTTTTGGGAAAGTCCCCAGCGTTTTGAATTGACCCGTTTTTTCAGCCTTATTAATTTCTGCGCATGAAAAAAGCGCGCAGACCTTGTACAGCGGGTATCTTGTCTGCACGCCCAAACCCGGCGTACGCCGGGAGTTTTGCTTCTTGGGACTTACAACAGGATGTCGTTTTTCACATTGGCCGGGAAGCCGTCCAACGGACTTACCATGGCCAGCGCCATCTTCTGCCGGAACATTTCGCGCGCCACCGCCCGCACGGACTCGTGGGAGACGCGGTCGATTTTGGCGATCACCTCATCCAGACTCAAATGGCGCTCAAGCAGCAGTTCGTTTTTGCCCAGGCGACTCATCCGGCTGCTGGTGCTTTCCAGACTGAGCATCAAACTTCCTTTCAACTGCTCCTTGCCCTTGTTCAATTCCTTGTCTGTAATGCCGTTTTCCGCCACATCCCGCAAAACGTGGGTCACGATGTCGAATACCTGCCCCACCTGTTCGGGAGAAGTGCCGGTATAAATCGTAAACGTTCCGGTTTCCTTGTACGCCGAATGGTACGAATAGACCGAGTAAGCCAATCCCCGTTCTTCGCGAATTTCCTGAAAAAGCCGGGAACTCATGCTGCCGCCCAGCACGTTGTTTAAAAGCGTCAGGGAATACGCTTCCTCGTGTCCGACCGGAAAACCGGGCAGGGCAATGCACAAGTGTGCCTGTTCCGTCTTCTTGTGATGCGCAATCACGCCGGCGTCAAACGCTGGTTTCGGCACAGCCACACTCCTGTGCTTGCTGGTAAAGCCGGAGAAGCGTTGCTTGATGTTTTCGACCAGGCTGTCATCGAAATTTCCCGCCACGGCGATCACCGTGTTGCCGGGGAGATAGTGTTCCTCGATGTAGGTCAGCAGATCCTCCCGCTTCAGGCTGCGCAGCACCTCTTCCGTTCCGAGGATGGAATAGCCCAGCGGATGGCTGCCGTAGCTGGCCTGTGCGATCAAGTCGTGCACCAGATCGTCCGGCGTATCCTCGTACATGTTGATTTCTTCAATCACGACATTTTTTTCCTTTTCCAGCTCACCGCTGTCGAAAACGGAGTGGAAAAACATGTCGCAAAGCACGTCCAAGGCGATCGAAGCATGCTGGTCGAGCACGCGGGCGTAATAACAGGTGTATTCTTTGGAAGTAAACGCATTGACATTACCGCCAATTTCATCAAAAGCCTCCGCGATTTCCTTGGCGGAACGGCTGGTCGTCCCCTTGAAAAACATATGTTCGAGAAAATGGGATATTCCGTTTATCTGCTGGTTCTCATATTTGGAACCGGTCCCGACCCATATTCCAATGGCAACGGAGCGCACGGACGATATTTTCTCCGTCACAATTCTCAGACCGTTTTCACACGTATGACGTTCAATCACAAACATCCTCCTCAAGTTCCATCGCCTTGCTGTTCTCTTCCCCAGCGAAAAATCTGTAAACACGTCTAACTATAGCAAACTTCTCCAAGCACCACAACAAATCAATGCGCGGAAAGCCTCTTGCTGGAGATCACCTGGGAGACAGTCGTCGGAACCAGTCCCTTTTGTTTGGCGATAGTCAGCAATTGATCCAAACTCCCGACGGAGGCGGCAGTGGGATGCATCAAGACCAGCACGCCGTTCTCCAGCTTCTTGCTGACGCGGGAAACCACTTGGGCCGGCGGAGGATTTTTCCAGTCGACCGTATCTGCCGTCCACAAAATCGTGCGCAATTGGTACGAATCACTGGCAATCTCGACAACCTTTTGGCTATAGGAACCCGAAGGCGGGGCAAACAGCCTGGGTGTCAGACCGATCGTGTCGCGAATCACGGTTTGCGTCCGGTTGATCTCCTGATGAATCCGTTCAGCGCCAAGCGTTTTCATATCCGGATGGGAATAGGCGTGATTGCCGATCTCATGGCCGCGCGCTGCGATTTTTTTCGCGGCCTCCGGGAACCTTTTCACCCAGGAGCCGTCCAGAAAAAAGGTCGTTTTGACTTGATGCCTGTCAAACGTATCCAGGATGGCGTCCAGATACTCGTTGCCCCAGGCGACATTCACCATGAACGAAATCGCCGGCTTTTTGGGGTTGCCGCGGTAAATCGGGTGAGCTCCCAACTGTTCCAGCGAAACAGCAGGCGGGACTTCGCGAAAAACCAGATGTTCCGGTCCCGGCGTTTTCGCGTCTCTCATTTTCCTCAAGGTCGCTTCGATGTCCACCTTGCGTCCGTTGTATCCTGGAATCGCTTTCCAGACGGGGTCCACCCGGGCATCAACAGGCTCTTCTTCCCTTCCGCTTTTCCACTGTTCAATCTTTGCCAGCAGTTCGTCCCGCTGCTCCCGGGAAGTTATTGCGGGAATTGTCGCCTTCCCTTTTACACTTTCCATATAATGTGCCACCGGCTCCACATTCGTGACAAAGACGAACAGTGCCGCGCAGCAGATGGTAAACCACAGCCTCCCCGCTGTCATCCAACCCAGCCCCCTTGACTCATCGTACAAGACTTTCTTTGTCCAATGTATGAAAAAGGAAGGCGGGTTAGGACGTCCTGGGAAAAAGAAAAAAGCTTCCGTACACGAAGTCTGAGATCTTCGAGTGACGAAGCCTTTTGTTGTCTGCCGTTTATTTGGCTTTTGCAGCCGCAGAAGCTGCCGCTTTTTCCTTCAGGACGGCCTTGCGTGAGAGATTGATGCGACCCTGATCGTCAATTTCCGTAACCTTGACTTCAACCTTGTCCCCGATGGAGACGACG
>ERZ777010.272-NODE-272-length-62622-cov-8.872409_pt1 | contig 62622 bp, 55 predicted proteins | sample MGYA00374963_ERZ777010 | MGnify/ENA primary metagenome ERZ777010 (study PRJEB29309, sample SAMN06268256) | bioreactor metagenome | isolation source: Joint BioEnergy Institute, California, USA | place: USA:Joint BioEnergy Institute, California, USA | collected...
CGGCGACCACCGAGATCTACACTCTTTCCCTACACGACGCTCTTCCGATCTGGGCGGACAAGTTCGCGTTCCCACCACAATGAACGCCATCTCGATCGACCAGCGGAGATGGCGGCAACAGGGGCTGGATCCGGAATGGGCGGCAAAGGCGGAGCGGCTGGCCATGGCCTACGTCCGTATGGGGGCCCAGCCGACCTTTACGTGCGCTCCCTACCTGCTGCCGGATCCCCCGCATTTGGGCGAACACATTGCCTGGGCGGAATCCAATGCCGTCGCGTTCGCCAACGGCGCATTGGGCGCGCGGACCAACCGTTACGGCGATTTTCTCGATATCTGTGCCGCACTCACCGGCCGTGTCCCCTGCTCCGGGTATCACCTGGACGAAAACCGCCTGGGCACGATTCTCGTCGAATTGCCTGAAACAGGGCCGCTTGATTCCTCCTTCTATCCGATTCTTGGCTACCTGGTCGGAGAGCGGGTCCAATCGGGAGTTCCCGTCATCGCCAACCTCCCCTCCCGGCCGAGCCCGGATGACTTCAAGGCTTTTTGCGCAGCCGCGGCAACCTCCGGCTCTGTGGCGATGTTCCACATCGTCGGAATTACCCCGGAAGCGCCCACCAAGGAACATGCTTTTGGCTTCCGGCCGCCCCGGGAACACTGGAAGGTAAGCAAGGACGAGCTTGCCGCCTGCTGGAAAAGGCTGTCTTCCGCCCGCTCTTCCCGAGTGGATCTGGTCGCCCTGGGCAATCCCCATTTTTCGCTGGAGGAATGCCGGCAACTGGCGGACCTGACCCGCGGACAACAGAAGCACAGAGACGTGGAAGTGCTCATTACCACCAGCCGCCACGTTCACGAGAAAGCGGTTCAATCGGGCCTTGCGGAAGAAATTGAACGTTTCGGAGGCCGCTTTATCACCGACACCTGTTTTTGCATGATCCAGTCCCCCGTGATCCCGGAAACAGCGCACACACTCATGACCAATTCGGCCAAGTACGCCCATTACGGACCCGGACTGGCTGGCAGGGAGATTTACTTTGGCAGCCTGGAAGATTGCGTCCGCTCTGCCGTCACCGGCAAGCCTGTTTTGTCGGAACCGCGGTGGCTGAAGTAAATCATTTCGCAAGCGGGAGTGTGATTCGTATGAACATTTTGTTCAGAAAAGAGTTAATATTCAAAAATATAAGTTTGGCTTCACTGGTACTGCTCAGTTCCTTTTTCGCCGGCTGTGCTTCCTCTTCGACCAACTCCGGCGCTTCAGGCGGCAACGCGGTCATCAAGATTGCCACGCAAAGCCCCTTGTCCGGCCCTGAGTCATTGGAAGGGGAAGCCATCAAGCTGGGTGCGCAATTAGCTGTTCAGGACCGCGCAGAAGATTTCAAAAAGATGGGCTTTGACCTCGTCCTCTTCCCGCAGGACGACCAGGCAGACCCGAAAATCGGCGTTTCCAACGCGGAAATGCTGATCTCCGACCCGGATGTGCTGGCCGTGGTCGGCCATTACAACACGGGCGTAGCCGTCCCCTCCTCAACCAAATACGAAGAAGGCAAACTGGCCATGGTCTCTCCCGCCAACACCGGCGTGGAGCTTACGGAAGAAGGCAAAAAGACCGTAAACCGCCTGGTTGCCCGCAACGACCAGATTGCGCCCGGGGCTGCCAAGTACGCCAAGGAGAAAATGGGGGTAAACACCGTTTTCATCATTCACGACAAAACGGCTTACGGTCAGGGATTGGCCGACGAAGCGAAAAAGGCGTTCGAGAACCTGGGAACAAAAGTCGTCGGCTTTGAAGGCGTGACCAGAGGGGAAAAGGACTACAGCGCGGTGGTCAACTTGACGGTCGCCAGCGCTCCCGACCTCGTCTTCTTCGGCGGAAACTACCCGGAAGGCGGGCTGATCGCCAAGCAGTTGAAGGAAAAGGGATACAAGGGAAGGTTCATGGGCGGCGAAGGACTGGATTCCAAAGACATTTTCAAAATCGCCGGAGACGCAACGCAAGGCATGGTGTTCGCCACTGCCGTGGGCGATATCCGGGCCAGCGAGGAAGGGAAAAAGTGGGTGGAACGCTACAAGAGCACGTTCAACAAAGACCCCGGCGCATTCTCGGCGTTTGCTTACGACGCCGCGCTCACGGTGTTGAACGGCATCGAAAAGGCAATCAAGGAAAACCAGAACCAAAAGCCGACGCGGGAGCAGGTGATGAACGCCATTCGTTCCACCACCGACTTCCAAGGCCAGTTTGTGAAGGTTTCCTTTGACGAAAAAGGCGACAACAAGTACGCCCAGGTGTACCTGTATGAGTATAAGGGTGAGGAAGCGAAGTTTGTCGGGGTCGCAGAATAGGCGGAAACAAAAACCGCTTCAGCAGCAGAAGATGCGGCAAACGGCTGGTGCGTTTGCACGTTTGCCGCACTGTTTGCGCTGCCGTATCCTGAACGTGAGTGCCGCACACAAACAGGCAGTCTGTCCCCCTCGGGAGACAAACTGCCTGTTTTTCCACGCTTTCCAGATTACAATTTTACCTTGGCGAATTTGCGTTTGCCGACTTGGATCACCATGCCGTCTTCCAGGCGAATCATTTGATTGATGTCGTCCACTTTCTTTTCGTTTGCCTTTACCGCTCCCTGCTGAACCATGCGGCGCGCTTCTCCCTTGGAAGCCGCCAGCCCCAGATCAAAAACGAGGTTGACGATATTGGCCTCTCCGTTTTCATATGCGGACAAGTCAACCTTTACTTCCGGCAGGTCGGCCGGCAGGGCGCGCTGCTGAAAAACGGTCTTGAAGTAGTTTTCCGCCTCTTCCGCTGCCTCTTCCCCGTGGAACATGCGGACGAAAGTTCTGGCCAAAAGCATTTTCGCATCGCGCGGATGCACGCTGCCGTCGGCGAGACCGGTGCGCAGTTTTTCCAGCTCTTCGTCCGACAGGTCGGTCGCCAGCTCGAAGTAGCGCAGCATCAGCTCGTCCGGCACCGACATCGTCTTGCCGTAAATTTCGTTGGGCGATTCGTTGACGCCGATGTAATTGCCCAGGCTCTTGGACATCTTCTGCACGCCGTCCAGCCCTTCCAACAGCGGCATCGTCAGGATGACCTGCGGTTCCTGGCCGAATTCCTTCTGCAGATGGCGCCCCATCAGCAGGTTGAACTTCTGGTCGGTTCCGCCCAGTTCCACGTCACTTTCCAGCGCGACCGAATCGTACCCCTGCATCAACGGATAGAAAAACTCGTGAATGGAGATCGGCAAACCGCTGTTGTACCGCTTTTCAAAGTCGTCCCGCTCCAGCATCCGGGCCACGGTCGTCTTCGCTGCCAGTCCGACCACGTCGGCAAACGTCATCGGGGCGAGCCACGACGAATTGTAGTGAACGGTGACGCGGCTGGCATCCAGCACCTTGCCAAACTGCTCCACGTAGCTTTGCGCGTTTTGTTTCACCTGTTCCTCGGTAAGCTGCTTGCGGGTTTCCGATTTGCCGGTAGGGTCCCCGATCCGCCCGGTAAAATCCCCGATCACCAGCTGGATGGTGTGGCCCAGCTCCTGGAATTGGCGCATTTTTTGCAGCACAACCGTGTGGCCGATGTGAATGTCAGGAGCGGACGGGTCCAAACCGAGCTTCACCTTCAGCGGCTGGCCCGTCACCACGTACCGCTCCAGCTTGCGGCGCAAATCCTCTTCCGGGATGATTTCCACCGCGCCTCGGCGGATGATCTTCAGCTGCCGCTCCACTTCCTGTTTTTGTGCTTCGGTGAGCCCCCATTTTTCTGTTTGCTCCTGCATGTTGCATGTCAGCTCCTTTCTGATGACAAACGCATGAAAAAAACCCGTCCCCACACAAGGGACGAGTCTTATACCCGCGGTACCACCCTCGTTGAAAAAAGCATCCGCTTTTTTCCACTCAGCGGCAGGATAACGGCCTGCACCGTCCGGCATTGCTGCCGGAAGGCTCCCGACTTGTAATTCACGGCGTGTGGTGGGCTGGTTCGCACCGGCCACCAGCTCTCTTGCTTTCCACCGCTCACCCGCTACTGAAGGTCGTTCAACGCCTGCTTTCACACGAAATTGACATATAAGGTAATTCTGCCACATCCGCAGCGCCACTGTCAATCTCGCATCTTCTATCCTGCCGGTTCCTCCTATGGTATAATCATCCTGAATGCGAAGGGGGAGCTAGTTCATGGCGAATCACAACACATCTTCCTCTGAACCACAGAACAAGCAGAAGCGCCGGCGCAGCCGCAGGCGACTGTTTTGGGCCCTGTTCCAAATGGTCCTTTTATTTGGGCTCATGGCTGCCGCAGTTGCGGGAGGGATTCTTACAGGTTATGTCGCTGCACTGGTAAAGGACGAGCCTGTACGATCCAAGGAAGAGTTGGAACAAAAAATTTTCACAAACTATTTGACCGGGTTTGCCTATTACAACGACGGCTCTCTGATCGGCCAGCTGCGTGCCGAAGAAGGCGACCGGCGCCTGGTGAAAAAGGCAGATGTTTCTCCCTATTTGATTAACGCCATCATCGCCACCGAAGACCGAAATTTCCACAGCCACAAGGGAATTTCCTTCCAATCCACCTTGCGCGCAGCCTTTCAGGAACTGACCAATCAGCCGGTGGTGACCGGCGGCAGCACAATCACGCAGCAATTGGTCAAGAATACGATCCTTACCCACGAAGTAAGCCACACCAGGAAGGCAAGGGAAATTTTCAACGCGCTGCGCATTGAGCGAATGTTCTCCAAGGATGAGATTCTGGAAGCCTACATGAACGAAATCTACTTCGGGAAGAATGCCAACGGCTCCAATGTGTACGGCGTCCAGGCCGCTTCCAAGGGGATTTTCGGGAAGGATGTCAAGGAGCTGAATTTAAGCGAAGCCTCCTACCTGGCAGGCATGATTCAAAATCCCGGCGCCTATACGCCCTTTACCTCGGAAGGGTACAAGCGGGGAAAAGAACGCCAAAAGATGGTGCTTGACCGAATGATGGAAAACGGCTACATCACCCAGCAGCAGTACGACGAGGCGCTGGCTGCCGATTTGACCGCGAATTTGGCCAAGCCTTCCGCACAGGCGTACCGGGAAGTCCCCTTCCTGATGATGGAAATCGAGGAGCGCGCAGCCGAAGCGCTGGCTGACGCGGAACTGAAGGAAAAGGGCCGGGACAAGTCGGAGGTCGGGCAAAACGAATACCGCCTGCTGGTCGAGGAGAAACGGCGCGACATTTTGCGCAACGGCTACAAGGTGTACACCACGGTTGACCGAAACGTGCAAAGCATCATGAATGCGGTCGCTTCCGATCCGAACAATTTCGGGCAAAACCGCTCCTATACCATCCGCCGTTCCAACGGCAAGACGGAACAAGTGGAGAACGCCCTGCAGGAAGTCGGCGCCATGATGATTCACAACAAGACCGGCGCGATCCTCGGCATGGTGGGCGGACGGGATTTTTCCGTGGAACAGACCAATCACGCCACCGTGCCCAGACAACCCGGTTCGGCGATGAAGCCGCTTGCCGCCTACGCTCCCGCTTTTGAACTGGGGCTGCTCCAGCCCGCTTCCCCGCTGGACGATTCGCCGATCATTCTCCCGGACGGGCAAAAAGGAAAGCACCTGCCGCGAAACTGGAACAACCAATGGCAGGGGATCATGAGCGCGCGCGAAGCATTGCGCATGTCGTGGAACGTTCCGGCGATCAAGGCATATCTCCAGGTCGGCATCCCGACCGCTTTGGAATACGTGAAAAAAATGGGAATCACCACCCTGGTGGACGCCGACTATTACGCGCAAACCGGGGTGATTGGCGGCCTTACCTACGGGACAACCGTCGAGGAAATGACCAACGCCTATGCGACCTTTGCCAACAACGGCACGTTTGTGGACGCCTATTTGATTGAACGGATTGAAAACAGCCAGGGGCAGGTGATCTACCGCCATCAGCCGCATCCCGTGCAGGTGTTCAGCGAACAGACGGCCTATTTGATTACCGACATGATGCGCACCGTCGTCAATTCCGGCACCGGCACGCACATCCGCAAATACGTTCCCCGCAAAGTGGACGTCGCGGGCAAAACCGGTACGACCAACAACGAATTTGACCTCTGGTTTGTCGGCTACACCCCGGAGGTGTCAATGGGCGTCTGGGTCGGCTTTGACGAGCCGTATCCCATCCCCCCCTCCGACAAGTACGTGCCGATGACCGTCTGGGGCAAGGTGATGAAGGAAGTCATCGAAACGCTGCCGCACATTTCGCCGGCAGATGCAACCTTCCGCCAGCCGGAAGGGATCGTCACCCTGACGGTGGATTCCAAATCGGGGCTTTTGCCAAGCGAGCTCAGCAAGGAAAGCGGCCACCTGATCACGGACATCTTCAACCGCCGTTTCGTTCCGACAAAAACGGACGACTCCCACCAAAAGGCGCGTGTCGTCACCTACAAAGGGGAACGCTATCTGGCAAAAGAGGGGACGCCGGATGATTTTGTCACGGAAGGGATTTTCTATCGCTCCCCCAGTCCGCTCCCCAGCCGGGAGGAGATCCTGGCCATCAACAGCAAGGTGGCGGTTCACCCGCCGGATTGGGAACAGCGGTTGCCGGAGGCGGAAGATCCCCGCACGGAAGTCCCCGGGCCTCCGTCCGCACCGCGCAACGTCACGGCCAATCGAACCGAAGCAGGGATTTCCCTTTCCTGGCAATCGGACAAGGAGGAAGATCTGCTCGGCTACCGCATTTACCGCGCGGATGCCTTGAACGGCTTTGCGCGAATTGGCACCGTCAAGGACCCCGAGGTGCTGTCCTACACGGACGCCAAACCTCCAAAAGGAGACGCCGCCTATTACGTGACGGCCGTCGACATCACCGGTCGGGAATCAGCGCCATCGGCTGTCGCCTCCGTCGGAACGGCCACCACCTGGCAAATTCCCGGTTCGCACCCATTTGACGAACTTCCCGGGAACAATCTGCCATCCCCGTCTGCCGGAAGCGGCGGCTCGCCCGACAGGACAGACGGCCAGCAGCCTTCCGGTTCGCCGCCCGGATTTCCGCCATCTGCGCCAAAATCACTTGAAATCTCTTCGCATGCCGGCGGATGGAAGCTAAAATGGGAAGCAAATGATCCTTCCGAAGAAGTGATTGCCTACAACATCTACTTCAACCCGGACGGCAACAGCGGATTCCTGCTGATTGACACAATTACCGGCACGGGATACATTCACCTCGGAGGTTTGCCCACTTCCAGCTACGTTGTCACGGCAGTCAACCGATACGGCGAATCCGCGTTTTCCAACATCGTGACAGCACCGCAGCCATGATCGGACAAGAACCGGGAAAAGGAGAGATGGACAGGAAGGCCATCTCTCTTTTTTACCATCAGGCACAGCCCAGGGGAGGCGAATTTCCACAAATGGAACACATCAAGCGGTTTCACTCGCAAAGCATGACCGTAAACGGCAGAAAGCTGACCATCGAAGGACCTGTTACCGGGGAAACCCTGGCCTCGTTTCAGTTCGACGAGGGGCTGAAGGCGTTCCGCGTCCCGGAATTGCAGCACAAGGCACTGATCGAAATTGCCGACCTGCCGGAAGGACGCGTGATCATCGCACGGGAGAACGATCTCGTGCTCGGCTACGTCACCTTCCTCTATCCCGATCCCCTGGAACGCTGGTCGCAGGCGAAGCTGCCCAACCTTCTGGAACTGGGAGCGATTGAGATCAGCCAGGCGGCAAGGAGGGGCGGCGTGGCGAAGAAACTGTTGGCCGTCTCCTTCCAGGATGAGTACATGGAAAATTACATCATCATCACCACGGAGTACTACTGGCACTGGGATCTGAAAGGCACGGGACTGGATGTCTGGCAGTACCGGAAAGTAATGGAGAAGGTCATGGGGAGCGCGGGGTTAATGTGGATGGCGACCGACGATCCGGAAATTTGCTGTCATCCCGCCAACTGCCTGATGGTCAGGATCGGCAAGCGCGTGCCGCCGGAAAGCGTGGAAGCCTTTGACGCGATGCGTTTTCAAAACCGCTTTTTCTATTGAGAATCCCAGATCCTGTCATCCCTGAAATGGAGGTCTCCTTCATGCCTATCATCCCAATTCGTCCGCAATCCAACCGAAACACGGGCCGTTCCGACGAGCAAACGAACGGAGGGAGTGCCTGGTGAGCCGCAACTCCCGCCTGATCTTTTCCGCTGATTACACAAACTACCATTTTCACGACCAGCACCCATTCAACCAGCGGCGCCTGCTCCTGACCCGCGATCTGATGGAAGCCTACGGACTGCTGCGGGAGGAAGACATCCTTCCGCCGCGAATGGCGACAGAGGAAGAGCTGGCGCTGGTCCACGACCCCCGCTATATCCGCTTTGTCCGCGAACAAAGCCGCACCGGCGAACCCCTGCCGCAAGCCGAAAGCTTCGGGTTGGGAACAGAAGATGTTCCCTGTTTTGCGGGCATGCACGAAGCGGCTTCGCTGATCGTCGGCGGCACGCTGCAAGCGGTTGACGCGGTGATGAACGGACAAGCGGAGCACGCCTTCAACCCCGCTGGCGGACTGCACCATGCCTTTCGCAACAAGGCATCCGGATTCTGCATCTACAACGACTGCTCTGTAGCCATCGCCTACCTGCGCAAGCACTGGGACGCGCGGATCATGTACATCGACACCGACGCACACCACGGGGACGGCGTACAGTGGGCCTTTTACGACGACCCGCATGTGCTGACCATCTCGCTTCATGAAACAGGGAAGTACCTCTTCCCCGGCACCGGCGCGACCACGGAACGGGGAGAAGGCAACGGCTTCGGCTACTCCGTCAACATTCCCTTGGAAGCGTTTACGGAAGACGACTCTTTCCTGGAAATATACCGGGAGTTAATCCCCAGGCTTGCGCGCGGCTTCAAGCCGGATGTGATCTTGACGCAAAACGGTTGCGATGCCCACGCTTACGATCCGCTGACGCACCTTTTCTGTTCGATGAACATCTACCAGCAGGTTCCCCGGCTTGCCCATGAGCTGGCACACGCCTGTTGCGGCGGCCGTTGGATCGCCGTGGGCGGCGGAGGTTACGACATCTATCGCGTCGTCCCGCGTGCATGGACGCTTTTGTGGAGCGAAATGACCGATCAGCCCATTGCAGATCCAACCATTCCCGCAAAATGGCGGGAGCGCTGGCAGCAAGAAAGCGAACTTGCGCTTCCAGCCAGCCTGTTTGATGATGCGCTGCCCGTCATCCCCCGCCGCGAAGAAATCTCCCGAAACAACCGTATCACCCTGGAGCGCGCCATGTTGTACGCCCCGATTGGCCTAGAAGACAGAAAAGGCTGAATCATCTCCTCGCCCCTCTCCTGCCCAGGCAGAGGGGGTTTTCGTTTGGACAAAAAAAAAGAAACCAGCTTTCCATTCACTGGTTTGCCACCTTTTGAATATTTGCTTCCGCTTCCAGCAAACGCTTGTTGAGGGCGTCGATCTTGTACTCGTGGATTTCCGTTTTTCCCTTGACCAGGCGAAGCATGCCGATCACTTCTTCCTGCTGCTGGTATTCGATCCGGCTCACGGATTGCTGCAGAGAATCCAGCCTGCTGAAAACATCTGCAAAGTTGCTGTCCACTTTCGCAAACCTGGCGTCCACTTTCGCAAACCTGGCGTCCACTTTTGCAAAATTGTCGCTGATTTCCGCAAACCTGGCGTCCACTTCCGCAAAACCGGCGCTTATCTGTCTCTCCAACAAATCTGTTTTCTCTTCCAGCTTCCCGGTTTGTGACTGGAGTTGACTAACTTCACGCTCAAGATGTTCTGCTTTCGTTTCTAAGCGGACCATTCTGGTTTCCAGATTTTCCACTCTCTTCTCCAACCGGTCCAGGCGTTCATTTACCTGTTGGAAACCTTCAGTCAACGCCTGCAGGATTTTATCCGGACTCGACACCCCGGTCCCCCCCTCTCACCTTTCAACCATTATACTATATGGAGACAGAGGGAGGAGCAAACAAATATGCGCTGGCGCCCGGCCGCCGCGGCTGTTGGAACGCCGCTGCCGAACAAAACACGCGCGCCACATCCCTTGACGCGCGTGTTTTTGCTTTCCCATTGGAGGCGAAAACTATGACTCCAGCAACCGTTCCAGTTCGGAAGGCTGAAATCCTTTCACTGCCTTCTCTCCCTTGACGGTCACAGGCACACCCATGAAGCCGAACCGTTCCACCTCCTCTTGCCAGGCCCGGCTCGTCATCACGTCCCGCACTTCAAACTTTACGCCTCTTTCCGTCAGCCACTGCTTCACCATGTTGCAGTCGATGCAGTTTTTCGTCGAGTAAACGATGACTTCAGCCTCCTCCGCAGCCAGCATGTGGCGGACGATTTCAAAAGAACGCTGCGCGGCCAGTTTCGTGAACTCGACGAAATTGACATGCGCGGAACCGTCTGCCTTGTCCGACATGGAGCGCACGATCACAAACGGTATGCCGTTCATGGCGCAAACCTGTCCAACCGCCGCGCCTTCCATTTCCGTGCAGTGGGCGGCGAACTGCTCGTGGAGCTTGGCCACCTTTTCCCGGCTGGCGACAAACTGGTCTCCGGACAGGATGCGGCCCGTAACCACCCGAATCTCCCCGTCCAGTTTCCGGCCTGCTTCCACGGCCCGTTTCACCAGCTGCGGATCGGCTTGCCATATCCATTGCTCGCTGAACGGAATCTGGCCCGGCGCAAAACCGAGCGGTGTGGCATCCATGTCGTGTTGCAGGCAATCCGTGGAGACCACAATATCGCCTATTTGCAAATCAGGGTGAATCGCGCCGGCCACCCCCGTAAAGATCACCTGTTCCACTTGAAACTGGTCGATCAAAATCTGCGTGGTGACCGCCGCATTTACCTTGCCCACGCCGGATTTGCAGAGGACGACGGGCTTGCCTTCCAGCTGACCGCTGTAATAGGTGATACCCGCCTTGACGGACGTCGTGACCTCCCCCATCGCTTCCTTGCACAGCGCGATTTCTTCATCCATCGCGCCGATGATCCCTATCCGCATCTTGATGCCCTCCTCGCTTGGTCGTGATCTTCCTTCGCCGAATTACGCTTCCAGCGTCTTGGTGCTTTCACGGAATTCAATGCGATGCGGCAGGAGGACGACATGCTCCTCCACGTGCTCGTTGTTCATGTACTTGGTCAGCAGACGCATCGCCACCGCCCCGATATCATACATCGGCTGAACCACAGAGGTAAGGCGCGGACGGACCATTTCCACCAGCCGGATGTTGTCGTGGCCAATCACCTCGAGATCGTCAGGCACGCTGAGCCCGAAATCCATCGCGGCGTGGATCGCCCCGATCGCCATCTCGTCACTGGCCGCGAAAATTGCTGTGGGCCGCTCCTTCCGTTCGAGAAACTTCCTCGTCGCGGCAAGGCCCGATTCATAAAAGAGGTTTCCGTTTTCCACCAGTCCCTCGTCCAGCGGGATCCCGGCGTCCGCCAAAGCCTGCTTGTAGCCCTCAAAGCGCATCAGGCCAGCCAAAGGATCGCTGAGCGGGCCGGTAATCATGGCAATCCGCCGGTTGCCGCGGTCGATCAGGGCCTTGGTCGCGTCATAGCCAGCCTGAAAATGGTCGATGCTGACGGACGGCAACTTGTTGTCCACGTCCCGGGTTGCCGCCAGAACGGTGGGAACCGTGGTGCTGGTCAACACCTGCATGTGTTCTTCCTTGATTTCCGCCCCCATGAACAAAAGTCCGTCCACCTGCTTTTCCAAAAGCGTATTGATCAGTTGCAACTCTTTTTCCATGCGCTGGTCGGAGTTGCACAAAATGATGTTGTATTTGTACATGGTGGCAATATCTTCAATCCCACGCGCCAATTCCGAAAAGAACAAACTGGAAATATCCGGGATGATGACACCAACCGTCGTCGTCTTTTTGCTGGCCAGCCCGCGGGCAACCGCGTTGGGCCGGTAGCCCAGCCGTTCAATCGCGTTCAGTACCTTTTTTCGCGTCTGCGGCTTCACATTCGGGTTTCCGTTCACCACCCTGGAAACGGTTGCCATCGAAACCCCCGCTTCGCGCGCTACGTCGTAGATTGTAACCGGCATCACACACCCTCGCTTTCTCTATTTAATAAATCCTATTTAATGGTTTTCATAATTGTTTTCAAAAATGTATGCAACTATGATACGACAAGCATGATCCCGTTTCAATCGGTTGGAACTGCAAAACCGCGCTTAACGCGGAGATTTTTTTCTTCTGTTCAACTGTTCGTCACGTTCATCCCGCAGCCATTTCACTTCCTGCCACAACAGGCAAGCTGACCGGCGCGATTTCTCCCGTTTCTTCCCGCAACTTTTGCGCGCGGCTCGGATCCGGCCCGTTTCTTGCCCGCACAGGGAAGAGACCTTTCCCGACGATACAGGAAAGGTCTCTGGGTATACTGGATGCTGCGTTTACCCCCTTGCCGCCACCGCTTCCCCCTTGTACAGGCCGGAAGCGAGCAATTCGTCCAAAAACTTGTTGAAATCCGGAATGTTCAGTTGCTGTTTTGCATCCGAAAGGGCCACGTCGGGATCCGGATGGACCTCTACCATCACGCCGTCCGCCCCGACAGCAAAGCCTGCCTTTGCGGTTGGGAGAAGCAGATCGCGTCTTCCCGTGGCGTGGGTAACGTCGACGAATACGGGCAGGTGGGTTTCCTGCTTCAACAGCGGCACTGCGGAGATGTCCAGCGTGTTGCGGGTTGCCTTTTCGTACGTGCGGATTCCCCGTTCACACAGCATCACCTGGGTGTTTCCTTCCGCCAGGATGTACTCCGCCGCGTAGATAAACTCTTCAATTGTGGCCGACAGTCCCCGCTTCAGCAGCACGGGGTGGTTGAGGCGCCCCACCGCCTTGAGCAGTTCAAAGTTCTGCATGTTGCGCGCGCCGATCTGGATCACGTCGATGTATTGGGTAGCCAGTTCGAGGTCGGCAGGGGTGACGATTTCGCTGATGGTCACCAGGCCAAATTCATCCCCGATGCGTTTGAGAATTTTCAGGCCTTCCTCACCCAACCCCTGGAAGTCGTACGGAGAGGTGCGCGGCTTGTAAGCACCCCCGCGCAGGACGCGCAGGCCGCGTTTGACGTGATTTTCCGCCACCGCCCTGACCTGTTCGTAGCTTTCCACCGAGCAGGGACCGGCAATCAGGATCGGGTTGCCGGCGCCAAACTCCACGCCTTTTACCTTGATCACCGTATCTTCCGCTTTTTTCTTGCGGCTGACCAGCAACACCTTTTTCTTCTCGTCGTTTTGCAAATCCAGGGACACCTGGAAAATTTGCTTGAACAAATGGCGCACCGTCGTGTCGTTGAACGGGCCCTTGTTGTGTGCCACCAACTGGTTGAGCATCTGGCGCTCGCGCTCGGGATCAAAGCGGTTGATGCCCATTTTTTCCTTCTCCTTGCCCAGTTCCTGCACGAGTGCTGCGCGCTGGTTGAGCAAATCGAGAATCTGCAGGTTCAACTGGTCAATCTGCTTGCGAATCGCTTCAATCTGGTCATGTGCCAATCTCTCCACTCTCCTCATTCATCATACCTCAGTGCATCTCCGGCAAATGTCCACGCGTGAAACTCCTTTGTCAGCATTTTAGCGCCAAAAAGCGTGAAAGTAAATGGAAAAGTGAAACATTCTTTTTTCGACAGGATTCTCTATGGAAGAGTCGAATGAAGATAGGGAGGGGAATCCGGAATTTCGTGCCATTGGAGGAGTGACCTGCCTTTGCAAGAGGATGCATATAAATCCCAAAACGATCAAAACGATCGAATTTTTGCCCTTGATATCGGCACCCGAAGCGTTGTTGGACTTATTGTACAATCAAATGATGAAAAATTCCAGGTGCTGGACTACGCCATTCGCGAGCACGATGAGCGCTCCATGCTCGACGGACAGATTCACGATATTATGGCTGTGGCCAAAGTAATCCGGCAAATCAAAGAAGAGCTCGAACAAAGAAACGGACCCCTGCACAAGGTTGCCGTGGCCGCTGCCGGACGCTCGCTGCGCACCCGCCGCGTCCACGTGGAGATGCCGCTCTCCCCAAGCGCCTTTATTACGCGCGAGGACGTGCTGACCCTGGAGTTTGCGGCCGTTCAGGAGGCGCAGACGCAGCTCGCCCAGGAACTGAATGATCAGGACGTGACCCGCTACTACTGCGTCGGGTACAGCGTGGTCAGCTACCAGTTGGATGGAGAGCCGATCGGCAGCCTGATCGACCAGCGCGGCGACACCGCGAGCGTCGATGTCATCGCCACCTTTTTGCCGCGCATCGTCGTGGACTCGCTGATCGCCGCCCTGAAGCGCTGCGAACTGGACATGCACGCGCTGACACTGGAGCCCATCGCGGCCATCAACGTGCTGATCCCGGTTACCATGCGCCGGCTCAACATCGCGTTGGTGGATATCGGAGCAGGGACATCGGATATCGCCCTGACGGAAGAGGGCACCATTACCGCTTACGGCATGGTTCCCGTCGCCGGAGACGAGATTACCGATGCCTTGATGAACGCCTATCTGCTTGATTTCCCGATGGCGGAAGAAGTGAAGCGCCAGCTGTTGACGCAGGATTCCGTCACCTTTACCGATATTCTCGGCGCCGAACAAACCCTGCCGTCCGCTGAAGTGATCGCTGCCATCCAGCCTGACGTCCAGCAGCTCGCCGAAAAAATTGCTTGCAAGATTTTGGACCTGAACGGAAAAGCGCCGCAAGCCGTGATGCTGATCGGCGGCGGAAGCCTCACGCCCGGCTTGACGGAAAAAGTGGCCAGGGCGTTGAACTTGCCGGAATCCCGCGTGGCTGTCCGCGGTGCGGACGCCATCAAACAGTACATCGGCGAACATGCTTTAAGCGGTCCCGAATTCGTCACGCCGGTGGGCATCGCCGTCGCGGCACGCCGCCATCCGCTGCGCTACATCACGGTGCAGGTAAACGACGCGGCTGTGCGCATCTTTGATTTGCGCAGAGTGACGCTGGGGGATGCGCTGATTGCAGCGGGCGTGGACATCCGCCGTCTCCACGGCCGCCCCGGCCTGGCGATGAGCATCACCGTGAACGGCCGAATGAAAATCATTCCAGGCGGCCACGGAACGGCCCCGGTCATCGAGCGAAACGGCAAACCCGCCGTGCTGGACGAGCTGGTAAGCGACGGAGACGAGATTCGCGTTACGCCGGGAAACGACGGAAAGGAAGCGCAGATCCAAATCAAGGACTTGCTGGACGAGGTGGAAACCCTGGACATAACCTGCAACGGACGCCCCCTCTCCCTGGGACCTGTCGCCATGGTGAACGGCGAACGCCAGCCTCTGGACACCTGGCTGACCGACCGGAGCGAAGTTGTGTTGGGCCTGCCCCGAACCGTCAAGGATGTGCTGCTCGCAGCCGGGGAAGAGATCGAGAATTTCGCGGAATCCGCGCCAATCCGTTTTCGCGTCAACCACCAATCGTACAGCATGCCGACGCGGCAAACCATTCTGGAGCTCAACGGAAAGCCTGCTTCCCTCTCCGATCCGGTGCGGCAGGGAGATGAACTGGTGTATCGCGTGGAAGATTTGCCGGCACCCGCGATTCGCGATGTGATTCCCCTGGAGGAATGGGTTCAGGAAAGCATCACCGTCCACTTTAACGGCAAGCCTGTGGAACTGCCCGTCGCACAGGTCTCCATCATCCTGAACGGGCAGCCGGCCGAGCCGGAACAACTTGTTCCCGACGGCGCGGAAATCACGGTGAAAAGCACGCCGGCGCCCAAGCCTGTTTTCAGCGACGTGTTCCGCTACGTGGACATTTCGCTGGACAAACCGGATCAGGGATCCATCTCCGGCTTTGTCATGCTGGTCAACGGGGAGCCTGCCACTTTCCAAACCGAACTGAAGAGCGGAGACAAACTGGAACTGTTTTGGGAGTAATGCGGCAAAAAAGAGCTGTTGACAGCAGAGTTTCTGCTTCAGACAGCTCTTTTTCCCTTTCGGCACCGGCTTGCAAATCGCAGCCGCATATTTTCGCCAATTACCCTTGCATTGCTTGGGAAATGGAATCCCTGGTAATTTTCCAATGCGACGTATGCCATTTGACCTGGCCGTCTTCCAGCAGGAAAATTTGCGGCGATTCGTGCTTGATCCCGAACCTCTCCTCCACCGCATTGGACACAGGGCGGTCTTCCCGAACCAAAATCACAGCAGATGGCAAATCATGCTCCTTGAGGTAAGCCTGGAACTCCTCATAGGCCGTTGCGCTGATCGGGCAGGTCGTGCTGTGTTTGAACAGCAAGCGCTTGCCCTTTCCGGCGAGAAACTGATCCAGTTCTTCCGTGGAACGTATTTGCGTTGACATGTTGCATCGTCTCCTTTCCAAACAGATCCGTCTGGTTCAGTATACGTTACCCGGCTGCGTTCCGTCTATGCAGGGAATGTACGGCCTTTTCCGCAACCTTATACCATGATCTGCGTGAGACGCTTGCGCAACTCAAGCATCCAGTTCTTGTCCCCCAATGACTGGGCCAGAATAAACAAGTCCAACAGCTCGTTGACTCTTTCCCCCAGCGCCCTGCACTTGGAGGCGTCGTCCTCGTTGGCAAGCATCACCAACAAGTTGGATAACTCTGACAATTCATCAAATGAGATGATTTGACGTTCCGGATTGCTGCCCAATTCCTCCATCAACGATTTCAAGTCGTCCTTTACCACTTCTACCACCTGGCAGTTGGCACAACTGCTGTCCGTGCAGACATGCACCGGAACATTCCGAATGGTGACCCGGTTGCGGTACACTACATTTCGCAGGGTGAGCTTCATGTCACTGCCGCAGTGGTTGCATTTCTTTTGCATGAGTTCACCTCTATCCCCGTATGTATGCTCCTGTTTACTATTCTCCTTACCTCCTTTCAATCCTCCTAAACAAGCGGTGGTACATGGTGGAAACAAAGCGGAAGCGATGCCACGAAAGGGCATCGCCGCCAAAAAAGCTTTTTTCTTCATCTGTCGCCTCATGCGTAAATCGCGTTTACTTTCTCGCAGTGCGGACAAACCGCGACTTTTCCCGTCCGTCCAACCTCATCCTCCACCCGGTAGCCGACAATCCGTTCGGAAAAGCAGAACAGGCATTCCGTATTGAATTCCATATCGTACTGCGCCTTCCAGACAATCGATTTAAACTCTTCCCCCACAACGATGGTAATCGGATCGAGTTCTTGCTGCAGACTCGACAATGGTCGTTGCATTGCCATGCCATCCTTTCGTTCTTGCAAAGTCATTTGGTATCCTCTAGCTTTTCCTGCTTTTCAGAATAATAAACGTGGAAAGGAAACAAAACGCGAAGAATCTTTCTCCAAAATAGGCGTTTGCCCGTATCGGCAGTCCGCCAAAACCCATATGTTATGGGTGTAAGCACAAGAGGAAAACCGCAAAGGAGGATGTTGATCACCATGAGCAGCATTTTTAACGGCAATCTCGACGATTTTACCCTGGTGTTGATTCTGTTTATCCTGCTGGTGATTGTCGGCTGCGGCTGCAACTAATCCGCCGCTCAAGGACACAAGCATACGGAAGCAGCACATGCTGGAACACCGGTTTATCCTGACAAGCGCGTTTCTTACGCACGGCTACCTGTCACCACGGGTAGCTTTTTTCTGTTTCATCTGTGTAAAATACATGTAAAATGCATAAATACATAGCGACAATCCGCTTTTGAAAAAGGGAGGCAATCCTTCAAATGAAAGATCCGCGACTGGAAAAACTTGCAGAGGTGCTGGTCCAATATTCGACGCGCGTCACTCCGGGAGACAACGTCCTGATTTACGCCATCGGCGAAGTCGGCGATCTGGTGCGCGAAGTGATCGGCAAGGTGTATCAGGCGGGCGGCAATCCTTTCGTACAGCTGGTCGATCAGCGCATTCAGCGCGAGCTGCTTCTGGGAATCAACGAACAGCAACTGGCGATCATGCGCGAAGCGGAAGTTGCCTTTATGGAAAAAATGGATTGTTACATCGGCATTCGCGGCTCGGACAACATCAGCGAACTGGCCGACGTTCCGGGCGAAAAGATGCAGATGTACGTCAAGCTGCTGCAGCGCCCCGTGCTGGACGTGCGCGTGCCCAAGACGCGTTGGGTGATCCTGCGCTACCCCAATCCCTCCATGGCGCAACTGGCCAATATGAGCACAGACGCCTTTGAAGACTTTTACTTCAAGGTGTGCACCCTGGACTACAGCAAGATGAACAAGGCGATGGATCAACTGGTCTCCCTGATGGAAAAAACGGACAAGGTGCGCATCACCGGTCCGGGGACGGATCTGACCTTCTCCATCAAGGGGATCCCCGCCATCAAGTGCGCAGGGGAATTCAACATCCCGGACGGAGAAGTGTTCACCGCTCCGCTGCGCGATTCCGTCAACGGCACAATTTCCTACAATACGCCTTCTCCGTATCAGGGTTACACGTTTGAAAATGTAAAACTCACCTTCAAGGACGGCAAGATCATCGAAGCAACCGCCAACAATACGGAAAAAATCAACGAAATCTTTGACACGGACGAAGGGGCGCGTTACATCGGGGAGTTTGCCATCGGCGTAAACCCCTACATTCAAAACCCGATGAAGGATATCCTGTTTGACGAGAAAATCGACGGAAGCTTTCACTTTACACCCGGTCAAGCCTACGATGAAGCCTTCAACGGAAACAAATCCTCCATCCATTGGGACCTGGTCATGATTCAGCGTCCGGAATGGGGCGGCGGAGAAATCTACTTCGATGGCCGGCTGATTCGCAAGGACGGACGGTTCGTCGTTCCGGAACTGGAGTGCCTCAACCCGGAAAACCTGAAGTAACGCCGGAAGTTACGCCTTTCTGCTGAGAGGAAGGCAAAAAGCGAAGGGACGGGCAGCAAACCTCCCTTCGCTTCTTCTATTTCAGGCAGGCAACATTCAGTTTCTGACCGGTTCGCGCGTCAATTCCGACTCCTTCTGTTCCAAAAAGCGGATGGTCGCCTCCAGATGATGAATCGTGTATTCCCAGCAAATGCGCTGGTACCGGTCAAAGCGGGACTCAAGCTTCTGGAAGTTGGCCTTCGTCTGCGCCAGGATCTCCCGCTGAAAGGCCAGACAGTTGTGTAACAGATCCCGTTGCTCCTCCGGCGTGCGGCTTCCTCCGAAGAAGAGTTTCACCAACATGTCGGAGCGAATGACTGGCGGCTGGATCGGCGCCTGAATCTCCCGGCGGAAGGCCTCCATTCCAGCCGGTGTAATCCGGTACAGGATCTTGTTGGGTTTGCCGGATTGAATCACTTCCTGCTTGGTCACGTACCCGTCCTCCTCCAGTTTGCGGAGAGCCGGATAAATCGCGCCGAAGCTGGCATCATAAAAAGAGCCGATATTGTTGGTAAACGCCTGCTTGATGTCGTACCCGCTCATTTCGCCATAGCTGAGGAACCCCAATATGATCGTTTTTACATCCATTCTCTGCGCTTCCTCCCATCCCCGCTTCTCTCTGTCAACGTGCTTTTTTTCTCTTTCTGTTTACTGTATCTCATCTTAAGTTCATTTTTTTGCGAAAAGTATTCTTCAATTAAACTTTATTATAATTCTTATTGGATGCGGATACCAATGGGATTTCTTTATTGTATCAATCAAAAATACTGATATAGGCAATATCCTCATGGAATTTGGGCTTCCCTTCCCTTTCCCCGCGCCATAGGATGATACATACCTAACTGCTGTAGGGGGAGAGACTGGTGAAAAGTAAAAAATGGGCCCAATATACGCGCGTAAAGTACCCTGTAAGCAGCAGCTCGTTGCATCCCTTCAATTTTTTCGTGCCGATCGTGGAGAAGGTTCAACAGGGCGTGGTGTCAATTGTAACCGAGGACGCTCCCCGTTCCAAAGATGTTGATGCCGTCATCCGCAGCCTGATCAACGACGATCTTCCCATGCCAATGGAGCGCAGCTACGGCTCCGGCTTCATCTTTCACCCCAAGGGGTACATCCTGACCAGCGAACACGTGATCGGAAAGTCAAAGCATATCTTTGTCAAGTTGTACAACGGGCGCGTTTTTCAAGCGAAGCGCATTCTGGCCGACCGGGTTCGGGATTACGCGGTGATTAAAATCGACGCGGACTGCAAGCTGTATCCGCTGCCGTTGGGCAGTTCCTCCCAAACCAAGGTGGGCGAATGGGTCATCAGCATCGGTTCCCCGCCTGCCGCCAAAGCGGCAAAACCGCGGCAAAACCGGGCGTTCCCTTTTTCCCCTTGTCGCTTGCAGGCGTGCGGAGCGGATTGGCCTTCTGAACCCCGTCCGCTGAAGTTTCTGTCGCTGTACTGCCTGGAAACGGGCGGCCGGCAAACGGGCAGCTTTCCGGTACAGTTTCGAAGCTTCTGTCGCTTACCATTCCGACGGCAGGTGTGTTAGAATGTTGAATAATTCCATTCAAGCGTTTCAGAGGTGAACCCTCGTGAGTCAGGAAAACAACTGCGAACAGATCTGTCCCAAATACGAAGGTGCCATCCAGATTTTGGGGAAACGTTGGACCGGTCTGATTCTTGACGTACTGCTCCGCGGCGCCACCCGGTTCAAGGAAATCCGTGAATCGGTTCCGCAAATGAGCGACAAGATCTTGTCCGAGCGGTTAAAGGAATTGGAAGAGCAGGAAATTATCATAAGAAAGGTGTATCCCGAAACGCCGGTGCGCATCGAGTACGAATTGACCGAAAAGGGAAAAGAACTTCGCCCCGTGATCGAGTCCATCCACAAATGGGGGCAAAAATGGATGTAGCATGACGCCAACACCGCCTTTCTCGCAGGAGAAGGGCGGTTTTTTTTTGCCGTTTTGCGCCCCTTTCCCTGTCATACGCACCGTCCACCCGCTGTAGACTCTAGCAACCTGTTGTTGGCGGGAGGGAACCGGATTGCGAACGGCTGTCTATATCCGCGTCAGTACGGAAGACCAGGCCAGGGAGGGTTTTTCCATCGCAGCCCAGCGGGAAAAGCTGTTGGCCTACATCTGCTCTCAGGGATGGGAATTGGCGCAGGTATACGCCGATGAAGGGGTGAGTGCCAAGGACATGAACCGGCCGGCCCTCAACCGGATGTTGGCGGATCTGAAAGCGGGACAGATTGATGTCGTCCTGGTCTACCGCCTCGACCGTCTGACCCGCTCCGTCCTTGACCTGTACCGGCTGCTCCAGCTGTTTGAGCGCTACGGCGTCCATTTCAAAAGCTGTACGGAAGTGTATGACACCACGACCGCCATGGGCAGACTGTTTATCACGCTGGTCGCAGCGCTGGCCCAATGGGAGCGGGAGAACCTGGCTGAACGGGTGAAACTGGGGATGGGGCAAATGGCGCGGGAGCGAAAACGGCCCGGCGGCCCGCCGCCGTTTGGCTACGTGCTGGCAAACGGCCAACTGCACCCCCACCCCGAAGAAGCCAAAGCGGTGAAGGAGATGTTTCGCCAATACGCCCTCGGCTACTCTCCCCGGCAGATCGCCGAGGAAGCAAACCGGCAGGGCTTCCGCGGGAAAAACGGCGCACGCTGGAGCCCCGGCGCGGTGCTGCGGCTGCTGAAAAATCCCGTTTACTGCGGCGACCTGCGCTGGAACCACATCGCCGGCGGCCAGCGGCAAAAGCGGCCGGAAGAAACCATCGTGGAAGAAAACGTGCACGAAGCCATTGTGGAGGAAGAGCTGTTTTTGCGGGTGCAGCAGAGAATCTCCGAGCGGTCGGCCCGCCACCCGCGCACCCTTTCCTCTCCGTTTCTGTTTTCCGGCCTGCTCTGCTGCGCCCGCTGCCACACGCCCATGCGCGGCAAAACGGCACATGCCCGGAGCAAAAACGGGTTCCGCTACAAGTACGTTTACTACCTGTGCCAAGGCAGAAAGGCCGGAAACTGCAACGCGCCAGCCCTCCGCGAAGACTGGCTGGAACAGGCCGTGCTCGCTCGGCTCCGGAAACTGCCGCAGGAAGCGGTGGAGGCAGCAGAGGCATTCCTGGCCAAAAGACAAAAGGGCCTTTTCCCTGATTCCTCCTCTGTCAGGCTGCTGTCCGGTTGGGAGCAGATTCAGGCGGCCGCCTCACGGGAAGAACGGATCATGCTGATCCGCCTGCTCGTGGAGAAGATCGAGGCGGAAGCGGTCCGCTCCCATGCCTCGCCTCGGGAAAAGGCTGCTGTCCGGCTGGCGTTGCTGAAATTTCGCAAAGCTGTTTTGCCGCTTTGAGGGCAGTTGGTTCCCCACTCGGGTTGGAGAATTCGGTCACAGCCGGCATTATCAGTGCGAAAAACAGGCGCTTGCAGGTAGCCAAACGGATGTACGAAGAGATTTTTCAGACGGATGCGGCGATCAATCCAGGCAACAGCGGCGGTCCTTTGATAAACCTGAACGGGGAAGTGGTCGGGTTGAATGCCTTCATCATTCAGTCCAGTCAATGCCTTGGCTTTGCCATTGGCATTGATACGCTGAAACAGCAATTGGAGCGTTTCGTTTTCCTGTAGAGACCATAAAACCAAAATACCCCGTCATTGCGACGGGGGCTTCATTTCGAAGGCACTCAGGACGGCCAGGTTTGGCCTGCCTTCACGCCTGCCTATGTATCCGCATCAAGCGGTCATATTCAGGGCCTTGGCAATTGCCACGCATGAACGCTTGCAGAAGACGATCGGCAGCTCGCGCTCCTTTGCCTGGTTTTTTACCGTTTTGGCCAGATTGTGATTGACATAGTCGGTCAACACGAGGATCATCTGCGTTCCGGACGGGATTTTCACGCCGGTTTGCGAGTTTTTTCTTCCCGTCACGTGGTGAATTTCCTGATAACCCTGCTGCTGCAAAAAATCGACAATGCCGCCCAAGCGGTCTCCTCCAACCACCAAGATGGATGATGGCATTTTATCGTTTCCTCCTTGTGGACTGTATATATCCGGTTTTTGTGCAATGCGTTTCGGTGCATCAATATCTAAATGATAATGAATATCAATATTATTGATAAATATTATCATTCCCAATTAGAGTTTTTCAATACTCTTTCTGCACTTTTTCACGCGATCGTCACAACCGGGCGATTTCACTCGGCCAAAACAGGCAAAAAAAAGATGGAAAAGCAGAACTTCCTGCTTTCCATCCTTTTTTCGGTGTTCTTCAAGGGGTTATCTGTCCGCAAACACCCGGTTGTACTCTTCGAGCGCGCTGCTCAGGCGGGAAATGGCCAGTTCCGTATCCTCCCGGTTGAGCAAGGTGTAGTTGAGACGCATCGTGTTTGCTTTCGTATTGGCTGTGTAGAACGCTTCGCCCGGAACGAATGCGACCCCTTTTTTCACGGCAATTTTCAACAGTTCCGAGGATACGACGTGCTCCGGCAGGGTGACCCAGAGGAACATGCCTCCTCTCGGCTTCTGCCAGGTTACGCCTTCCCAGTTCTGACGGACCATCAGTTCGTGCATCCACTCCATCCGCTCCTTGTAAGAAGCGCGGATTTTCGCGATGTGACTGTCCAAGTCAAAGTGCGAAAGCAACTGGTAGAGGGCAACCTGGTCCGCGGTGCTGGATTGCAAATCGACCGCCTGTTTGGCCTTCACCATCATCTGGATGACTCGTTCATCTCCAAGTGCCCACCCGGTGCGAAGGCCGGGCGCGACGATCTTCGAGAACGTGCTGGTGTAAACGACACAGGAATTGTTCGGATGCTCGTCCAGCGAGAAAAGCGGACGGTACGGCGCCTCGCCGTCGAACTGAATTTCGCCGTACGGATCGTCTTCCAGAATCAGAATGTTGTTTTCGCGGCACTGGCGCAACAGCCCCAGACGGCGTTCCATGCTCCATACCTTTGCCGTCGGGTTGGCAAACGTCGGGATGACGTACACCATTTTCGGATGGTATTGGGCAATTTTTTGCGCCAAATCATCCAGGTCCATGCCCTCCTCATCCGCTTCCACCGGGATGACGCGGACGCCGCGAAAATGGAACAGCTGGATCGCGGCCAGGTACGTCGGATTTTCTACCAGCACGACGTCGCCTTCATCCAAATATACACGGCTGAGCAAGTCGACGGCCTGCTGGGAGCCGGTGGTGACGATCATATTGTCAACGCCAATGCGGATTTGCTTTTTCTCCATATGTTTTGCGATCCATTCGCGCAACGGCAAATACCCGTCGGTCAATCCGTACTGCAGCGCCGCCGTTCCCTCCGCCAGGGCGCGATTGAATGCCTCGCGTATTTCCTCAACCGGAAACGAATCGGCGGCAGGCAGTCCGCCGGCCAGCGACAGGATGCTGTTGCCCTGGGTCAGCTTCAGGATTTCCCGAACTGCTGAAGATGTCAAAGCTTGTGTCGATTTTGAAAATGAATACTCCATAATCTGTTCCCCCTTGTTTATCTTAACCCTGTTTTATCACTGCCAGGTTGCAAAGTCCAATTTTCGCTGGCTATCGGGAAATAGGTTTTGGCTATTCGCCGCCAAAAAAACCGCTCCAGCTGCAGACAGCCGGATGCGGCTTTTGGGCGTTTGCCATGAAAAACGGATCTCTCCTGGCAAGACGGAACAGCAGGCGGAACTGTTTCGCCGTTCTCACTTCGCGCTGGCGAACAGGCCGAGCTTTTCAATCCGCGCCACCGCTTCCGCCAGCCGCTGCTCGTCCGAGAGCAGGGCAGCGCGGACGTACCCTTCTCCGCTCGGTCCAAACCCGACGCCCGGGGCGACGGCGACATGCGCCTTTTCCAGCAAAAGATCGGCAAAGCTTTCCGAGGTGTAGCCTTCAGGAACGGGCAACCAGGTAAAAAAGGAACCCTGCGACGGCTGCGCCTTCCAGCCGATGCGGTGCAGGTTGGCAAACAGAGCGTTGCGGCGGCTCTCGTACACCTTGACCAGTTCGCGCACGCAATCCTGGGAATCCAGCATGGCGCGGGCGGCCGCCATCTGCACGGCGCCAAACAGGCTGCAGAAGTAGTGATCCTGAATGATGTTGATCAAACGCACCAGTTCCCGGTTGCCCACCATCGCGCCGACGCGCCACCCCGCCATGTTGTAGGTCTTCGACAGGGTGTAGAACTCGACCCCGACTTCCTTGGCGCCCGGCACCTGCAGGAAGCTGACCGGTTTTTTCCCGTCATAGCTGATCGCGCCGTAGGCAAAATCATGGCAGACGACGATTTCGTGCTTGCGCGCGAAGCGAATCGTCTCCTCAAAAAATTCATACGGGGCGTTGACCGCCGTCGGATTGTTGGGATAGTTGAGGAACATCAGCTTGGCCCGATCCAGGTCGGCCTGCTGCAGTTTGCCGTAATCGGGCAGAAACTGGTTCTCTGCCGTCAGCGGCATCATCACCATACGTCCGCCCACAACCGCTATCCCGGACCAGTAATCCGGATAGCCGGGATCGGGAACCAGTGCCACGTCGCCGGGATTCATCAGCACCTGGCAAATTTCCACCAGTCCGGTCTTGCTCCCGAACAGGACAGCCACCTCTTCTTCCGGATCGAGATCGACGTCAAACTCCTGCTTGTACCAGTGGGCGAAAGCCTGCTTCAACTCCGGCCTTCCGGAAAAAGGCGGGTACTTGTGGTGCAGCGGATCGGCGGCGCTCTTCTGCAGTTCCTCCACGATATGCGGCGGGGTCGGCAGGTCCGGGTTTCCCTGCCCCAGGTTAATCACGTCATGCCCGGCGGCAATCACCTTGTTTACCTTTTGCACCAGTTTCGCAAAAAATTGCGTCGGCAGTCGCTCCATCATCTGGGAGGGTTGGATGCGCATGGTTCTTCAGATCCTTTCCTTATAAAAATGATTCACTACATGCTGACAAACGGGCAGCTTCACGTACGAAAAAAGCCCCCGCTTTTGTTTCAAAGGGGCAGAAGCCAAAAAACCGCGGCTTGCCTCTCGTTTTTCCCCGGTAAAAAACCGGGGCGCGCGGGCTCGGCTTCTTCAGCAGAATTGGAAAACGGCCTGTCAGGCAAAAGCTGAGTAAAACGCGAGGAATGCCATACTATAAATCTTTCTTATACTACTGGAGCAAAAGACAGCGTGTCAAGGCAAAGCTTTTCACATCTTTCTCACCGCCGTTACGGACGGATGCGATTTGCGGCTGCGCTTGACGTATTGGCGGTACAGGACGAAAAAGACAACCGACAGCAAGGCGAGAACGCTCATGGTGTAAAGATGGCCCGACGGACCGTACGACTGGAAGAGCATGGCGCCAAACAGCGGCCCCAGCATGCGTCCGGCCGACCCTGTGCCGGTCACCAGTCCCTGAATCAAACCTTCCTGTCCCGCTGGGGTAAATTGCGCTGCCGCCGCTGGAACAGCCGGCCAGACGAGCATTTCCCCGATGGTGATGACAAACATCGCGGCGAAAAATCCCGCATAGGCCGTCGTCTGCGTCAGGATCAGCATGGAGAAGGCAAAAATGTACGAACCCAGAAGCATTTGCGCAAACAGGGTGCGGGCACAGCGGCGGATCACCCACGAGACCAGCGGCTGCCCGAGCAGGATCAGCCCTCCGTTCAGCGTCCACAAGAGACTGTATTGGCGAAGTGTGATGCCCAGCGACTGCATGTAGCTGGAAAGCACTGTCGTCCATTGCGAATAGACAATCCAGCTGAACAAGAGCCCGGTACAGAGCAGCAGCATTGCCACCAAAACCCCTTTGGGCGAAAGAAGCATCCGTTCGCCGACAGAAAGCTCCTCTGCCTCCGGCTCAGCGGCCAAGTCTGTTTTCATTTCCGCCGCCTTGAGATATTTCGGCAAAAAGAACAGGTAAAGGAGCAGGGCAACCAGCTGCAGCAAGGCACAGCAGAGAAAGGTCAAAACGAAGGAGAGGCTGGCCAAAAGCCCCGCCAGCGCGGAACCGGCCGCTACTCCGGCATTTTGCGCAACGTAGACGGTGTTCAACCCCTGCCGTCCTCCCTCCGGCCACAACACAACCGCCAGCGCGTTGGCCACCGGAGACGAGATTCCGTAAAAAAATCCGTGCAGTGGAAGCAAAACCGCATAAGCCGTAAAGTTTTCCGTCACCGCCAGGCCGGCGGAAACAAGAATGACCCCAAGCGAACCGGTCATCAGCGCGTGGAACTTGCCCCAGCGGTCGAACAGAAATCCGCCGAGCACGCTCCCAATCAGAAACGACCCCTGGTTAAGCAGCAGCATAAAGCCGGCCACGGTCAGCGATTTTCCCAGGTGATCGTGAATGTAAATCGTCACCAACGGCCAGATGCACGCCATGCCCGTCGAAGAGATGACGGCCACGACCGCCAGCAGACGAATGCTGCCCGGATAAGCCATCCACTTTGCCGGCATGGATTATCGATCTCCCCGTTGAAAATCGCCGCTTTTTCCGCCTGTCTTGCGCAACAGGTAGGTCGACTCGATCGTCATCGCCTTGTCCATTGCCTTGCACATGTCATAGACCGTAAGCGCGGCTACGCTGGCAGCCGTCAGCGCCTCCATCTCCACGCCCGTCTTGCCCGTCGTCCGGACCGTCGCTTCAATCTCCAGCGTCTGTTCGTCGGCATACGAAAAGCGGATGTCAATCCCGGTCAGCGGCAGCGGATGGCACATCGGAATGATCTCCCAGGTCTTTTTCGCCGCCATCACGCCCGCCACCTGGGCCACGGCGAGAACGTCCCCTTTTGCCACGCTCCCTTCGCGAATGCGCGCCAACGTCTCCGGCTGCATCACGATTCTGCTCAAGGCGACCGCCTCGCGTTTGGTTGTCTCCTTGTCCGACACGTCCACCATGCGTGCGCGGTTTTGTTCATTAAAATGCGTCAATTGATCGCTCATGCGCTTCCTCCACTTTTTTCAAATTTTTCTTTATTATGCACAATTGTTTTCTCCTCTCCTAACATACTCCCCGCCCTTAAGAAAAGCAATCTCCAAAGCAGTTCCGCACATCGCCCCGAGATTGGCATCCACTCCCAAGTGTGGTATCTTCAAGCCATGGAAAACAGATCATTTCAAATGGGAAGCGAGGAGTTACCTTGACGATTACGATCCTGTTGTTTGCTGGACTTGCGGAGAAAGCCAACCAGCGCGAGATTCGGTTAACTCTGCCGGAACAGGCAACCGTCCGCGATCTGCTCCAGGCGGTCGCCGAACAGCATCCGGCACTCTCCCCGCTCTTGAACAGCTGTTTTGTTTCCGTCAATCGGGAGTACGCAACCCCTGACCGCGTCATTTCCGCCAGCGACGAAATCGCCCTGCTTCCCCCGGTCAGCGGCGGGGAAGAGCCGCGCTTTGCCATTACCCGCGAACCATTGAGCGCTGACAGGCTGGTGCGGCTGGTGAGCAATCCGCGTGCGGGTGCCGTTCTCACCTTTGTCGGCACGGTGCGGGAGTTTACACACGGCCAGCGAACCGTCTACCTCTCGTACGAAGCATATGAGCCGATGGCGGTGGAGAAAATGAAGCAAATCGCCGCAGAAATCGAAGAGCGCTGGCCGGGAACGGAAGTGGCCATGCACCACCGCATCGGCGACCTGGAGATCGAAGAAATCGCCGTAATCGTCGCCGTGGCGACGCCGCACCGCAACGAAGCGTTTGAGGCGGGACGGTACGCCATCGAACGGTTGAAACAGATTGTCCCGATCTGGAAAAAGGAAATCTGGGAAGACGGCAGCGAATGGAAAGGCCATCAACAGGGGCCGTGGAATCCGCTGGCCGGCGGCGTAAACAAGGAGGGGAGCATGTGAACACACGCTATTCGCGGCAAATCCTGTTCGCCCCGATCGGCCGCGCCGGACAGGAAAAACTCAGGCAAAGCCGGGTGGCCATCGTCGGCATGGGCGCGCTCGGCACGGTGCTCGCCAATCACATGGTGCGGGCAGGGGTGGGCTTTGTCCGCCTGATCGACCGCGACTTCGTGGAGCCAAGCAACCTGCAGCGGCAAATGCTCTACGATGAAGCAGATGCGGCCGAACACCTGCCCAAGGCCATGGCCGCCTTTGCCAAGCTGACGAAGATCAATTCCGAGGTGGCCATCGAGCCGGTCGTCGCGGACCTGACCGCCTGGAATGCCGAAAAGCTGCTTACCGACGTCGATCTGATCCTGGACGGGACGGACAACTTTCAAGTGCGTTACCTGATCAACGACGTATGCGTCAAGCACGGCATCCCCTGGGTGTACGGCGGCGCGGTCAGCGCGACTGGCAGTTTTACGGTAATACGCCCCGGCAAAACCCCCTGCCTGCGCTGTCTGTTTCCGGAAGCGCCCAATCCCGGCGAGATGCCCACTTGCGACACGGCCGGCGTCATCGGGCCGATCATTCACATCGTCGCTTCCTATCAGGCGGCCGAAGCGTTGAAAATCCTCGTCGGTGCGGATGAGGCGCAAAACCCCAACCTGGAACACTTTGACCTGTGGAACAACCAGCACCAGCAAATCAGGGTGGCCAACGCGAGAAGAGCCGATTGCCCGGCGTGCGGCCAGCGGCAGTTTTCCTTCCTGCAGCCGGAAAACCAGGAAGGACAAGCCGTCGCGCTGTGCGGACGGGATACGGTGCAAATCTCCCCCGCAGCGGAAGCTTCCCTGGACCTTGACGCGCTCGCCGAACGTCTGGCCCCGCTTGGCACCGTCGAGCGCAATCGCTTTTTGCTGCGCTTCCGGGCCGAGCCGTATACGCTTGTCGCCTTTCCCGACGGACGCGTGCTCGTGCAGGGAACAAACGACGTCAGCCTGGCGCGAACGCTCCACGCCCGCTATATCGGCAGCTAGTCACATTCCGGAGCTAACAATTCGCCAGCGGGCGCATGCAAATCCCTGTAATTCGGGAAAATAGGCGAAGTTGGATGCCAGCTGTTTTCGCTCCAGCAATTTTTGTGTATTTTGAAAGGAATTTTAGGGTAGAAGAAGGTAAACATTTCGAGTATAATAGGTTCGTAAAGCACATAAACGAAACTTAGTTTCACCAGATGAAACCTCAAGGAAAAAGGGAGGTTGTTACCTTGTCACTCAAAGATGCTTACAAAGTGAAATCTTCCTTGCAGGTAGGCGGCAAAACCTATACGTACTACCGCCTCCAAGGCCTGGAAGAACAAGGCGTCGGTGAAGTTTCCAAGCTGCCGTTCTCCATCAAGGTCCTTTTGGAAGCTGCCGTTCGCCAATTTGACGGCCGCGCCATCACCAAGGAACACGTTCACCAACTGGCGAACTGGGCCAAAGGCCGCGACAGCAACAAGGAAGTTCCGCTGATGCCGGCCCGTATCGTGCTGCAAGACTTTACCGGTGTGCCAGCCGTTGTCGACCTGGCAGCCATGCGCATCGCCATGAAGAAGGCCGGCGGGGATCCGAAACGAATCAACCCGCTGGTTCCGGTTGACCTCGTCATCGACCATTCCGTCATGGTTGACGACTTCGGCAACCCGAATGCGCTGGAAAACAACATGAGACTGGAATTTGAGCGCAACCAGGAACGCTACCGCTTCCTGCGCTGGGCGCAAACCGCTTTTGACAACTTCCGCGCTGTTCCTCCGGCTACCGGAATCGTTCACCAGGTAAACCTGGAGTATCTCGCTTCGGTCGTAGCGACTCGCGAAGTAGACGGCGAATTGGTTGCATTCCCGGATTCGCTCGTCGGTACCGACTCTCACACCACCATGATCAACGGTCTTGGGGTCGTTGGATGGGGTGTCGGCGGGATCGAGGCAGAAGCCGGCATGCTGGGACAACCGCTGTACTTCGTAACGCCGGAAGTTGTCGGTTTCAAACTGACCGGTACCCTGAGCCCGGGAGCTACGGCAACCGACCTGGCGCTGACCGTTACGCAAATGTTGCGCAAAAAAGGCGTTGTCGGCAAATTCGTCGAGTTCTACGGTCCTGGTCTGTCCAACATCTCGCTGGCTGACCGCGCAACCGTCGCCAACATGGCTCCGGAATACGGCGCAACCATGGGCTTCTTCCCGATTGACGCGGAAACGCTCAACTACCTGCGTCAAACAGGCCGCGATGAAGAACAGGTCGCACTGGTAGAGGCATACGCAAAGGCGCAAGGATTGTTCCGTACGGACGACACGCCAGACCCGGTATTTTCGGAAACGCTGGAACTGGATCTGTCCACTGTCGTGCCCAGCCTGGCCGGTCCGAGACGTCCGCAAGACCGCGTCGAACTGACCAACATGAAGAAGGCATTCCAGGAAAGCCTTCGCACCCCGATCGACAAGGGCGGATTTGGCCTGTCCGAGGAGAAAATCAACGCACAGGCTCAGGTTACCTATGCAAACGGCGAAACGGCTACGCTGAAAACCGGTTCCATCGTGATCGCAGCCATTACCTCCTGTACCAATACTTCCAACCCGAGCGTCATGCTGGGGGCAGGTCTGCTGGCGAAAAAAGCGGTGGAAAAAGGCCTGAAAAAACCGCCGTACGTAAAAAGCTCGTTGGCTCCCGGTTCCCGCGTCGTAACCCAATACCTGAAAGAGGCCGGCTTGACCCCATACCTGGATCAACTCGGCTTCAACGTCGTCGGTTACGGTTGCACCACCTGCATCGGAAACTCCGGTCCGCTGCCGGAAGAAACCAGCAAAGCCATCGCTGACAACGATCTGACCGTAGCGGCTGTCCTGTCCGGTAACCGCAACTTTGAAGGACGCATCCACGCACAGGTAAAAGCCAACTACCTGGCTTCCCCGCCGCTTGTCATCGCCTATGCACTGGCCGGCACCGTCGACATCGACCTGACCACCGAGCCAATCGGCACCGGCAAGGACGGTCAACCTGTTTACCTGAAAGACATCTGGCCGACTCCGGAAGAAATCGCAGCCGCAATGGACAAAGCGATGAATCCGGAACTCTTCCGCAAAGAGTACAGCCAAGTGTTCACGCAAAACGAAGCGTGGAACAAGATCGAAGTGCCGACCGGCGACCTGTACGAGTGGGATGAAAACTCCACGTACATCCAGGAACCGCCGTTCTTCAAAAACCTGCAAGGAGATGTCGGCCATATCGAAGACATCAAGGGCGCAAGAACGATCGCGCTGTTTGGTGACTCGGTCACAACCGACCACATCTCCCCGGCAGGAAACATCGCGCCGACCAGCCCGGCAGGCCTTTATCTGCAATCGAAAGGCGTGGAACGCAAGGACTTCAACTCCTACGGCTCTCGCCGCGGCAACCACGAAGTCATGATGCGCGGTACCTTTGCCAACATCCGCATCCGCAACCAGGTTGCTCCCGGCACAGAAGGCGGCGTGACCAAGTACATGCCGACAGGCGAAATCATGTCCATCTACGATGCAGCCATGAAATATCAGGCTGACGGCACGCCGATCGTCGTAATGGCAGGAAAAGAGTACGGAACCGGTTCTTCCCGCGACTGGGCGGCAAAAGGCACTTTCCTGCTCGGCATCAAAGCTGTCATTGCGGAAAGCTTTGAACGCATTCACCGCTCCAACCTGGTCGGCATGGGCGTACTTCCGCTGCAATTCGCAGACGGCAACTCCTGGAAGTCCCTGGGCATCGACGGTACGGAAGTCATCGACATCGAAGGCCTGTCCGACGATGTGCAACCGGGTCAGCGCGTGAAGGTAACCGCTGCCCGCAAAGACGGCAGCAAGATTGCCTTTGACGCAATCGTCCGTCTCGATTCCATGGTCGAGGTAGACTACTACCGCAACGGCGGCATTCTGCAAACCGTATTGCGCCAAATGCTGGACAAAAATGCTCCGGTAAACGCGTAATCGGCAAGCATTTCCCAAATACGTCCGTAAAAGCAGCACCCACCCCCATCGCAGGGCTTCCGCCGAAGAATCGGCGGAATGCCCTGTTTTTTTATGTCCCGCCTTTTTCGCCGCTCACTCCTCTCCTCTATTGCCCATAACATAGGGAAGAACGATGCGAGGAGAGAATATGGGTGAAAATTTGCTTTTTCTGCAACCTGATCGAATTCAAGCCAAAAGGAAACGTCCTGCAGTTTTTGATTATGCTGCAAGCCCTGGACCGCAAACTGGACCAACTGCCGCGAAGCGAACGAAAGCGGTACACCTTTGACTGCGTTCTCCCGTTCGCCTTTCAAAACGGAACTGGCGGTTTTCATTTTCACCACGTCTCGTTTTTCCAGTCGGATGATCCATTGTCGGCCATTGTGAAGCTGGATCAGCAAAAAAACTACGACTTCATCTTCATCCGCGGCCGCAACGACGCCTACCGCCTGCTGAAGAAAAAAAAGTCGCTGGCCGACAAGTTGCTGTTCCTGGCGATTCAGTACAACCTGCATGACCCGCACATCATGGGCCGCCTGAACCACCTGTTCCGCCATTCACGGATCGTCTTTTTCCAGACGGAGCCCAATGCCGAGCGCTACCGAAACTACCAGTTGCGGAAAGGCAACTATTCCGTCAAGGAACTGGAACGAAAAATCCAGGTGCTGCCCCAGTTCGTGGTGCCGCTGAAAAATCCGCTGCCTGCCCGCCGTGATGAGCAGCCGCTCCATCTGATCCAGGCCGGCGTCATCCGCCCCCGCTACGGACTGGAGGTGGCCGTGAAGGCAATCGGCCTGATCCGCCGAAGGCACCCGGAGGCCAGGCTGCACGTGCTCTATCCTTCGATCGTCAACAAATACCGCAAGCGGGCGTTGAAGCTGCTCGGCTCGCCCGGCGTCGTGGACCACGGCGAGAAGTCGATGTGGCGCACCAAGGAGATGATCCTGGAAAGCGGGATCGGCCTTGCCCTGCTGTACGACGACACGATTGACCGCAACCCCTCCCACTCTTACCTGTCGCGGATTCTGGAGTACATGAGCCTGGGCGTCCCCGTCCTGACCACCCGAACGATCGGCAACATCAGCCTGCTTGGCGAAAATTATCCGCTGTTTGTGGTAACGGCCGAAGATATCGCATCCCATTACCAGCGCTTGACCGACCCGTCCTTTTACCAAAAAATCTGCCATTACGTCCGCGAGCGGGGCAAGCGTTTTTTGGCGGACAACGCCGTGGAAGCCCTGTGGGAAACCCTGCATCGGGAGTACAGGCTGGGCAGGGAGTTCGTCTAGCGGAAAGGCAAAAGGCATTTGGCGCCTGGGCGTCCCGGATCTTCGGACAGCCTGAACGGGGCTGTTGCAAAGGAATGGAAAAATTCGCATGAAACAAAAAACGGCCGGCACGACACCCGTCTGCGGGGCGCCATGCCGGCCGTTTTCTGTTTTTGTGCAACCTCATCGCATCATTTTTCCCATGCGGTACGCCGCATCCAGGATCAAAGGAGCGTACTCCTTCATTTTTTCCAGGGTCAGCCGGTTGGACGGACCCGAGGCTGCCAACGCCGCCACCAGCTGTCCGTTGCGGTTGAAAATGGGCGCGGCGATTGCCGCCGTTCCCAATTCCCTTTCTTCCACACTGGTGGCATATCCCTGTTGCCGGATCTGCTCCAGCTGTTCCACATAGGCATTGCGGTCCACGTATTCTGGCCAATCCTCGTCGTTCAGGAGTTCTTCCAGCAAGCCTGGCTCGGCGTACGCCACCAGCACCTTGCTGGAGGCACCCACCGCAAGCGGCATGCGTGCGCCTACGGGAGCCACCCGGCGGATCGGCTGCCTGCTTTGCACGGCCTGGATGCGAATGCGTTCCTTTCCGTCGCGGATGTACAGGCTGATCGTCTCTTCAATCAAGTCCCGCAACCGCTCCATTTCCGGCAAGAGCACCGTCGCTGGGTCGTCGTTGTGCGTCAGGTTGGCTGACAACTCCCAGATGCGAAAGCCGAGACGGTACTTCTCCGTCTGCGCATCCCGTATCAAAAATCCCTTGTTTTCCAGTGTAGCCAGCAAACGATGCACCGTGCTTTTGTGCAGAGAGAGGCGATTGGCGATCTCGCTCAATCCCAGATCGGTGGAATCCGTAAAACACATCAGGATTTCCAATGCCCGCTCAACAGCACGAACGTTTGCTTTTTGTTCTTCCATTTTTACACCTGCTTCCTAAAGGGTCCGGCAAGTTTCGCCTGATGAAACAAAACACTACTTACCAGTATACGAAAAAATGGTAAAGAGTAAAGCACAGATTGTGGCAACCGGTCTACCCAATTTTGGAAACATGGACGCCCCCACAAGCAATGGCGGCAGGCGGACATAGTGTAAAAAGGAAGCGAAAATACTGCCTGACAGGGGGAAAGTTGACAACTTGAGCAAAAAAAGCGAGTCGAAACTGACCAAGTACCGGATTTTGCGCGCCAGTTCGGCTCTGGCGAAACGTCTGCCCCGCACCCGCCCCTTTTCCAAGCACGGTTTTTACGAATACGTGCGCCGCTACGGCAAAGTGATCGCCAAACCGATTTCCGGAAGCGGCGGCGCCGGCGTGATTCTGATTTCCCGCACCGATTCCGGCCGCTATGAGGTGCACCGCGGCCGGCACAAACGGAAGTTTCGCGGCAAAAAGAAGACCTACCGCTACCTGCGCCGCAAGATTTCCCGGCGGTATCTGCTGCAGCGGGCCATTTCGCTTGCCCGCGTGGGCGGCCGTCCCTTTGACGTGCGCGTCATGGTGCAGCGAAAGAGCGGTTCGGACTGGCACGTGACCGGGATGCTGGCAAAGGTGGCGGGAAAGGGCTACATCATCACCAACATCAAACGAAGCGGCGGATACGTGCTGCCGCTTGCATCCGCCCTCTCCGGCTCCAACATGCGGGGGAACCGCGCCCATGTAATCAGCACGCTGCGGCAGGTTGCCCTGGCCGCCGCCAAGCGCCTGTCCACCTATTATACGTCCCAGCGGGTCTTCGGTTTCGACATGGGCGTCGACAAGAACGGGAAGGTGTGGATCATCGAAGCCAACTTGCGTCCCGACATCTCGCTCTTTTTGAAACTGAAGGACAAGACGATGTACCGGCGAATCCTCTCTTACCGCAGGTAAACCTCATCTCGAAGACGTTGCGCGGATGAGCGGCCGCGTTTTGGGCGGAAATGTTTTCTGCGCTTGGGGATTTGAGCGCGGCGCTTCCATTCCTGCTCGATGAAAAAAAGCAGCTTTCCTCCAGCGGCGGAAAGCTGCTTTTGCGCTTGCGTGAAAAAAAGATCAGAATTTGAAGTGGAAATTGTCCGGGTCGGGACCGAACCGCCTGTTTTGATTCAACCGGCTGATCCTCTCCCGATCTTCCGGCTCCAGGGTGAAATCGAAAATGTCGGCATTCTGCCGAATCCGTTCCGGCGTTACCGATTTGGGAATCGTCACGATTTTTTGATCGAGATCCCAGCGGAGCACGATTTGCGCCGGAGTCTTGCCGTATTTTTGCGCCAGTTCCTGCAAAAGCGGCAGGTTCAGGTTCCCCTGCATCAGCGGACTCCATGCCTCCAGCTGAATGTTGCGGGCACGGCAGTAGGTGTGCAGGTCATGTTGGACAAGCAGCGGGTGGAATTCCACCTGGTTGATGACCGGCGGCACCTCACAGGCGGCCAACAGTTCTTCCAGGTGATGCGGATTGAAGTTGCAGACGCCGATCGCCCGCACATATCCGTCGCGGTACAGCTTTTCCATCGCTTTCCAGGTCTCGACGAACTTGCCTTTTACCGGCCAGTGGATCAGGTAGAGATCCAGCGTGTCCACCTTCAGTTTTTTCATGCTCTCGTCGAACGCCCGAAGCGTCGACTCATATCCCTGGTCGTTGTTCCACACCTTGGTCGTGAGAAAGATCTCGTCGCGGGAAATGCCCGATTCGCGAATCGCTTCGCCCACGCCCGACTCGTTTCGGTAGATGGCAGCCGTATCAATGCTCCGGTAACCGGTTTCAAGCGCCGTGCGGACGGCCTGTTTCACCTGCTGGCCATCCCGCACTCTCCAGACGCCAAAGCCGAGCCATGGCATTTTGACGCCGTTGTTCAAAACGGTGCAATCGGTAATATGTGCGGTCATTTGATCTCCTCCATGTTGCGGACTGTATTTCCTGGTACTTCCACCCAAAAGTGTAGCACAGTTCAAAAGCAGATGGAAAGGCATGAAGGAGTTCAAACGCTCAGTAAAGCCGTTTGGCGTAGCTGTCCTTAAGGGCTGCGGCGATTTCGCTTGCGCCCACGCCGGGCAGGTTGACGTGATCGGCCAGCATCTGCGGGATGTTGGGCAATTCCTCCCTCGCCGGCCAGGTGGCGGGATTCCACACGCCGGAGCGGATAAACGCCTTGGCGCAGTGGATGTAGCATTCCTCCACCTCGACGCCGATTCCCAGTTTCGGCACCTTGCCGTCTGCGGCCATTTTCGCCAGCAGCCGCTCGTCCCGGACGATGCAGGCCCGCCCGTTGATCCGCAGCGTCTCCTGCAAGGATGGAATGAAGAAAATCAGCCCGACATGGGGGTTCTGCAGAATGTTGCGCAAGGAATCCATGCGCCGGTTGCCGGGACGCTCGGGAATCACCAGGTGACGGTCGTCGATGACATGGACGAAGCCGGGAGCATCGCCGCGGGGGGAGGCATCGCAACAGCCGTTTGCATCCGAGGTGGAAAGAATCAGCAGCGGAGACAGGGAAAGAAAGCGGCGGCAGTGCTCATCCAAACGGTCAATCACCTTGTTTTGCACGGTTTTGCTCGGAGGTTCAAACATCTCCCGAAGCTCCTGCGGCGAGGTTACCAGATCGCCAAATACTGCGAATCCCTGCATGCAAAATCCCTTCTTTCTCTTTTCGCTCTTTTCCTCGATCATAGCACAACCCGCTGCTTTCCGGATAGGCTGACTGCTGTTTTCAGGAAATGCCGGCCGCTTTTTTCAGCTCGTCGGAAACCCTTTTTCGCTCCTCTTCCCGAATCAGCACATAACTCAGATTCTGCGGGCCAAAACGGGCCGTAGTCGCTTCATACCGGATCCGCACGATCTCGTTTTCCTGAAAAGAACCCGCCTGCGAGGCCAGGGTGATAATCCGGGAAAAAGGGAGATCGGTGCGCACATCCTGCCCGATCGCATCCAGCACCGTTTTGATTTTCGCGGGGGAGCGCAAGTGCTGCGTCTGTTCCAAAACGGCGCTCAGGACATCCTGATGCCGCTGGTTCCGCCCGAAATCCCCCGTGCCGTCGCCGCGAAAACGGACAAATTCCAGCGCCTGTCTGCCGTCGAGAAACTGCCGGCCGGCCGGTATGCCCAATTCCCCGGCAGCCGCTTCATCCACCTGCAGCCAAAGACCGCCAATCGCATCAATCGTTTTGATGAACCCGTCAAAATTAAACAGGACGTAATGATCGACCTGGATTCCCGTAAAATTTTCCACGGTGGCGATCACGGTATCCACTCCATGCCGATAGGAATGGTTAATCTTGTCCCGATACCCTTTTCCGGCGATCTCCACGTAGGTGTCCCGGGGGATGGAAAGCAGCGTGAGCCGGTTTGCCGCAGGGTTATGTACGGCAAGCAGGATCACATCCGTCCGCCCCGCATCCGGATCAGACGCATTCCGGTCGACGCCCAACAGCAGATACGTCCTGCTGCGCAAATCTTTTGGAACCTCCCCAGCGTCCGGAGCGCTTCGCGGCTCTTCCGCTTCTCCCGCGGGCGCCTGGCGCTTCTCCATGGCCCGGCGGGGTTCCGAGGGCAGCCGCTCCACGGGCTGATAAATCTGGGAAGCAGTATGATAAGCAAGCCAGGCTGCCGCAAGCGATGCCCCTAATCCGGCCAGCAGGACGAAAGCCGCAATCCAGCCGATCCAGGTTCGCACTCTCTTTCGACGCTTGACCAAGCCTCATCAACACCTTTTTCACTTGCGCTCTGCCCGCTTTCCAGCGAAAAAACAGACTGGCTCTGCGCTTCTTTTCCCTCACGAAGAGCCGATCCCGGTGAGAAAACGCTTCGCCAGACGGGAAAAATCGTGCTCCGCCTGAACGTAGTCCCTTCCCCTCATGCCCATCCGGCGGCGTTCTTCCGCGCTCATTTCCTTCAGGCGAAGGATGGCTTCGGCAATCGCCTGCGGATTCTCCGGCGGTATGGTAATGCCCGCCTGGCAGGCAGCCACCAGGTTCTGTTCGTCATCGATCGCGTGAATCACCGGTTTTGCCGCCATCAGGTAATCGAACAGCTTGTTCGGCGAGACGCCGTATTGGTAAATCGGCTTTTTCCGCCAGCCGATGTAGAGGGCATCCATCTGTGCCAGAAACGCCGGGATGGCCGCCTTGGGCACAGGAGGCAAAAAGCAGACGGAAGTGAGCCCCTTTTGCTCCGCCAGTCTGCGCAAGGCCTCTTTCTCCGCTCCCTGGCCGACGAGCAGCAGGGCCACATTCCGGTGTTGCAGCCATACCCCCGCCTCGACCAGATGTTCCAGGGCATCAGCCAGGCCATGGGCACCCGTGTAACCGACGAGAAAACAGTCTTGTTGCCTGAACCGCTCAATCGCCTGTCTGTGTTCCGGCGGGAGCAGTCCGTCATTTGCTTGCTGCCACTCGGATACGTCAATGCCGTTTGGTATGTGGAGGAATTTGTGCGGGTCCATCCCTCGGCTCACCATGTGCCGGTCGGCTTTGGGCAACAGGGAGACCACGCGATCCGCCACCCGGTAGGCGTAGTCTTCGGTTGCCTGCATCAGCATGATGAAGGGATGGCGGGGAGAAATTTGCCCAAGTTCCACCAGCGTCAGCGGCCACAGGTCGCGAACCTCGAAAATCAAGGCCGCGCCCGTCCTTTCGGCAATGCGTTTGGCTCCGTAGATGGAAAAGGGATGGGGGGATGAGGCAATCACCACGTCCGGCCGGCAGCGCGCTGCCAATTGGCTCTGCCAGCGCAGCAAGGCCCAGGAAAACGTCAGCATGTTGCGCACCCGGGCCGCGCCGTTTCCCTGATAGGCAGGCGCCTTCAGCCAGAGGTAGCGGATTCCGGAGATTTCTTCTTCGCCAAGCTTCTCCGCCGCCTGGGGCTGCCTGCTGCGCATGTGCGAATACGAAGCGGCTGCCAGTGTGACATGGTGCCCCTGCCTGACCCATTCGCGGGCCAGGTAGTACGGCCGAAGCAGCATTCCGTGCACCAGCGAACCGGCATCGGGGTTGATGTACAGGATGTTCACCGGAATCCCTCCGTTCTCTGCCAGGCCGGATTCCACGCATGCAGATCCGGATCGTGAAAGAGGTAATCGAGCGTGCTCAACCCGCCCACAAACGGACCAAAGCGCTGCGGGTAGACGGGCGAAACAAATTGGCGGTACTCGACCCGGATGCCCGCCTCGGCGAAAACAGACTCGTCCAGGTACGCCCGGCCGCTGGGCCCGGACAGATATACGCTTCCGCCCACCGCTTTCACCAGCGAACAGATCATTTCCGAACCGCTCCCTTCCACCCCGAGTTGGGAAGCGCGCACCAACGGCGTGCGAATGCCCAGGTAATCGCGGATCAGGAAGATCCCCGGCACCGTCAAATCGACCAGCTTCTCGTGCGGCCTGTCGTACAGTTCCGCAATTTGCGGCATGATTCTGGCAAAGCCGGCCGTCCCGCCGTACAGCGTCGTCAGGGTGCGCAGATGCTCCTTTCGCCAGTCCCGTTCCTGATTGATCTGCACTTCATCCGTCCGCTGGTAATACCTTCCTTTCGTCTTGACCGGCAGGGTAAGCCATTGTTCACCCGCCGCTCCCTTGAGCTTTACGCGGTTTTGATAGCCGCGTTTGGTAAACTGGACGTTGTCCAGCAGGATGAAAAGATCGGCGGAAGCCATCTTGTCAAAAAAACCGAGCCAGGGAAACAGGTTGGGCTGATGCAGCGCGACGATCATAGGACCACCCGCAGAACTTCAAACGCTTCCGCCCATTCGCTTTTGATCTGCGTTCCCCGCATTTTGGCCAGGCCGCGGACAAAATCTTCGGAAAAATAGGAACGCCCCAGCCGCAGTTGCGATTCATAGGCTTGCAGCGCCTGCCACTTTTGGCAAACATGCCTTTCTTCCAGGGTGACAAACGCCTGGGCGGCAAACGCGCAGTTGTTCCAGGGCAGTTCGTACCCCAGCAGGGAAACCTCCTTGAAAGCCCGCAGCCCTTCCTGGTGGACAACCTGGTGGTCCTGGTGGATGTCGCTTCCGCTTGGCAAGAGAACCAGTTCGGGCCGGATTTCCCGTTTCAGCTTTAGCAAATCCTCCAGCACTTCCTGGCGAAACTCCGGGAATATGCGGACCGGATAGCTGAACACCCGGCAGTTTCGCTGCGGCACCCTAAGGACGGACATGGATTGGAAAAATTCGCGTTTCAACAGATCGCGCGGAGAATCGGCGGGAAGCGAATCCTCCGCTTGCGAGAACGCGGCCACATGGACATCCGCCCCCTGCTCCAGCAGGCGGGCGATCACGCCGCCGCAGCCCAATTCCGCATCGTCTGTGTGGGGGGACAGAATCAATACGTTTTGAAACTTCATGGTTCACCTCATCAGGTATGATTTTGCCCATTTCCATTTGCCCCGGAGATGCTGGCGTAAACGTTCAGCAGTTTGACCGCTTCCCTCTCCCAGTTGTACTTCGCAAGCACCGCCCGCCGGCCGTTTTCACCCATCTGCTCTGCTTCCGCGGGATGCTCCAACAGCCATTGGATGGCCCCGGCGATTTCCGTTGCATCCCGCGGGTTGACGCAAATGCCGCAGCGGTTCCCCTCGACGTATTCCTTCCAGAGCGGAAAGCGGGAAGCGATCACGGGAACCCCGGCCCCCATGTATTCAAACAGTTTGACAGGAATGGAATCGACGTAATTGGGCAAGGGATGGTGGACGACCAGGCCGATCCGCGTGCGGGACAGCAACCGCTGGACGCCGCTCCGGTCGAGAAAGCCCGCTTCCTCCACCCGCTCCCAACCGTTCCACGGCTCATGCCGCAATGCCGGGTTGGACAACTTCCCCGCAAGAATGAGACGAGCCTGACTGTCTCCGGGCATTCGCCCCATCGCCTCCACCATCTCCCTCAGTCCCCGCTGCAGCGTGATCCCGGCCGCGATGTAGGAAACCAGGGGAGGCCGCTGTCCGTAGGGCAGCGGCGAGGAGCGGGTCAACTCCTGCAGCAGCGGGTAGTTTTTCACCACCGCCGCCCCGGGAAAACGCCTGGCAATGGTCGGAGTCGCGGCGACGATGCCGTCAAAGCGCTTGCCCGCCAATCCTTCCACCGCTTCCGCCAGCACGGAGACGCCCCGCCGCAGCCAGGCGGGAATCCACTCTTTTGCAAGAATCTGCCGGGGCAGGTCTTCATGCACGTCGTAGACCACCTTTTTTCCGCTCGCCTTCAGCAGAAAGCCGACGGGAATCAACTCCGGATCGTGCAGATGATACACACCGGCATCCGCCTGCAAAGCGGCGCGATATACCTGCCAAACGGTCCGGCCGATGCGCTCCAGCCGGCTGCGCGGGACGGGAACGGCACAAATGGCAATGCCGTCGGCTTGTTCATCCCCCTCGTGGGGGACGATCAGCACAACTTCATGTCCAGCCTGCTGCAAGCTCTTGCACTCCTTGTGAAAAATCCGGGTGTCGTGATGCTGGTGCACGGAAGTGAGATGGGCAATTTTTAGCCGGACCATCCGCTTCCTCCCTTTCACAGGGACAAAAGCGTTGCCGTCCACGGCAACACCTCTGTCCACTCGCCTTCCATAAACATCAGCGGCAGAAGCAAACGGGAATCTGGCGGAGAGCTTTTCCTGCGGCTGCGCACCTGAAAACACACCTCTTCCCACAGGCGCCCGACGTTGTCCGCGAGGTTGCCCAGCCGGTCGGTCCGCCAGTGGCGCGGATGGGTCAGCACGTACACCACGCGTTCCCCGTTCAGAAGGGAAAGCATCGGATCCTGCGGCTTCCAGAAATCGGGCGCCATTTTGTCGGAATGGCGCGCGGTCACATGCCGCATCATCTCCTCGTCATAGGTTTCCAGTTCGATTCCCAGTTTTTTTCGCAACTCATCATCCCGCAAAATCTCGCAGTTGATGACGCCCGTCCTGCGGTTGTAAAAATCGCCGTGGGAAGCCACGGTCTGGATCGGCAAACCGCTTGCATCGCGAATCTTCTTTACATTTTCCGCGAATTGCCTGCGGATCAGGGGCATCCATTCGCCGATCTGCTGTCTCGTCTTCAATCCCATGCGCTTGCCGATCGTGGCCAGCTCTTCGTAGTGGTAGCTGGCTTCCGAGCCGGACTGGTGAATCTTTTGCATCAGCGGCAAATCCAGGGTCGACAGGCGAAAGTAATAGGAGGCCTTGACTCCCCACTTCCTCTCGATCTGCCACATCTCCCCGGCGGTTTTCACATCGGTGTCCACATCGTGGCGGAGGATCAAATACCGCTTTCCTTCCTTTGGCCCGCCTGCCTTCACCAGCTCCCAGAACGAACTGACCGAATGCACTTCGTAGCCCTGCTCGATCGCGGTCTGAAGCAACCGCTCGTACAGCGCCAGTCTGGACGGCATCAAAAAATCAGAATACATGCGATAATAGGCGAAACGAAGCTTTTCCATCCCTCGTTTCCATCTATCCATGCCTTCTTTCCTCCACTATTGATCGGAAAGCGGGAAAGCCAAGCGACAATCCCAACAAGGCGAAAAATTCCTTGTTGTCGTTGATGTCCCCGCTTACCATGGCATTTCCGACCGTAAACAGAAACAATGCAAAGAATGCGCGCTGCTCCACGTTGACGGCCCCGCGGTACGCCTTCCAGAGGCCCCAGCCGATCAGCGCGAGGAAAATGCCCCCCGCCAGCCAGCCGCCTTCCAGCAGCACTTCCAGCAGCAAATTGTGCGGATATTGACGGTCATCTCCCGGCCACAGGTTGATGCTGGTTTCAAATCCTCCCCACCCCGTTCCCCAGGGCGTGGTCCCGATTTTGTCCCAGGTGAGCCCATACGCCTGCACCCGCATCAATTCCGAGTTGGTAAAGTCCCCCGTAAGGAACTCCTCAATGCGCGTCGCCGCCTTGTCGGGGATGACCGTGAAACCGTACATGCAAACCAGGCTGACCGTCATAAACGCGGCAGCGAAGCGTCCCAGCAAATCGGCTCTTTTCCAGTAGAACAGCACGCCGGACAAAGCCAGCACGATAAAGGTCAAAAGCAGCGGGCCGCGCGATCCGGAGCCAACCAGGGCGATCACCAGCGGAGCGGAAAAAAACAGCGTTCTGGGCAGACCAATCTTTTTTTCCAGTCCGAGCAGGGCGATCCAGACAAGCGCCATCCCGGTGGTCCGCCCCAAAGCAATGGTGTTGGAGCCAAATGCCGTGATGCCGGAAGCTGTTTCATCGACCGGATTGACGTTGACTCCGAAAAAAATCTGGGCGACGGCATCAAACGCCATCAACATCGCCACGCAGGCAACGGCGTTCCACAAGCGCCGCAAGTCCTGCTCCGTTTTAAACAGGAAGAGCGGGGCAGCCGCGCACAAAAACGTCAAGCTGAAAAGCTTCAAGGTTTTCTCCACGGAGTAATCGGTAAATTCCGTCAGCGGCACGGGAAGCAGGAAACTGGCAAACAGGCCGCACACCCAAAAAAGGGCGACGGGAATGCGAAAGCCGTTTTGCACCCATGCCTTTCCCAGGCAAAACAGCACGGCCGCGGCCGCGAGCACGGTCAAATCGACAGGCAGCCAGGACAGGCGGACATCCGATTTCAGATTTCCGGCAAACAAGAACAGGGTAAAGGCAGCCGCTTTCGCATCCATCCATCGTTTTTCGTTCGCCATGCGTGATTCAGCCCGACAGGAGTCGGATCAAGCAGGAAGCCACTTCCCGCTGCAATTCTTCCGGGATGTGCGGCCAGATCGGCAGGGACAGCACTTCGCCAGCCGCCTTTTCCGCCTCTGGAAAGCGGAGTCCCGCCTGACGGTAATAGGGCAGCTGGTGCAGAGCGGCCGGGTAATAGATCATCGTCTGGATTCCCTGCGCGCGGAGAAGTTGATGGACCGCATCCCGCCTGCCTCCCGTGATCCGCACCGTATACTGGTGGTACACATGCAGAATGTCTCCCTCTTCCCGCGGCAGAGTCAGCCCCTCCACACCCGCCAGCAGGCTGTGGTAACGGGCGGCTGCGGCTCTCCTGCCCTCGTTCCACTCATCCAGGCGGCGCAGTTTGACGCGCAACACTGCTGCCTGCAATTCGTCCAGACGGGAGTTGTAGCCGATCCTCTCGTTCCAGTACTTGCGCCGTGAACCGTGCGAGCGAAGCATCCTCGCCTGCTCGGCAAGTTCATCGTCATCGGTGGCGATCATGCCCCCGTCTCCAAACGCTCCCAGGTTTTTGGACGGGAAAAAGGAAAAACAGCCGCCGTCCCCCAAAGTGCCCAACTTCCTTCCCCGGTACTCGCCGCCGAAGGCCTGGGCCGCATCTTCCACCACGCGCAACCCGTATTTTTGCGCCAGCGACAAGATCGGCTCCATGTCGGCGGCACGGCCGTACAGGTGCACGGGCAAAATGGCCCGGGTGCGCGGCGTAATCGCCGCCTCCAGCAAGCCGGGATCGAGAGTGAAGCTCAACGGTTCGATGTCCACAAAGACCGGTTTTGCCCCTGCCGCCTCGATCGCTTCCGCCGTCGCAAAAAAGCTGAAGGACGTGGTAATCACCTCGTCACCCGGACCAATTCCAAGCCCGCGCAGGCAGATGGTCAGCGCATCGGTGCCAGAGTTGACGCCGATCGCGTGTTTGACTCCCAGATAGCGGGCCGCTTCCGCCTCAAACGCCTCCACATTGGGTCCCATGATGAACTGACCGGAGCGGATCACCTCCTGGATCCCCGTGAAGATTTCTTCCCACAACCGTTCAATTTCCGGCTGAAGATCCAAGATGGGTATGTTTCTCATGTTTCACCCCCCCAACTCGCTTCCTGCGGTTTGCCGCTTTTCGGGCAAGCTGCCGGACCATGCCCAGCGTATCAAACCAAAACGGCTTGAGGTCCGCCGGGTCAAACACGGCGAAGCAGGTTTGATCCGAGCGGAACAGGTTGTTCCAAAACGTGCGGAAGGGAATCGTCCCCCGCAGCAAGCCGAGCAATTCATGCTTGCCGTAGACAAAGTGAATCTCTTTTGTCCGTACCTGCTCTTCCTTTTCCGTGTGATCCCCGATGGCATCCAGATACTGGGTATACAGGATGTGAACCCCCGACAGAAAGCCGACCCTGTTCCACATCGTCGAACGGAGATTGATCTCGATCAGCTTGTAGCGTCCGTCGCGCGGGTCTTGCTTGAATTCCGCCTCGGCAATGCCGTGCAGGTTCATCGCCTCCAGCAACTTCCTGCCCTGCATCAGGACCTCCGCCGGGGCCTGGTTGGAAGCGCTGGCGAAGACGCCGTAGCGGTCCGGGTATTGCGACAGTTTTTTGCCGATCCATTCGTTCAAAATCCGCCCGTTCCGGTCCCGATAGCCGACATAGGCGTAAATGTTGGAGGAATCTCCCGGAATCACTTCCGAGGCAAGGAGCGCCACTCCCCTGGCCAACAGCGATTCCAGCAAGGGTTCGTATTGGACAAACGATTCCCTGCTGCGCACGACCAGGTGATGGAAACTGTCGCCCTGGGGAGGATGACTGGGTCTGACGATGAGAGGAAACGGCACCTCTTGCACCCGGGACAGATCGGACGGCTGAAGCAAACGGACGGACTTGGGAACAGGCACCCCCGCCTTTTCGCAATGTGCGTACTGGTTGATCTTGCTGATGCTCTCCAGCAGATTGTGCGGGTTGAACGGCAAAAAGCAGTAGCCGGCGATCTCCTCCCGCAGCTGGTGCAGCAACAGCAAATGCTTCTCCGACGTGGGGTAGACCACAATCCGCTCGTACTCCTCATGCAGTCGCGCCAATGCCTGCCGCAGGGAGGGAGCGCTTGCCTCGATCTGAACAAACCGCCTGATGCGATTGCTGTAAGCGGCCAGGTTTTTGTCCGTGTCGAACAGGATAATGTCCCGGACCCCCTGCTCATGCAATTCGCGGATGATGGAGTAGCCGTTCACGTAACCACCCATCACCAGACAACAATGTTTGCCTTTCATCCCGTCCTCCTTGGCCACTTCGAGGCTTACCCGATAAATCACGACGATCAAGACGAGATAATGAAGCATGAGCAGGCTGCTCATCAGCAAAAAGTACGACTCGATCGCCAGCGCAAACGCCTTCGCGGCGGCTCCCGCTGCCAGCACGCAGGCGAGCAGACCGGTCTGCCACAAGAGCAGAAGCCGCTGTTTCTCATAAAGCGTAAGAATGGACATCAAGGGCACGGAAAGGAAGCGGACCAGAAACAGGGGAATCAACAGCCGGGCGTACACGCCGGCGGCTGCCCACTCCTCTCCGAACACAAGCTGAAATACGTCCTCGCTCCACAGGTACAAAACCGTAAAGACAGGAAACGAAACGGCCGCCAATTTCAGCAGCGTCCCGGTCAGAATGGCCACGACTCTTTTGCCGTTTCGGGATTCGTCGCGGACTTCCCGCTGAAACACCTGGCCAAAGGCTTCCCCCACGACCGTCATGGGCATGCCGAGCACGCGATTGACGATGGAGTACAGTCCGGCCGAAGCAGTCCCGTAAAGGATGGAAAGGATGACGTTGATGAGATTGTAGGAAAGTGTGTTGGCCAGCGTAGCCCAGATGGAAAATCGCGGGAAATCGGCGTATCTTCGCGCCAACCTCCGCATTTCCGACAGGCGGATTTCCGAAAGCCGAATGTGCTTTTCTTTCCTTCGCCCAACCAGCACCACGACCGCCGCGGCGTGGGAGAGCACCTGTCCGGCGATCAGCCCCAGCTCCCCAGATTTCAGCGTGCCGATGCCCAGCGGAACGGCAGTCTGCGTCACCGCCCTGGCGATGGTCGAACGGCTCAGGTTGGCGTAGTTTTTTTCGCGAAGATTCAACTGGTAGAGAAGCGAACTGACGGCGATCAAAAGCGAGGACAGGGGAAAGAAATACAGCCACAGCGACAGTTCTTCTTGCTCCAGCAGGGCGGCAATGCTTTCGTGAAACAGATGGGTCAAGAGCAGAAACACGAGGCTTGTGCCAACGGCGAAGCAGGCGCCGACCGCCCCTATTTGGAGCGCGTCTTCCTCCCTGTCCGGCAACAGGATCGCCCCGTCGTACCTGCCGTTGGCGATTCCGCCCACAACCGTGGCAAAGGCCGTAAAGAGGGCCAAAACCCCAAAATCGGCAGGAGAGTACAGCCGGGTCAACAGCGGGGAAAAGAGGACGGGAATGGCTTGCGCGACGGTTGTCCCGGAAATCAGGAGCAGGAGGTTTTTCATCATGCAGAGTCCTCCTAGGCCTGCAGGATGAATTGGTACAGTTCCGCGTCTTGGGGGTGAACCAACCGGTCGTTGTGCCACAAGAGTGTAAAATCCCCCTGGTACTTTTGGCAGCGGCGTTTGAGCATTTGCATATAATCGGCAGCCGCATCCCTGTCCATGTTCATGTACTGCCGTTCCAAGAGCGTGCACTCCATCACGATGAGCGGCCGTTCCCGGAGCGGCAGGACTTTTCGCGCACAAGCGTCATAAACGGGAAATTCGCGGCAGGTTCCGCAACGAAAGCCGGCATGGTCCGGATACCCGAGCGTGCTGTCGTACGCCAGGCCGGCATCCGCCCAAATCTGCCACGTGGCGGGAGCTTCCCAGCGAAGGTAGTGCTGCCGTCCGCCGTACTCCTTCTGGTCGATCCCCGCCGCTTGCGCCGCTTGGCGAAGGCTGGCGTACTCCCGCTTCAGCTGTTCGCCGTCCCGAAACGTATGGTAGCTGGGATGCAGGCCGATCTCATGGCCGCGCCGGTGAATCCGCCGCAACAGTTCGACAAGCAGCGGATCGCCCAGTTCATACACGCCGTCGACGTCGCGATCGGTGTGGCCTCCGAAAAAGTAAAAGGCGCTGACCAGCCCGTGTCGTTCGCTTTGCTCCATAATCCAGTCGAAAGTTTGGTTGAGATCGGCGCGCGGGTTTCCCCGGCGCACTGCAAGCACAGACTTCGTCCGCCTCCACAGCAGAGAGGGACTTTTCCGGTACAGCAGATCTCCCGCCATGTTTTTCCACAACTTTCCCGAAGAGGCCCCGTAAACCCCGAACGGCTGGTCCACGTCATGGCTGGGCAAAATCCGAAACTTTCTGCTTTTCCGCGCAAGCCCCGGCCAAAGCCGCTTCATCCCCCACCAGAGAATTTCCAGGTACTCGTGAACGATGGGCCGGTCCAAAAACCCCTCCTGCCAGGCCAGGGAAGCGCGGGCCGGAAATCGCCGGTGGCTGTCCCGTTCGGGGTTGACCATTTCCTCATAGCGCGTCAGCAAAAAAAACGAGCTGCCGGCAATGTCGAGGCCGATCTCCACCCTGTTGTCATCCGCGCGAAAAAACCCGCCGTTTTCGCAAGGTTTGCCGTAGAGGACAGGCAGTTGGGGGCTGACCAGAACGTCCGGATCGATTCCTTCTCCCGCTGTCCAGCGCGGCAAGGGACGCGGCGGCAGGGAACGGGGAGTGAGCCAATCTTCTTCCGGCTGCGCGAAAAACACGTCGGCCAGCCGCAGTTCCTTGCCGTCCGCATCTGCTGCCATCGCAATCCGCACATCGCTTCTCTCTTCTTCTGCCGTGAGATAGTCAAGCCCCAGAAACTGCCGAAACAAAACATCATGGATATACGCCCTTTCCCCCCGAAAAGTAGGAGGATGGAAAATAACAAGCAAAGCCAATCCCTTCTTCCCAACTACACCTGGTCAAGCTGCAGCCTGACCACCCGGTTTTTCGCGTTGATTTCGTATTTTTTGCCGCATGACTCGCAAGCAGCTTTTCCGTCTGCAAAATGCAGCTGTTCGCCGCATTCGCACATCCAGCCGATTCGCCTGGCCGGGACGCCAGCCATGAGGGCATAGGGCAAAACGTCTTTGGTCACTACTGCTCCTGCTGCGATAAACGCCCACTCGCCAATTGTCACGCCGCAAACGATGGTGGCGTTCGCTCCGATGGTGGCACCGCGCTTGACATGCGTCACCCAGTAATCGGCGCTCGTATTCCGGGGATAGGCGGAGCGCGGATTTTTCACATTGGTAAAAACCATGCTGGGCCCGCAAAACACCTCGTCTTCCAGAAAGACACCTTCGTAAATCGAGACATTGTTCTGCACCTTGACGCGGTTGCCAATCCGCACGCCCCGTCCGACAAAGACGTTTTGGCCAAACGAGCAGTTTTCCCCGATGCGGGCATCGGCCATCACGTGGCAAAAATGCCAAATCTTCGTGCCGTCTCCAATCCTGGCGCCCGGATCCACATAAGCCGATTCGTGAACAAAATACCCTTGTTTGCTCACCCCGCTTCCTCCTCTCTCATCACCCGCGTCGCCTGCTCCAGCACCCGGATGACCTCCACTCCCGCGCTTCCGTCGCTAAGCGGCGTCTGCCGCGTTTGGATGCAATGGAGGAAATGGGCGGCTTCCGCCTGCAGGGGAGGGCGGCTTTCGCAAAACAGCACCTCGCTTTCTCCCTTGTGAAACGAAAGGTCTTCGCGGACACTGGTTCGATGCAGGATGACCGTCTGCTCCCGTTCGCGAAATTCCAGCATGCCGCGGGAGCCAATCAGCATCATCTGGCGCTCGGTTTGCGGCCAGAGCCAGGAGACGTGCAGATGCGCGTGAACACCTGCGGGAAATACAAAGTGAACATGCACATCGTCTTCCACGTCGGCCTGCAGCGCCCGCTGTCCGGTTGCCTTGATCCTGAGCGGCCTTTCTCCCGTCAGGTGCAAAAGCACGGCAACGTCGTGCACGCCGAGACTCCACAAGGCGTTTTCCGCCGAACGGACGCGTCCGGGCTGGACCCTCTTTAGGTGAATGCTGTGCAAAACCCCCAGTTCGCCGCTGGCCACGTACCCGCGGATCCAGGGGATGGCCGGCTGATACAGCAGCAGATGGCCGACCATCAGCACCCTGCCTGTTTCCCGGGCCAACGCTTCAAGTTCATTCGCCTCCGGAAAGGAAAGCGCCATCGGTTTTTCCAGAAACACATCCTTGCCCCGTTCCAGCGCGGTCCGGGCAAGGCGATAATGGGTCGCCGCCGGCGTGGCAATGACGACTGCGGGGATTTCGCTCGCCATAATCGCATGGTACGAATCCGCAATCCACACTTCCGGATACTCGGCCGCCAGACGCTCGCGAAGAAACGGACTGGTTTCCGCCACAGCCGCCAGCGCCCCCAGTTCATGAAAGACGCGAACCAGATTTTGCCCCCAGTTGCCTGCTCCCACTACCGCAACCTGTTTCGCAACGTGTTTCATAAGAGCGTGATCCTCTCCTTGTACTGCTCCATCCCTTTTGTCACATGCCGCGTGTCCAGAACATGGCGGGCAAGTCCCACCAACCGCAGGTAGTCGATGCAACTGTGATCCGTGGCGATCAATACCAGATCCGCGGAACCAATCAGCTCATCCGTCAAAGGTTGGGACTCCATCGTCAGGCCATTTTCCTGAAAAACGGGGACGAGCGGATCATGATAGATAACTTCTGCGCCGGCATTCTGAAGCAGGCGGATGATCTCAATGGAAGGCGACTCGCGGTAATCACCCAAATTCTTTTTGTAGGCAACGCCGATGACAAGAATCCTGCTGTTGGATACCGCCCTTCCCTTCTCGTTCAGCAGGCGGCTCGCCTTTTCACAGACAAACGAAGGCATCTTCCGGTTGATCTCTCCGGCCAGCGAGATAAAGTGGGTATGAAAATTGAGTTCCTTCGCCTTCCACTCCAGGTAGTGCGGGTCGATCGGGATGCAATGTCCTCCTACTCCCGGTCCCGGGTAGAAGGGCATGATGCCAAACGGTTTGGTAAAGGCCGCGTCCAGCACTTCCCAGACATTGATCTTCATTCGGTCGCACAAGAGCGCCATTTCGTTCACCAGGGCAATGTTGACGGCGCGAAAGGTATTTTCAAAGACTTTTACCATTTCCGCCGTCTTCGTATCAGACACGGCAATCACCTGTTCCACCGTTTGCTTGTAAAAGATTTCCGCCACCTCGACGGAGTTGGGGCCGACCCCGCCCACCACTTTGTTGGTATTTTTCGTGGAATAGCGGGTGTTTCCGGGGTCCACCCGCTCCGGCGAATGGGCGAGAAAGAAATCTTCTTCGACGCGCAGGCCGCTTGTCTGCAAAATCGGCAGCATCACTTCCTCCGTCGTCCCCGGATAGGTGGTCGATTCCAGGCAGATCAGCTGGCCGGGACGCAGACAAGCCGCGATTTCCCTGGTCACGCTTTCGATGTACCGCAGGTCAGGCGTGAGATTTTTGGTCAGCGGAGTGGGGACGCAGATGACAATCGCATCCGCATCGGCAAGCGCGCGAAAATCGCTCACCGCATAAAGCAGGCCGGCCTTCACCAGTTCGCTCAATTCTTCACTTCGCACCTCGGAAATATAGCTGTTTCCTTCATTTACCTGGCTGACGCGCACGGGATTTTGTTCAATTCCGATGACGCGAAAACCAACCTTGGCCTTCTCCACGGCAAACGGGAGACCCACATATCCCAATCCGACCACTCCGACAACCGCTGATCGGGTGATAAAGCTTTGAATCAGTGCCTCTTTGCTCGTGGCAATCGGTAACCTTGCATTCATGTAAGCCCCCTCACTTTTGCAAAAGGAAGATAAAATCAGATCATTTATGAAAAAAAGCAAAAATACTCTTTATGGGGCTATTCGCCGATGGAATCGTCCGGCAAGGCTCACCGTGCAGCACCGCTTTTGCATTTTCCTCCAGCATCATCCGGCAGGCTGGCGAGACAAGTTTTTCCACCGCTTGATATGCTTGAGACAACAGCGGGGGTCTGCGGTACGGATGATGACCATCACTTGCCAGCACATGCACCCATCCGCTCCTCAGCAAGCGGACAGCCCGCCGGCGAATCCGCTTACCTCCCAGACCGAGCAAACTCCCTGCATTGATCTGTACGCGTGCACCCAGCTCAACCCATCTCTGCAAACGCATTTGGCTTTTTTGCAGACACTCGCTCCTTTCCGGATGGGCAATCAGCGGAGTGATTCCCTCCCGGATCAGGTTGGCGATCACATCATCCGTGTAACGCGGCAGGAGCAGGGAGGGCAGTTCCAAAAGGAGGTACTTCCTGCCGTTGCACATGGTGAGCACTTCGCCCAGTTCCACATGACGCACAAGCTGGTCGTGAATGTGCACCTCCGAACCGGGGTAGAGCACAAGCGGAATTTGCCATTCATCCAGAATTTCCTGGAACCGGCGAACCGCCTCGCAGATGTCTGGCCCCCGATTCTGGTGCAGACCGTTTTCCGTGTGCGGGGTGGCCACGATTTCCGTGATCCCGTCCGCCACGGCCCGGCGCGCCATTTCCACCGCCTCCGCAATGTCGCGCGCGCCATCGTCCACACCCGGCAAAATGTGACAGTGCAAATCGACCATCGCTTTCTCCGCTATGCGTAGTAGTAATTATCTTTTTCAGCGGTCTTTTTGTTGTTGACGACAAAGCCCATCAAGTTCGCCCCGGCCAGGTCCAGCAGGGATTTGGCCCTTCGGATGTTTTCCTCCAGCGCCTTTCTGCTGTCGACCACCAGCAAAGTGCCATCCGCATGGCGGGACAGCACCTGGGCATCCGTGACCGGAAGCAGCGGCGGGGAATCAACCAGAACGTAGTCGTACTCCTGTCTGGCCTGCTGCAGGACCTCCTCCAGCCGGGGCGTATTGAGCAGTTCCGCCGGGTTGGGAGGCGGCGGGCCGGACGGCATCACGTCCAGCTGCGCTTCTTCCGCGAAATGGATGGCCTCTCTCTGCTCGACCTGGCCGATCAGCAGGTTGGAAAGTCCCGGCTCGCCGGGCATGAGCATTCGCTCGTGCACCTGCGGCTTGCGCATGTCTGCGTCGATAATCAGCACTTTTTGCCTGGCCTGGGCCATGACGATTGCCAGGTTGAGCACGGTCGAGGTTTTTCCTTCTCCGGCCCCGGCGCTCGTCATCAGCAGCACTCGCAGTTTCTTGTGAACCCCGACAAACTGGATGTTGGAACGGAGTGTCCGAAACGCTTCCGCAATGGCCGATCTTGGTTCATACAAGCAGATCAAATCTCTTTTGCTCCTGGGCCGCATCTCATCCCCCCTCCAATCAGACATTTCTTCGCTTGATCTGCGGAATGACGCCCAGTACGGGAACAGCAAACTTTTCTTCCATTTCCTCCTCCGTTTTCAGCGTCTTGTCCAAAAGTTCCCGCAGCACGGCGAATCCGACGGCAAACACGGAGGAGACCAGGAAGCCGACAGCCAGATTCAGAAGCGGACGCGGACTGACCGGGTCCAGGGTGTATTCCGGCCTGGCCTCGTCGATGACCAGGACGTTTTCCAATTGCATGATCTCATTCCAGGTTCCAAGCGAGATTTTCGCCAGCTCGTTGGTGATGGTCACCGCCTGGTCCCGATCCTTGTCCCGCACGGCAATCGTCGTAATCAGCGTCTCGTTGTCCGCGTTCACCCGGATCTTCTTCAGTAACTGGTCGTTCGTCATGTTCAGTTTCAATCCCGCGATCACCTTGTCCAGAACCAGACGGGTTTTGACAATCTCTGCAAATGTTTTCACCAGTTTTTCACTGGCAATCAGGTCGTCTACTTCCAGTTGTCCGCTGTCAGGACTGATCTTTTTCACCAACAACGTCGCCTTGGCTTCGTACACGGGCGGCAACAGGAAGTAACTCGTCACCCCTACGGCTGCAACCGTTGTTGTGACAATGGCGAGAATCAGGAGCAGATTTTGTTTGAGAATGCGCCACACGTCCGTCAATGAAAGTTCCATAGAGGTTTTTACCTCCAGTTCCTCAAAATCTGTGCAAATCCTGATTCTTTCAACATTCGGCTCATCTTATCCGACTGGCTTCCGTCCAGCTCCCCGGTAGCCCGCAAGCCTCCACCGAGTTTGTGCTGTTCAAGCTGGTGAGCTTTATCGTCGCTCCGCCTTCCCACGCCCTGGCGCCGGTTTTTATGGCTCGTGCCCGGGAAACATATTTGTACAATCTATGAGCGGACGAAGGCAAACTTGCCTGACAAGCCGTAATTTTCCGCGTATCCTTTTCGCTTTTTTAGGAGGATGCAAAACTTGGGTGTGAAACGAAAAAGCCCCGGGAAAGAGTGATCTCACTCCTTCCCGGGACCTTCTGAAAGGGGCTGCTCGCATTGTCTGCGAAGGCTCAGGAAACCCGCTGCAAATCCGGATTGTACCGTTTCACGTATTCGTAGATTTCCTCACCGTGAAGCAGGTTATGCTCCAGCGCACTCCGGTCGATTCCCAGAAGCGGCGCAAGCTGGTCTGCTCCGCTCTCCATTCTTCTGACCGCTGCTTCCGGCAAGGTGAGGAAATGGGGAACGAGCAGCTGCAGATACCAGGTTCCTTTTGCTTCTTCCGACACGTCAATTCCCACTTCCACGTCGGCGGATTGGAATTCAAACAGCCGGTTGAAAAGCTGCTCGCGCTCGTCCGCAGAAAGGGCAGCCAACTCGAATTTCATCACGGAAAGATAATATTCGTCGTTGAACAAAACGAGTTGGTCATTGATCGGCTGGTACTTTTTGTACAGGGGATTCGCTTCCATAAGATAAGATAGCCTCCTTGCGACGGTATCGCGATAAGCATACTATTTTCCTGAACATTTTCGCAACTTCTTTTTTTTGGCCTCCTTCCCCATGGAACAGGGGAAGAGTGGGCCGCTTCATTACAACAATTTCGAACCTTCGGCAAGGGCATGGGCGTCTTCCGGCGAAATCAGCACAGTTCGCGGCTTGCCGCCATTCTGTCCGGACACGTAGCCGTCCGCCTCCATCATTTCGATCAGCCGCGCCGCCCGGTTGTACCCCACCCGGAACCGGCGCTGCAATCCGGATGCCGACGCCTGCCCCTGTTCGGCCACATACACGAGCGCTTCCAGGTACAGAGGGTCGTCGCCGGTTTCAAAGGATTGCGCCTGATGCTCCAGGTCTTCCTTGCTGAACAGGTAGGACGGCTTGCGCTGTTTCTTGATGGCCGCCGTCACCCGTTCGATCTCATCATCCGAAACGTAATTGCCCTGCAGGCGTATGGGGGCTGCTCCGCTTTCCAAAAAGAGCATGTCTCCCCTGCCCAAAAGTCGCTCTGCTCCGGACTGGTCGAGAATCGTCCGCGAGTCCACCTGCGAGAAGACCGCGAAGGCAAGCCGCGTCGGCACGTTGGCCTTGATGTTTCCGGTAATGACGTCCACGGACGGCCTTTGCGTCGCCAGCAGCAGGTGGATTCCGCAAGCGCGCGCCTTTTGCGCAATGCGGATAATGCAGTCCTCCACATCCTGCGGCGCGACCATCATCAGATCGGCCAGTTCGTCGATCACGACGACAATGTACGGAAGCGTTTCATTCGCCGTCTGGTTGTAGCGCTCGATGTCGCGCACCCCGGCATCGACGAACAGCGCATACCGTCTCTCCATTTCCTCGACTGCCCATTTCAGTGCTGCGGTCGCATGTCTTGCTTCCGTCACCACGGGTGTGACCAGATGCGGCAGGTTGTTGTAAGGGATCAGTTCCACCATCTTCGGGTCGATCAGCAAAAGGCGCACCTGTTCCGGCGTCGCCTTGAACAGCAGGCTGACAATGATGGAATTGATGCAGACGCTTTTACCCGAACCGGTCGCGCCGGCAATCAGTCCGTGCGGCATTTTTTTGATGTCGGCCACGATCGGTTCGCCGCCGATGTCCATGCCAAGCGCGACAGCCAGCGGCGACGGATGTTCTTGGAACTTGCGCGAACGGATGATCTTTTCGATCAGCACCGGCTCGCTGTGCAGGTTGGGCACCTCGATGCCGATCGCGTTTCGTCCCGGAATCGGAGCTTCGATGCGAATATCCTTGGCCGCCAGATTCAGCTTGATGTCATCCTGCAGGCTCGTGATCTTGTTTACCTTGACGCCAGGCGCCGGCTGCAGTTCAAAACGGGTTACGGACGGCCCCTTGACGATCCCGACCACCTGCGCGCTGACGTGGAAGTTTGACAGTGTCTCTTCCAGAAGCATTTTTTGCAGCTGGGTATGTTCGTCGTTGTCCGCTTGCGGCGGCGGGCTGGGATTGAGCAGATCGAGCTTCGGCAGCACGTAGGCCGGTTGTGCCGGATCGGCGGCAGCGGAATGGCTGGAGTCTGTCTCCGGAAAGTCTGCACTTGCCGCGCCACAATCGCCAGCCCGTGGGTCCCCACTTGCAGCTGTCTCCACTTTTTCCACCCCTGTCACGTTCGAAAGGAGCGAGGCAGGCGCCGCTGTCTGCTCCCGGTTCTCCTCCGGATATGAACCGGGACCGGCGGAATTTTCCTGTTCCGTCTCGTTCCCTGGAAGCGAACCGTCACCGGTTGCCTGCTGCCCGTCAGCCGCTTCCGGCTGGCTCTCAACCGTATCCGGCAGGTTCTCCGGCTGCTTTTCCCACTCTTCCTGCCGGCTGTGCAAAGCCTCTTCCGCCTGTTTGGCGCCCATTTCTTCCTCCAAACCCAGAAAAACTTGCGCAGCCGCATCTTCCATCGTCGTCACTGCCTCTTCCCGGGCAATGTCTGAATGGGCAGCTTCCTGCTTCTGCCGTTCCTCCAGCCGCTTGCGGCGGAGCAGCTCTTCCTGTTCCAGCCGGGGATATACGATCCCCGCCGTGGTATGTATGCGATGTTTAGCTTCATGGGTGGTGGGGGTGATTTTTCCAAATACGGGTGAGACGACATCCGACGGCTTGTACCCCTTCTTCTCCCCCGTTGCCCCCGCTGGCCGGACGGTTCGCTCCGCCATCTCCCTGACGTTATTGCCTCGTTCCGCCTGGCGGTAATGCCGTCCGGATTCGCCGGCAACCCGGCTGCTTGCCATGATATCCCGTTCCGGGAGCGATCGGCTTTCCCTCCCGGCCGGGTCTTTGCCGGTGAGCCGGTCCTTTGCCAGGCGTTCCCGTCCGAAGGGTTGTATCTCCACGTCAATGGTCTTGCCGCCGCGCTGTGAAGGCGGCTTCACCTGATAGTCGTCAGGAACCACGGGAAAGCGGAAATGCCGCTTTTTCGCAGCAGGGATCTCGCTTGTGCGATCCGCTTCGCGCTCTTTCGGAAAGATGTTTTTCGCCTTTGCCTGAAGCGGACGGCGGGATACTGCAGGCGGCTGAGCCTGCTCCTGTTCCATCTCCCGCTCCTCTTCGTCTCGAAATACGCGCAGTAATTTTTGCAGCCATGACCACATGTTGCAACGCCCTTTCTTACCTAAAGCTGTCTTTCCTTTCATCTTATCATGAAATGGGGCAACAATTTGCCAAAAGCAAATTTTTTTCCTAATATTCCGCAACCTTGCCAACTTTCTTGCGTAAAAATAACAGGGGTTATATAATAACAGGGGTTATATTAGCTTGCATAAGGAGGAGTCATTGCATGTGGAAAAAGGGGAGCGCCCTGCTGTTGGCAGGAATGCTCGCACTGACGGGATGCGCCGGTGAAGCCTCGCTGGTGCGCGACTCGATTGTCACAACCATTGACAAACCGAACTACGATTTTCAGGCAACGGTAAAACTCACGGGAGACGTGGACAAGCTGCCTGAACTGTTTGACGCGCCGGCGGATGAACAAGGTTTTGCCATTCTGAATGCGCTGAAGGCCGGCGTGACCGTGAAAGGCTCCCAGCTTGACCTGGAAAACGCCAAGATGAGCTTTGAAGCAAACGACGACAAGCTGCTGCGCGACAACGGCCTGTGGTCCGGAGACAGCAAGGCATCCATTGAAGCGGTCTTCAGCAGTGAGCGCATCTTCGTGAAATCCCCGCTGGACAGCAAATACCTGCTGTTGGATTCGGGCTCAGACCTGCTGATGGAGGAAAACGAGCAAATCGATCCGGCCAAACTGCAGGAGTTCAAGCGGAAAGTCTACGATTTGACGATCAACTTCATCAAGAACTATGTATCCAAATACGGCTACAAGCTGAACAACGTGGAAAACCTGGGGGCGGCAACCGTCCAGCTGCCAAACGGCGAAAAAGCGGAAACCACCCACATCGCCATCAAGCTGGACGCCAAGGAACTGGTCAACATGTTCTTCTACACCGCCAATGACGCAGTGGCCAATGAAGAAGTGAAAAAATTTGCGGTTGACCTTCTCGCCTTCACGGGCACCTTTTTCAAGGATCAGCTGCCTGAAGAGGAACGCCTGACCGAAGCGGAAGCACGGAAAATTGCAGAAGAACAAGTAACCTACATTCTGGAAGCAGCCAAAGAATGGCTGGCTGAGACAGGCAAGCTGTACACCGCTGACAAAATCGTGGAGGAACTGAAAGCAAACGGCCTGCACGCCATTGACTGGAAACTTGATTTCTACGTGACCAAAGACAAGATTCCGGTTCAACAGGTCAGCGAGTTGAGCGTCACCTTCCAGAACGAAGACATGACGGCTCCGCTCACGTTGGGCCTGTTTGCGGATCAGTATTCGTACAATTTTGGAAAGGCAGCCAAGTACGAAATCCCGTCGGCCGATTCCGCCCTGACGCCGGCGCAATTGTACGAAAATCCGGAAGCGCTCGGCAGCTTCAGTGAAAAAGGCTTCTTCCGCTTACTGGCGGAGAGCCTGGTAGAGGACTACGCCGAACAAATTGAACTGAAGAAACTGTGGGAAGAAGAGCTGGAAGCTTTGGAAGAAGCGGAATAAGGCTCCCCAGGCTCCATTCGGGCACGATGCCATCTCGGGCATCGTGTCTTTTTTCACGCACAGAGTTTTTTTCGGTTGTCCGGCGCGCTTTTTTCCATATTCCCTTGCTCCCATCAAGTTTGGGTTGCATCGATGCGGTCAACGCAACTATGATGAAGAGACACCCGACTAGTGATGAAAGGAACGGAGGGGAAATCCCGTTGAACAGCGACTTCATCCGCCTCAAGCAGCTTGAGGGAGAGCTCAAGCTGACCCAGATGAACAAGAGTTTCGGCTGTTCCGTCACCAGCAAGGAACTGGTCTTTTTTAAACCGCATTTGACCTACCACCTGTTTTTGCGCGACATCATCAGCATGGTTCCGGCAACAAAGGAGGAACTCCCGGCTGTCTACCGCCATCACGGGCCGAAACCAGGCTCCTTCTTTTCCGCCGATTTGTACCGGCTGACCGCCAAGTGGGTCCGCATCGTCTCCCGTTCCGGCATTGTCGAACGGGAAGACATGGAGTTTATCGTCCCGCTCTCTGCCAAAATGCTGTCTTACATCTCGGAATACAGCGGCATGGTGGCCATCCGCTGACGCCACAGCTGTCCGGCAAAAATGCCGGACAGTTCTTCGTCCCGCCTCCGGCAAATTTGGAAAGTCCGAGCGAATGTTTTGACTTTTAAGGTTGTTTCCATCCCAAAAAAAGTGTTAAGATATTGCAAAACAAAGCGTTATTTTTTAAATACAGGAAGGGAGATTTTTCAAGTGCCTAGACTTCGCAGTGACATGATTAAAAAGGGCTTCGACCGCGCTCCCCATCGCAGTTTGCTGCGTGCCGCGGGAGTCAAGGAAGAAGATTTTGACAAACCGTTTATTGCGATTTGCAACTCCTATATCGACATCATTCCCGGGCACGTGCACCTTCAGGAGTTTGGAAAAATTGTGAAAGAGGCGGTACGTGCTGCCGGCATGGTGCCTTTTGAATTCAATACCATCTGCGTGGACGACGGCATTGCCATGGGACACATCGGCATGCGCTACTCCCTGCCGAGCCGCGAAATCATCGCGGACAGCCTGGAAACGGTAGTCAATGCGCACTGGTTCGACGGCATGATCTGCATTCCCAACTGTGACAAAATTACGCCCGGCATGCTGATGGGTGCCTTGCGCGTAAACATCCCCACCATCTTCGTCTCCGGTGGCCCGATGAAGGCCGGGAAAACCCGTGACGGACGTTCCATCTCCCTCTCTTCCGTCTTTGAAGGCGTCGGCGCGCATCAAGCCGGCCTGATTGACGACAAGCAACTGGAGGAACTGGAACGCTACGGATGTCCTTCCTGTGGTTCCTGTTCCGGAATGTTCACCGCCAACTCGATGAACTGTCTTTTGGAAGCGATCGGTATGGCTCTTCCGGGCAACGGCACCATTCTCGCCGTTTCTCCGGAACGCAAGGAGCTGGTCAAAGCGGTCGCGGAAAAACTGAAATACCTGATCGAAAAGGATATCAAACCGCGCGATATCGTCACACTGGAAGCCATCGACGACGCATTTGCCCTGGACATGGCGATGGGCGGCTCCACCAATACCGTGCTGCACACGCTGGCAATCGCCCATGAAGCCGGCATTGAGTATCCGATCGAACGCATCAACGAAGTGGCCAAGCGCGTTCCGCACATCTGCAAGCTGGCTCCCGCCTCCGACTACCACATCGAAGATTGCCACGAAGCAGGCGGCGTCTCGGCGATCCTGCGCGAGATTTCCAAAAAACCGGGCACGCTTCACCTGGACCGCATTACTGTAACCGGCAAAACACTGAGGGAAAACATCAAGGATGCGGAAATTACCAATGAACAGGTGATTCGCCGCCTGGACAACCCGTACAGCGAATCCGGCGGCTTGTCCGTGCTGTTCGGAAACCTGGCCGAACAAGGCGCGATCATCAAAACGGGCGCCGTCGATCCTTCGATCAAACGGCACGAAGGTCCTGCGATCTGCTTTGACTCCCAGGACGAAGCGCTGGCCGGAATCGCCGCCGGCAAAATCAAACCGGGACATGTTGTCGTCATCCGCTACGAAGGGCCAAAAGGCGGACCGGGGATGCCGGAAATGCTCGCTCCCACCTCGCAGATCGTCGGGATGGGCCTCGGCAAGGAAGTGGCCCTCGTCACCGACGGACGCTTCTCCGGCGCTTCCCGCGGCATCAGCGTCGGCCACGTCTCTCCGGAAGCAGCAGAAGGCGGCCTGATCGCCTTCGTTCAGGACGGTGACATCATCTCCATCGATCTGGAAAAACGCACGATTGAACTGCACGTCGATCCGGAGGAAATTGCCCGCCGCAAGGCAAATTGGAAAGGTTTCGAACCGAAAGTGAAATCGGGCTACCTGAAACGTTACGCCCAGATGGTAACCAACGCCAGCATGGGTGGCGTGCTGAAAATCTGATCCCCGTTTGAAAAAGGGCAATTCCGAAAGTCTATCCAGACGATCGGGATTGCCCTTTTTTACGCCCGTATGTTCTGCCTACATGACGCGCCGGGCAGTGACAAATCGTTTTTCCCAGGACGTCCCCTTGAAGCTGGTAAAGGTGACGCCCGGTTTTCCGTATGTATGCAATAGTTTGTTGTTTCCGGCATAAATGGCGACATGGGTAATTTTGCTCGACTTGGCCGTGGCGCTCGCCTTGAAGAACACCAAGTCTCCCTTTTTCAGGCTGCTTTTCGACACCTTGCTGCCTGCCTTCGACTGCGAGCGGGAATCGCGCGGCAAGGATTTCCCAATCGCCTCCTTGTATACGCGCTGGACAAAGGAAGAACAATCAAAATATTTTGTCGTGTTCGAGCTTGCCCCAAATTTATAAGGAGTCCCCAAATATTTTTTGCCGGTATTGATCACTTTGTCCGCCTTGGACTGGCTCCACGCGGCATGGGCTTGTTCGACCAGCAAAGGCGTCACGACGGTTGTGACCACTGCTGCAATTCCCATCATCGCTCCAATCAAGGTCTTTTTCCACTTCATGCTGCCTCATCTCCCTATGAAAAGTTTGGTTGCGCTCTCTCTTTTTTCTACTTTACCATCGGCATTATTCAGATAAAATTCCAAAAAGTTTCCAATTGCTTTATCCACATTTGGCTTAAATTGCAAGAATAAATGCAACAACTCACGGTAATCCATAATATGTAAATTA